>Ga0209991_10000181_pt1 | contig 27761 bp, 23 predicted proteins | sample ChitaG_FD_183167 | JGI IMG/M metagenome (GOLD analysis project Ga0209991, IMG submission 183167) | Deep subsurface microbial communities from South Pacific Ocean to uncover new lineages of life (NeLLi) - Chile_00310 metaG (SPAdes)... | ecosystem: Environmental > Aquatic > Marine > Oceanic >... | reverse complement strand
GGCTTAGCAAGCTGTTTTTCATAGTCGGCCCTGGTGATTGTATCGCTAAGGTTTGTTCCTAAAGGCAAAGCAAGGATATTGGCTGCCGGCACCTTTCGTTTTGCACAGTAGTATTGAGCGGTTCGTACGGATGCAGCGATGTCACTGTTCGCTATTACCAGAATCTCCTCTGGCTCTAATGCAGAACCTGCACTGCAACACACTAAAAGCGGTAGAATAATCATCCCAACTCTAATCATCATTTCCGACGTGCCTTCTGATTTCTCCAAAAATTAACCCCCGATTGTTTCGGGGGTCATTCGGCAAATTTGAAAATAAAAAAACCTAATTCTACTCAGGACTGTGTAATATTTGAGGTACATTTATCGGATAATCCTCTACCGGCTCATCATAATCATCGAACCAGTAAGCATTTGGATTGCTTTTGAAAACCATAAATCGGCCGCTGTCTTCATCACGAAACGCCCGGTGATATTTGAAATATACATAATCTTTCGTCTTGCCTACAATTTCAATTTTGCCGCTTGAATGTGACATTGTATACCGGGCACGTTTTGCCAGTCCGGAGGATATCCGCGATTTTGCCTGCTCTACAATCTCATAACCTTCTTCAATCGGCACTGTATAAGCCCTGTTTCCCAGTGCCGGCCGACATTGAAAGATATAATAAGGTACAGCACCGATAAATGATAATTTGGCAAGTAATTCGGCGAGAACTTTCGGGTCATCATTAACGCCACGAATAAGAGGTGTCTGATTGGCCAGTTTAGCTCGTGCTTTTTGCAGCAGTGCGACAGCTTCAACGGCAACATCTGTCAGCTCTCTGGGGTGCACAAAGTGAGTCATCACGTATATTCTCTTTCTCTTAGTGCTGTATTTTTCAATTACTTTTAACAATGAAGGGTCATCAATGATTCGATAAGGATTATATGATGGTATTCTTGTGCCAAGACGAATAATTCTCACATGCTTAATCTCTCGCAACGTTACAAGAATTTCTTCCAGTTGTGACGTAGGCAACATCAGGGCGTCGCCACCTGTCAGCAAAACATTGGTAACCTCAGGGTGCTGCCTGACATATTGATATGCGGCGTCCCAGTCCTGCAAATATTCCCTCTCAGATTCGATAAAAAGACGTTTACGGAAGCAATATCGGCACAGGCTATCACATTTATAGGTTACTAAAAATACGGCTACCGAATGATATTTATGCTCAAGCCCGGGGAAAATTGTATAAGCTTTTTCGTTTGAAGGGTCAAGCTTGCCCCACTCTTCGAGTTCTTCGATACTTGGGATTACAATACGACGTATAGGGTCCTTTGGGTCATCCCAATCTATAAGGGACAGGTAATAGTCGTTCGCGCAAAAGGCGAATTTATCAGTAACTTTCTTTAGCTCCGCCTTTTCCTGTTCATTTAATTGCTCTAACTGCTCTACTTTCGTGAAGTGTTTAATGTTTTTCTTACTCTGCATTTAATTTGCTCCACACCATTTGGCTCGTTACTTTGCCTGCTGTTCGCCCTCTCCGCGGGTATATTCGTTTTGCGAATATCTTTTCTCGTATATACTCTTTCGCCCAAACACCTGGGCAATAGTCACCAAGACTATCTTTATATCGGCTAAAAAACCTGCCGTTTCCACATACTTAACATCAAGTTCAAGCTTTTCTTCTCGTGTCAACTCCCCTCGACCGGAAATCTGCGCCAATCCCGTCAAGCCGGGTTTAACAAGCAGCCGCTTTTTTTGCCTCTCATTCCATTCCGCCATCTGCGAGACATATAACGGCCGCGGTCCAACAATACTCATATCCCCTTTTAATATGTTAAACAATTGCGGCAGTTCGTCAAGTGAGTACTGACGCAGAAACATCCCAACTTTTGTCAGCCGAGGGTCTTCAGCGGACTTTGGGCTCGGCCCAAAAGGGTCAACATTGACTTTCATCGTGCGAAACTTATAAAAAACAAAGGGCTTGCCATCTTTGCCTACGCGCTGCTGTTTGAATATTGCCGAGCCCTTGCTGGAGACTCTTATTGCTATGACTGTAATAACAAGAACCGGCAATAGTAATACTATAGCAGACAGCGACAAAACTATATCAAACAATCTCTTCATATTACTTTAGTGAAACGTGTTATAAACTCCACGCTCCTTTTTGCTGTTTTTTCACAGGTGCGGGGATGCAAAGGTAAGTTCACAACTTCTTCTTATATATTCCTGCTTTAAAACCGCTCCAACGTTATCTGTGAAGCCATTGATCCACTTATCACAAAGGAACCATATAGCCTTTCTAAAAGGATATGCCATAGTAACTGCTATTTTAAATTTAGTTGAGTATACTAAATTGAGAGATGCATATTCCTTCGAAAATCCGAATACTTTTATCAAATGTTCTTGGAATTTCGTTCTGTGATGAATACTTCGACATCCGTCTAATACATAATCCATTTTTTTCTGATTCAGATAATAATCTAAAATTCCATCGAGAAACCCATAACTTGAATATTTACTCAAAAACCCCGGATCATGCCTCATGTTAGCCAGCCAAACCCCGTTATTTTGAATGTAGTTCTCGGAAAAGCTTGCAAGCTGATCTTCATGATGAAAACACCCAAGATATTCTAAGACTCCAGGCACCTTATCTGCAGCCTTTAGCCGTTCTTCCAGAATTTCGGATGTTTCTATTTCGGCACGGCCCTTATATCTTACGGTAGCTAATTGAGCAACATTCGGACATTTTTCTAAAACTTCATCAGATGTTAAAGGACGAACAGAAAAACGTTTTTTTCCCTGTCGAATCATCCAACGCTTTTTTTTGTTCTTAACGTTCTCGATAGACCATGGCCTTCTTTTCAAAACGTACCACCATTCGCTATTCTCTACCTCCCCAAATTGGGCGTCCCACCGGACAAAAGGTCGACCTGATATGCGCAGCACTTTTTCGGCAATTTCGGTGGTGATGTTGGGACAACAATGCGACAGATATGCCGGCATCATAAACCCGCCATAATCATACCAATCAACGCCGTCTACTGTAATTACATAATTATTCTGTTCCTTCAAAAGTTGTGCGTATTTGTTATCAAGAACTTCTGCTGTCATATCGAAAAGTTTCCTGTTAATTCTGAGAAATGATTCTCACCATAGCTTGAAGACTTCGCTTGTTTAATGCTGGCCCGGTTGGTAAATGCACTAGTCGGCTAATCATATCTTCTGTCTTTTTGCAGCTTCCGATATGGTAGTCAACTTTGGCAAGGTCGTTGCCCTGCAAGGGATGTACCGGACTAATATACCAACCTCCCAAATCAAGTTTGTGTTTGCGAGCCTGCTCTACTATTCTTGATTTGTGCCGTGTCAGTACCGGATATCTTAACATAGTAACGTCCGCCTCATCCGGTTTCGGCCAGAGAGCTAATCCCGCTTTACTAAAATACTCCTCAATCATTTCAGTATTTTCTCGTCTTAGTCGCTTTAATTTAGGCCAGTTTTCCAACTGCTTTAAGCCCGCTTTAGCTGTCGTCTCTCCGGCAATTTTAACGTATCCGCGAAAAAGGTTAAAGTCACAATCTAGCTTGAAAGAGCCTTCGACCAAACCTGCCCCGCGAAGCTTAAAATAGAAGTGTCTTAGCCAGCCTTCATATTTTGGCTTGAAGAAGATCGAGTAAATTCTTCTCTGGCACTCTAAAATCAACTCTGATTTTATCGAGGCCAGCAACGCCAATTTCTCTATCTGCCGATTCACTTCATCAAGCAGTTCTTTCGAATTGACGGTCAATATTCCGCCCTGGCCAGTTGTGTAGGGTTTACCCCACTGAAAGCTATATATTGCCCCCTCTCCAAATTGTCCTAATGGTTCGCCTTTCCAGAAACAACCTAAAGACTGAGCACAGTCTTCAATCACCTTTGCCCCAATCTTTTTACAAGCCGACAGAAGCTTCTCTAATTGTCCTGGAATACCGAATGTGTGTTGCAAAATCACCACCTTGAGAGAGCCCGTTTCCTGTCGCAGAATCTCCTGCGGTTCTATACACAAATGCTCATCCACATCCAAATATACAGGTATTGCACCACAAACCTTGACCGCCTCGGCAACGCTAAGACAAGTAAAACTGCACACCCCTACCTTGTCGCCTGTGTTAACTCCAAGAGCTCTAAGTAAAATTACCAAAGCCTGACGCCCCAAGCCACAACCATTCTCACGGATCAAGTCGGCTGACTCTCCTTCCCCAGAGAAGATTACAGGTTTGCCGCAGGCCATCGGCGGGAAAGTCTTGGCTAGACGCATGCGTTTAGAAACCGGCGAGTTGCGAAGCACAACTAATGCAGCCGTGGCTATTGACATGAGTTGCGGTGTTTCATCAAATGGTGACTGCCCGAATATCACGTTTTCCAGCCCTTTTTCGATTGCCAGGTCTATAATGTGCTGCCTATCCGGGCCGTGACCGACCATGACGATCCGAATGTCGTCGCGATGCCGTATCAACTCAGCCGCTTCGATAATTGTATCCAGCCGATGATAATGTGCATGCGTACCTGCATAAACGAATACCCTCTTGTTGGCCACACCGAATCGCTGAATTAACTCTTTTGCCATCGGCACGGGTTTGAGAAACCGTGTGTCCGCTCCGTTTGGCAGTAGCGTTAGCTTCTCGCGAGGAATCTTTCGTTGTTGGTGGTAGAACTCGATAAACTTGTTGGTGACGGTGCTAACCCGCCAGGAGCGCCGTATGAGCATATTCTCAAAGCTCTCCGCAGCCTTCAAGAGCAGCCTGTTCTTCATCCAGCCCATCTCGCGAGCTACTTCGATCTGCATATCCGGGATGTTGTAAATGTACGGTACTTGCCAAAATACTTTTGCCAATATCCCGAGAATACCCACCGGAAGCGGCAGCGACTCAACGAACACTATGTCCGGTCGTTTCAAGCGAAACATGTTAAGAATCGCACTGGCCGTATAGCTGAAGAAATTGAATATTCGCTTCAGCTTGTTATAACCGCCATAGCCATAGACCCATGTACGGAACACTGGTATGCCGTTGATAACTTCCTTATATGTCCACTTGCCGCGATACTTGTCGGGTACGTTACCGGTGGGATAATTCGGCATGCCGGTAAGAACCTCAACCTCCAGACCAAAATCCGAAAGGATTCGTACCAATGTACCAAGGCGAACCGAAGAGGCACCAGGTTCGGGGGCATAGTACTGGGTGATGATCAACCAGCGCTTCGGTAAATTGGGGGGAAGTTTCCATTCGGTGTCTTCTCTGTCATCGAGAGTCACAACAAACTCCTATGATAGTGTTTTTACTTTTATCTCATTAAACAAGGGGGCTGCTTTGTAGAATTAAACTCTTGGAACAAGCAAAACAAATGGTATTTCAGGATTCTTTCTGCATCTGCCGTTACGGCTTTCCCACGGCTTCCAATAGTACGCCTTCCAAACGCTCAGCTAATTTGCTTCGGGCAAACTCTCGCTCGGCCAGTTCGCGGGCATTTTTGCCCATCTCCCGGCACAAATCAGGGTCGGCTGACAGCTCTTCCAGTGCGTTTGCCAAAGCTACTGGGCGACCCGAATCAACACACCGTCCACATCCATTGTCTTCAATAGTCTTTCCCAGCCAACCTGGCACATTGATAAGGACGGGCTTACCGGCCGCCAAAGCATCAAACATCTTGTTTGGAGACCACGTATGCTCCCTGGCAGCTCGATAAATAGTCATACACACATCGCACCCGGCAACAATTTGAGCAACTTCCGCCTTATCAGCCACAAGGTCACTAAAAATTACGTTTGTCAATTTGTAGTTGCGCACCATTCTTTCCAATTCGAGCCGTTTGCCGCCGCCACCGTGAAGAACTATCACAATGTTTTCTTTGCCCCGTTCAGCCAAGACTCGAGCAGCTTCGATAACATACTCAAGCCCGTTGGCAAGCCCCATTGCCCCAAAGTAAATCGCCGCAAATCTATCCCCCAGCCCAAGCCGCTTGCGCCAGGATGATCCGTCCACATCCGGTCGGAAAAGTTCCAGATCGCTGGAGTTGGGAATCACAGTTATTTTTCTGTCCGGCACTCCCACACGAACGATTCCTTCTTTCATCCCTGGTGACAATGCGATAATATGCTTTGCTGCTGCGTAGATTTTTTTGGCCATCCGGCGCAGCCACCAGATTACGAGAGGGTTTTTCAAAGCCCCCACATTCATCAGTGCCTCCGGCCAAAGGTCGCGGACCTCGAAGACAAAGGGGATGTTGAAGTATCGGCTGAGCTTAATACCAGCTAAACCAATCGTCAGAGGTGTATGGGTGGCAAAAACGACATCCGGCTTGTCGAGTTTTCTGCCAACACGAGAAGCCAACTGTGCGAAGCGATAAAACTCTATCATACGCCGCCAGCCGCTCATACCTGTACCAAGATAGGCGTCATTGTAGGCCGCGGCAATCGGAACTACACCGATACCATCAGTTTCAAGTTCGACATACTCACGGCCTTGCGGCACTGGAAATTCTTTGTTGAATAGCCCCGAGGTTATCATCGTAACGCGATGGCCTTTCCCTACAAAATAACGGGCAAACTCGTAGGACCGCGTCCCTGTCATACCTTTTCTCGTTGCGAAATATTGATGCAGATAAAGAATGTGCATGTCTTTGACTTCACCAGTAGATGCCTTCGTACCCATCGGCACTACGGTCCACACCTTCAATATTAGCCAGGTCCAGCACGCGTACCCCAGCACTCAGCCACCGGTTTACACATGCGGCATCTATTACCGGGTGATTAACAAGAATCAGTTCCGCTGTGGACAACTCGTCCAGAGAAGAAACAAGTAGACCTTCGAGGTGACGAAGCGCCTTTTGTACTTGTTCTTTGTTGGCTCCGATTAACTTATCTGTTTGTACAGACCGATCGTAAATCCTCAGCTTTATTCCTTCACCAATCAACGCCTTGGCAACCTTAACGTACGGACTTTCGCGCATATCGTCCGTATTCTGCTTAAATGCTATGCCAACCATCCCCACAGCATTAGGCTTGTGTGCCAGGACACGTGAGACAAGATTGTTAATCTGAGTCTCGTTGCTGTCGAGTATTCCTTGGAGCATGGGAAGATGCAGCGATTTAAGGGAAGCAAAGCGCGTGATGGCGCGGAGATCCTTAGGGAGACAGGAGCCACCGAAGGCAAAGCCCGGACGAAGGTAGGCAGGGCTAATGTTAAGCTTGGTGTCGGCACAGTAAACATCAGCAACCCTCCGAGAGTCTACTCCTACGGACTTGGCAACCGCAGCAACTTCGTTGGCAAAAGTGATCTTCAAAGCATGGAAAAGATTGTCACAGTATTTGACCATCTCTGCCTCTCCCAATTCCAATCGAAAACGTGGAGCGTCATATTTCTCATAAACCTTAAAAAGTAAATCTGCTGCGCCAGGACGAGCTTCACCCACGACAATCTTAGGTGGATTGTCAAAGTCCTCCACCGCAGTGCCTTCACGGAGAAATTCCGGATGAAACACCACGTCGATATCTTTGCCAACTGTCAAACCTGATATCTTTTCCAAAAGAGGAATCACGTGTTTAGTTGTGGTCTCGGGAGGACAGGTGCTTCGAAGTACAATAAGCGGACGATCTTGGGAATCACGAAGTGCCTGACCGATTTGCGCAACAGCGGAATCCACCGACGAAAATTTGATTCCACCATCAGGCCCAGAGGGAGTTCCAACGCATATCCACACCATATCGCTGCCAGCCAAACCCTCAGAAGGATTGGTCGTTGATTTGAGACGACCTGCGTTATGACCTTCGGCAAGCAGTTCTGCCACAGCCGGTTCCTGAATCAAAGACCGTCCTTGTGTTAGATCAGCAACTTTTGCCTCGACGGGATCCACCCCAATAATTTCATGGCCATCCCGAAGCAAACAAGCCCCGCTGACAACTCCGACATAACCCATTCCAAATATACTGATTCTCATGTTATCCTCTAAAATAGTTTAAAGTATGATTTTTTCATTTTGGAATTACCCAAACCCAAATGGGGGCCTCTGAATAAAAGCATATACGCTGTTAGCGCATGTTCGAATTCTATCCGTGGCGATTATCCTCATGAGTTATCATCCAGACGGAAGTCTGCCATGGACGAGCTTTGTATGGACCAATGCCGAAAAAATCTTTTCGTTGGAAGTTTGCAAGTAAAGACACGCTATTGGAATATCGTTTACGTTCTGAATTGTCCAGCATAAGAAAAGCCCCCGAACGAATCTTCTTTAGAGCACGAGCTATGCACGATGGTCTTGCTCTGCCATCAACAAATACCAAATCAAAACAACCATCCGGATATTCATCAATACTCCTGACGTATTTTTCGAAGCTCATTCCCTCGTATTTTTTTACTGTCGATCTGTAACTTTTGCAATCATCACCACCCCGCTGTGGTGATGGTTCTTTTTCCGGCTCATGCAAAAGCAGCGTATATTCACAATTCGAAAATTCGTCATCAGACAACCGTTCGGATACTTTTTCGTACCAGTATTTATCATGCTCAACGGAAACCAGTTTTTTTACGTTCTTCGCAAAGAATAGCGTTGAGCCCCCGGAACCGTATTCGAACACAGACATATCCGGTTTCAAATATGCTTCCAGCCAGGCTTTAGCTTGCAGTGTTATTGATGGGACCTCGTCAACTATAGCGTTATGACTCGGTAAGAAGGAAGTAATCCACGTATGCGCGTATTTAATAGAAGATGTTTCGCGAAATAATAAATGAGCTATTCCTTTTGCAGCCCTAGCATATCTTTTGATATCCACAGACAGTTTTCCTTTTCAAAGATTTAATAATGTTCCTAGAACTTGTACAATAATACAACATGGTTCCTTTAAGTTCATCTCTAAAACCACGGGTCAACAATACAGGTGATCAAATGACCTGGTCTGTTAAGCGCCAGCCGACTGTTACGTTTTTCACTGCGCATTCTGATCCGAAAAGTAAGGTTGTAATTCAATAAAGTCCCAGATGATTTCTTGTCCGGGGGGTCCGCCTGCCATATCGTTTATTATCCAATCGGACAAGATGAGTTCCCCGCTATCGGTTTTTGCCCGAAATACGCGGTAATGGCCGTTCCAGCAGACCTTTATCTCTCCTTTCTTTTTTGTAAGGGGGAAATCATACGTAAAAACATCATCTCGGCATTTGTCCGGCAAAAGGTCAACACCCTTCAACTGTATTGATACAGCGACCCTTTTTTTCTCTATGAAATTCCTAAAGTCGGTGTTATAAACTTTCAAGGAATATAGTCTTCCTGGGGTTAGATTCTTAATTTTCTGGGAGACAATGTTAGGTCTATTTTTCGCCCTCTTAGTATAAAGGACCTTGTCCCCTTCCGGAATTGCGTTCCAACCGCGTGATTTCTTAAATTGCATCTCAGCGGCATCGATAACTTTAATACTGCCACTTGAAGCAGCGCTAAAATCCCATCCCTTCTGTCCCTCTTCAAAACCCGGGTTTATGAGGTGGGTTAATATATAAGGGTCTGTACTCAACATCTGCCTATTGCCTTCTATCATATAATGGCGGATAAGTTTGGCAAACCATCTTAAAATCTCCTCATCCATGTAATGAGCTGCGAAGAAAGTAACACCATAAAGGTTTTTAAAAGCAGGGTGATTGGCCAGGTAATAAAATTGCTTGTCGACGAAAACCTTAAAATTAACATTAGGGCAGGTATTCCACGAGCAACGCGGCGGGATATTGCTGGGAGCTAAACAAATCACCATATTCTCCTCCACACCGGGATAACCTTCCCTCCACTTTGTAAACACATTCATCAAATACTTTTCTAAATGTTTTTCTGCCCCTTTTTCGGTAGGCTTCTCGTCGTAATAAGCCTCTGGAACACATTTATAGCCGGATTCAAACAGTGTATCAAACAGTAATCTGCGTCTTGAATTGTAGCTGGTACCGGTAAAACCATACAACATTTTGCCTTTGCATTTGGGAGAACTTCTAATCTTTTTCATTGTCTTGCCCCAGAGGGGATAGGCTGCTACAAATTTGTCCGACCCGCCGAACTCATCTATGATAATGCCGTCATAAAGAAGATTCTCCATTAGCTTGCCCCATTTTTTGTAGACATTATCAACCGCAGGGCCCCAACTGATGCCTGTTCCAACTAACCATTTACCCCCTCCTTTACGCCATTCATTTATATACGGAGCATATCTATCATCAGCATCACTTACGATAACATTGTAGCTATCCAAAATGTTTTCCCTTAAATAATCCCAATAGTACATCCTCAGAAAATCCTGGAAATAAGGTTTTTTTTGCAGGAACTCGACCTTATAAAAGATTATTTCCGGTATCGAACGGACAATGATATTGTTTAATTTTGGCCTTCCTTTGGTCCAGACCCTTATCTTATAGCTTCCTGCTTTAACAAATCGCATCGTTTCCGGAGCTTTATCTGCTTTTGCCTCATTATCAACTCCCAGAACCGGCTTCTCGGAAAAATCATCAGCAAGAGTTATCCACACTCTGTCTGATTTATTTAACACTATGTTAATGCTGATATAAATCCACCCATCCTTTTTCCTCTCAAAGGGAATTGTCTTGTAAGGTTCGCTTAAGTAATCTTCTTTTGGTGAAGCGGAAAAATCAAAACTTGCCAGTTCTCTAACCAAATTGTTTAATGTTCTGGAGGTAAAACTTTCAGCTCGAACTGAGTTTGCTGTTAAAGTCAGTAATACCAAAATCAATCTGTATGTTACTGCTAATGAGCATTCAATGTTCAAACCAAGCTCCTCTAATACGATTCTTCCATTTTCGCCACAATAATAATGCCAGGGGTCAAAACGATTCTTTTACCTGTCAAAAGAGTTAATATATAACTGAATCGATAATACAAATATTTCTTAAATCCCAGCCTTTTTCCCCTCCCATAGTCAGGGATAACCTTAATCACCTTAAAGCCTGTGAGAACAAGCAATTTTTTGATACCTTTAAAAGAATAACTTATGGTGGCGTCGCCAATCGCGCTTAGATCACCTTTGTGTATATATTTTTTTAGGAATTTTGCATACAGATTTCTATTTGTAATGCGAACTAATAGTATTCCGTCGGGCTTAAGAACTCCTTTAATATCATTAAGTATTGCCTTGCAGTTGGGAACACAGTACAACGAATCAATCATTGTTACTACATCTACTTTCTTAGAGACATCATTCAGCTGCTTGTAAACAGTTAAGCCCTTTTCTCTGCAGGAAGCGATAAGGTCTTCGTTTAATTCAATGCCAACAGGCTGAACTCCCTTATCTTTTGCCAGATCCAAAAGGTGGCCATAAGAAGAGCCAAAATCCAAAAGACTAAACTCACCCTTGTCATCCCTCGATTGCTTTTTTCCATATTTACACACCAGTGATAACATATAATCAAGGAACTTTATTCTCGAATTAAAAAATCGCTCCTCATTTTGCTCCTGAACGTAACTGGCAGCATAATAATGGTCTACCATCTTTGCGCTATCTACATCTCTGTAGAATATGTCGCAGCCATTACAATAGTATATTGAGGTTTTGTACTTGGAAGATCTATCATAGTAATCAGCGTGTCCCGAAAAACTCATTGGTTCATTACATACAGGACAGTGCTTTGTAATACCATTGGACATGATTGGTTCTTCACTTTTTAATGTTCACACGTATTTGTGACTCGTTCAACCCGCTAAATTTCTTATTCTTTAAAAGTTCATTTCTGAGTATGTTGTTGAACAATTTACTTTGGGTATTGTTCCAGGTCTTCGTAGATGGCCCAAAGCAGTTTTTCCATGATATGCCACCCGAATGTTTCCTCAATAGCTTTTCGGCCGTTTAGGCCCATCTGCTTACAGTTCTCTGGATTCTCTATTAGATATATCATAGCCTCCGCAAGCACCTGAGGATCCGTCATGTCCACCGCAAGACCACAGTTCGTTTCCCGGATAAGCTGCTCCGTATCGCTACCCTTGGGACCGATCACCGCTTGCCCCGTACACATATAGCTAAAAGTTCGGTTGTGCAGAGTAGAATAGTTATTAGGTGTTGGCTGGTGCGTTACCAATCCTATCGAGCCTCGATTCAGCATTTGAGCCATTGTTTTATAAGAAACCCAACCAGTAACCTCTGTCTCATTTTCAAGCCCTAAGTCTTTAACCTTGCGTTCAAATTGCTTCAACTCCATATCAGGGCGAGCAAAAGTGCCGATATGCATGAACTTAACAGGTGTTTTCTCTTTTACAATCGCTAATGCTTCAAGGAGTTGCATCATACCTCGGTTGATGCCGAGACGGCCACAGTTCGTTATCGTTATCGCAGCATCTTGCGGTTTATTATCGCAAACAAATAAGCCGGGCGAGGGACTGTTATGGATTATTGTTACATCATCGCGGCCACAGAATTGACGGTAGAATCGCTCGTTGCTAAAGCTGACTACAATAATATGGTCAGCAAATTTGGACATCCACCTCAGTATACGAGCGACAAAAGCGGTAACCAGCTTTGCTTTCCAGCCATATAGGTTTCTTGCTGCCGTAAACTGAAAGCATTCATGCGAATCCCAAATAAGCTTGGCACCTGTCCGCCATTTAAGAAGTATACCAACCGCCAAACTCTCAACCTCATGCGCATGATAAACATCCGCCGGCCATTTACGACCCAAACAATAAACTCGTCCCATCGCCAAAAGACGTTGCCAACGAGAACTGGTATTGACTTTTGGAGCTGGTAACAATTCCACACCTTCCACAAATTCACGCGATTCGTTGGACATAGCGACCAGAGCTACCCTGTGACCTGCTTTGACAAGCGAACACGACTCCCTCATTACAACTCGTGGGTCCCACATTTCATGCGTTGGTGATAGCATGCAAATATTCACATTCAGTCCTTATCCAATTGCCGGGCCATTATTTCAAATACACGGCTCGAAAAATTTTTGATAGTCAGCTGGCGGGCACGTTGATAGCCTGCTTTGATTAAACTCTGTCTCAATAAAGTATCGTTGAACACACGTTCGATTGCTTTTCGCAGCATCTCAGAGTCATGCGAATTAACTAGTATACCATCTATCCCGTCTGTAATCGAACTGGGTATCCCCCCAACATTAGTGCTAACCACTGGTAAACCAAATGCCCTTGCTTCGACAAGTACACGAGGCGTACCTTCTGAAAGTGTCGGAAAGACAAATAAATCGGCAGATTTCAGAATCTCAAATAACGGCGGTCCAAAACGAACATGTCCGTGCCAAATTATTGAATCTTCGATTTGCAGCCTTGAGGCGAGAGTCTTTAATTTTTCCACTTCGCTTGGGTAATCAGTTAAGTTTCCCACTATGCTCAATTTCCAAGGCCTGCTAATTTCTAGTTTTGCCAATGCTTCCAGTAAATAAGACAGGCCTTTCTCCGGTCTAACCAAGCCGACGAAAACAAATTTCACCTCACTGCCTGCACATGTATCCTGTCTAATGTAAAATTCATCTTCATTAAGTGACCCTGAAACAACCGCATGTGTTCGAGGTCCTGGAAAAAGCTCAGCAAGTTCCTGCCCGTTGCATATAAGCTGAAAGTCAGCAGTTTTTCTTGCGATATTCAGCATTTTGTATGCAAGCCACGTGTATAAAATCGAGCCTGCCTGTCGCCACCACGAAAAACGCTTATGACTAAGCAGCAATTTAAGCGGGTCGGTGGGCATCTGTAAGCAGATTGGTATACGACGAAGACGACAATAAAGCCATACTATTAGCCACCCCGGCCAGAAGCCACGAAAAAAAACAATATCGGCATTCCTGACCAATTGACAATAATGAAATCCTAAACCAAAAACTCGAGGCAGGTCATGCAGACTTGATTTCCATCTCGGCAGTAAACGTACCGAAACGTTATCAGACTCCAGATGGTAGGTACATATTTTGCTGCTGTTCGGTGGAAGCTCTCGTCCACAAGTGTAGATATGTTTGCATTTTTTAGCTGTTGCATCAAGAAGACGCCCCCAGGGTACCCCAAAGCATAAATCGTCCCCGGAGACAAAAACATTAGCAGGTGAAATAAACGCGATTTTAGCTTCTTGTAATTTCATTCAAGCCTTTTTTCTAATTTAATTGCTTATCGCCTACGTTGACAACGGTTAAACAATATAATTATAATCGTGGTATTGTTCTGTTTCATAGAGTGTTTCGTCCTGACAATTTGTCTGGTCATACGCATACTGGCCGCTGTCGAGATATTCTAAATCCCCAAAATTCTCGAGCATTTGGGTTCTATAATAACTGGTCCAGATACCAAGAATAATGTAGAAATGTACCATCCATGGCACTACCGCAGTAGATGGTACCAATGATTCCTGGGTCAGACAGCTCACTGTGATAGCCAGCATAAGCGAGATAAATATCCCCGGCATCATCTTATCTATTTTGTCGGTCATCATACGCCGCCAGGAAACCAACCAGTAAAAGATTGACGCGAGCCAGGCATTAAACACAATGAATCCTAAAACCCCGAACTCAGTCAGGGCGTGCAGCCAGCTATTATGCCCAGCTCCTAATCCTATTTGTCCTGCCTTGGGATTCAGCTTGATAAAATACGCGAAATTTTGAAAACCGGTACCGACCGCTACTACCCCCGGACTTTCAGACAGCCATTTTGCCACACTAATCCACCCCGTTATTCTCATCCCCCCAAATTCTACCATTGTCTTTCCAGCCGGCCCGATGAACGACAAAAACCTCTCACGCAATACAGGTGATATTGTCAAAACTATATAAATGACTATTGCACTGAATAATGATATCAATATACCCTTGAACGCCCGAGCACCACCAAGTGTCGCAGCAAGCGACACACCCCCCACTAAAATAGCTACCAGTGCCGCTCGAGAGAAGGAAAATAATAAAGCTATTAATAATATCGGGATTGAAATATACCCGAGAATTTTCAGGTTATAGCTTCGTGTGAGCTGGGTCATAGCAAAAGACATGAAGATGCCTGTAACCAACAGTGGCCCATGAGCTCCACGCCGAAATCCAAATAGTACTGTGAGAGAGGTTTCGTATGTCGGTAACATGCCATAACTGAAGGCAAAGTCGGCAAGTCTGGTGTAGTGCAAAATCCCTGAAACCGCCAAAACCACCGAAAAAAGCCAGCACAAAATCAATAACTGCAGGAATAACTTACGGTCAATGTAGTAGTGCAGAGGCAAAAAAAATGCTAAAGCCAAGAAAGCTATAGTATGCAGGCGATACATCGTCATCAAGTACTTGACAGGTACCCCCAATAGGGTTCTGAATGCACCGGCCTTAGCGACTTCCAGTTCCGGATCGAACCGCAGTAGAGCAACTACCACCCCTGCCAAAAATACCAAAAACATCATATAGGTAAACCGGGCCATTGTCTTTGAACCAAAAGCATAGGCTGTAGGACGCCAAATGACCACCAAACCTACCAAGAGCAATAGCTCTGGTGCCAGCCAGATTGCACCTGAATTGCCGCCAGTGAAAGATATAATCACGACGCCACAGTAACTCGCCACTAACACGCACTTAAGACCTCCTGCCTGCTTTGAAAAAAACAGAAACATCAGGGCCAGCACGGCATATATGTAAATTGGAACGGGATGAGAGATTGTAACCTCCTTCTGCTTTCTTAAGGACTCAGTTGTCCCGAATATAAATCGCTTAGAAATTTAACACTTGAGGTAATATCAAAAGTACTTTTCTCTATTTGCTCTATTGCCTTATCCTTATCATATGGCGGACTTTCAAGCATCTCTAATGCAGTCTCGGCCCATACCTTAGGCCCGGCCTTCAAAGATTCACGCCTTACAAGTTCTTCAATAACCGTAGCTTCAATGGGGATAACATCTGAAATCAAACAGGGCACACCGGCAGCCTGTGATTCTACGACTACCAACCCTAATCCCTCAAACCGCGAGGGAAATACCAACAAATCAAAAAGGCCCTTTATCAGTAGTGGAACATCATCCCGCATACCTGTGAAAGTTACGTGGTCGGAAATACCCAATTTATCGGCCAAGAGTTCCATTTCTGGCTTCAGAGGTCCATCTCCGACGAGAAACAAATGAACGTCTTTGCGATTGTGAATAATGGCAGTAAAAACAGGAAGTAAAAATTCGTGGTTTTTTTGAGTTGAGAAATTACCTACGTGCCCAATAGTCTTAGCATTTATTGGGATATTAAATTGCTCCAAGAGCTGTTTTCGATCAACCGAACATCGAAAAGCATTAGTATTTACAGCACATGTCGCTATCTTATAACCTTTCCTGTTTCGCCAGTCTGGGGTAAAAAGATAATCAGCGGCCACCATTGAACAACCAACTCCATTAGTGGCATATCTTTGTATATACCGTCGCATCAACCGCCTGTAAATATACCTTTGAATTGAATCAGGTTTGCCGTCTTGCGTGTTATGGGAGTGAGATATTCGGATTGGTACACCGGCCTTTTTAGCCAATCTCATTACTACCCCAGAGAAAAACATCGAATGGCTGTGAACGACATCATACCTGGTTTCATCAAGAATTGATAAGAATTGTTTGGCAAACTTTCTATAACCACCATTTACAGGGCAATGTATTAGGCCGGCTCCGAGCGATTGAATCTCACTATCAAAAAATCGGCTTTGTTCAGAGGCAACGCAAAATGTAAAATGAAATCGGCTGCGGTCGATATTTTGCAAGACATTCATCAACCATGTCTCAACCCCACCGGGGTTTGTGGTACCAGGAAATTGCAATATTTCTTTCTGCTCTGGCATTGTTATATTACCGATACGCGTCCCAAGTTTCTCACTATTGCTCGATGGCCCTGATGTTTATTTCTCGTCGACGTTTGCGAATAATCCATAACAAAGTGATAAAACAACATGTAAGTTTCGTAAATGATGTAGCTGTGAAGGTTATTGCGGTGCCTCGAAGCCCATACAACGGAATCAGCAAATACGCCATAATTATCGCAACCAAGCAGGTAACTATTGCTATAAGTAGTTGCCTTCTGAATACCCGTGCTGAGGTAAGCCCATATCCAAAAAAGAAAGAGATAAAAGCCATGGCTGCACCAACCCCCAGGATAATAAATTCAGTATGATAATTGGCATAATCGGCAGTATAAAGTACTCTAAGTACAAATTTGCCGAATACCGCAACGCTGCCAACAAACAACAAACCCATACCTAAAGCCAGCAAAAACAGCTTCCTCATCAAATGGCAGTATGCTGTTAAATTGTTAATGTAATAGTTTGCCAGTCTCGGTGCTGCCGACTGGCCCATTGCGGAGACAATGAGTGCACCTAACATTACGGGGTAAACAATCGGGCCAAAATATCCTAGGGCAACTTCACCATGATAAGACTCAAGTATCAATTTTGGAATGCTGCTTTGCAGGGATCCCGAAAAGTAAACTATGCCTAACGGCAAAGCAAGCCACAACAATGCTAAGGTTATCTTAACATTAAAACGCGGCATAATTTGCCGTGGAATATTTTCAGCAGCAGATTTGTAAGCAAGCAAATGATAAGCCTTAGGAAAATCATACAAAAAAAGAACCAGAAGATATATAACTACTATCCCTGCAATAGCTTCTGTAAGTCTCCCGGTGAGCCATATCAGCGCCCCTGCCGTTACTATGGACGCCAAACCTTTAATCACCATACTTGTGCCGCTCAGGTTCATGCGCTCATACCTTTGAAATAAGCCACGGACAATATCACTAACAGATTCGATACTAACGGCAAGTCCCCAAAGTAGTATAACCCAGGCTGTTTCACCACTGTACCAACGCCATGCAATTATTACAAATGCAACAACGCCAAGAATGGTCATAAACAACCGTGTTCCCAGATAATCTGCGAATGAATATTCGCCTCGCGCATCCGTGACCTGAATAGCTCGCAGTTGTAACATAGTAATTGCCATAAGTGGTACTGCGATGGCTCGGCCGAGCTCAAACTTTCCAACCATTACAGTGCCGCCCATCTTGACCAGCATTGCTATAATCCCCCAGGTACTCGCGGCTTTCACTGTATTTCCTGTAAAGGTCCAGAGAAAATTTTTTCGAAGCGATAGGGGTGTGTACATCAAATATCCCTAAATTTACTTGAAGTGTTAAAAAAGCTTTAACCAGTTTTGGGCATTTTTGGCGAAGAACATTTCTTTCTTGCAATTAATAAACGCATATCATTACACTTGTTATTGTATTCTTGATAGATTTCTATTGAATAACCCCTTTTGTAGAGTAAATAATCTTCTTTCAAAACAATCTCACATCCTTGAGTTGTAAGTAAATTTTCAATTTTATCCCATTCTATGTGGTCGTCCGGAAAAGTATGTATGTCCCCTTCAGAGGTATATCTAGGATGTATTATTCGCCGAAGTTTAAAAAGATAATTTGATAATTTTAGGTATTTCTTCCACTTCTTTGGGGGGGTGAGCCAAGCCAACCGTAGAAACTCAAGATACTGCTCATCTTTATTCCAGTATGATTCATTTTTTTCGTGGTCAAGATAAATAATGCCACCGGGCTTTAGCGCTTGAACCATCTCTTTTATTATTCCCAAATAGTCCGGAACGTGATGTAATACAGAATAGGTCGCCACCAAATCAAAATGGCCATTTTTAACATTAGACAAGGACTGTCCGTTAATCTCTAAAACATCCAGCCTGCTGGCATGAGAGTATTTTTTTGCGACCAGGTCTAAAAACTTTTTTGAAGTATCCGCAGCTACTGTATGGATGCCTAACTCAATGAGGTGTTTTGTAAGATTACCAGAACCGCAACCATAATCGAGAGCTATCTTGTTACTTGAGTTTGTTTTTATGCTCTTTATTGCTTGTTCTAATTTCTTATGTAATCGTTCTTGTTCTATCGGATTGAATGTATCTCCATGCATCTTTTCATACTTATCATAAATTCTGTCATAAACTTTAATGTTATGTCTAATTTGGGATACGGTTGTCCTTTTCATATGGATTTTTCCACGATTAGATATTCATCAGATAATTTCTACCCGGCTATGTTACCGAGCATATTGCTCGTCAAAATAGCAAAATCCACCGGCCATTAGGATAACCATCATATATGCCATAACCACCCGAACAGCGCCGAAGTCAGCTTCGCAGAGAAGATAAGGCAGAGCCAAAATCAGGATTAGGCCACATATATGGTGGATAACCGAACCGGAAAAAACGCGGGCTACGCCGGGGCCAGCAACAAATCTTATGATAGAAATAATTTTGCTTGTCATAATAACAACCGAGAGCACAGAGTAATTTCTCTGCGCCCTCGGTGTTCGTAGACTTACAGCACTACCATTGCAGTATTGCTGGGTTCACCATCGCCCGCTTTGTTGACGCTAATGATGCGGTATTCGAGTTCTTTTCCCTTCGGCTGCTCAACCAGCGTTGCCTCGCTGATTACCGCCGTTGCCACTTCTTCCCACGCGCCTGCAGGCCGTTCGCGGCGCATTACCTTATAAGCGCTCGGTGTACCGCCATCGACAGGCGCCTTCCAGTCTAAAAAGACCCAACCGTCACCCTGTTTGGGTGCTTCCAAAAGACGCGACTGGCCCGGAGGCTGCAAAGCGGTAGCAGCCTTTTTGCCGGCCCAGCCGATAAGCTTCAACTTATCATCATCAAAATCGACCGTGTTCTCCGCATAGCGGATATCACTTTTCATCGCATCGACCAAATCCTCCAGCGCATCGTCCTTGTCAGCCGTTGCCTGTTCTGCTGCGGCCTGGGCGGCAATAGAGTCGTTTTTGACAACGGTATAAGCACTTATCAGTGCTGTCAAATCCGCCGGTAATACCGGCGGGGCTGGATAGACTGCCGCATTATCAGCCAGCCCACTTATCATTGCCTCTGCCAATGCCATAACCTCTGCTTCTGTTCTTGGAAATCTTGCCATTTCTGTAACTCCTTTCAAAAAAACAAGTTAACTATAATTCCCCCGCTTTTGCGGGCCTCTAATGTCATCTCCAATGCCTCATTTCAAGCTTACAACGCCTTGATGTAAGTTTACAATGTTATAAAGTAAGCTCACAAAACCTTAATGTAAGGTTACAATGCCATAATGTAAGCTTACAATACCTCAATGTAACGCCCCACCAGCCCAATGTAACCTTACAACATCACGATGTGAAGATACAATGTCACAATGTAAACTTTCAATATACCCGTGTAAGGTTACTATACCACGATGTAAGCATGCTTGCAAATCTATAAAACCACCATCACGGTATTGCTCGGTTCACCTTCGCCTGCTTTATTTACCGCAATGATGCGATACTCCAACTCTTGCTTTTGCGGTTGTTCTACCAGTGTCGCTTCGGTAACAATCGCAGTTGCTACATCCTGCCAATTGCCGCTGCCCCGCAACCTCCGCTGAATTTTATAAGCTTTTGGCCTGCCACCATTAAGGGGTGCCTTCCAGTCTAAAAAGACCCAACCGTCACCCTGTTTGGGTGCTTCCAAAAGACGCGACTGGCCCGGAGGCTGCAAAGCGGTAGCGGCCTTTTTGCCAGCCCAGCCGATAAGCTTTAACTTATCGTCATCGTAATTAACGGTATTTTCCGCGTATCGGATATCGGCCTTCATCGCCTCGATAAGTTCTTCAAGTGCTTGGTCTTTGTCGGTGGTAGTCTGCTCGGCCGCTGCCTTTTTTGCTAAGAAGCTATCTCGGCGATTTTTATAAATCAATGATTTTGCCCTTAGCAGTATAAAATGAACTGGGGGCTTTGGATATACAGGCAGATTTGTCCAGAGACCTCGCCACAATCGCTCGGCCAAGGCGGCAATCTCAGCTTCTTTTTTAGGAAATCTCGGCATATTTTACTTCAGCCCGGATTAACACAGATTAACGCAGATTTTTTGCTTTTGCCCTCTTACTTTTTAATTGTTCGCACACCAATTTGGGTCATAAGGGTTGCCGCAATTAAGCCACTGACCTGCAAAAAGGGAAAAATCATCAAAATCCACATAACAATCGCCACTTAGGTCGGCAGTTAGCGAAGGGGAGCATTTGAAGATTGTGAAGACATTGTCGCTTATATCACTTATACCAGGATCATCTTTATCACTGATATGAACGAGACACTGATTGGAATCCACAATGGGAACCGGGTCCCAGTCGAATGAGCCCGTATTGGGAACATTAGAGTCAATAGGAACCCAGCTTTGACCGGAATCCATCGAATATTCAATGCTCACATAATCGATTGTCGGTCCGCTGCTTTGCCAATTGATAATATCAGCAGAGCCGGCCAGCATCATCTCGCCACCATTGGGAGAAAGAAGTGTTATTATGGATAGCACAGGCATATAAGCGCCGTAGATATCGGCATTACCATTTCGTTGGTCCTGCCAAACAATAGTATTCGCATTAACGGCAGGCTGCTTTTGGTCGGTACTTACTGTACAAACAACAAACTCACTACTCGTTGCGAGATTATAGCCGTAAATATCGTAATTGTTGTCCCCATTACGTTTATCTTGCCAAACGACAATATCACCGCTGACCGCTGGCAGCGATTGACCGGCACTGTCGATACAAATGGGAAAGTCGCTACCGCCAGGCAGAGTGGTTATGTCAATGCCATAAATATCTGAATCGCCATTACGATCGTCCACCCAAACCACAATGTCCCCGCTTATCTGAGGGTTATACTGACCACTGCTATTCGTACAGATAGGAAATTCAGTCTCTGTGGTTAGGTTATAACCATAGATGTTAGGATTGCCATCACGAACATCTATCCAGATAACAATATCGCCGTCTATAGCTGGGCAATACTGCCCACTACTATCTGTGCAAATGGGAAATTCGTTCGGCTCCGATATATTTGATATATCACAACCGTAGATATCGTAGCTGTTTCCACTGTAGTTGCGTTTGTCACACCAGACAGCGATATTACCGCTTATCGCCGGATCCTGTTGGTCCGCGTCGTTCGTACAGATGGTAAATTCGGTGGCGGTTGAGAAATCGTAACCAAATATATCGTAGTTTCCGTTGCGTTTGTCTGTCCACACGATAATATCACCGCTGATTGCAGGTTGTGTCTGAACGTCACCTACAGTACAAATTGGATATTCATTCGGCTCTGCCAAGTCATAAGAATAAATATCATAACCGCCGCTTCTTTTGTCGCTCCATACGACGATATTTTCGCTAACATCCGGATTATTTTGTTCATTACTGTCCGCACAGATTGCAAAACTGTCAAAATCTCCTTTTGCCATATTCGGACTCAAAGCCAAAATAACCGCCGCCCCCGCTAATACAAAAACAATTTGTTTCTTCATTTACATCCTCTCTTTCTTCGCTCAGTTCCTTTTAGACACACAGATGTCACACAACTAGTTCGTAATTATAAGTTCATAGTAGAATGATGTCAATAATCAATTTTTTGCCACAGATGTTTATATCAGTAGAATTGTTTGACGCAGTGAACTCTAATTTCGTCAAATTCAGATGTCATATTTGCTGTTTAGCTGATAGATTCGTTGCTTAGTAATGACTGTCCGTCAGATTAAAACAACAGAGAATCTTTATTTGCAATGTACCAATCTATTGTGGCTTTTAGGCCTTCGTCGAAAGAAGTTTTAGCCTCGAAGCCGAAGTATTCTTTCGCTTTTGAAACATCCAGGCGCCGCCTTGGCTGGCCATCCGGCTTAGAGCTGTCCCAGCGAATACCTCCTTTAAAGCCCGTGAGCTGGACAATTTTCTCCGCCAGCGACTTAATCGTTATTTCAAATCCCGCTCCAATATTAACCGGCTCAGCCCCATTGAAGTGTTCTGCTGCCAACAGGATACCCTCAGCGGCATCAGCCGCATAAATAAACTCACGTGAGACCTTGCCGGTCCCCCAGCAGTCAATATGGTCCGCACCGCTATCGATTGCATCAACGCATTTTTTTATCAAGGCAGGTATAACGTGACTGCTGGCAGGGTCAAAATTGTCACCGGGGCCGTAAAGGTTTACCGGCAGCAGGAATATTGAATTAAAGCCGAATTCGGCCCGGTAAGCTTGCGATTGGACCAGCAGCATTTTCTTGGCCAGTCCGTATGGTGCGTTGGTTTCCTCCGGATATCCATTCCAGAGGTTTTCTTCCTTAAAGGGCACCGGCGTAAATTTCGGATATGCGCAGACCGTACCAATCGCCACAAATTTTTCGATATTGCGAATTCGGCCTTGTTCTATTAGCTGAACACCCATCATCAGATTCTTGTAGAAAAACTCGCCCGGATGTTCGCGATTAGCGCCGATACCCCCAACAACCGCCGCAAGATGAATAACAATATCCGGCTTCATATCGTCATACATCTCTGTAATATCTTTGAGGTTTACGAGGTCGTAGTCTTCAATCTTCGGCACGCCAATATTCTTACAGCCCCGTTTTTGCAGACCTTTAATGACATAGCCGCCTAAAAAGCCGGCACCCCCTGTAACGACAACTCGCCTGTCCTCAAAAAAACCACCCATTACTGCCCCTTCCCATGGTCCTTTAAGATTTTCTCATGCTCAGCGAGTTCCATATCGGCATCGGTCATCATCTTGGCAAGCTCTTTGAATGTCACCTTGGGCTCCCAGCCGAGAACCTTCCTGGCTTTACTTGAATCACCCTGCAAAAACTCAACTTCTGTCGGCCTAAGATATCGCGGGTCAATTTCAACATACTTCTGCCAGCCCAAATCCAGATGACCAAACACTTCATCTAAAAACTCTCTCACCGAATGCGTCTCGCCCGTAGCGATAATATAATCGTCTCCACTTTCCTGCTGAAGCATCAGCCACATCGTCTCGACGTAATCGCCTGCAAATCCCCAGTCGCGCTTTGCATCCAGGTTACCCAAATACAATTTGTCCTGCAGGCCTAATTTGATTCGTGCTGCTGCTCGCGTAATTTTTCTTGTAACAAATGTCTCACCGCGTCTCGGCGATTCGTGATTAAACAAAATTCCATTACACGCAAACAGGCCGTAAGCTTCTCGATAGTTCACCGTTTGCCAGAAGGCATACGCCTTCGCACAACCGTATGGACTTCTCGGATAAAATGGCGTCTTCTCTGTTTGCGGTGTTTCTACAACCTTGCCGTACATCTCGCTGCTGGAGGCTTGATAAAACTTTGCCGGCGTCTCCATACTGCGAATCGCTTCAAGCAGCCGAAGTGTCCCCAGCGCATCTGTATCTACGGTATAGACAGGCGTATCAAAACTAACTCGAACATGGCTCTGTGCACCGAGGTTGTAAACCTCGTCCGGTTTAACCTCGTTTATAATTGTTGACAGATTACCCCCGTCGGTCAAATCCCCATAAACCAGCTTAAGTTGTGGTTTTTCGTGCGGGTCTTTGTACAGATGGTCGATTCTGCCTGTGTGAAACGATGAACTTCGCCGTATAATACCCCAGAGCTGATAGCCTTTTTCCAACAGCAGTTCCGCAAGATATGAGCCGTCTTGCCCTGTAATACCGGTAATCAATGCCTTTTTCATAATATCTCGCCTCTTTAACAATCCTTTGTTATTTTATCTGTTTGAAACTTTCGATAATTATCTCCAGCGTTTCGGATAGATTTGTTTTAGGCTCCCAGCCGATTGTTTCTTTGATTCGCTCTAAACCTGGCACACGCCGCATCATATCTTCAATTGGCCTTCCATATGCTTTCTCGTAGGAAATAAATTCCTTTTTGCTTTTGCTGCCCGTCAGTTCGATAATTTTATCTGCAAGCTCCTCAATGGCAATTTCCTCCGTTGAGCCGATGTTATACACCTTCCCTGCCGCCTCCTCGCAGTTCATCAGACCTATAACCGCATCAACGAGGTCTTCCACGTAACAAAAGCATCGCCTTTGTCGGCCTGTGCCATATATCGAAAGCGGCTCACCTCTTAGTGCTCTTTGAATAAAACGAGGCACCACCATTCCGTATCGACCTGTTTGCCTCGGCCCGATTGTATTAAAGAACCTGCCTATCACCACGCCCAATCCATACTGTTGATAAAAAGCCAGACCCAAAAATTCGTCTATCGCCTTACTGCAGGCGTATGACCACCGCGACATTCGCGTGCTGCCAAGCACAATATCATCATCCTCGCTGAATGGAACCGCCTCGTTTTTCCCATAGACTTCACTGCTCGAAGCAATTAAAATTTTCTTGCCGAACTTGTTAGCTGTCTCCAGCACCACTTCTGTGCCGCCGATATTGGTTTCTATCGTGTGAACCGGTCTGTCAGCTATCAGCTTGACGCCGACAGCCGCAGCTAAATGAAAAACTGCGTCACATCTTTCCATAAGCTGCTTCATCAGCCCAGCATCGCGGACGTCGCCCTCAACAAAATTAAATTTGGGCTCTGTTTCAAAACCTTCGATATTTTTCAAACTGCCGGTGCTGAGATTATCAACAACTGTCACTTCCTGTCCATCTCTTAGCAGCCGCTCTGTCAAATGTGACCCAATAAAACCCGCCCCGCCTGTAATAAGTGCTTTCATATAAAACCAATGTAAAACTTCTTTATCTGCATCTGCGAAAAATCGCCAGCCAAATTATCAATAATCATTCATCATTCATCAATAATCAATAATCATTCATCAATAATCATTTATATTCTGGACTCCGTCCCCCTCGGCTGCACAAAAAAGCCCAGCCTGCCCCCACAGCATTATCCAGAATGCCAATACTCGGAATGGATGTGCCGCCAGACCGCACGGACCTGACCGCCTTAATTTTTTACAACCCAACTCCTGATTTTTGGTTCCTGCCTTCTGTCTACTAACTTTATCATAAGTATCGGCAAATAAAGAACATAGCTTTAGTAAAGCCGGCTTGGCGGAAAGCGGCCTCCACCGTTTTTGCGATGAAAATTATACGTATCTGATTGTCTATAAGTTCATATTTCAGAACTGCCGATGAGGCCGAGGAATATGACTTTTGGGATTCGAACTTGGGGTTAAAAGCCGCATTTGGGCTAATTGCTGAAGTTGCCGTTCTCTCAATACCGAAAGTGCGTTTTTTATCGGCCCTTTTCTTAAAACTCCCTTGCCCAATGCGCTTATCTGTCTTAATTTCGAGAGAGGTTGACTGGCTTGATATGGATATCCTTGCCGAAAACTGGCTCACCGGCCTATAACCACTACCCCCCTCCGCCATCAAGGCACTAAGTCAATTGATTATTTTTTAACTTTAGGCACTTTAGCTCACTTTAGGCACTTTAAACTTCTTTGTGCCTTGGTGTCTTAGTGGCCTGAATTTAATCGCCCCCGTAGTATGAGCAATAGGTCTTGTCGGTTTCCCATACGGTTATGCAATGCAGCACCGCTTTGCCGAACTTACCCACGATTTTTTCCCACGCAAAAGCTGCAATATTTTCAACGGTGGGATTGGCCTTGCCAAACTCAGCCACATCGGCGTTGAGGTTCTTATGGTCAAGAACTTTTATTACCTCATCATTCACTATTCTTTCAAATTTGCCGATGTGAAAATTATCTTTGCCTGCCGGCGTCTTTACCGTAACTTCAACGACATAGTTGTGTCCGTGGCCGGCGGGGTTTGCGCATCTACCGAAAACCTCCAAATTGCGCTGCTCTGAAAAGCCCTCATTCCAGAGCTTGTGCGTCGCAGCAAATTCAAATTTCTCGCTAAAGTAAATCATCTTGCAATCCTCGCAGTCAACCATCACTTTTCTAAAAGGATTTAATGCCAGACTCAATTCGCTCAATCTTGCCGTCCCAAACTTATCAGCCAATTGCCCCCAGGCTGATTTTAAAAGTTCACTTATTTCGGGAAATCCGATATGTTTACCCTGGCAAAAATCGCTTCTTACGCGCTTGGCAAAAATCGGCACAACGTATTCCCGCACGTTCTTGTCAATATTGATTACGTTAGCAACAAATCCTGTAGTAGCCTCAACCTCACCGACAAGCATAACAGACAACTCGAAAAAAATTGATAACCCTTCACCCGCCGGCTTTGATGAAAATGAATTAAAACCACTGCTGTCCTCCGGTAAAAAAGGATTAATTGAAAACCGAACCTTTCTGGCCAGTTTATGCATAAACAAGAAGCCTTTTTTTACTCTTGCCTTTTTACTTGTTTCCCTTGTGCATCAGGCTCATGACCTCACTTCGGCTTTTCGGGTCGCTCTTAAATATCCCGCGAAGCGCCGACGTCACCATCACCGAGCCGGGCTTCTTAATCCCCCGAATGGTCATACAACTATGCGAAGCCTCCAGAACCACCGCAACACCCCGCGGACTCAGGCTGTTCATTATAAAATCCGCTATCTGGTTCGTAAGCCGTTCCTGAACCTGCAGCCGGCGGGTAAAACAATCCACAATACGGGCCAATTTGCTCACGCCAAGCACCACCCCGGACGGCAAATACGCAACGGCGGCTGTGCCGATAAACGGCATCAGATGGTGCTCGCAAATACTGTAAAAAGATATGTCACGCAGCAGAACTATCTCATCATAGTTCTCCGTAAAGGCACTGCGAAGGTGCTCTTTAGGCTCTTCCTGCATCCCCGCCAGCAGTTCAGCATACATCCTCGCCACTCGCATAGGTGTTCCCTTTAGCCCCTCACGCTCAACGTCTTCGCCAATAGCTAAAAGTATTTCCGTAACCGCTTTCTCGACCCTTTCAATATCTACTTTTTTGTCTTTGTTATTCATCTTCTTGACCTTCTATTAACCAACTGACTCCTGGCTCCTGCATTCTGTCTCCTGTTCTTACCCTTTCTTTCCCT
>Ga0209991_10000180_pt1 | contig 27818 bp, 24 predicted proteins | sample ChitaG_FD_183167 | JGI IMG/M metagenome (GOLD analysis project Ga0209991, IMG submission 183167) | Deep subsurface microbial communities from South Pacific Ocean to uncover new lineages of life (NeLLi) - Chile_00310 metaG (SPAdes)... | ecosystem: Environmental > Aquatic > Marine > Oceanic >... | reverse complement strand
CGCGGAGGATAAGAGCCTCCCTACCCGCACCTGGATGTGGCCGCCGCGCACCGATGCGCCTCGAACATCGGCCATCGATTCGATCGCAGTCCACGGATGGGCGTCGATGTCCGAGCCGCCGAGTCGACACGCCAGCCGGGCCAGTGGGGTCCACACTGTGGCCCACCCGAGTGGTTTCTGCATGTCGACTACTCCCACCTGGCCACCTTCGCGGGTCATCTGAACCATCACCGATACAGCCCGTCGCCAATCTGGCATCAGTGACAGTGCATAGGTGCTGATGGCAACGTCGAAGTGGCCGTGTCCATAAACGGATGCCTCATTCAGCGTCGTCGCGTCGGCGTTGATGAGCCTTACATTGGTCCATCCCGCCGAATCCGCTCGCCGTCGTGCCTGCTTGAGCATCTGCGGGCTGGTATCGACGCCGGTGATCGACCTAGCCGGGCCGATCCGGCGCTGAATGTGCGGGAAGTTCAACCCGGTGCCACAGCCGATATCGAGGACTCGGTCGCCCGGTCGCAGCGCCAGAAGTTCGATGGCCGCCACCCGGCCGGCACCGTAGACGGGCCACTCCAGGGAGATCCGATCGTAAAACCGGGCCGAGGCGGCATAGCTGGCCGTGGGTACCACGTGCATTCCATTCGTCGATATTTCGGCATCAATTACCCAATACGGGAACAGCGGGAGCCTTCTCGGGGGTTCCTTCATGGTGGACCCACCAGAGATCGGCGGCAAAGATCGGCAGGCGGAGAGTTTTCGCCGCTTCGTGGAACCCGAGATAGACGTGTTGCTACGAGTCGCTCGCACCCTTGTGGGGTCGGGTGACGCCGACGATCTTGTTCAGGAAACGCTGGTGCGGGCGTGGCGCAACCTAGACCGATTCGACGGCCGATATCCGCGGGCGTGGCTGTTGACAATTCTGAGGAATACGAACATGAATATGCACCGTCGCCGACGCCCGGCCAGCGTGGACGATGTCGCGTCCCTCGCCGGTGTCCGACCCGCGTTCGGTATCGATTCGCCGAGCACCGAGGACCAGGTCATTGAATCGTTTCTCACCGATGATCTGGAGAGTGCGGTGCAGGGTTTGGACGCAAAGTTCCGGACGGTGCTGTTGCTGATCGACGTCGACCAACTCACCTACGCCTAGGCCGCCGAAGCGTTGGGTGTGCCGGTGGGAACTGTGATGTCGCGACTGAGTCGCGCGCGCGATCGGGTGCGTCGACACCTACGACCCAGCTTCGCCGCGGCGACAGGGGGAATCCAATGATCAGCAAAATTTGGATGACACTGACGTGCCGCTGGTCGGCGCGCCGCTTGCAGCGCTACCTGGACGCCGATCCAGCGGCGCTGCTCGATCCCAGCGAGATCCGCAGGTTGGAGGCGCACCTGGCCGAGTGCGACAAGTGCCGGGCCGCCGCTAGCGAGTTCCGCCAGATCGACTCGGCCTTGTCACGCTGGGCGCTACGGCGGATGCCGGATCCCGACAGCGTCACCCGCATGCACGACGTCGTTGATCGCCTCGTTCGCGGCGATCTTCGGTGACCCGCGCCCACCCCGCAACGCCCGCGGACCTGGTGGTGATCGGCGGGGGGACCGCGGGGATCGTCGCAGCGAAGACGGCCGCGGGATTTGGCTCCTAGCGGTCAACCAGGGCCTCCGTACCCGCGACCTTGCCGGTATCACCCACCCCTACCCGACCTACAACGACGGGCCCTGGAACGCTGCGATTGCCGACGCGCTCCTCATCGGGGTCGGCATTGTGGTGTCGATCAGCGTGGAGCTTCCAGACCCGGGGGCGTTACGCGACCGGGTCGCGGCCGCCGGACCGTTGGGGGTGTTGGCATTCGTCATCGTCTACGCCGCCACCACCTTGACACCGTTTCCGGCTAGCGTCATGACCATCGCCAGCGGGCTCCTCTTCGGCTTGGCCGTTGGCGCCGCAGTGGTGGTACTGGCTGCAACTCTGGGCGCGTGGCTGGCGTTCTTGCTGGCCCGGTCGCTAGGCCGCGACGGGGTGTCGCGCATCCGCTGGGCACGCGTCGCGTCGATCGACGCCGTGCTCGAACGGCGAGGTCTGATCTCCGTGCTGCTCGTGCTGCTCGTGCTGCTCGTGCGGCTGGTGCCGCTGTTCCCGTTCATGGCGGTAAATTATGCGGCGGGCCTGAGCGCCGTCCGGCAGCGTGACTACGTTCTGGGCACTGCCGTTGGGATCGTTCCCGCAACCGTCGGCTACACCGCGCTGGGGGCCTACGGCACCTCCCCGCTGTCCTGGCCGTTCGCCGCCGCGGTCCTCGCGGTCGTGGTCGTGAGCGTGGTCGCCGGATACGCCGCCCGGCGGATCAACAGCAGCCCTGCGAACAACAGCGGTGGCCGGGAAGCATCCGGCGACGACTCAGAAGGTGGCGCGGGCGGTGTTCGACGACTACCTGCGTAGACGCCTGCAACGACCATTAGCCCGGCTCGCGGCGGTGCTGGACCGGCCTGGGATCACCGCGGACCGGCTCACTGCTGCAGGCCTGACCCTCGGGCTTGCCAGCGCGGCTGCGGCCGCCCTCACATTGTGGTGGCTGTCGCTGGCGCTGTGGCTGACCTCCCGCCTGGCTGACGGACTCGATGGGCCACTCGCGCGGTTGCAGCGGTCTCGCGATCCAGCCCGATCCGACGCTGGGGCGGGCGGATTCTTCGACATCACGGCCGATTTCCTCGTCTACGGCAGCACCGTGTTCGGCGTCGCAGTCGGCGCCGCCGCTGCGTACGGCGCACCGTGGTGGCCATTTCTGCTGGTGCTCCTGGCCTACTACGTCAACGGAACGGCGTTCCTGGCGTTCTCGTCCATCGCCGAGCGATCGGATCGCGGGCTTGACGACAGCCGGTCATTGTCGTTCCTCGGTGACTTGGCCGAGGGCGCGGAAACCATGGTGGTGCACAGTTTGTGGCTGGTCTTTTCTGCGCTGGCCTGGCAGATCGCGCTGGGATGGGCCGCCCTGGTGTTCGCGAGTTCAGTGCAGCGCATGGTTGTCGGCTACCGGTCCTTGCGGTGAAAAAACCGTGGGGGTTGCCGGGCCGAGCGCTAGGCGTGGCGCGGGCAGCGGCAGAGTTCCAGATTTGCCAGCTAAGACGTCATACATGGCGTACGTTTCCTCACAGGAAATCTAGGTGAGATGCGAAAAGGTTCATGCGGCAGCAACGCACGGTCAGGCACGGCGCCCCAGGCCCCCCAACCCCGGGGCCGGGATCGTCGTGACAACTCCGTTGGTCGCCGATGCTCGGTGCTCTGTCGTAAGGGATGGGGCGGTGCATCACCATCCGCACCGGTCGTTGTTGCTGATCTACACGCCGGTGTTACGGCGCGACTGAACGAAACGAGAGGACTCTGTCATGGGTTATGCGAGGAACATCGGCCGTATCGGGGCATTGGCGGTTGCATTGGGTGTGGGGGTCGCAGTGACGAGCGCACCGGGCATCGCCTACGGCCAGCCGTCCTCGGATAGCAGTTCAGTTTCCGGGGATTCGTCGTCGAACTCGTCGACCCCGAGTGGTGTGGCGGCGTCCTCTGAGGGTTCATCTGACACTGACTCGTCGGTTTCAGATTCGGCATCGTCGGATTCATCGGACTCAGTCGATGGGGGTAGTGAAGGCAGCGAGAGTGTCGCCGATGCCGATGCCGATGCCGATGCCGATGGTGGCGCCGAGGACGCGGACGCGGGTGAGGGTGAGGGTGAGGAAGGCTCGACCGGCGGCGCGGCCGATCAGGACACTGACCCAGCAGTCGGTGATGAGGATGCTGCGCCGGTATCCGGTGATGAGGACGGTGATGAGGAGATTGCCCCGGTCGTGGGCGATGTGGATGCTGAGCCGGTAGCCGGTGATGAGGGCGTTGCGCTGGTCGCGGAGCCCGCAGCTGTGGCGTCGGCACCAGACGAAGCGTTGGTCATCGAAGAGGTAGGCGGCGATTCGGCTGGCGGGGAGGCAGCGAGCGAATCTACCGTCTCAAGCTCTAACCGCGGCTTGGCGGAGTCGGGTGCTGCCGTCGGCAGCGATCAGTCTGCGCCTGCCTTCACGGAAGCCTCCGCTGAGTCTGATGGGCAGCCTGGGGCGCCTTCCTCGGTTGAATCGGCCTCAGTACTCACCGCTGTGTCGGCTGCCGCGGCGACCCCTCCGGCGCCGGTGTCGACCCTGCAGGACGTGGTCTCCGGCGTGGTCCGAGGGACCGCGCAGGTGGTGGTCGATGTATTGGATTGGGTGCTGGCCGCCTCGGGGAATACGGCCGACTCGACTGAGTTGCCGTGGGCGCTGGCGGTGGTGGCCTGGGTTCGCCGCGAGATCGACCAGGCATTCCTTGCCCCGTATGAGGCTGCCCAGCAGGCAGCGGCTCAGGCGGTCGCTGCCCAGAGCCCGAACCTGTTGGTCAACCCGGGAGCCGAGTTGGGAGACTCGTCGCTGTCGGGCAACAGTTCGGTGACGATCCCGGGCTGGACGCTGACCGGCACCCCGACGGTGATCCCATACGGGGCACTACGCAACCTGTGGCCGGTCGGCCTGTCCTTCCCGATGCCGGACATGCCCTCCTTCATGGGCTACCCGAAGGCCCACAACGGGCCACCGGACGGCGGCGAACAGATGTTCGGCGGCGGGAACGTGGCCGACTCTCAAATGACCCAGACCGTCGACCTCAGCGCCGCAGCTGCCGATATCGACACCGGCACGGTGACCTACGACCTCAGCGCTTGGCTCGGTGGCTACCTATTCAATTTTTCCTCGGCCAAGGTCGAGGTCGACTTCCTCGACGCCAACAAGACCTACCTCGACGCCGCCAGCGTCGGGCCGGTCGGGATGTTGGACCGCTTCTTCCACACGAAGTTGAAGGAACGTCAGACCTCCGGGTCAATCCCGGTGGGGACCCGCTACGCGCAGGTAGACCTCGTTCTCGACCAGGTCAACATACTCCCGCTCGGTACCAACATCGACTACAACTCGGCCTTCGCCGACAACATCTCGTTCAGCATCAGCGCCGACCTACCGGCCCCCCCGCCTCCGACACCGCCGGCGTCGACTGTGGGCGAGCTGGACCATTTCTTCATGGTGTATATGGAGAACAAGGGCTACAACGACATCCTCGACAGCGACAAGGCGCCGTTTCTCCACAGCCTGATGAACGCCTATGGGTTGGCCGAGAACTACTACGGCCTGACCCACCCCAGCCTGCCCAACTACTACCCGGTGATCGGCGGCTCGGATTTCGGGATCACCTACGAGTGCGAGACGCCGTGCATCCCAATCCAAGACGGAACACTCCTGACCGACAACATAGACGATAAATTTGGTGAGCACGGCTGGAAGGGTTACGCGCAGTCGCAGGGGGACGACCCCCTCGTCAACACAGACGTCTACGACCAGTCGCAGCTGCCCTTCATGGCGTTCGAGGAAATTGCTTACAATCCGGGTGATCAGGACTACGCGAGGGACCACCAGCGCCCGCTGAGCGAGATGTTGGGCGATCTCGATTCAGATACTCCCCCGAATTACCTTTGGATAGGCGCCAACGAGTCGTTCAATGGGGAAGGCCCGATCGATTCCATCGGGGATGTGCTGAAGTTCATGTGGAGCCAGATAACCCCCGGCCACCAGTACAACATCCCGGCACTTGACGAGTTCCTGTCCGAGCAGGTGCCGATCATTATGAATTCGAAGGTTTGGACCGACCCGGACAAGAAGTCCGTCCTGGTTGTCACCTTCGACGAGGACAACGACAACCTGTCGCTGGGCTTCGGCGACGAGGGCAACCAGGTTGTGACGGTTGTCATCCCGTCGTCGGGGGCCCTGGGGATGCCCGGTGATAATCCCGGTGAGATGAGAGAAGGCCACTTCATCGCCACCGACCGGTACGACCATTACAGCTTGCTGCGCACGATCGAGGAGTCGCTCGGGCTCTCGACACTGACCAACAATGACAAGTTCGCTTTACCGATGAACGAGTTCTGGATCTAGAAGGGGGGCCGTGCTCCGGCGGGCGGCCGGGTACCCGTTGATCACCCGGGTATCGCGACGCCCCAGTAGTTGTAGGTCCATGGACGGGGTCCGGGGATATACGCAGAATGTAGCTCGTCGGTATCGAACCCGCCCTGTTCGAGCAGCGCGGGTATGTCACGGTTGAGGTGGCAGCCGCCTGCGACTTTCTTCCACGCCGGTGTCAGGCGATCCTGCCAACGGCGAACCGATGCCTCCGGTGCGCAGCCATGCTCACAGAAGATGAGTTGGCCATCGGGCTTGAGCACCCGGCGCATTTCCCCCAGTGCGGCAACCGGATCCTCGATGGTGCACAGCGTGAAGGTAATGAGCACGCTATCGACCTGGGCGTCGGGCATGTCGATGCGTTCGGCGGGCAGGCCGACCAGCTCCACGTCCAGTCCCGCTGCCGCGACACGTTTCTTGGCCAGGCGGTGCATTCCCATGACGGGATCGAGCCCCCACACCTTGCCGACCTTGTCCTGGTCGTAGTAGGGGGCGTTGAGGCCGGTGCCGATACCGATTTCGAGTACTTTTCCCTCAGCGCGGGGCACGACCTTTTCGCGCTGTCGGTCGATGGGGCCGCCGCCACAGGCAAGGTCGGTCTTATAGGGAAGCACGTAGCGGTCGTAGATCTTCATCAGGTGCTCCCGCGGATGGCTCCCGTGGATGGATGGAGCAAAGCATAGAGGGTCCGCAGCGGATACACCCGCCGCGGCGACGGGACCGCGGCCGCGAGCGCTTGCCGCACCTTCCGACGGTGCATGCAAGACCTCATCCTGACCAAACTCCCTGAGGCTGCGGCGGTCAGGCAATTCATGGATTCCCGTAACGTGAGTTCGCGATCAACATGACCCGTCGCTTCCGGGCCGCGGGTCCTGGGGATGAATCCGCGGTTGGGGATAGTCATGCGCGAACGGACCGGATCTGTCGCAGCCTGCCAGCAGGCTGACCAGCATGACGAGAACAGAGAGCCGCGCTGCGATCGGGGCCAGGGGTGAACAGCTCGCCGTCGACTACCTGAGTCAGCTCGGGCTGCGGGTGCTCGCGCGCAACTGGCGTTGTCGCTATGGGGAATTGGATGTCATCGCTGCGGACGATATCGCGGGCACGGTGGTGTTCGTGGAGGTGAAAACGCGGACGGGGGAGCAGTACGGCGGTGCGGAGCACGCGGTGACTCCGATCAAGGTGCGCCGTCTGCGTCGGCTTGCCGGGCTGTGGCTGGCACAGCAGCACAGCAGCTGGGCGTCGGTGCGCATCGATGTCGTCGCGATCAGGATCGGTCGCCGGCGCACGCCTGAGATTACCCACATTCAGGGCGCGGCCTGATGGCGCTGGGTAGGGCGTTCTCGGTAGCGGTGCGCGGTGTGGAAGGCGAGATCGTCGAGATCGAGGCTGATATCGCCGCCGGGCTCCCCGGGGTCCATCTGGTGGGGCTGGCCGATGCTGCGCTGCAGGAGTCGCGGGACCGGGTTCGGGCAGCGATCAGCAACTGCGGATTCACTTGGCCGATGGCTCGTCTGACGCTGGCGCTATCGCCGGCGACCCTGCCGAAGATGGGGTCGGTCTACGACATCGCGCTGGCGGCAGCTGTGTTGTCCGCGCACGGCAAGAAAGCTTGGTCGCGGCTGGAGAAGACGGTGTTACTCGGTGAGCTTGCGCTCGACGGCCGGGTCCGGCCGATCAAGGGCGTGCTACCTGCGGTGCTGGCCGCGCAGAAGCAGGGTTGGCCCGGGGTCGTGGTGCCGGTCGACAACTTGGCCGAGGCCAGTTTGGTCGGGGGGATCGAGGTCTGGGGTGCCTGCACGCTGGGGCAGCTGCAGGCCTGGTTGGCCGGAGAAGCCGACCTGTATCCGCGATTGGACCATCCCACCGACATTCCTGAGATCGCTGGGGATCTCGCGGATGTACTCGGGCAGCCGCACGCACGCCATGCCGTCGAAGTGGCCGCCGCGGGTGCCCACAACCTCATGATGACCGGGCCGCCGGGGGTGGGAAAAACAATGCTGGCGCAACGGCTTCCAGGATTGTTACCGCCTCTGTCGCACGCGGAGTCACTGGAGGTCACGGCGATCCACTCGGTGGCGGGACTGCTGACCGGCGAGTCGCCGTTGGTCACTGGGCCGCCGTTCGTCGCGCCGCACCACACCTCCAGCGTGGCTGCACTCGTCGGTGGCGGCTCGGGAATGGCGCGGCCGGGCGCGGTCAGTCGCGCTCACCGCGGAGTGTTGTTCCTCGACGAGTTCGCCGAGATCAAGACCGGCGCACTGGAAGCGCTACGAACACCGTTGGAAGACGGCGAGATTCGACTCGCCCGAGGCGAAGGGGTCGCCAGGTATCCCTCTCGATTCCAGCTGGTGCTGGCAGCCAACCTGTGCCCGTGCGCCCCACCCGACCCGCGATCCTGCATCTGCGCAGCCCCTGAGAAACGGCGCTATCGCACCAAGTTGTCGGGGCCGCTGCTCGACAGGGTCGACCTTCGTGTGGAGATGCACGCCTCCCATGGGGGGTCTTTCGCCGTCGACGAGCAGGAGAGCACCCGGGTCGTGCGTGAACGCGTCTGGGCTGCGCGCCGCGCTGCCCAGGAGCGTTGGAGCCCACATGGCAGTACAACCAATGCCGAGGTCAGCGGATCGCTGCTGCGCCGCAGGTTCCGGCCGGGAACCGAGGCGATGTCCCTGCTGCGGACAGCACTGGATCGTGGTCAGCTGACCATCCGGGGCGTCGACCGGACGATGCGGGTCGCGTGGACTCTGTGCGACCTGGGCGGTCGTAGCTCACCGACCACGGACGACGTCATGACCGCACTGTCCTTCCGCCATGCAGGGGCGCACTGATGGACGACGAGAGTCAGCGCGCGTGGGCATATCTGTCGCGGGTCGCAGAACCACCCAACCCGCGGCTGGCGGCTCTGGTCGCTACCGTGGGTGCGGTAGAGGCCGCCGATCGGGTCAGGCGCCGTGCGCTCGACGATGCCCGGTTGGTCCGCGCCACCGAGGGGCGACGCGACATCGATTGTGCCGAAAAGGATCTCGAAACACTCGCCCGGATGGGCGGGCGGCTGATCACCGCCCAGGACGAGGAATGGCCGCACCTGGCCTTCGCCTCGTTTCGCGGAGTGGACGGCAAGCAGCGTCGGCCGGCCCATCCACCGCTCGTGTTGTGGGTCGTCGGGCCTGCACGGTTGTGCGCCGTCGCCGAGCGGGCAGCCTCGATCGTCGGGACCCGCGCGGCCACCGCATATGGCGAATACGTGGCCGCCGATCTCGCCGCAGGTCTCATCCAGCGGGACGTCGCGGTCGTGTCCGGGGCCGCCTACGGCATCGACGGTGCGGCTCATCGGGCAGCGCTGGCTTCTGAAGGGCAGACCGTCGCAGTCTTGGCCGCCGGAATCGACGTCCCTTATCCCTCAGGGCATTCGGCACTGCTGCACCGGGTGGCGCGCCACGGTCTGCTTGTCAGCGAGCATCCGCCCGGGACACGACCGACTCGGCGGCAGTTCCTGGCTCGTAACCGCTTGGTTGCCGCATTGAGCGGAGCGACGGTAGTCGTCGAAGCTGGGGCGCGCAGCGGCGCGGCGAACACGGCGGCCTGGGCCAATGCGCTGGGACGTCAGGTGTGTGCGGTGCCCGGACCGATCACGTCCTCCTCATCGGTGGGGTGCCACGAACTGATCAACACCGGCGCCCGGCTGGTCACCTGTGCGGCGGATGTCGTCGAGTTGGTCGGCCGCATCGGCGAGCTTGCTCCAGACCACGCTCGGCCGGTCTCAGAGCTCGACGAGCTCACCGACGTCGAGCTCGCCGTATACGAAGCACTGCCGGGACGTGGGACACGCACCCCGGAGGAGATCGCGGTGGTGTCCGGGCTGCCGGTGACCGACGTGCTCGGCCCGTTGACCATGCTCGATGTGCGGGGACTGGTGACTCAGCTGCAAGGCTGTTGGAAGCTGGCGAAACGCTAGGACCGCGCAGTGGTCGGGGCTGCTCGTATAGTCGTCGAGGACAACCGAGCAGTAAGGGATGGTTCACGTGGCGGGACGTCCGATACACACGTTCGAGGTGGTGCGCGCTGAGCAGCTGACCAGGCACCTCATTCGGGTCGTGCTTGGCGGCTCGGGAAATGGAACGGGCTTCGACACGTTCAGGCCCATCGAGTGCACCGACGCGTACGTGAAGCTGGTATTCGTCGATGACGCAGTGGATGTCGGCACCCTCGAACAACCGCTGACACTGGACAGTTTCCAGGCGTTGGACCATACCGTGCGCACCTACACGGTGCGCCATGCTGACGCCCAGCGACGCGAGATCACGATCGACTTCGTCGTGCACGGCAACCATGGCGTCGCTGGCCCCTGGGCTGCCTCCGCCACCCCAGGGAAACGAATCTTCGTGATGGGCCCCAGCGGCGCCTACTCGCCGGATCCCGCAGCCGATTGGCACCTGCTGGCAGGTGACGAGGCGGCGCTTCCCGCGATCAGCGCCGCGCTGGAAGCCCTGCCCGACAATGCGATCGGCGCGGCTTTTGTCGAGGTTGCCGGACCCGAGGACGAGATCGAGCTGTCGGCGCCGGCCGGAGTCAAGGTCGCGTGGATCTATCGTGGTGGTCGCGCAGACCTGATCGGAGACGACCGTGCCGGCGATCACGCCCCGCTGATTGCGGCGGTCAAGGAGGCGGCCTGGTTGCCTGGGCAGGTCCAGGTATTCATCCACGGTGAGGCCCAGGCTGTCATGCATAATCTGCGGCCCTATATCCGTCAGCAGCGCGGTGTCGACGCCAAATGGGCGGGATCGGTCTCCGGATACTGGCGCCGAGGCCGCACCGAGGAGACGTTCCGCCAGTGGAAGCGCGAGTTGGCCAAAGCCGAGGCGAAATAGCTGTGCTCGCGGTGGGGCCAGTGGCAGTCTTAGGCCATGACCTTCGCTAACTACCAGCTCGAGATCTACCTGCAGGGCCTGTCGGGCGTGCTCCCGTCCCTCCCGATGGATTACGCCGGCTGGGAGGCGAAAGCCGAAGCCGCCATGTCGCCCTCGATCTGGTCATATGTCGCCGGCGGTGCGGGTGACGAGAACACCCAGCGCGTCAACCGGACGGCCTTCGACGCCTGGGGACTCATGCCGCGGATGCTGGTCGGCACCAGCGAACGCGATCTCACCGTCGACCTGTTCGGCATGACGCTGCCGTCGCCGCTCTTCCTGGCGCCGGTAGGCGTCATCGGCATCTGTGACCAGGACGGTCATGGCGACCTGTTGACTGCCCGCGCGGCCGCGCGCACCGGGGTGCCGATGACCGTATCCACGCTCACCCAAGACCCGCTTGAGGATGTTGCAGCCGAATTCGGTGACACCCCAGGATTTTTCCAGCTCTACACCCCGACTGATCGCGATTTGGCCGCCAGCCTGGTCAGCCGTGCCGAGGCCGCCGGATACAAGGCGATCATCGTCACGCTGGATACCTGGATCCCCGGCTGGCGCCCGCGGGACCTGGCAGCGTCGAACTTTCCGCAATTGCGCGGGCACTGCTTGGCCAACTACACCAGCGACCCCGTCTTTCGCGCCCTGCTCGCTGAACCCCCGGAGCAGAACAAGCAGGCAGCCGTCCTGCAGTGGGTGCAGCTGTTCGGGAATCCATTGTCCTGGGATGACCTGCCATGGCTGCGGTCGTTGACCGATCTTCCGTTGGTACTCAAAGGAATCTGCCATCCCGACGACGTTCGACGTGCACGTGACGGTGGCGTCGACGGCATCTACTGCTCCACCCATGGCGGACGGCAGGCCAACGGTGGGCTACCCGCGATCGACTGTCTGCCCGGTGTGGTCGAGGCCGCCGAGGGTATGCCCGTGCTGTTTGACTCCGGCATCCGAAGCGGTGCGGACGTCATCAAGGCGGTGGCCTTGGGAGCCACCGCGGTCGGCATTGGTAGGCCATATGCCTATGGGCTGGCCATCGGCGGTCAGGACGGCATCGTCCACGTGTTGCGGTCGCTGCTGGCCGAAACGGACCTCATCATGGCGGTTGACGGTTACCGGACGCTGGCGGATCTGACGCCGGACACGCTTCGGCGCGTCAGCTGAGCCACACCGGCGCCGTCTGTCACGGTGGAGCAGTGGAGGGCATTCTCGAAGAGTTCGACGAGTACCTTGCGCTGCAGCGTGGCCGTTCGGAGCACACCAGGCGCGCCTACCTCGGTGACCTACGGTCGCTGTTCGACTTCCTCGCCCACCGTTACCCCGATTCGGGGTTGGGCAGCCTGACTCTGCCGGTGCTGCGCTCCTGGCTGGCCGCGCAGGCCTCGGTCGGAGCCGCGCGTACAACGTTGGCCCGCCGCACCTCTGCGGTCAAGACGTTCACCGCGTGGGCCCTGCGGCGCGGTCTGATGACCGACGACCCGGCGACCCGGCTGCAAGTGCCCAAGGCGCGCCGCACCCTTCCGGCGGTTCTGCGCCAAGACCAAGCGATCGACGCCATGGATGCGGCGCAATCCGGTGCCCAGCAAGGTGATCCGCTCGCCCTGCGAGATCGTTTGATTGTCGAGATGCTCTACGCCACCGGTATTCGGGTGAGCGAGTTGTGCGGCCTGGACGTCGACGACATCGATACTGCCCGCCGCCTGTTGCGCGTCCTGGGAAAGGGCAACAAGGAGCGCACCGTCCCCTACGGAGAGCCTGCCGGCGCCGCGCTGGCGGTGTGGATGTCGGACGGGCGGCCCCAGCTGGCCACTGCCGAGTCGAGTGCCGCCCTGCTGCTTGGTGCCCGCGGCCGGCGACTGGATCCGCGCCAGGCGCGCACGGTCGTGCACCAGACGATGGCCGCGGTCAATGGGGCGCCCGACATCGGGCCGCACGGTCTGCGTCACAGTGCCGCCACCCACCTGCTCGAAGGTGGGGCCGACCTGCGGGTGGTCCAGGAGCTGCTCGGCCATTCGAGCTTGGCGACCACTCAGCTGTATACCCATGTCACGGTGGCGCGGCTGCGTGCTGTGCACGACCAAGCCCACCCGCGGGCATAGTCCGACCGCGAACGTGCAATTTTAGTAGTCAGGCTCGAGCGGGAGCAACACAGAGGGCACGTTCGCGCAGGGTGCGTTCGCGGTCGACCCGGCAGGACGTTGGAAGTCAGCGCACCGGCTTGAGTCGAATCGGGGTACTCGCTAACAGTCCCACTGGGTCGACGTAATCGGCGCGGGCAGCCGAACCCCACATGGCGCCCCAGTGCAAGCATGCCGACGCGGCGCAGCCGGGATGGCCCACCATCAGGTCGCCGATGACCGTGCCGCGTTGCACCGCTTGCCCTGGTCGCACTGCGGGCAGGACTGGCTCATAACTGGTTCGCAGCCCTCCGGGATGGGCGATCGACACCAGCGGGCGCCCCGCCAGCTCACCGGCGAACACCACGGTGCCCGAACCCGCGGCATAGACCAGCTGCCCGGCAGTCGCGGCCAGGTCGACGCCGCGGTGACCCCGCCGCCAGTTGGGCGACGGAGCGTCGAATTCACCGACGACGGGCGGGCGAGGTTGCAACGGCCACTCAAGGCGGCCGTTTGTCGCCGATGCCGGGACCGCGGTCAAGACCCAGAAGGCCGCGATGGCGGCAAACATTCGCATAACGCCAGTTCAGCCCATCGACCGGCCCGAACGCCAGGCCGATACGGCCGGTCTGTGGAGAGCCGTCGCGGTGGTCAGAAACCGCCTGTTCGGCGTGTAAACTGCTTACCGCAGCTCGCAACTGCGGGCTGACTTCGCGTGTCTGCACATAGCTGCCCATTGGCAGCCATACCCGGATGTCGGCGGTCTCGTCCCGAACTTCTCGGAAACGAGTCCGGCAACCAGCAGGTACCAGGGCTCGGCGTCACCGGACGCTGGGCGTCAACCGACAACTGAAGGAATAGCCGAATCATGGCTGTTGTGACAATGAAGCAGCTGCTGGACAGCGGCACCCACTTCGGGCATCAGACCCGTCGCTGGAATCCCAAGATGAAGCGGTTCATCTTCACCGACCGCAATGGCATTTACATCATCGACCTACAGCAGACGCTGACCTATATCGACAAGGCGTACGAATTCGTCAAGGAGACGGTCGCCCACGGTGGGTCCATCATGTTCGTGGGAACCAAAAAGCAGGCGCAGGAGTCCATCGCCGAAGAGGCCACCCGCGTCGGCATGCCGTACGTGAACCAGCGCTGGCTCGGTGGCATGCTCACCAACTTCTCCACCGTGCATAAGCGTCTGCAGCGCCTCAAGGAGCTTGAGGCGATGGAGCAGACCGGTGGTTTCGAGGGTCGCACCAAGAAAGAGATCCTGATGCTGACCCGCGAGAAGAACAAGCTCGAACGGTCTCTGGGTGGCATCAGGGACATGCAGAAGGTGCCCTCGGCGATCTGGGTCGTCGACACGAACAAGGAGCACCTCGCAGTCGCCGAGGCTCGCAAGCTGAACATCCCGATCATCGCGATCTTGGACACCAACTGCGATCCCGATCTCGTCGACTACCCCATTCCGGGCAACGATGACGCCATCCGTTCGGCTGCGCTGCTGACCAAGGTGGTGGCTTCCGCCGTCGCCGAGGGGCTGCAGGCTCGATCGGGCGCGAGCGCGGGTGCCGACAAGCCGGCGACTGAGGCCGCCGAACCGCTCGCCGAGTGGGAGCAGGAGCTGCTGGCCGGTGCCACTACGGCCCCCGCGACGGCCCCCGCGACGGCCCCCACTACGGCCCCCGCGACGGCCCCCGCGACGGCCCCCGCGACGGCCCCCACTACGGCCCCCGCGACGGCCCCCGCGACACCCGCAGCCGCGCCGGTAGAGGCAGCAGCGGAACCGACCGCCTGAATCGCTTCGTCTTCTGCTTCGTCTCCATAAGGAAGGGCTTCTATGGGTAACTACACCGCTGCCGACGTCAAGCGGCTCCGGGAGCTGACTGGCGCCGGAATGCTGGCCTCGAAGAACGCGCTTGTCGACTCCGACGGCGACTTTGACAAGGCCGTCGAGCTGCTGCGCATCAAGGGCGCCAAAGATGTCGGCAAGCGTGCCGAGCGCGCTACCGCCGAAGGACTGGTGGCCGCGAAGGGCGGCGCGTTGATCGAGCTCAACTCCGAAACCGATTTCGTCGCTAAGAACGCCGAGTTCCAAGCTGTCGCTGACCAGATCGTGGCCGCTGCGGCTGCCTCGAAGGCGACTGATGTCGACGAGCTCAAGGCTGCCAAAGTCGGGGATAGCACCGTGGAGCAGACCATCGCCGACCTATCGGCGAAAATCGGCGAGAAGTTGGAGCTGCGACGCGCCGCCTATTTCGACGGCGCCACCGAGACCTATCTGCACAAACGGGCGGCCGATTTGCCGCCTGCGGTGGGTGTCCTGGTCGAGTACGCCGGCGCCGACGCGGACAAGGCCAAAGCGGCAGCTCATACAGTCGCTCTGCAGATCGCCGCCCTGAAGGCCCGCTACCTCACGCGTGAGGATGTGCCTGAGGACGTTGTCGCCAACGAGCAGCGCATCGCCGAGGAGACTGCCCGCAACGAGGGCAAGCCCGAGCAGGCGCTGTCCAAGATCGTCCAGGGTCGCGTTAGCGGCTTCTACAAGGATGTCGTGCTGCTGGATCAACCGTCGGTGTCGGACAACAAGAAGTCCGTCAAAGCCCTGCTCGAGGAGGCCGGCGTGACGGTGACGCGGTTTGTTCGCTTCGAGGTCGGCCAGGCCTGATCCCGTAGTCAACGCCAGGCCTTCGAGACTGCGGTCGCGGGGGCCTCGTGCGGTGGTCTGTCGGTGCCGCCGAGCGAGGCGGTACGCTTTGGTACCGTCGGACTCATGGACAGCATTCATGCTTTCGGCCAAGAATTTTCCGGAGATGCCCTGGGTGACCTTGATGCTGTGGGCGTAGTGGAGGCGCTGCGGGCTGGAAGGGTGTCGGCGCGCGAAGTCATCGATGCCGCGATCGCCCGCACCGAGGCGGTGAACCCCACACTCAACGGTTTGGCCTGCGAAGTCTTTGACAGGGCCAGGGCGCGCGCACAGATGCGGCGGCCCTTCGGCGGATACTTCGACGGGGTGCCGACGTTCATCAAGGACAACGTCGCTGTCGCCGGCATGCCGACGATGAGCGGTACCGACGCCTGGGACCCGAAACCCGCTGAATTCGATGGCGACTTCGCCCGCGCGTTTCTGGGTACCGGGTTGGTGCCGCTGGGCAAGACCCGGCTCTCGGAGTTCGGCTTCAGCGCCTCGGCGGAGCACCCGCGGCTTGGGCCGGTGCGCAATCCGTGGAACGTCGAGCACACCGCCGGCGCATCGTCTTCGGGGTCAGGGGCGTTCGTGGCTGCTGGGGTGGTGCCGATCGCACACGCCAACGACGGCGGCGGTTCGATCCGGATTCCCGCGTCCTGCAACGGTTTGGTGGGCCTGAAACCGTCCCGTGGAAGGCTTCCGCTCGATAAGGACATGCGGCTGATGCCGCTGCGTATCGTCCACAACGGTGTGGTCACTCGCTCGGTCCGCGACACCGCCGCGTTCTACCGTGAGATGGAACGGGTCACCGCCAACCCGAAGTTGCCGCCTGTCGGAGACGTTAGCGCACCCGGAAAGCAGCGACTGCGCATCGCGGTGTGCACACAGTCGGTCGCCCGAGACGCCAGTCCCGAGGTGACTGAGCTGACTTTCAAGACGTCCGCCCTGCTCGAGGAACTCGGTCACCGGGTGAGCGTGATCGACAACCCGGTCCCGCATCGCTTCACCGATGATTTCCTGCTGTATTGGTCGTTTCTGGCTTTCGCTCTAGTGCGGGGTGGTCGCCGCACGTTCGGGGAGAGTTTCGATCGCGACAAGCTCGACAATCTCACTCTCGGCCTCGAGCGCCACGCATCTCGCAACGTGCACCGGCTACCTTTGGCGATCGCCCGGCTGGCGCGGGTGCGCCAGAGCGCGTCGAGCGCGATGTCGACTTTCGACGTGCTGCTGACGCCGACGGTGGCCGCCGCCACCCCCCGCATCGGCCATCTCGATCCGACCGCGAACTATCAGCAGGTCATTGACCGGCTCGTTGAATGGGTGGCGTTCACTCCGTTGCAGAATGCGACTGGCGAGCCGTCCATTTCGTTGCCGCTGGCTGAATCGGCGTCGGGGCTGCCGGTCGGGATGATGTTCTCCGCCGCCGTCGGACAGGATGCTCGCCTGCTTGAGCTGGCCTACGAACTCGAGGAGGCCCGCCCCTGGCGGCGAATCCAGGGTTGAATCCAGCGACCTGCGAAGCTGACGAGCACCTTTGGACTTCGTCGCGTGCAGGACACTGCGCGCAGTCTAGAGGCGATCGACGCGTCGGGATTGTCAACCGCACCCCGACGTGGTGCGTTGGTCGCGATGAGGCAGGATTGAGGCAGCCGCGTAGCTGTCCACGGGCCTCCGGGGCGGCGATTGCATGTGAGGACGTGAAGGAGTCGGATGGCGGAATCCACCAGTCCCAATGGTGCAGGCTCGTCGTCGGGGATCCGGCCCGCCTACTCCCGAGTGCTGCTCAAGTTGGGCGGCGAAATGTTCGGCGGCGGACAAGTCGGCCTCGATCCAGACGTGGTCGCGTTGGTCGCCCGCCAAATCGCCGAAGTGGTGCGTAGCGGCGCCCAGGTGGCCGTCGTCATCGGCGGCGGCAATTTCTTCCGCGGCGAACAATTGCAGCATCGGGGCATGGAACGCACCCGCTCGGACTATATGGGCATGCTCGGCACCGTAATGAACAGCCTTGCGCTGCAGGACTTCCTGGAACAGGAAGGTATCCAGACCCGTGTGCAGACCGCGATCACGATGGGCCAGGTGGCCGAACCCTATGTTCCGCTGCGGGCTCGAAGGCACCTGGAGAAGGGGCGTGTAGTGATCTTCGGAGCGGGCATGGGGCTGCCGTACTTCTCCACCGACACCACTGCCGCGCAGCGTGCGCTCGAGATCGGCTCCGACGTGGTCCTGATGGCCAAGGCGGTCGACGGTGTGTACACCGCAGACCCGCGCGTTCACCCCGATGCTGAGTTGCTCACTGCGATCACTCACCGCGAGGTCATCGACCGCGGCCTAAAAGTTGCCGACGCGACGGCGTTCAGCTTGTGTATGGACAACGGTATGCCGATCCTGGTGTTCAACCTGCTCACTGATGGCAATATCGCTCGTGCAGTCGCGGGTGAGAAGATCGGAACGCTGGTGACCGCGTGACCGGTGGCGTCCCTGCGAGCGCTGGCGACGAGATGTGCTCAGGACGGGCGAAGGCGACAGGAGAACGCAAGTGATCGAAGAAACCCTCTTCGATGCCGAGGAGAAGATGGACAAGGCCGTGGCCGTGGCGCGGGATGATTTGGCGTCGATTCGCACCGGCCGCGCCAACCCCGCGATGTTCAACCGCGTCAACATCGACTACTACGGTTCACCCACTCCGATCACCCAGCTCTCCAGCATCAACGTGGCCGAAGCCCGGCTAGTCGTCATCAAGCCCTACGAGGCCAACCAACTCCGCAGCATCGAGGACGCCATCCGCAATTCCGACCTGGGGGTCAACCCGACCAACGACGGGAACGTCATCCGGATCGCGATCCCTCAGCTGACCGAGGAGCGTCGCCGCGATCTGGTCAAGCAGGCCAAGTCGAAGGGCGAGGATGCCAGGGTGTCGGTCCGAAGCATTCGCCGCAAGGCGATGGATGAGCTAACTCGAATCAAGAAGGACGGCGACGCCGGAGAGGATGAGGTGGTCCGCGCAGAGAAGGACCTCGAAAAGACCACCCACGAGTACACGAACCGGGTCGACGAATTGGTCAAACACAAAGAGGGCGAGCTGTTGGAGGTCTGATGTGACCGATCGAAAAGCGACTCCCTCGGCAGAGCAGCCGGTCAATAAGCCGACGACGAAAACGTCGCGGGCTGGTCGCAACCTGCCCGCCGCGATCGCCGTTGGGGTGGCCCTAGGCGGCATGCTCATCGCCACGCTGCTGTTCGCGCCGCGGGTGTGGGTCGCGGTGGTGGCCGTCGCCATGGTGGTGGCGACGCATGAAGTCGTACGTCGGCTGCGCGAGGGCGGTTTTTCGATACCGCTGGTGCCGCTACTCATCGGCGGTCAGGCGATGATCTGGCTGACCTGGCCGTTTGGCGCTGCAGGTGCGTTGGGTGCGTTCGGCGGGACCGTTGTGGTCTGCATGATCTGGCGGCTGGTGTCGGGTGGACTGTCCAGTGCGCCGCAGAATTACTTGCGGGACATGTCGACGACGGTTCTCCTGGCCGCCTGGGTGCCGTTGTTCGGTAGTTTCGGCGTGTTGCTCATCTACCCGGAGGACGGCGCGGGTCGGGTGGCCTGCCTGATGTTGGTCATCGTCGGCTCCGATGTCGGCGGCTACACCGCCGGGGTGCTGTTCGGTAAGCACCCGATGGCGCCGGCGATCAGCCCGAAGAAGTCTTGGGAGGGACTGGCGGGTTCGTTCGTGTTGGGCGTGACCACCTCAGTGCTTGCGGTTGAGTTCTTCACCGACAACCCGGCCTGGGTGGGCGTGCCGCTGGGCGTGATGCTCGTCATTACCGGAACACTGGGTGACCTTGTCGAATCCCAGGTCAAGCGCGATTTGGGCATCAAAGACATGGGCACGCTGCTACCCGGACACGGTGGGCTGATGGACCGTCTCGACTCCGTACTGCCCTCGGCCGTGGCCACCTGGATTGTGCTTTCCCTGCTGGCCTGATCCGGCTCCGACTCTGGGGATGCCACCCGGGATGAGATACTGGCCGGACTCATGTCTGATCCTCGTCCGGCTTTGCCGCTGGTGTTCGATCCGCCGCGCCGTGCCAAGCCGCCGCGGCATTTCGCCGACCTCGACGCGGCGGGCCGCGCCGCCGCGGTAGCCGAGCTGGGGTTTCCGGCCTTCCGCGGTAAGCAGCTGGCCAATCAGTACTACAGCAGGTTGATAGCCGATCCGGGGCAGATGACCGATCTTCCAGCCGCAATGCGGAAGGAGCTTTCGGCCGCGCTGTTCCCTAAGCTTCTGGATGCGGCACGCGAGATCGCCTGCGACGCCGGGGAGACCCGAAAGGTGTTGTGGCGCGCGGTCGACGGGGCGACGTTCGAGTCGGTGCTCATGCGTTACCCGGACCGCAACACCGTGTGTATCTCGTCTCAGGCCGGCTGCGGTATGGCCTGCCCGTTCTGCGCGACCGGCCAGGGCGGCCTCATGCGCAACCTGTCGACGGCCGAGATCCTCGAGCAGGTGCGAGCGGCGAGCGCGGAGCTGCGCAGCTGTGACACCGACGGGATTGCGCGCGGTGGCCGGCTGTCCAACATCGTTTTCATGGGAATGGGCGAGCCGCTGGCCAACTACAACCGGGTGCTGGAGGCGGTACGTCGCATTATTGCCGCACCGCCCAACGGGTTCGGCATCTCGGCGCGGTCGGTCACGGTGTCGACCGTCGGTGTGGCGCCGGCGGTCCGCAAGCTCGCCGACGAACGACTCAACGTGACGCTGGCGCTGTCTCTGCACGCTCCCGACGATGAATTACGCGACACCCTAGTGCCGGTCAACAACCGCTGGGATGTCGGCGAAGCGCTCGACGCTGCAAGCTACTACGCCGACACCACCGGCAGACGGGTGTCGATCGAGTACGCGCTGATCCGCGACGTCAACGACCAGCCCTGGCGGGCGGATCTGCTCGGAAAGCGACTGCACGGTGCGCTTGGACCGCTCGTGCATGTCAACGTCATCCCGCTCAACCCGACACCGGGCAGTGAGTGGGACGCCAGTCCCAAACCTGTCGAACGTGAATTCGTCAAGCGGGTCCGGGAACGGGGAGTGTCGTGCACGGTGCGTGACACCCGAGGTCGCGAAATCGCTGCTGCCTGTGGGCAATTAGCTGCGCAGGGATGAGAATCCCGGTGTTGCGCTTCGGCTGGGGGAGCTACTGCTTGGCCATCGCTATGTTGAAACGGTCCTCAGCTGTGATCAGGTGGTCGTGACTGTCGCCGCCGATGTCGAGCTGTACCCATTCGATCTCACCGGTGAACTTGTTGCCCGTCGGGCCGTAGTCGGGGGAGGCCGGTGAACCGGTGTCAGACCCGACATCGCAGGCCTCGTCGGCGGAGTAGGCCATGGGGATAGTCTTCTCGACTCTGCCGTTGCCGACGCTTTTCCCGTCAACGTACAGCGTGACGTCACCGCCCTTGCCCAAGCCGCCGCCGTCGTAGGCAAACTCCATTCGCACTTGGACTTTGCCGGCCGGAATCGGCTTGTCAGACGACACAATGTAGTGCTCGATGCCAAAGAAGTTAAAGCAGTACTTGAGCTTTCCCTCATGCGCGTACAGCGACCAGCCGCCCACGCTGCCCCCCTGTGTGATGATCACACCTTCGGCAGCGGATTCGGGAACGACGAGGTTTGCGGTCACAGAGTGCGACTTGTTCTTGAGCGTCAACACGCACCATTCACTGACGCGCATTCCGGAGAACAGGAGCTGTGTGTTGCCGCGGATCACTTGAGGGCGCCCGGCGATGTCGGGATTGATCCGTTCGAAACCGCGGTCGTCCAGGGGCACCACGTTGTACTTCACGGCTTCGATGAGCCAAAGCCGTTGCAGTTCGGCCAGCTTTAACGGCTGCTCCTTCGACAGATCATGTGACTGGGTCCAGTCGTCGGGACCGTAGAGTTCCCATACGTCGTCATCGAACGCGGGCGGAGTGTCGACTTTCCACGGCGTCCGGTGTTTGGTGCAGGCCGTCCAACCATCGTGGTAGATGCCGCGGTTGCCCATCATCTCGAAGTACTGCACCTCGTGGGTCTCCGGTGCAGTCGCGTCGCGCAGGCTACCCAGCATGCTCACCCCCTCCAACGGAGCCTGGGTGATCCCATTGACCGACATCGGTGCGGGCAGACCCGCAGCTTCCAGGATGGTGGGCGCCACGTCGATGACATGGTGGAACTGGTTGCGCAGGCCGCCCTTGTCGGCCAGTCCATTCGGCCAATGCACGACGGTGCCGTTGCGGGTGCCGCCCCAGTGCGAAGCCACCTGCTTGGTCCATTGATACGGCGCGCACAGCGCGTGCGCCCAGCCGACCGCGTAGTGGTTGTAGGCGTCGGGGGTGCCGAAGTCGTCGATCTTGGAGAGCAGGAAATCGGCCGTCTCGATGCCCGGCATGCCGTTGAGCGTTGTCATCTCGTTGAAGCAACCGTTGAGCGTTCCCTCCGCGGAGGCGCCATTGTCACCGATGATGACGTAGATCAGCGTGTCCTCGAGGACACCGAGGTCGTCGATCGCGTCGACTATCCGGCCGATTTCGTGGTCGGTCTGCTCGAGGAAACCCGCATAGATCTCCATCTGCCTGATCAGCACCGGCTTGAGGTCAGCGGGCATGTCCTCCCACGCGGGAATCTCGTCGTGGCGTTTGGTGAGTTCGGCATCCTCGGGCACCACACCCAACTTCTTCTGCCGTTCGAGGGTCTTGTCTCGCAGCACATCCCAGCCGTCGTCGAATTTGCCCCTGTACTTGTCCGACCACTGCTCGGGCACATGGTGCGGCGCGTGGGTGGCCCCCGGTGCCCAGTACATGAAAAACGGCTTGTCCGGCATCAGCGCCTTCTGCTGGCGCACCCAGGTGATCGCGTGATCGGCCAGATCCTCGGTGAGTGTGTAGCCCTCCTCGGGGGACTTGGTCGGTTCGACCGCGGTGGTGCCCTCGTAGAGTCCGGGGTAGTACTGGTTGGCTTCCCCGCCGACAAACCCGTAAAAGTACTCGAAGCCCGAACCGGTCGGCCACTGGTGGAACGGCCCGACAGGGGTCACCTCCCACCCGGGCACCTCGTGGCACTTGCCGAACTGCGCGGTCGAGTATCCGTTCAGTTTCAACGTTTCGGCCAGTGGCGCTTTCTCTTTAGGTCTGATGCTGTTGTTGCCGGGGGCTGAGGTCGCCATCTCGGTGATCGCACCCATCCCGACCGAATGGTGGTTGCGGCCCGTCAGCAGCGCTTGCCGGGTCGGTGAGCAGAGCGCCGTGGTGTGAAACCGGTTGAGCTTCAGGCCTGCGCCGGCGAGTCTTTCGATGGCCGGAGTGTCACACGCCCCACCGAAGGCCGACGACGCGCCGAAGCCGACGTCGTCGATCAGCACGACCAACACGTTCGGCGCTCCGTCGGGCGGGCGCAATTCCCTGATCGGGGGATACTTGGTTTTCGGGTCCTTGGCGTCGTATGTGGTAAGCCCGACGTGTTTGGGGTCGGGGATGGGCAGGTGCTCGCGCGCCAGGTGAGGTTCTGTCGCATTGGATGACGTCGACATACTGTTGGATACCTTTCAGTTCAACGTGCTGGTCATCGGTGATCAGGACCCGCTTAGCCGGACCAACGTCTTGCCGATGTTGGCCCCGGTGAACAGGCCGTTGAGGGCCTCGACGCACGACTCGATGCCTTCGTAGATGTGCTCGCGATGCACCAGCAGTCCCTCCTCATCCCAACGCCGCAGTGCTGCGAACGCCTCATCGAAGCGCCCCCACTCTTCGAGCGAATTGAATCCCTGCATCGATGCGGATCTGGCGAGCAGGTTCACGTAATTGGCGGGCCCGGGATGCTCACCGGTGAGGTAGCTGGAGATGACGCCGCAGAGCACGACGCGTGCCTTGGGTGCGAGCCGGCCGAGTACTGCGTCCAAGATCGGTCCACCGACATTGTCGAAGTACACATCGACGCCGCGCGGGCAGTGCTCCTTGAGCGCGGCGGGCAGGTTGTCGTCGCGGTAGTCGATGCATGCGTCGAACCCGAAGTCCTCGACCACTGCGCGGCACTTGCGTGGTCCGCCCGCGATGCCCACCACGCGTGCGCCGGCGATCTTGGCGATCTGACCTGCCACCGAACCGGTGGCCCCCGCGGCGGCCGACACGACGACCGTCTCGCCCGGTTGCGGGTCGCCGATGCCCGTCATACCGAAGTATGCGGTCGCTCCGGTCGGGCCGTACACCGACATCACCGCGCGCTGATCGACCTGGGAACCAGGGCCCTGCACAGGGGTGGTGAACACATCGTCGCGGACGATCGTGTACTCCTGAAACCCGGTCAGGGTCGTCACGACATCGCCGACGGAGTAGGCATCACAACGGGATTCGATGACCTCGCCGATGCCGGCGGCCCGGATTACCTCACCCAGCTGCACTGGCGGCAGATAGCCGGGCTGGTCGTCCAGCCACGTTCTGGCCGCGGCGTCGATGCCGACGTAGGTGGTGCGGACCAGGGCTTCGGCGTCGTCGGGTCGAGGCGCGGCCACCGTCACTAATTCGGTGTCCTCAGGCTCGACAAGCCCGCGCGGACGACGGCGCAACAGGATCTGGCGATTTGTCAGTGGCCGCACGCTGGAAAAACTACCTCAGTTGCGACTGCCGAATCCCTTCGGGTTCGTGCCGAGGTTAGCGAGCGGCGAAGTACTTCTGCCCCTCGTTGGCCATCCGGTCGAACACCGCCTTGAAGACCGGGGCGAGCGCTCTAAAGGGTACCCGCAGGACACCAACGGGTTCGATTGCCACCAGCCAGGTAAATCGGGCGCCGTTGCCGTCGGGTTCGACCCGGTAGTCCTCGGCGAACCGACGGAACATCGGGACGTTCGCCTCGTAGACGTAGAACGAGTATCCCGAGCCTTCATCCCACTGGAAGAAGCGTTCACGCACCTTGGTCGGGCCCAGGCCCACCTCGCGGGTCGTGCTCGTCCCGAATGGACGCGGGGAAGTCCAGGCCAGGGAGCTCAACGCATTGCCCCACGCCGACATCGACTCGTCGGACTGCAGCGACTCCCACACCTGTTCGGCCGTTGCCGCGTAGTGCTTTTCGAATCGGAACACATGGGGGGCGGAGTCGAAGAACTCTGCATCGGCGGACTCCAAGGCAAACCAGCGCGTCATGATGTGCAGCATCCTCTCAGTTTCGGATACTGACAAGTCCGCAGGTGGCGCCTTCCGCGGTGCTTAGAAAGCGGCCTCGGGCAACCCCATCAGATCGGTGTCCACCGTCTCGACTATCGCGCGCGCCGCGCTGATCGGGGGCAGCATGTTGGCGGCGAAGAACGCTGCGGTCGCGATCTTGCCTTGGTAGAAGTCGATGTCGGCGCCCTCCGGATCGGCCTCCATCCCTACCTGCGCCACGACGGCCTGGTCCAGCAATCGCCAACCGATGAGCAGGTCTCCGACCGCGAGCAGCAGGCGCACCGAGACCAGCCCAACTTTGTAGATCTCGTCCGGTTGCTCCGAGGCGTTCATCAGGTAGCCGCTAGTCGTTGCCAACATCGCCTGGACGTCTTCGAGGGCTGTGTTCAGCAAGCGCGCCTGCGGTTTGAGCCGCCCGTCGCACGATTCGATCGTTCCAGCGATCTGGGAAGCAAGGTGGGCCAGTGCTTGGCCGCGGTCGCGCACGACCTTGCGGAAGAAGAAGTCCATCGACTGGATTGCCGTTGTGCCCTCGTAGAGCGAATCGATTTTGGCGTCCCGGATGTATTGCTCGATCGGGTAGTCCTGGAGGAATCCGGACCCGCCCAAGGTCTGCAGTGATTCGGTCAGCACCTCGTAGGCCCGTTCGGACCCCACGCCTTTCACGATCGGGAGTAGCAGGTCGTCGATGCGGTGTGCCATTGATGGGTCGGCACCTGAAACCAGCTGTGCCACATCGTCATTCTGGTGGGCAGCCGCATATAGGTAGAGCGCGCGCAGACCTTCGGCGTATGCCTTCTGAGTCATCAGGCTGCGGCGGACATCGGGGTGGTGCAGGATCGTGACCCGCGGCGCGGATTTGTCAGTCATCTGGATGAGGTCGGAGCCCTGCACCCGCTGCTTGGCATACGCCAGCGCGTTGAGGTAGGCGCTGGACAGCGTACCGGCCGACTTCACCCCGATAGTCATGCGGGCATGCTCGATGACGGTGAACATCTGGGCGATCCCGTTGTGGACATCGCCGACCAGGTAGCCGACCGCGGGCCGGCCGTGTGCGCCGAAGGTCAGCTCGCAGGTGGGGGAGGCTTTGAGGCCCATTTTGTGTTCCAGACCTGTCGCGAACACCCCGTTGCGCTCGCCTAAGGCAAATGTCGTCGGGTCGAAAAGGTACATCGGAACGTAGAACAGGCTCAGCCCCTTGGTGCCCGCACCTGCACCCTCCGGCCGGGCCAGCACGAGGTGGAAGATGTTCTCGGCGGTGTCACCGGCGTCGCCTCCGGAGATGAAGCGCTTCACACCTTCGATGTGCCAGCTGCCGTCGGGTTGGGCAATCGCTGTGGCCCGCCCTGCTCCCACGTCTGATCCTGCGTCGGGTTCGGTCAGCACCATCGTCGCCGCCCAGCCCCGCTCCAACCCTTTGGCGGCCCAAATACGCTGCTGTTCGGTGCCTTCGGCGGCCAGGGCATGGGCCATTGCGGGCCCCAATGCGTGGAAGAAGCCCACGCCGGGGTTGGCGCAGAACAACATCTCGCCGATCGCCCAGGCCAGCGTCGCGGGCGCGGGCACACCGCCGATCTCCTCGGCGATGCCGACGCGCCACCACTGGGCGTCCTTGACCGTCTGTACGGTGCGTTTGATCTCCTCGGAGACCGTGATGGAGTGTGTTACCGGGTCGAACACGGGTGGATTGCGGTCGGCATCGGCGAACGATTCGGCGACCGGCCCCTCAGCCAGTCTGCGCACCTCGTCGAGCATCGTGCGCGCGGTCCCGGCGTCGAGGTCGCCGTAGAGGCCGGAGTCCAGCACATCGCCGAGGCGCAGTACTTCGAAGAGGTTGAACTCCAGGTCGCGCACGTTGGCGATGTAGTGGTGCTGGGCCTGTGGGGTTGTTGCCATGAGATGTCTGCCGTCCTTGTGGCCACTTGATTTTTGTCGACCGAAGTGTGGCGCTCCAGCAAAGACGTACGCAACCGTAACCAGGGAAAACCTACGGTGACGCAACCGTAGGTAACGAGGTCAGCCAGATTTGTGATCTGTATCACACCGAAATATCTCGGGCTGCGCACTGCCAAGGAAGCGTGTCAGTTTGATCGAAGACGACATCTGGGGGTCCAAACCCTGTGGAATGGATACCGCGACCAGAGCCTGCGGAACCTGACACCCGAGGGTGCGGCAGCGGGCTGAAAACGAACGGGGTGCAAGTGAAGCGGCTCAACGGCGTAGACGCCATGATGCTGTACAGCGAGACGCCCGAGATTCACATGCACACCCTCAAGATCGGGGTGCTCGATGTGTCGGAGGTCGAAGGCTACGACTTCGATCTGTTCCGCAGCATTGCGGGGCCCCGGCTGCACGCACTGGCCCCACTGCGCTATCAGCTGGTCGATATTCCGCTGAGACTCCACCATCCGATGTGGGTTCAGAATGCCGAAATCGACCTCGACTATCACCTCCGTAGGGCGCAGGTCGCAGCCCCCGGCGGGCGCCGTGAACTCGACCAACTCATCGGAGAGATCGCCGGTACGCCGCTGGATCGGGGTCACCCGCTCTGGGAGATGTACATCGCGGAGGGCTTGGCGGACAACCGCATAGCGATCATCCAGAAGGTTCACCACGTGCTGGCCGACGGTGTCGCCTCTGCCAATCAGATGGCCATGGTGCTGCAGTCCAACCAGCCCGAAGTGGGCGGTCAACTCGAGGCGGCAGCCGCTGATTCGAGGGCGCCGATGAACCTGATGATTGCCGCCGGACTCGATCACATACGGCTGGTACGCCGGTTGCCCCGACTGATCGGTGAGACCGCCTCCGGTGTGGGGAAGGTACATAAGCGGACCAAGGAGCGTGGCAGTCAGCCTGACCTGGCGCGCAACTTCGACCCGCCAGAGACGTTCATCAACCACGTCGTTACACCGGGC
>Ga0209991_10000179_pt1 | contig 27896 bp, 25 predicted proteins | sample ChitaG_FD_183167 | JGI IMG/M metagenome (GOLD analysis project Ga0209991, IMG submission 183167) | Deep subsurface microbial communities from South Pacific Ocean to uncover new lineages of life (NeLLi) - Chile_00310 metaG (SPAdes)... | ecosystem: Environmental > Aquatic > Marine > Oceanic >... | reverse complement strand
GTCACTTTTGATGTCGTTCGTGGTGTCCCCAGGTTTGTGCCGGCAAAGAATTATGCGGCAGGATTCGGCTTTGAGTGGAACCGGCATGCCAGAACACAATATGACAGTTACACCGGAACCAACATATCTGAGAAGCGCTTCTTTGAAGAGACCAAATGGCCTCGGGATTTACGTGGGCAAATCATCCTCGAAGTAGGCAGTGGTTCCGGCAGATTTACTGAGCCAGCCGCCTCAACTGGAGCCATGGTGGTTTCATTAGACTATAGTTCTGCAGTAGATGCAAATTATAGCTCTAATGGACACAAAGACAATGTGCTAGTAGTGCAAGGAGACATTTATTCGATGCCGGTCAAGACCAATTTTTTTGACAAGCTCTTTTGTATGGGAGTACTCCAACATACCCCTGACCCTGAGGCAGCGTTTCTCTGTCTTGCCAAACATCTTAAGCTCGGTGGAAGCCTGGTAATTGACGTTTATCGTTATGTGTGGTGGAGGTATCTGCTGACGACTAAATATTGGGTGCGGTCAATTACAAAGCGGCTTCCTCCTGAAACTCTCTACCGGTGGTGTGAGAGGTATGTAAATGTGATGTGGCCACTAGCTCGGTGGATAAATAAGCTACCGAAAGGCAGGTATATTAATCACAGCTTATTGATTGCCGATTACAGGGGTGTATACCCACTATCTGAGGAAATACTCAAAGAATGGGCAATACTTGACACCTTTGACGCACTTTCACCTGCCTATGACAAACCGCAGTCTCTGAGGAAAGTGAAGGAGTGGTTCACCAAAGCCGGACTGGAAAAGGTTGAAGTTCGCCCTGAATACAGCGCTATCGCTGGGTGTAAACCATAAGGTTGATAACAAACGGCGCCCGTTATATTGGCTCTATAGCACTATTGTAGGTGATAAACAGCGAATGCGGCTGTTTCGCTGCCCAATCATTCATTATCTTACCACTTTACTTTATACCTTATAAGCAGATTAATACGAACCAGAAATGGTAGTAACGGGCGAATTATTGCATATATAAAATACCTTCTAGCACTAGGTGAAAAAATACTTGCTCCATACCGCCTCCCAATGATAAAAGCTTCTCGGGCGTGCATATATTCTGCTCCACTTGAACAGGTCCTACTATCTTTGTGCAATCTAAAGTTGGAAAGCACCTTCTCAACCCGATGTATTTGAAACACCTTCCCTACTCTTATCCAGTAATCAAAATCGAAGGCGTTTACACTGGTGTCCATAAAACCTACCTTCTCAATGACCTCTCGCTTATAAAATGCTGAGGCGGTAGGTATATAACATGAAGCGTTAATTGCTTCTTCTAAATTAAAATCCCTGGTTGGGAACTTTAATTTTTCAAGTATCTCGCCTTTTGCATTAATATAATTGAGACCGCCAAATACAAAGTAGGCATCTGGATTTGCTCTAAAGAATTCAACTACTGTCTGGATAGCTCCCGGTTCCGACATCCCGGCTGAGCCTAACCACCCCAAGATTTCCCCTTTTGCCATTCTGAAGCCCTTGTTCGATGCGTCCGCTGCGCCTTTGTCCGGTTCTGAGATAAACCTTATCCGGTCAGGATACTTGGCTCTGTAGCTGGCTAACATCTCTACAGTGCCATCAGTTGAACCGCCATCAATAAAAATATGCTCAATGTAAGGGTAGCTCTGATCCAAAACACTTTGAATGCATGCCTCCAGGTATTTAACAAGGTTGAGAGTTGGGGTAATAATGCTAACCAGCGGATTGTCCATTTTTGAATTCTCCCTTTTCAAAAATCATTCTACAGCAGAAAAAGGCTGTTGAAAATATAGGCTCCCTCATTAAATGATTATTTGGGCTCAGATAAATTTCCGGCGAATTTCGTGTTTAAGCATCGCTTCAATATGTTCTACAACTTTTGAACCAAACTTTTCTCTCACCATTTTTATATACTTTGGGTTAGTGAAGTATTCTTTAAAAGCATTGCCCCGAAAACGTAAAATATCTGCGGCTGATAAATATTTGGTTGGCATAGGTAAAGTTTCTTCACTAAATTGCCCATATCCATGCCAATTTTCAGGAAGTTTGATGCCTTGCTTGATGGCATCCTCGTATAATTGAGAGCCGGGATAAGCCATAGCCGTGTAAAAGTTTACATACTCAAAATTAAACTTTTTTGCCATATCTAAGGTTTCTTGCATTGTTTCCATGTCATCATCGGGAAGACCAAAAATGAAATTTCCAAGGATGTAAATGCCGGCAGCACGTGTCATCTCAATGGCTTTTTCTGTTATGTCTTGTTCAGTTTTTTTGCCGACACCTTTACGAACTTCTTTGCTAGCGGATTCAAACCCGTAACAAACCCAGTTGATGCCAGCTTGTTTCATCTTGTTCAGCATTCTTTCATTGACGGTATCAACTCTGGCATAAGCCCACATATTCAAATCATAGCCGCCCTGAATAATGAGGTCGCAAATGCGATTAACCCGGTTTTGTCTAAAGGCAAACAGCTCATCAATGAACTTGATGTTTCTTACTTTGTAATTCTTTACCAGAAAGTCTATCTCCTCCACCACCTTCTCAGGGCTGCGAAAACGGATACCTGGTTTGCCATTGTAGAGGGCGTGAATATTGCAATAGCTGCAATTGAAGGGACAGCCTAAACTGGTGTAGATGACGGCATAGGGCTGTCTCTGGTCAATATGCTCAAAGCAGTGCCAGTTGTGAGCTCGGTACTTGTCCATAGGCAGAAGGTCCCAGGCGGCAAGAGGGAGCTCATCAGGGTTGACCAGGGGTGCCGGAGGGCTTGATATTACCTCGCCATTCTGGGTGTACCAGAGACCAGGGATTTTGTAACCACTAAGCTCTTTGCCTGACTTTAATACCTCCAAAAGTTGAAGGATGATATGAAAACCTTCCCCTTGGCAAACAAAATCCGTCTCTTCTTCTCTTAGAGTCTGTTCGGGAAGGGCTGACGGATGAAGACCGCCAAGGATGGCTTTAACATAAGGAGCTTTCTGCTTCAGTGCTCTGAGAAGTTCGCCGACAGCGGTCATCTTGGGGGTAGAAGAGACAGATGGGTTTGAACCGAGTACAATAACACTTGCCAAAAGGGGGTTATACTCAGCAATCACCTGCGCCGTGTATTCAGGGCTCCAGTTTTCTGCCTCAGCATCAATTATCTTTACCGAGTATCCATGTTCTCGAATGAATCCTGCAATCAACCCGCACCAAAGAGGAGGTTCAATTCCCGAAAGTGAAGAACCTAGCTTCCCGTATACTTGAGCCCGAGCACCAGGGTTAACCAGTACCAGGTCCATCTTTTCCGCCATGAAAACACCTTTTTCTTAGACTTTCTATGGTAATATCGCCTCATCAAAGCCATTCTAAGATTGTTTTGGTGACACTATCTACATCCAGACCACAAAAAGTATGTAAGCACTCTCTACCACCATATTGAAAATAGTATTGGTCTTGAATGGCAATGCGCTTCAGTGGTAAAGTTTTGCCTTTATCAACTAAAATCCCGGCAACAATACTACCAATTCCACCATTAATTAAATTTTCCTCTAGAGTTACTATTGCTTTTGGTTGTTCGATGACGTCTAAAAGCAACTCTTCGTTGATGGGCTTTATTCTATACAAATCAATAATTCCTGCATCTACAGAGTGCTTGGCAAGCTCTTCTGTCACCTTAAAAGCTTGATGCACCATTATGCCGGTAGCAATAATAGTTAAATCACGCCCGGTTTTAAGATTGGTCAAGCCATCAGAAAAGTCATTAGTTCGACCATTATAGATTAATGGAAGCTTTTCCCGGTCAAACCGGACATATTTAGGTCCGGGATTTTTATAGGTTATTTCGGCAAATGCTGCCGCCATCACACTGTCCGAAGGATTTAGAACCGTCATCCCAGGAAGGGCACACATTATGGCAATATCCTCTATGGCGTGGTGGGTGGGACCCATTATGTCGTAGGTATACCCCGCCCCCACCCCTAAGCCGGTTACCCGAAGATTCATGCAGCATAAATCGACCTTAATCTGCTCATAGCAACGCAAAGTAACAAACGGTGCTATAGCGTACATGTAAACAATCTTACCAGCTAAAGCTAACCCGGCGGCAATACTGACCATGTTTTGCTCGGCAATCCCTACATTAATATATTGACCACTGAGGTCTCCTCTGAACTTGTCAAGGCTGGGGGCGCCAAAATCGGCACTGACGAGTATAACCTGCCGGTCTTTTTTGGCTATGTTGTATAATTCATCAAAAAAGGCATCTCTCATAGCAATATCGGAAGTTTTCATCTTAGCAACTCCTTATCTGTGGATTCGTTCTTGCCCCAATTTAGCTCTTTCCTTGCCATTTCAAGTTGGTCGCCAGCCGGAACAACATAGTGCCAAAGTGGCTTGTCCTCCATAAAGGACACCCCTTTACCTTTAACTGTATTGGCGATTATCATCAAAGGCTTACTGGATCTTCGGGAACGAAAATTTTTTAGTGCGGTAAAAATTTCTTCAAAGGAGTGTCCGTCAATGGTAAGCACATCCCAACCAAATGATTTCCATTTATCATCTAAAGGATCCAAACGAAGACAATTTTCAGTAAAATCGGTTACACAAAGCCAATTACGGTCAATAATGGCAACCAAATTATTGAGCTGGTAATGGCCGGCAAACATAGCCGCTTCCCATATTGATCCCTCATAGCATTCGCCGTCCCCAAGCAGTGTAACCGTCATATAAAGTTTCCTATCCATTTTGGCAGCTAATGCCAATCCTGCGCCAAGTCCCAACCCATGACCCAATGAGCCGGTAACAGCTTCTATACCTGGAGCATTACTTTCCGCATGCACTGCCAGGAAACTGCCCGCCTGTGCGAAATTACGCAATTCGGAAATAGGGAAAAAACCTAAATCAGCTAAGATAGGATACAAGGCCACTCCGGCATGCGCTTTGCTTAAAATAAATCTATCACGTTCCTCCCAGTCAGGATTAGCCGGATTAAAGTGAAGGATACCTCCATAGTAGAGGGCAACTAAAATCTCAGTGCATGAAAATGCCGAAGTAACATGTCCACTGCCAGCACGGGCGCACATTTCCAAAAGCTCCTTGCGCACCCAATTAGCTTTCTTTTCCAGTTCGGTTATTTTTTTAAACACGATGCCACCCCCTTTTATTTTCTACTGTTACTGATTTCGTATCCTTTTCTTCCTTCGTCCATCTGTTCTCGCTCCTAACTTCGATTTAAAAGTCGCTTTACAAAATTAAAAGATTTTCGAAAATCATTCTACGGCACAAAAAGACTGTTGAACAATACAGGCTCCCTCATTAGCCAATCTCAAGTGTGGAATAATCTCTTTGTCAAGCTTTGCTTCATCTTTCTCAGATATGGTATGGGATTGAGCCTGTAACGCAGTGCTCTATATAGTCTGAATAAAGCACGACGCATGAAAAGAGGAGAAAAACCAACGATATAATAAAGCCGTGCCCAAATATTGAATGGATTGTAGGATATTGATAATGCTAAGGCATCTTTCCATAAGCCTTTATAATTCGCCAGTGATAACCCCGCTGCCCAATATAAGTGAAAGTTTGAAAAATCCTGGCGCATCGGCATCGGCATCTTTAGTTGTTGGGGATGGGGGCTACCTTCTCTACCCTTTGCTGGAATGTCCTTTTCCATTTCGTCAAACACTCTGGAGAACACATGAAAAGAAGTATATTCAGCAGTTGCCCTTTTCCAGCCGGCTTGAGCGATAGCTCGTCTCTCTTCCTCATGATTAAGATAGTAAATTATTTTGTCTATCATTTCATCGGCATCGTGAAAGCAAACAATTTCTTTATCTATGTCAAAATAGTTCTCAATGCCTGGGACATACTCCGTCAGCAGGAATCCACCAGCCAGGCATACTTCAAATGGTCTTCCTTTTATCTGCGGTTGATTATAGGCTGTCTTGGAAAAATTGAGATTAATTTTGCTGGCGCCATAGATATCTATCATCTCTGCAAAAGAAACATACCTCCCCCATCCTTCGCCAAATACATGAATTGGTATGTTTCTATTCTTGATTTCATTTACATATTGCCCTCGCTCCAAGTACTTGCATCCAACAAAGGAAACATCGTATCTTTCCTCTATATTCGACCAATCGCAGTCAATCGGAATACTCCCCACGAAAAGGGGTACTGCTAATATAACCCGGGCACCCAGTTCTCTATACTTCGGTACTGCTTCAATAGCACCGGTTACGCAGTAATCAAGATAGGGTATCCACCACTTAGAATAGTCATCAAAACGTACCTCATCATCAGAGAACCAGCCGACTACTATAGTCCCTTCCTTCCTGATGCTCTCAAAGGTTGATTCTTGAAATTCATACTGCTTAGAAATCCAAATGGCATATTTGGGCTGCTCTTTTTTCACCAAATCAATGACTTCCTCATTAACACCTTTCACCCCTATTTCGGTCATTCGCTTTGTAAAGTCATAAAGTAATACCCTTGAGAAAATTTCCTGCAATGGCTTATAGAAATATAGACTACCTTGGAAGGTAGTTTCCAAATAGCTTATATATTTTGACAATCTATGCTCATGATAATCAGACGGAGCCAATATAATAACTGTTTCATTTATCATCATCGCTCACCAAATTCGCTTCCAGAAAATTAATGCGACTGGTAATTTCAAGTGTGGAATAATCTCTTTGTCAAGCTTTGCTTCATCTTTCTCAGATATGGTATGAGACTGAGGCTGTAACGCAGTGCTCTATATAGTCTGAATAAGGCACGACGCATGAAAAGAGGAGAAAAACCAATGATATAATAAAGCCGTGCCCAAATATTGAATGGATTGTAGGATATTGACAATGCTAAGTCATCTTTCCATAAGCCTTTATAATTCTCCAGTGATAACGCTACTGCCCAATATAGGTAGAACTTTGAAAATCTCCTGCGTATCCACATCGGCATCTTTAGTTGTTGGGGATGGGGGCTACCTTCTCTACCCTTTGCCGCAGTGTCCTCTTCCATTTCGCCAAATACTCTGGAGAGCACATGAAAAGAAGTATATTCAGCAGTTGCCCTTTTCCAGCCGGCTTGAGCGATAGCTCGTCTCTCTTCCTCATGATTAAGATAGTAAATTATTTTGTCTATCATTTCATCGGCATTGTGAAAACAAACAATTTCTTTGTCTATCTCAAAATAGTTCTCAATGTCTGGGACATACTCCGTCAGCAGGAATCCACCAGCCAGGCATACTTCAAATATTCTTGCTTTTAATTGTAGCTTATTATACCCAGTCAACGAAAAATTGAGATTAATTTTGCTGGCGCCAAAGATATCTATCATCTCTTCAAAAGGGAGATGCCTCCCCCATCCTTTGCCAAATAGATGAATTGGTATGTTTCTTTTTTTGATTTCATTTATCCACTGTTCTCGATCTAAGTACTTCTGTCCGACAAAGGAAACATCGTATTTTTCCTCTATATTCGACCAATCGCGGTCGATTGGAATACCCCCCATGATTGGTACTGCCAATATGACCCGGGCACCCAGTTCTCTATACTTCGGTACTGCTTCAATAGCATTGGTTACACAGTAATCAAGATAGGGTATCCACCACTTAGAATTGTCATCAAAATGTACCTCATCATCAAAAAACCAGCCAACTACTATAGCACCTTCCTTCCTGATGCTCTCAAAGGTTGACTCTTGAAATTCAGGAGGGTGCCCAAAAAGCCTAATGAGATACTTAGGCTGTTCTTTTCTCACCAAATCAATGATTTCCTTATTAACTGCTTTTACACCTATTTCGGTCATTCGCTTTGTAAAGTCATAAAGTAATACCCTTGAGAAAATTTTCTGCAATGGCTTATAGAAATTTAGATTAAAAGGGGTGCTAGTTGTCAAATAGCTCTCTATATATTTTGCCAATCTATGCTCAGGATAACTAAACGGAGCCAATATAATAACTGTTTCATTTATCATCATCGCTCACCAAATCCGCTTTCAGAAAATTAGTGCAACTGGCAATTTTAACAGTGGAATAATCTTTTTGTCAAGCTTTGCTTCATCTTTCTCAGATAAGGTATGGGATTGAGCTGACCTGCCCCCCAAAAATCGGTCCAGTTATAATGTTAGACTAAGGATTGAGAAAGGGGGATTTGTATATACATTAACCCAACTTAATAAGTGGTATAATAATTGGGGGCAGGTCAGTAATTGGTATGCAATCAGGCATATTGGTTATTTAGCTACTTCTTTAAGTGCCCCATAGCGCGAAAGGAGGGATTAAGATGAAGGTTTTATTTATTTATCCAAATACAAGTGGGGTGGGAGAAATTCCTATCACTATTGGTTATCTACAAGGCGTATTACGGCAGGAAGGACACGATGTAAAAATTTTTGATTTATCAATATATAAGCCATTTTCTGCTAAACCAGACGAAATGCAGACTAAAGTTGGACAATTTAAACCAGTTGCAGCAAGGAGGAAGTTCTCCGCTCCAATTATAAAAGATTTGGATCCAAAGGAAGATTTGCTTCAAGTTGTTAAAGACTATAATCCAGGGTTAGTGGCAGTGACTTCATTTACAACTAATTTCAGAGTTGGAATATCACTTCTGGAGGAAATTAAAAGGCATTTCAAAGACATTTATACCATTTATGGCGGGATACATACGAAATTGCTTCCAGAGGAAGTGATTGGTGAACCTGCTGTGGATATGATTTGTGTTGGTGAAGGAGAGGAATTGATCGCTGAACTTTGTAACAAATTAGAATCTAATTCAGATATTACCTCAATTAGAAATCTATGGATAAAATCTAAAGGTAAAGTCATTAAGAACGAGTTAAGGCCTTTGATTGATCTCGATGATTTACCCTTTTTGGATTTCGATGGTTTTGATGATTGTAATTTCTATAGACCATTGGCGGGGAGACTTTATAGGATGGCTAATGTGGACATTAGCCGGGGCTGCTCATTCCAATGTTCTTATTGCATCAACCGCACACTTCAAAAAATGTACAAAGGATTGGGTAAATATCACAGGAGGCAATCTATTGAAAAAGCAATCCAGAATTTGGTTCACGTTAAAGAAAGATATAATATAGAAATGATGCGTTTTTGGGATGAGGACTTTGCCGCTGTTAATTTAGATTATTTAAAGGGATTTGCTGAAGAATATGGAAAAGCGGTTAATCTTCCATTTCTAGTATATGCCGGTGTCAATAGCCTCCATGAAGAAAGAGTGAAAATTATGAAAGAAATGGGGTGTGTGAGCATAGGTATCGGCATCGAAAGTGGCAATGAAAATATCAGAAGAGATATTTTAAATAGGAGAGCGTCAAACGAAAAGATTATAAAAGCATTCAAGTTAGTAAAAGCTTATGGCATCAGAGTTTCGGCATACAATATTATAGGATTACCATTTGAAACAAGAGAAAATATTTTTGAGACCATTGAACTGAACAGAAGATGTAAGCCTGCTACATCGTCGGTTACCTTCTTAGAGCCATACCCAAAAACAGAAATATACTCTATTTGCGTAAAGAATGGATTTATCGAGCCGGGATATATAGTGACTTATGGTGTTTTTACTCCACACATTAATGAAAGGCTCATATCTCATAGAGAATTAAAGGGGTTAAGAAAAACATTTCTATTATATACAAGGGTACCGCGACTGCTTTATCCATTGGTTAAGATTTGTGAGCAGGATAATATAGTCTCTAATTTGTTATTCAATATTTTAGTTAAGCTTTACCACGGGCATTGACATTGAGAGATGAGTAAGTGGAACAGGTTTTAAAAAGGAGGAAAAGCCTATTTATGGTGCTGACCTGTAACGCAGTGCTCTATATAGTTTGAATAAGGCACGACGCACAAAGGAAGGGAAAAAACCAATAATATAGTAGATATACAAATGATGGTATACCAAAATTTTAAATAGATTACGCAGTATCGACAATGCTAATAGTCTGGGGCATTTTATAACTTCCCCCATTTTATTATTAGCTACTTTTTCAGCTTTACTATAACCAGAGTATATTATTGACTCCATTTTCAGATATTCTAGAACAGACTAGCAAACTTATCATTGCCATTCACGTAGCTCCTGAACCTCTAAAATCCTGAGGGTAGCTAACTCAGAAGAGCTCATCATAATTTACCCTTTCAAAAACTTCAAGCTTGCCCCCAATGCCAGCGTTGTAGATTTTCCGACCGTGACCTTCAAAGGCTTCTTTAGCCACTGAGTAGGATTTCATTACGTTAGTGAACGAGCCTGTGACCAAGTTGTCTTTGACTGAAAGCCGCTGGAGGTTAGCTGCCTCAGGGGCACCATAGAACCACGCCTTTGAAAAGTCCGGTGCCTCGTCCAGCTTGTAGTCGCAATCGCATCCCAAAAGATAGATTTCTGAAAATCCCATGTAGAATGCCAGAGGAAGGCAAAAATCAATAATGATGGTACCGCCACCAGTGTACACCCCCTTGGTAACATCTAAGCTTATTACACCGGTCTCCCAGATTTTTATGCGCAGTAAATGATTGATATAAAAAACCGGCTGATTCATAAGAAAGTTACGCCACTTGACAATTGGTTTAAGCCTGAGAGGGATAAATTTAATAGTGTTTCTCGCCTTACTAAGTGGCAACTGGTACCATTCACTATTAGCACTGGCTAAGAAATCCCCAGAATCAAGCACACAGTAATAGGTTGGGTTGATTTCGTTATATTGCTCATGCAGCAGAAACCAGCTAACTACAAATGTAATCTCATTCTTCAACTTGGTCAAGTCCTGCTGAAGAATGGAGGGACCGTTACCTATGATGAAGCACCGCTGTCCCTTATGAATGTCCTTAAATTTCTTAAGTCTAGAACTCTCATATTTATAATGAAGATATATATAAGGTAAAGTAATACAATAATACATAAAATTCATAAATTTCCAATAAAGGCGACGACATATTTCATTTGCTTTTAGACGTGGTGGAATATGCTTCAAAATTTTTTCTACCATGTAAATACCTCCAATTACTGCCCTTTTGCATTTACTCCCGGTAAATTCTTTGTCCTGTTACCAAGAAGCTTTTGTTCTCATTCATAGGCTCTTTTAATATAGCCAGGATTGCATTTCTCAACAATAATTGCACTCCATATCAAGTAGATTAAATTACTTATCGACTCCATTTAGTGTAGCGCAGCCTTTTTAAATTAGGCTTTTCGAACCGCGTATATTCGGCTATAATGTCGGATTCTTCGCATCCGCAATAATTACAAATCATATAACACCACTTTTGTTAACCCAAGCGCCTCACCAGCAGGTTCTGCCACCATCAATAATTAGAGTGGCTCCTGTCATATAAGAAGAAGCATCTGAAACCAAAAATAATACAGCGCCTTTGTATTCATCCTTGTGAGCCATTCGCCCCATCGGAATACGAAAGGTAACTTTTTCTAAAAATTCATCGGGCTGATTAGTCTGCACACCTCCAGGGCAAAGGGCATTCACCCTGATGTTTTTATCTGCCCAATAAGTGGCTAGATATTTTGTCAAGCCAATAAGTCCGCTCTTTACCACTGAGTAACTAACTGGCTTTACCGGTTGTTTCTCCTGGGGAAGTCCTTGCTTGAAATATACTCTTTGGTCAGGAGCCACGATACCAAACTCAGATGAAATATTCAAAATTACCCCTCCGCCTCTATGTGCCATTTCGCCACCAATCACCTGACTACATAGGAAAGCCCCAGTTAGTCCCACGGCGATGTCTTGATTCCACTGTTCAGCGGGGAAGTCTTCAAACCGGCTCCACAGATTATCTTCGATTGCTTTTACTTTCGGGTCATTGGCAGCATTATTTATTAGAATATCTACACGTCCAAATTTCTGAAGAATTGTATCACACAATGCCTGAACTTCATTCTTGTTGGTAATATCTGTCCTGATTCCTAAGCAAGCAACGCTATACTTATCGGCTATCTTCTTGGCTTCTCTTATTGCCGAGGTTTCATCTATATCGGCAAGGACTGGATATCCGCCGGCTTCAGCAATAGCTTCGGCATGCATCACGCCTAACATCCCAGCGCCACCGGTGATGATTGCCACCTTTTCCTTTAATGAAAATAGCGACGGCAATGACATATATTCACCTCTCTAAATATTTATGGTTACTTTCTACGTTTGTCGGAATCCTCTGAAACTTGCATCCTTTTGCAAATAAAGCTTCTCAGCAACACCAATCATTTCTTCTAATTGGTGCTGATAATAATTTTTTAATAAAGTTTTATTTGCCTCAAGAAGCACTCTATAGAATTCATCATCTGATAAATCAGTAAAATTAACCGATAACAAATCTGAATTTATATGCTTGTTCTCGTAAAAGTCGGCACAGTCTTTTAATAAGCCTTTCTTAATAGCGTAATAATATAAATCGCTACCGGGATATGGAGTCACCGGGCGGATCGTTCTTAGTTGAGAATGGTCATCATATTTGAGCAAAAATTCTACTCCTTTTTGCAATATTTCTGCTGTCTCTCCAATATTACCGAACATCATGGCCAATGCCGGCGATATACCCTCAGCTAAAGTTGCTTCTACCCCTTTAATAATCTGGTCTGTAGTAAGCTTTTTGTTCATAACTTCTAAAATACCATCATCCATGGATTCAACACCATAAAAAACAAAAACGCATCCCGCCTTTTTCATAATCTTCAAAACTTCAGGCTTGGCATAATTAAGCCTTCCATTACAAGACCACTTTATGTCTAGATCGGCTTTGATGAATGCCTCACATAACATTACAATTCTCTTTGGTGAAACCATTAAGAGTTCATCCCCAAAATCAATATACGAGATTCTATAATCTTTCTTAAGAATTTGGATTTCTTCAATAATGCTTTCAGGTGCTCTAGCCCGAAATCCCTTATCCATTCTATAGCAGAAATTACACCTAAATGGACAGCCCCTACCAGATAAAACAGGGAAAGCTCTTTCATTATTCTTTATATGTGGCATTCTAATTAAGGAATAGTAGTCCATTGGAAAAAGGTCCCAGGCGGGATATGGCAGTGCATCCAAATCCTTGACCAACGCTTGCCGTTCGGTAACAACTAATTTCCCGCCCTCAAGGTAGGCAATGCCCTTCACCGAGGATAGGCTCTCTTTATTCTCCAAAGCATCAAGCAGCTTGACAGCCGTTATGTCACCCTCACCGATAACGATTATATCGGCACCCGTCTTTTTGAGAAAGTATTCAGGCTCCGGGGAAGGGCCATGACCTCCTAAAACATATATAGGTCTATTAGGTATACGATTAACAGCCTCGGATATCTCCAATAACTTGCGGTACTGATAATAGCCGCCGACAACACCCAGACCAACGACATCGAAACGATTGCGGGTTAAATAATCAACTAGATGAGATTGGGGATAATAGAACTGGTCCTGGTTATATATCATCACCTCGTGTCCAGCATTTCTCAATGCTGAGGCAATATATGCAAGCCCTAGAGGAAAGTAATGTATATAAGAGTCATTATCGTAAGCAATCAACAAAACTTTCATCTACTTATCACCCCACTTGTATCTTTTTAATAGAGTCCGGCGCGCCTTCTTACAGAGCGATATACGCCTACGAGGTGTCCCACAGTAGTCCAAGACATTTTACACAACTTTTCACTTTATAGAAAGTATTGTTGACAATAGCATGCCTCATAAATTTTATCTTTTCGCCATGCCATATATCGTGAATTGATGATTCATAAGCATTGCCAATAACAACATCATCATATCCATATTCTACACAGCAACCTTGAACCCGACCATCGGGAAGAACGACAACCCTTCTAAAAGGTTGATAACAATCTATTTCGATTTTTTCTTTGGGTTCAAGATTAATATCCTCTCGTACATTCTGATATCGTTGTATACCGATGTTATCTGCCTTACTTGACCAGTAGTTTATGAAGTCGTCTGTTTCTTTTTCATTAATAATTGTCTTGCAAAAAGAAACCCTTAAGAACGGCGTTTTTGAATTTTTCTTTTTGCGAATTTCTAAAAACTTTTCTATGTTTTCCTTGACTTTGTTAAACTGGTTATTGTTTCTCATTTTCTTATAAGTTTCTTCAGTAAAGGCATCCAATGAAACATTCAGTCTTGTAAGCCCGTAATCAATTAGCTTTTCAGAGGCCTCTTCATTAAGTAAAGTACCATTTGTAGATAGGAATATGTCAAGAAGACCAGCATCATTACCGTATTTAAGGAAATCAAATATATCGCTTCTTATAAGAGGCTCTCCATTATTATGCAGGGAAATCGCATTCAATCCCCTTCCCATTCCCTCATTGATTATCTTCTTATAAAGTTCAAATTCCATATACGCCGGATTTTTTATGTAGTCAGGAAAATTCTGTAGCCAACACATCGCGCACCTTAAATTACAACCAAAAACAACTTCAAAATCAATATGAATGGGAAAACCAGGAATATAATCATAAAGTTTACTTTTTTCTACACACTCGAAAGCCATCCATCTGTCTCTGTATTTTTTGAACGGCTCTCCTTTTAATTCTATTAATGCTTTGTTTACAGAGTCGAAGTTTATTCTGTCCCATCTTTTCTTAACTTCCATGACTCCCTCCCCTTTTATTTATATCTCTGGGGTGCACTCTTGCACATAGACACAATAGATTAGCCCGCAATCTCTTTCCCCTTTTCTTCTTGTATCCTCTTCCATTCCTCATTCCGGAACCAGTTAATCTGGTGAAGGTCCGGATTTCGGATGAATAAATCTTCAATCTCTGTTCTCGTAGCTTGCGGACCTAAAATTCGCAGCACGGTAAGCAACAACCAGTAGTCTTCCTCATAGTCTAAGGTGAGTCGGATGGTTGATGTTTTTACATCTGATACCGGGAACTCTATCTTTCTAACCTGAGGGACCCTTTCAATATAATACCACATCATCTCAGTATCGTCGCTCACTTTTATCGAGCAAGCTTTCTTGATTATATCCCGGGTAAGAGAGAAGCCAATACTACCAACATAGGTATTGTTAGAGGGATAAACGATGTCATACCCTTTTTGAAGTAACTGAAAGCTCTTTTGTCCCAATTCGCCATCAAAAAATAGGTCATCAGCATCTATAGTGTGAAAGGATTTTATATTGAATTTCTCACAAGCATCAAGCCATCTTCGCAACTTGTCCTTGGCACTTCCTCTATAGACAAGGCAGCCTTCCTTATTAGCAATTTTTTCAATAATATTATCTTCTTTTAATAGTGTGGTGCAAATTAAAGGTTCAAAGCCAAGGAATCTGGCACGCCTAATCACATGCTCTAATACATTGCCTTCGCCAAACTTTAACAGGCATTTTCCCCTTAATCTTAAAGAACCAACTCGAACGGTAATAAACCCATAAATCTTCACTTCTTGCCCTCTAGCGCTCTTATAGTCTTCCTCAAAGCTTCAGCTTTTCGCTTGGCAAGCTCCATGTCTCGGTAGTTGGTCTTAAATTGCATTAATTTCGGTTGGATTGCTTTGGCATTGGGGCAAAGACCTTTTTCATAAACAATTTCCCTGTCATACAATGGGCACCTCAAAGGACATCCTCGCCCATAAAACTCCATCTGAGTTATTACAGGCTCCAAGTAGGGCACACTCCAAGCTGAATAGAAGCCATCCCCTCCTAATTGAATATACGTCTCATAGAATTTTTTCCACGAAACACCAAGGGCTTTCTCACCCTCAAACTTCACTGCATATGTATAATATGAATTCACCACGCCTTCGGGAGTCTTCTGTGGAATCATCCAATCGCATCCTTTGATGGCTTCATCAAACAGTCGGGCTATTGCTTGCCGTCGTTGGACAAGTTCATCAACCCTTTCCACTTGAGCTAAACCTACTGCAGCACAGATTTCCGGCATACGATAGTTCCAGCCAAAGAAATCGTGCCTTTTATAGTCCGGGTCTTGGAATGTAGACGGGACGGTTTGCATTCGTCCTTGCTCGGCCGTAAGATTCTTATAGCCTATGCCACCGCATTTTCGCACTCGCTCAGCAAGGCGTTCATCATTGGTTACTACCATGCCCCCTTCTCCAATGGAAAGATGTTTTCTAGCCTCAAAACTGAAACAGCCCATATGCCCTATGGTACCAGCAATCCTGCCTTTATACATACCAAGAACACACTGTGCGCTGTCCTCAATGATAGTAAGATTGTGCTCCTTGGCAATCTCCATAATGGGGTCCATATCGGCTGGGAGCCCATATAGAGAAACTGGGATTATAACCTTAGTCCGCTTGGTAATCTTTCGGCGAATGTCATTGGGGTCAATGTTGAATGTATCTGGGTCAATGTCAGCAAAGACGGGGACTGCATTTTGATGCAATGTAACCAATGCGTCCATTATCACAGTTAAGGCAGGGCTGATTACCTCATCACCAGGACCAACCCCGGCGGCAGCTAAACAACTATGCAATGCTGAAGTTCCAGAGTTATGAGCAATGGCATACCGGACGCCAAATCTCTGGGTAAAGGCTTCTTCTAACCGTAAAGTCCAGGGTATCTTTTTGTTATCCAGAAATTCTTTAACATAATTAAGTTCGTTACCTGTATACTTCCCGGTTTGCTCTATTTTTTCGATTTCCAACTGTCCTACCCTTGTTCATATTTTGCTAACCACTCTGAGGTATTAATTGCTTTATCATCAATATAAAGGTCTGCATACGGCTTGCCCATAATAAGTTCATGGTATTTTACCTGCCAATCTTTAAGCTGTTTCTTGGTGAAATCATACCAATCAATACCTGTAGTAGAACCCCTTCCGGTGTAGAAGATAATTTTATGCCCCAGGTCATATAAACCATTTATTTTTTCTATTACTTCCTTAAACGGTATAGCCTGTTCATAGTCGCCATCGGTGTTAGTGCATATAGTTCCATCTATATCAAAGCAATAGACTGTCATCATAAATCCCTATCTTTTACTTTTCTCTGAAGTATCTTAATTTAGCGGCAAGGGACTGTTCTTCCGGTGAAACCTTCTTAATGCCATCACCCAGTAATTTGGGGATACTCTTCGCATTATCCACCAGTATCCGAAGCCCTCTATCTTCTAAGGATGCTGCCTGGTCACTGCCCCACATTGCTCTGTCCAGGGTTATATGGCGCTCTACGGCAACGGCACCCAAAGCTGCCGCCACAATAGACGGCATAGGGCTTACCTCGTGCCCACTGTAACCAACGTCACAATTATAGCGCTCTCTCAGAGTTTTGATGCACGACAGGTTCAAGTCCTCGTCTGGGGCAGGATATGCCGACTGGCAGTGCATCAGCGTAAATGGACATTTATGCTTTCTAAAGATGTCTACCGCCTTATCAATATTGTCATAGGTACTCATGCCAGTAGAGATAAAAGTATGCTTGCCCTCTTCGGCTATGACTTCCAAGAGAGGTATATTGGTTAGCATTGGTGAAGCGACCTTGTTATATTTTAGATTATATTGTCTGAGAAACATCTGACTCTCAATATCCCAGGATGATGCGAACCAATCGATTTTCTGCTGCCTACAGTAATCGTCTATAATGTCATATTCCTTTTTCCCAAATTCCACCTTATGCCGATATTCTAAGTATGTTATTAATCCCCAGGGAGTCTCGTACATCAGGTTTCGCCGCTCAGGGGGAACGCATACATCTGGGGTTCTCTTCTGAAATTTTACCGCATCACAGCCACAATTCTTTGCCATGTCAATTAATTGTTTGGCTATCTCAATGTCCCCATTATGGTTAATGCCAATCTCAGCGATTATGAAAGGGATGTTTTTGGAATAAATATCCATTTACTTCTCCTTCTTCTGGGCAATCAATGGCTTACCCGCCAGCAGCCTGATATTCTTTCGTGGCACGCCTTTAGAACCGCCGCAGGCAGAGATGATTGCAATAATTTTCATCACTTGCATTAGCTCAATTTGCCTCGAAGATAAATTTTCCTGGCAAAGCTATAAAGCCCAACTATTTTAAGAAAGCTCACTAGTGCCTTTATTAGCAACTCCTGGAATAGAAACACTGGTCGGAAAGATTCGAGTCTTCTTAAAAAGGCTATGGCCTCGGCATAATCGTTTGTTATATTATATAGACCTTTGTCCACTTCCGTATCTGCTAAGGACTTTCTGAAAATGCTGCGGATAACCTCATCACCACATACAAATTCATAACCTGCTTTTCCCAAGAGATTCCTTAAGCTTGTTTGGGTAAAGTAATATACATGGGCATTTTGAAGCAACCTAAGGAAATCACATTGATAACTGCTTCTTAGATTTTTATTACCAGGGAGTTCAATGTAAAGGAAGGAGTTCCTTGTGAGGCTTAACCTGAGTTTTCTCAAGTCACTAACTGGGTCCAATATGTGTTCCAGCACATGTGAGTAAATCACGATGTCAGGACTTCTCCCCAACCTAATTACATTATCAATTGTCCCGACTTCAAGGTCTAAATTATAGTTAGCTCTACCGAATTCTAAATATTCAGCATCCGGGTCAACACCATATACCTCGTTACCCTTTTCTCTGAAATATTGCAGTATACCACCTGATGCACAACCTATTTCAACAATAAAATACCCTACTATCTCCCTCATCAGATTTTTAGTAAGATATTGATAAATTGTGCTCCCGTGCTGGTACAGTGATTTTAAAAATTCGTCTGGCGGGGCATCCCTTCCACTATCCAGCTTTCGGTATTCAATTTCGTAGAACTGCTCATAACTTTCCAGTGTCATTCTGGGATTTGCTTGAACTAGTCCACAATCCCGACAAATAACAACAGGAAGGTACAATCCATAGCGATCCTTCTCTGATAAGAGTTGGAAGTTACTTTTACCACAAATGCAACAAGGAGGATTCTCAAAAGAGTAAATACCCTTGGTTATCTTCTCCTCTACTTGTTTCTTAATGCTTTCTTGCAACTCATTTATGCTAAGGGTAGGTTTTCCGTCATTTTCAAATCTCTTAGCTAGCATGAGCTTAATCTTCACTCCTTCTTCAAATTTTTTCCCCTCCACTTGATCATTTATAGAAGTTGCCCGAAAATAACTGGGCAACCAATGGCTTACCAGCCAGCAGCCGTACCGTTATATCCCCTTCCCCAACAATCAACAAAACTTTCATCTACAATTCCCCTGGTATTTTTCAAATTTCACACGGGTTGGCTTTGGTATAATTCCCAATAGGCGCCTCTGTTTTCCATCAGTTCCTTATGGGTTCCTTCTTCCACAACCCGTCCATCTTCTAATACAACTATTTTATCGGCATTAACTATCGTTGAAAGACGATGGGCAACAACAATCACGGTATGGTCTTTTGATATTTCATCAATGGCTTTCTGGACTGCTACCTCAGATATATTATCAAGATTATTTGTGGCTTCATCAAAAATCAATACCTCGGGTTGTCTTATCATGGCTCGGGCAACAGCAATTCTCTGGGCTTGTCCGCCGGATAATCTCATTCCTTTATCACCGACAAAGGTATCGTAGCCATTCGGTAGCTCAGTAATAAAGCCATCGGCATCGGCATATTTGGCAGCTTTAATAACTTCTTCACCGGAATATCCGTCGGAGCGGAAAGTAATATTATTTTCCACAGTGTCGTTAAGGATGAATGTATCCTGACTAACAAAACCTACATTATTTAACCAGGATGATAATTTATATTCTTTGATGTTTAAGCCGTCAATTTTTATTTCACCTTTGTCAACATCAAATAAGCGAAGTAACAAATTAATAAGCGTTGTTTTCCCTACTCCTGAGCGACCGACAATAGCTGTAGTTTTGCCCCTTTCAAAAGTAACTGAAATATCTTCTATAGTCTTGGCTCGTCTTTTATAGGCAAAAGAGACATTATCAAATTTTATATCAGAATTGAATGAGATTAATTCTTTCTCCCCATCCTTAATGTGAGTGATTTTATCACTTCGTATAGAGTAAATTGCTTCACAATCGGGGAGTGCTCCCATAATCTGCATTGTGAAGAAACCTACAGTGCCCACGATGGGAGCCAACCTAAAAACGGCAAAGGCAAAGGTTCCAAAAATGGGGATTAACTCCATAAAACCGGCGGGGGCTATTATTTTAATTAGCAAGGCTATTATGCCTATGGAAAGATACAGGATTAGCATAAGGACAGGAGTGGGAACCTGTTGCCATACATTGCGCTTTATAAAATGATACCAGCGTTTCTTCATGGCGCGACTAAATCTATCTATCCAGTTCTCGGCGGTGGCAAAAACCTTCACTTGCTTAATGCCACTAATAACCTCATTGAGGATTACATTGCTGTCTCTGAGTGCTTCCATCTCGCCCTTCCCGGAATGGTATGAAACCTTTTCCCCAAGATACCTGGTAAAGTAATGATACCCTAGCCCTAGCAGTAACACGGCTACTGCTCCCTGCCAGGATAATGAAAATAGAAGAAGGATTACCGTAATGGCTAATATTGCTTGTGATATTAATTCAGTAACTGCGAGGATTAGGGTTGAGAGTTGTTGTGGGGCTGAGGTAGCATTGTATATTAACTCTCCCTGTTTGTGGTCAATGAAGTATTGATAATCAGCCTTAATAAACTTGTTAAAAATTTCGCTTTGATTCTTCTTTACTACGCTGGCGCCAAACTTTACCCTGAAGTTTATGGAAATTAACTTTACTACAAACGCTAAAAGGGCAAGAAGTAAGAAAAGCACACAATAGGCGATAAATTCGTCGGCTATTGGTAATAGGTTAGCCATTGTCCCAAACAGCCAAAGAATAACATTGCCTTGCCCAGACCCGGTATCAAAGGCGACACTCAGTATCGGATAGATGGCGATTACAGTGGCAGCTTCCAAACCACCAACCAGTAGAGACAAAATAAGTAATACAAGAACACGTAGTTTATATGGTTTAAAGAAAAACCAGATTACCTTGAAACTATTTTTTTGTTTCTCCATTGTTATCTCAACTACACACTTTTATATCACGGGCAACAAGAAAATACAATAGGTCTCTATACTCTCTTAACTCTTTGAAATCTATTAACTGCCAGCCTTTCTTAGGCTTGATAACCAGATATGGTTTTGCTTCCATTGGCTATATGAGGTTGTTTATCAACCTCACCCCCTTTACCCTTCACCTGTGAAGGACTTATCCCCCTCTCCATGATAGGAATATCTTCCTTGCATGAGGGGGAGGTATTCTGTTTTGAAGGGTATGCCCTTCATTCTTCCCCTACTAAACCACCTGTATATCTTATTTCAAATAGTCTTTTAGGGTATCACTAATATAGTGTAAGTCATCGTCGTTCAGGTATTGATGGATGCCAAAGTGCAGTCCGTTTTTACCTACATATTCCGATGCCGGGAATTGACCATATCTATAATTTAGAAATTTGAATGCTTGATGCTGGGTGGGCAAACTTCCAAATAAAGTCTTGCATTGAATACCTTTTGCTTCCAGGTAGTGGTAAAGTTTATCGCGGTCATATTTTTTATCTCTTAGAACCAGCGGGAAGGCATGGGGGCTTACTTTTTCAAAGTTTTCCTCTTTGATAAAGTAAAAGTGCTTAGATAATTCTTCAGTTAATTCCAATAGCTTATATAAATTCTTTTTGCGTTTATTAAAGGTTTCGTCAAAATGTTCAAGCCCTTCCAGTCCAATAGCTGCAGTCAATTCATTCATTCTCGAATTAAAACCAATACGCTGGAAATCAAAGTAGATGCTGCCGAAAGGACGACCGTGAGATTTTACCGACCGAACCACATTAGCCATTTCATCATTATTAGTAACAACCATACCACCCTCGCCAGCGACCACTACATGAGCGGCATAGAAGCTAAAAGTCCCCATATCGCCAATACTGCCGACAATTCTCTCTTTATAGGTAGCACCATGTGCCTCACAGGCATCTTCTATAATCTTTAAGTTATAGGCTTTGGCAATTTCCAGAATAGAGTCCATTTCACAGGGTTTTCCCATGGTATGAACTACCATAATAGCTCTAGTCTTATCAGTGATAGCCTCCTCAATTTTAGTAGGGTCGATATTTAGCGTCTCCACCTCAATATCAACGAACTTAGGGATAAACCCGGCGGCTAGAATTGAATTGGCAGTAGCTACAAAGGATAATGCTGGCACAATAATCTCATCCCCCCTCTTAGTACCAAAATCATACAGTGAAACGCAGCAGCAAATATTAGCGTCCGTGCCTGAACTTGTAGCCATAGCATATTTATAACCGAATTTATCGGCAAATTTTTGCTCAAATTCCTTAACATTTGCTCCTTCTGAAACCCAATTTTTATCAAGTGCCATCTGGATATATTTTTTGGCAATATCACCGATTTTAAGGTCGCCGAACATTATTCGCACTTTATACCCCCAGAGCCTGCTCTGTAGCAGTTTTCATAATGGCTCTTCCTTATGAATTGTCGGAGTCTTAGAGTTTGAGAAATGGTACCCATGAATTAAAATTTCAAAGTGAAATGAACAGAAAGCAAAGAATCTGGGTATCCTTCGCTGTCACTAGGCTGATACCTTGAACCTATCTTTGGTTATTAAAATAAAACTCACTTTTTCAACTACTTGGCTCATAAAAAATAATCTGGCTACCCAAGTTCTCGAATCGAAAAGGTACATATAAAAGATTTTTGAGCTTATTCTTTATTCTTGGTTGAACCTCTGGCTTGGCAAAAATTAACATAAAGCCACCACCGCCGGCGCCTAACAGTTTTCCTCCTAGAGCGCCGGCACTAAGAGCAGTCGAGTAAATCTCATCGATTAGCGGTGTAGATATCTTATCAGTCAAGTTGCGCTTGAGTTGCCAGCTTTCATGTAGCAATTTCCCGAAGTCTAACAGGTCATTATCTCCATTGAGAATATTTATGGCTTCATCCACCATTTGGCGCATTGTGCTCAAAATAGTTTTCTTATGGGGGATATTTTTAATTTGTTCACCGGCGATTTCCGAGGCATTCCTTGAAAACCCGGTAAACAACAGCATCAAATGATTTTGCAGTAGTTCAAGCCGCTGATGGTTTAGGGTGATGGGTCGAACCTGGATATTGTTCTTTCCACTAAAATCTATCCGGTTAAACCCACCAGAGGCGGCTAAAGTTTGGTCCTGAGAGCCCACATTTTCCTTAATTCTCTCCTGCTCAATATGGATGGCATCAAGAGCTAATTGCATTTTGTTGGGCATCATGCCTTTGAGGGCATAAAGAGCGTGGAGGAGACCAACCGTAAATGATGAGCTTGAGCCTAACCCTGTCCTGGCTGGTAAGTCTGCGGCATGGTGAATTTCCATTCCCTCAGTAATCCCCATAAACTTTAGGGTTTCCCTTACCGAGGGGTGCCGAATTTCATCAATATCCTGGATAAGTTCCGTCTGAGACCAAACAATCCGGGATTTATGTTCAAAGAATGGTGGTAAATACCGACAGGTAATGTAGCAATATTTATCTATGGTGGTGGCTAATACTGCTCCGCCATTTTTTTGGTACCAAGCTGGATAGTCTGTTCCACCGCCAAAAAATGAAATGCGAAAGGGGGTTCTACTAATAATCATCGGTTACTCCTAACCATAAAATATCATACCTTAATATTCGCTTTGTACCAATTAATCGTTTTCTGTATTCCTTCATCTAAAGAAATCTTAGAAAACCAGCCGAGAGAGTTCTTCGCTTTGGCTATGTCAAGACAGAGTTTTGTTTTTATATTGGGTTTAGTCAAATCATATTCTATCTTAAGGTCTTTACCTGAAGAAGCGATGATTTTCTTCACCAGATTGTTTACAGAGATAGAACTGCCATGTCCCACATTATAGAGTTCGAATTTGGATTCCTGTTTGTCAATGGCAAGCTCTACGAAATTCACCAGATCGGAAACGTATAGCAGCTCTCTCTCCTCCTCACCAGCACCCCAGACCACGATCTTACTACCATCCTTAGCAGTCATAACCTTAGTTATGGTTGCTCCAAAAACATGTGATTTTTCCAAGTCAAACTTGTCATAAGGTCCATAGATATTGGAATGTCTTATAACTGTGTATTTAGTGCACCCAAGTCTGGAATAGAACTCACACATTTTTTCAATGTAGACCTTTGTCCATCCGACACCAAAATAACTTTGATGAATCTCTTGATTTGCATCAAAATCAGTCTCTTTAACCGGTACATCACTTGATTGATACATGACAGTACAGCTAAAGAACACCACATGAGACACCTTATGTTCATATGCCGACCTGAATATCAAGGAGTTCATCACCGCATTATCGGTAACATGATAATATGGTTTAGTAACAATATCCTTGGCTCCGGAGGTGGTAGCGGCTGCCTGTATTATCAGGTTCATTCCCTTTACTATCTGATTTATATCATCTTTATTGGTAAGATCTACCTGAATCATCTTGATTCTTGGATTATCCAGTGATTTAGAGTTTAGATAAGTTCCATATACTTCAAAATCATCCCTCTTGGCAAGGGATTCAGCAATATTTCTACCAATGAAACCGGTGGCACCACATATAAGAGTTTTTTTCTTCATTTTTTGGGTCGTCCGTCTAATATGACTTCATTAATACTGGTATTGCTGTAAGCTGCATAAATCTTTTGCGCAACTTCTTTCTATGGTTTTATCCAATCTTAAATACCCGTCTAAAATATGACAATTAACTCCCGTTTTAGAAACTTCTACCCTCTGCCCCATCAACAGGGATTGTGGCACCATTAACTAAACTCGCTTTCTCGGAAGCTAAGAAGACAACGACACTCGCTACCTCCTCCGGTGTACCTAAACGCCCAAGTGGGAATTGACGGTCTACCACCTTTTTGAATTCATCTGGGTTCTCTTTACGCTCAGGGTCCCATCCAGTATCTGGTATCATAATGCTACCTGGCGCCACACTGTTGAAAGTGATACCGTCTCTAACTAAGCTGGGGTTCATTGCCAGAGTCTTCATCAAACTAATCTCAGCACTCTTTGCCATAACAAACCACGGTCGGCCACCACCTTCACGACCATATATGGAACTGATTGTGACCACCCTACCCCATTTCTGTTTCCGCATAAATGGAATTACTTTCATTGTAAATCGAATCGCTGCCAACGTATTTTTGTTGTAAACATCTAACCAAACATCTTCCGCTGTTTCTTCAACTACATCACTACCCCACCGACCCCCACCACCAACATTATTCACTAAAATATGGATTGTCGACCAAGAGTCTATGATGGTTTTCATTACCCGTTCAATATCTGCTGGAATCATTACATCAGCAGGTATGCCTATACTTTGTATACCCGTTGCTTTTAATTCTGCCATCGTTTCTTCTATTCGTTCTTTATTACGTGCGCAAATTGCAACATTGCAACCTTCTTCAGCTAATGCCAAAGCTATACTGCGTCCGATGCCATGAGTGCCCCCAGTAACAAGGGCGTATTTCCCTTGGAGACCAAGATCCATTTCACTCCTCGACTTTCTTTAAGCGAAGCTTACTCAAATCTGTCTCTTAGTTTCAAGACCTCTTTCGTTGCTATTCTATCAGTCCAAATCATGGTTCAACCCTTCCAATTAAGAATTGTATTAGTAACGCTGTTCACATCTAAATGTAAAAGGGAATGCATCCATTCTCTTTCACCGTATCTCGCGAAATGTTGCTCAGGAACTCCAATTCGTTTCACAGATAAAGTTTTTTGTCTATCAACTAGTATCTCACTAACAGCGCTGCCAATTCCGCTAGTAAGCAAGTCTTCTTCAAGTGTAACTAAACGATTCGTCTGACCGATTAAAGATAGAAACAACTCTTCGTTTATAGGTTTTACTCTGTATATATCCATAACACCCGCATCAACTGAATGCTTAGCAAGCTCATCTGCTACTTGAAAAGCTTGATGTACCATTACACCAGTAGTAACTATTATTAAATCACGACCTTCTTTGAGCAGGGCTAAACCGTCAGAGAAATCTTCTTTATCCTGGTAAAGCACCGGGAAATTACCCTTGTCAATCCTGACATAGACAGGACCGGGGGTTTCATACGCTAGCATTGCGCTTGCTGCAGTCAATACTGCGTCAGAGGGGTTAAAGATCGTTATTCTGGGCAGTACTCTCATAATAGCTAAATCGTCTATAGCATAATGCGTAGGGCCGTCAGTGCCATAGGTAAAACCTGTCCCAACGCCTATTACTGTTACGGGCAAATTGTGAAAACATAAATCAATCTTTATGTGCTCGTAGCATCGCAAAGTTACAAAAGGGGTAATGGTATATATAAAAACAGTCTTTCCGCCTAGGGCTAGGCCCGCTGCAACACCAACCATATTTTGTTCAGCTATCCCTACGTTAATATATTGACTGCTTAAGTCTTTTCGAAACTTTTCTAGACTAAAAGCCCCCATATCACCTGTAAGAAACATAACGTTGTGATCCTTTGATGCGATATTATATAGTTCATCAAAAAATGCATCTCTGACATCGACATCTTGCCAATAAGTATTCATTTCAACGCCCTCCTTAGTTCCTGTCTTGCTATCTCAAGCTCCTCGCCTTTTGGAACACCGTGATGCCAAGCCACATTTCTTTCCATAAATGAGACGCCTTTTCCTTTGATAGTATCGGCAATTACAGCTAATGGCTTCGCTGATTTGCGAACCCGAAAATCTTTGAAAGCGTCAAGCAATTCCTCAAAGGAGTGACCGTTAACCCTTCTAACTTCCCAATTAAATGCCATCCATTTATCAGTCAACGGTTCTAAGCGATTGCAATCTTCTGTGAAATCAGTTACACATTGCCAGTTACGATCGACAATTGCGATTAGGTTATTCAACTGATGATGGCCTGCGAAATTTGCAGCTTCCCATACTGAACCTTCATAGCATTCACCGTCTCCAAGCAGAGCGACAGTAATGAAGTCTTTTTTATTTATCTTTGCGCTTAAAGCTAATCCGGCAGCAACGTTCAAACCATGACCAAGAGAACCCGTATCCAATTCTATGCCAGGCGTGCTTGTGTCAGGATAGCCTCCTAACAAACTGCCGTCTCGACGATAAGACTTTAACTCAAGAAAAGGAAAGAAGCCTAAGTCAGCTAGTATAACATATAAAGGCGTGCATGTATGGCCTTTGCTCAAGATAAATCTGTCTCTCTTGTCCCAGTTGGGATTTCTAGGATCAAAACGAAGAATATCGCCATAATAAATGGCAACTAAAATATCTGTACATGAGAAAGCGCCGCCAAGATGCCCTCTTCCTATAGGGACAGCAGTCTCTAAAACTTGATAGCGAACCCAACTCGCTTTCTTTCCCAATTCTTGAACTGTCATTTTCATTGCTTCCTTCTTTGCGTCAAAATGGTTCCCAGATCACTTCAGTATTTCTGATTTCCCTATATCATATAAATCTCTTCTCCGTGAATACATTGTATCTCTTATTCACAATATCCTTGTTTTCTTGATACCAATCCATTACCTCTCTAATTCCTTCCTCTATAGAAATCATGGGCTTAAAACCAATAGTCTTAGCTCTAGATATGTCCATTACTCTCTTCTTATCGCCAGATGGCTTGGAGGTATCCCAAACCACTTCTGGTTTAATTTCCATATTATTGACTATAATCTCAACAATTTCTCTGATGGTAACCCCAACACCACTGCCAAGATTTATAGGTTGCCCGGTAATATTTTCCAGGGCAAGCAACATCCCTCTAGCTACATCTCTGGCATGAATAAAATCTCTTATACTAGACCCATCCCCCCATACAATAAGAGGATTTTCACCATCCAATGCGCGTTTAATTAGAGATGGAATCACCATAGCAGTATTTGGGTCAAAATTGTCGTAGGGACCGTAAACATTTGCCGGTCTGACAATG
>Ga0209991_10000178_pt1 | contig 27931 bp, 33 predicted proteins | sample ChitaG_FD_183167 | JGI IMG/M metagenome (GOLD analysis project Ga0209991, IMG submission 183167) | Deep subsurface microbial communities from South Pacific Ocean to uncover new lineages of life (NeLLi) - Chile_00310 metaG (SPAdes)... | ecosystem: Environmental > Aquatic > Marine > Oceanic >... | reverse complement strand
CAAAGTACTTTTGCATACTTTGGCCACCTCAAGCGCAACTTTTATCTCTGTTGTTGTAGCCGTTATGCCTATATAATCTGGTTTTATTTCAAAGCCATTTAAATACTGATCCAGATTTTCTAAATCTACGCCTTGCATCATTACATCAAGAATAGCAACATCTATTCCATTTTTTTCAAGGATGGCTGCTATATATCCTAATCCTAAAGATGGGAGACAACTTTCAACCTTCAATTTTTTTCTTACGTCCTGCTCTCTCCTTTCCCAGGGAGGATTTATCAAAAGGACGTACATTTTATTCTACCTCCTCTTGAGCAGACTTATCCCAAGCAATAAACAATATTTTATTACCTAAAAAACCAAAAATGCAGTTCATAAAATTGTAGCAAAATAGAAATAGACAAAACAGAATCTTATTATCAAACAGTCTAAGCCATTTAGGAGGAAAATGAGGATAAAACATTAAATATCTTACTGTAGTATTATGCGTATATCCCAATCCTACTGACCATTTTTTTAATTCCTTTTTGGTAAATCTATATACAAAATTACCGGCATCTTCATAGTCAGTTGATAAACCCAAAAAAACAGAGATTCTGGTCAAAAATGCTTTTGCCGGCTCTATTAGAAAAACACTTTTTCTTGCAATTCTAGATAATTCCCGAAACCCACTTCGTGGTTTTTCTAAATGGTGGAGTCCATCATGAACACAAACAAAGTCAAAAGAATCGTCCTTAAATGGAAGATTTTCGGTATCCCCAACAACAAACTCAGATTGAAAGTTCTTTTTTTGACTTCGCCTCTTTGCCCTCTTAACTGCTGCAAAGGAAACATCACTGCCCACTACTTCTGCACCTTGTTTTGCATAATACTCTGTAGCCATACCTGAACCACAACAAACATCAAGTAATGTACAGTTTGTTATTGGCGTCGGAGAAGACTTAAATGCCTTATTAAATTTATAATCTATCAAATATTGATATAAACGCCCGGCATTATGAGGTCGATTTATCTCAAATCCTTCATCACATTTTTCAGCATAATATTTTATCTGCTTATCTCTGTAATCATTCTCTTTGATATTAAGATTATTTTTTGTCTTATTCTTACTTAACATAATCGGAACCGAATCAATAATCTGGTATATACTCTTGCATTTTGAACATCTAATTTCACCAGATATTATATGACTATCTCTTTTACTATCTATATTAATCGTTAAATCTTGATTCTTACAATTAGGACATATTAAAATATCTAAAATGTTTTCTTGCATCTTAACTTCTAAAAAAATCTCCAAATTTATCTGCCATATGTTTTATCTGTCCATTATCTATCCCAGGATAAACCCCAACCCAGAAAAGGTTGTTCATTACAAGATCACTATTAGACAATGAATCGATAAGTCTATATTTTGTATTTTGATAAGCCGGTTGGTTAACTAAATTACCTCCGAAAAGCATTCTAGTGACTAATTTTCACTATTCGCCACCTGAAATTTTGCTGAAAATCCATATCTTTGAGAACGTATCGTTGCCCTGTCCATACATTCAGCAGAAATATCGATACCGGTGACTTTTGCCCCTTCTTTTGAATAATATTCAGAGACCACCCCACATCCACAGCAAATATCAAGAACAGATAAGCCTTTCATCGGAGAAAGGTAAAACTTTTGACGCTTCACTGGATTTATGATTAATCAAGAAATTATACAGCCGCCCAGCACCATGAGGACGATCTATTTCAAATTCTTTATCCTCTTGATTCATGACATCTCTTCATAGCACAACTGTATACCTCCATAATGCTTGAATAGTGTCTTTCTAATGCATATTGTTCCTGAATTTTCTTTCCAGCATTTCTACCTAAATCCCTCACCAAATTCGCATCATAATAGAGTTCCTTTACCTTTCTCCTCAAATCATCAATATCTCCTGCTCTAAATAGCCTGCCCACATCTTTGGTAACAAGTTCAGGGATGCCGCCGATATTGGAAGCCAAAACTGGTTTCCCTAAGGCAAATGATTCATAAATAATCATTGGGGAATTTTCATACCATTCAGATGGAACAATAATAAATTTAGCATCTTTCATCCAATTCTGAAGTTTGGCACGATCTACTCTCCCTTTTATTTCAATATTCTCAATTCCTTTTACCTGTATATACTTTTTTACTTTATCCTCCATTGGGCCGTATCCAAAAACTAATAATTTAATTGGAAGAGTTTCAAAAGCTTTTATCAAAGTATATATACCCTTTTGTTTTGCTAACCAGCCAGCAAAGATAACATAGTCTTTGGAACTACAATTTGGTTCATACTTTTTTGAATCTATCGCATGAGGGATGATAGTGAAATTTAACGTAGGAGAGAAGTAAGATTCAATTTTTTCTTTCAGAAATTTACTTGGAGAGATAAAGATGTCTACATTTTTTTCATATGACCCGAATAAACTGTGCACTATTTTTGTTGAAAATAATAAGAAACTTGCCATAAGGTTATTATGAAAGCATCTATTTATAAGTATTTTGTAATATTTATTTTTTTTACAATCTTTACAGATTTTTCCATTCGTATAAAGATAATTACTTCCACAAATCAATTGGTAATCGTGTAAAGTTTGGACTACAGGAATGTTAGCATTTTTTAATGGGGTCAGAATAGAAGGAGAAATCTGATAGAAAATATTATGAATATGGGCAATATCCGGCTTTGCCTTTTTAATTAGGAGTCTTATCTTTCTTTTTGCTTCAAGGTTATAGACTCCGTTAACATAAGCCTTAATCTTTCTTCCTATGGATGCACCCTTCCAGTTCTCGTATGTTAAGCCATTTACAAAGTAGTCTGAATATTCCGAGGATAAATTTTTAGGATGCCTCAGGCAAAACTCAATAACCTCGTGCCCCTTTGCTCTCAAGAGATTACTCAACTGAAAATAATAAGTATCCCCACCACCAGTGATATGGTGATATTTGTTAATCATCAATATTTTCATCTGTGAGTACTCCTAATATTTCTCGTTTCTTCTGAGCTATGATATTGAGGCACGCTGGCCTTATTTTTATTTTTTGTAGAAATTTATTGGGAGGATTTGGCTAACAAGAATCTTGTTTATGAAAGTATTTACTACAAAAACAATTTTCCAAAAACCTAAATTTAAACGGATTTTTAATGGCAAGAGGTAATTTAGTAGAAAAAACAATAAAGAATTATGGGAGAAGCTACAAGCCAGAATATTCACCTTGTTTTTGCTTATTAAATCAACAATTTCAGAAAATTGGATACCCCTTCCAAATGGGCTGTTCCCTTTTCCTTGTTTTATCCACATTGGCTCTCGTATATATATATCCACCAGGTTTAGTAACCCGAATGATTTCAGAGACTGTTAAATTTACATCGGGCACACGGTGCAAAACCCCCAAACATACCACGAATTTAAAGAAATTGGACTCGTAAGGAATAGCTTCTCCATTAGTAATTATAAAAATACCATCGGGATTATTTTCTCGGGCTATATCTATCGATTTATCACTTATATCTGTACCATAATATTTATATCCATAAATCCTTTGGTTAAGAAAACGCTTCAGCTGATTCCCTTCCGCGCAACCAAAGTCTAATAGCTTAGGAGTTTTTCTGAGTGATTTATAAAGTTCCAAACGCTTTCTCAAATCTACAAAAACATGTTTAGACTCAAAATAACTCCAGCATAATCTGTTTTTTCCAAGCCCGGATTTTGCTATATTACTATGATACTTTTTTTCTTTTATTACCCATTCTCTTACTGTTATTTCTCCCATATTTATTGCTTTCATATAGGCTTTATTGCCTTTATAATAAGATCCCCGCTTAGCAAAGATGGCCGCCAACTTCTCAATGGTGCTAAAAATCCACTACCAGTTTTTTCAATTATTCTAAATCGCTGAGATTCAAAAAGTTCACAAAATTTTCTCATCGTAAAATAATGAATATGCCCCCCATCCCACCCGATTTCGTCCCAATCATATGGGGAAGAAGTCACAGGTAAAAATCCAAAGGCCAATTTAATGCGATATTTCAAATAGGCGATATTTGGCACCATTGCAATTACGTGACCACCGGGCTTTAATACTCTATGAAGTTCTTTGACCAGTGAATAAATGTCATAAACATGTTCTAAAATAGCAAGACAGATTATCGTGTCAAAAAAGCCAGATTCAAAGTCCATCGTTTTGTCAAGGTTTCCTTCGTAAAAATAGAATCTCTTTGGCAAATCAGAATACTTTTCAGCCGTAGTCTTTCTTGCCTCTTCAAGCCTTAAGGAGGCTATATCTATGCCATAAAGTTCATTATATTTATCCATTAACCGAAATAACACATAGCCATTGCCACAGCCAACATCTAGTACTCTTGTTCCTCTTTCCGCAAGCCGATATGCCATATCATATCGGCTTATATCCCAGCACCTTAATACCTTTCTTAAACCAAAAAAATTTAATTGTTTCTGCCCAATAAGTTTTTTCTTTCCATATTGAGATTCATAAATCTTTTTGTAATCCATATTTAACTGCCTTCAATATATTTTCAGCATAATTTCGTGGCGACTTGTCTTTAATTATTTCTAAACTTTTCTTTCCCATCTCTATTCTTTCTTTGTCATCTAATATCAATTCTTTGACATTATTGAGACGTAAACTTTAATGCTTTCTCCCATATTTGATCAAATCTCCTGTAATCCAAACTTGGATTAAAATCAAAACTTCGTAAGTCGTTGCTTCGTAGTATATTTTACCAGCGATAGGGTTACATTTGCTAATCACCGATAGATCCACTTTTTAGATCCTATTTTTCGGCCTCAAAAATATAAAAAAAATTGGTATCATAATAACTATTTTTAGACGAAATGGATAACTGATAGCTAGTCTTGGTAAGCCATAATGGTAAAGGAACCCAAAGACCTTTCATATGTCCCCTCATAAATCTAAACCCTCTTGAACTCATAAACTTCTTAAACTCATCATAGCCCCAGTTATTAACGTGTTGGGGGTGTGGCCCTTTTTTCTGATATTTATAACAATAATTATTGGGTATACTGCAGAGGAGCTTAGCGCCAGGCATAGCAACTCGATAGATTTCACTTACGGCCTTATCTATTTCAGGAATATGCTCAAAACATTCTGTTGAAACTACCAGTGATACACTGTTTGTTTCTAATGGGATGTCTGTGGCTAACGTTAGAGCAACATTAATATTATTTCTTTTTTTTAAAATTCTCCTTAAGTGGAATTCAGAAAAAGAAATATCAAATGCATTATACGATATATTTTGGGGCACGTATCTTAATAAACTCATATTTCCGCAACCTACTTCACAAAATACTGTGTCTTCATTTACAAACTCCTTTATCCACTTCCCAATTTCACGCTTTATAAATCCATCAACTAAAAGATCATCCCTTAATTTGACCAATGGCCACAGAATAGTCTTAAACCATAACTTGAGCTTAGAATCCTTTCTTATTCCTACCACCTGATTACTCTTCTCAAAAATATTTTCTGTATATGGAACTCTAAATTTACCAACAGAGATAGTTTTGTTAGTTTTCCATTTAAGATAGTTCATATTCTTTTATATTTCCTATGTTTTTTGAAGTGTATATCAATATTTTTGCAGCCCATACTTAACCGCTGCTAATATTTTCTGGGCATAATTTTCGGGTGTCTTGTCCTTTATGATTTCAATTGAGCTTACTTCCATTTTTCTCCTTAATGCATCGTTGCTCAAAATGAACTTAATTTTCTCCACCAATCCACCAACATTATTAGGATCGAAACTGTAACCATTTACCCTATCTTTAACTAAATCTCTTGTAACACCTGCGTAGGTCGAACTCAAAATTGGCAAGCCACAAGCCATTGCCTCATTTACAACCAGCCCCCACACCTCATTAAATGAGGGAAGGACAAAAACATCTACCGATTTATAGTATTTAACTATATCTTCTTTCTGTGCAAATCCCTCAAAGAAAACATTTTTTATATTATGCTCCCTAATGTATTTCAAATATTTATCTTTTTCTTTCCCTTCTCCCACCAGAATCAGTCCAACATTAGCCATATCCAGCTTTTCAAACGCCGTAATGAGATTAATCACAGCCTTACGTTTGATAAATTCTCCGACATAAAGAATATTCTTAGAAGGATACCCTTTCTTCATTTCTTGAATCTCTTCCTCTTTTATCTCCTCCGACCTTTTTATGAACCACTCGACATCCACTGTATTACAGCCAACAACGATCTTTTCAGGTTTCGCTCCATAATGAACAATCTGATCCTTAGCCGCCGTCCCATAAGTAATATAAGAATCAAACCTAGGTATAATCATTTTCTTGTAAAGGTTAGTCAAGAGATTTTTAATAAAGCCGCTCAAAAGATGACTTCCAGCCCAAAGAGTAATTGGGACATTCATCAATTTTGCATAAAATAATACCTCAATAGTTGCCAAGTAGTGGTAACCACACACACAAATAGCATCCGGCCTAAATTTTCTCAATTCCTTGCAGAGTCCCCAATTAACATAAATTGGCATTTCTTTTGATTGAATAAAGAGGCAAAAATGTTTTAATACTCTGTAATCAAAATTTATTTCATCTTTGTAAATTTTCCACCTCCGATTACTTTCAGTTTCAGCCAAGAAAATCACCTTAAAGTCTAAAGTTTCCACCCCGTTTAAGTAGTTAAACATAGGAATTGAATAAGGAGAGATAATATTCGTGACTAAAATTAATTTCATTGTTTTACTTAAACTGTAATTCGGTAGTGCGGCAGTATACGTTGGTAAAGAAAAATCATTGTCTGATAACTCCTTCGACTTTATGTAGAACATCATTAACGCTAATGTCTGTTAAGCATCCATAGTTCATTGGGCATTCGTGATCAGCAATGTGATATTGGCATGGACTACAAGAATATTGCTTAGATACCACTAAATGTTCATAACCTATTGGAGCGTTCTTTTTTATAGAAGTTGGACCAAGTATGGAAATTACCGGTGTTTTCATAGCAGCCGCCACATGCATCAGACCACTATCATTACTAATAAACAGACTACATTCCCCAATAACTGCCGCAGTTTCTTTTATAGAAGTTTTACCTGCTAAAACGAGAGGTGCTAATTTATTCATCATCCCTAGTATTTTGTCCGTCAATTTAATCTCATTTGGACCACCAAATAGAATTATAGAGGCGTTATATCGTCCCGATAGAATATCAGCCACTTTTGCAAATCTATCAGGATACCATCTTTTATTAATCAAAGCATCACTGCAACCGGGATGAATTCCCACGATTACGTCGTTATTCTCTTTGTTTACCCTTTTCACTACTTTTCGGGCAAATTCTTTTTCCTCATTTCCGATCTGAATCTCGGGGATTCTTTCGATAATGGCAGGCATCCCCAAAGGCTTAACCAAATTAAGCCGTCCATCAACTTCGTGTATGCTTTCGTCCATATTGACTGTTATGTCATATGCTCTATCCCACCAACGCCCTGAGGCATATCCAATCTTCAGTTTCGCGTGAACAATCGATGTAAGAAAAGCCGAATTATAAGAATTGGATACCGTTATGATTCGATCATATTTTTTGGCTCCTAATTTCCAGATTATTTTTAACCGCTCCCAAAGATTGCTTATAGCATTGCTAGACTTATTATATACAATATATCTATCTACTAACCCACTTCCTTCTAAGACTTTTGGAACGATCTTCTCTTTTATCAGCATGTGAATTTTTCCTTGGGCGAACAGAGATCTGATCACCTTCAATGTAGGGACAAGAAGAATAGTGTTTCCAAGCCCAGCCCAAAATATTATGAGCATTTTCATAAGCGTAATTTTCTTACATGTATGTTATATGCAGACAAAATTAGCCCTGCATAGAACCATAGTTCTGGCATGCTGAAAATACCAAATCCTTCAAAAGACATGTAGCCCAAATAGACAAGAAGGCCCAAAAGAAAGCCAGTCGAAATGGCCTTTAGACGTCCGCTTTCTTTCTTACATACAGTCCAGCCTCTTCTTAATATCAAAATTTGAAAATAGATGAAAAATGATAATCCCAACATCCCACCTAATATCATTATCGTCATGTACATATTATGGGGGTTAATCGCAGGGTTAGTTCGGGCGCCAACAGGTCTACTTCTAAACATACGAGTTCTTAATTCGCGATTTTCACCTGTTCCAAAACCCAAAATAGGGTATCGTTTAATAACTTCAGTACTGACAAATTTAATAGCATGAACCCTCCATAAGAGGCCACTTTCTTCTTGCCATCTTAGCCGAGTCGCTCGAGTATAGACTCGTGAAAAATAGGGCATCATAATACCACCTGAGGCTAACGCTAGCAACAGAACCGTGACAGTAATAAGAAGAGCAGTAGCAATGCCTCTTTTGCTAAACAATTTCCGGAAGTTTACTAGCATTGTAAGTATGATGACAACAAGTAATCCATAGTATTGTTTTCTCGAGTGATCGACTATTAGCAAAATAATTGCTAGGGGTAAAAATAAATAAACAGCAATTTTATACCATAGATTTTTTCGTTGAGAGAAAAAGAGAGAAAGGAGAATTGAAATACAGAATAAGTTAAATGTTGCATTAACACTCAGGTAGTAAAGATAAACTTTCCCCAAAATAACCTCTTTGATTAAGATAACAATTCCTACAATTCCATTAACTACTATCATAGACATAACCAGATTGTATAGCTTTTTTGGGGTATTAACGATGACTGGAAGAGAAATTGCCAAGAGAGAGAATCCATACAGCCTGTAATAAAAAAACAGATCAGTATCCCCTCTCTGAAAGCCCCTTAAGATTGCCAAGACTCCAAAAAGACAATATAATACCGATAAATGTTCTAGGTTATGTTTTTGCAAAGCCCCCTTTTTGAGAAAGATTCCACGTTTCAAAGCTGCAACCGCTATCAATACTAAAATAAGTACATCCATTGGGAAGATATCAAAAGAACCTGGAGATATAAATTCTGTTAACTTATGATATCCCCCGGCGAAGAGTTCTGAAGAACAACGGTATATCACAAATAGAAGAATTAAGATTTCAGGATGCTGATAGGATATGATAAAAAGGGATAACAGAACAACCCAGGCAAGAAGTCCAACATAAGAAAGCCGCGGCACCCACGCCAAAATAAGGAAAAGGGGAGTCAATAGGATAAAAAGCAAAACTACATGTTTTGGTTCTTTAAACTTTTCAATCAAATAGTTAATCCTTTCGCTCATGTCTAGTCAATATAACCAAATTGCCACAATTTGGCTTTTATGGTTTCTCAATGTTTTCAAGCCTTTCTTTTCGAAGTTTGGATGATGACAGGATGTTCGGATGATGCTAATTCCTCACATAGGGAGCTAACAAGAGCTATCCGGATGAGGATTCTATCTGACATACTTGTGCCAACCAGACTAGGGAAGTACCGTAGTCCAATCGAACGTACATATTTATGATTTTGGAGAAATTTCTTAGAAGCATCCAGAATTTTACCTGCTATAGACGGGGGTTGGGGAATATCGGGCGGCTTCAAGAATTCGTTGCGCAATGCTTCTATATTAAGAGGCCAAGGGCTCCATTGCTTTACATAATCTAATAGTTCTTCCCATACTCCCGAGTAATAAAATTCGAGGTGGTTGTTCCAACTGGCTCCAGCGCTAAAAGGCACATTTTTTACTCTTGGATCTTGTTTTAAACTTTCAAAGATAATCCACTTGTTAGATCGCTTTCTTTTGGGAAGTCTTTTGGCTATATCCAAAGGCTCTTGCCAAAGAAAAGGAGAATCAATTGGAACAACGCGGGAAAAATTCCAAGCTCCTGGCGCAATGCAGCGCCATTCACGGATCTCTTTATATAATATGTTCTTGAGGTCACGAAGCGAATAAGAAGACTTCCTATACTTCTCGATCAACTGATTCCGACTTTCAATACCTGGACCCAAAACTGATTTTGGATTTCTAAAATACTTGCCAAACTCCCAAGCTTTTGCTTCGGGGGTTATCTCAATGCGATGCAGCGCATCACTCAAATTAGCCACAACTCTTTTCCATCCATAGCAACCGTCACCGTCTCCGCGCAGAACCACGTCATAATTTTGCAGTTCTTCAAGCAATTCATCTGGCAACATTCCAGCCCACCACAATGAATCATTGATCCAGTTCGAAGCTGCTGCTCTTAATTTCCAGTTTTTCCCAAAATTCTTTGCTGAAGCTGTAAAACATTTCGTTTTCTTACCAAAGCAATAAACCACCACATTAGCAATTGAAAAATCGCTGGCATTAACTGTACTTTGACCAAAAGTAAAAAAATCAGGATTAAGTCCGGCTAAAACTGCGTGTAAAGCAACTGCCCGACTATCAGCTCCACCTGAGAGAAGCGCTGCTACTTTTTTTCTCTTATGTCTTTTAAGGCCTTGAATTAGTGAATTCTGAAATTTTTCTAGCGACTCTTCAGCGCTTAAGATATCCTCCTGGTAGCGAAAATCCTCCCCTAAAAACCGAATCTCTAAAGATCCATCTAAAAGATTCACATTGAGTCGGGAGCGGGGGGGCAAAACATTGGCACCTTTAATGAGCGTTTCTTGATCAGAAAAGATATAGCCAGCAATTAAGATTTCTGAAGCTGATTTGAGATTAACATCAAGTTTTATCTTAAAGCTCTTAGCTAAATCTGTAAGCAAAGACAAATCTGAAACTATCACTAATAAATCATCTTGCTCTAGCCAAAAAACTGGCACTCCAGACATCTCGTCAGTTTCAAAAGAAATACTTTCCTTCCTCTTCTTGATACGGAGAAATACTCCATCACCGTTTTCGTGACGATTTCCAATATCAACTGGCAACCCTTTTAAATTGTTCGCGCAAAGGAGCCACGGTTGCCCTGAATCCATTTTCTGCCAACGCGACTTATCCGGATTACATAAATTTGCGTCATTACTCGCAGAATAGACAAAAAAGAATCGAGAATGACTGGTTGAGTATCTATTTTGTTTGAGCAATTAACCACCTCATTTTGTCTTACAATGATCAAACTTACTGTCGACTAAGCACAGCCATCAGAATTCACTAAATGTAAGATCTAAGTCAATTTTTAATGTTACAACAAATCCACCCATCCCCTTCTATTCTTTTGGCTTAGTAGTGTTGAGCCAGGGCATCATTTGATCAACATAATCCTTTGATGTTTTATTTCTAACATCACGTAGCTCTCCACCCAAAACACCTAGTGCCGTAGTTATAGAATCATGCTGACTATAACATGAGAGAAATAGCCACCTTGACAGAAATCTAGATTTTAATCTGGACCTTTTGTATTTTTTCAATAATCCTGATTTCATAACCAGTATTTGAAAAAATTCCTTGATAGGTTCAATAAGAGTATTTCTATCCCACCCCAGTCTCCTGCAATAAGCATATTCGTAAAGCCTTAAAGACACCTCTTGCCAAATACCTTGGAGGAGCGTAAAGTCTGACAACGGTTCATTACATTTGTGTATGTAATTCTGATACCTTGAGTTCTTAACTAAATCAAAGAATTTAATTGATCTGTCGTTGTACATTTTACTCATTCTGATGGTGAAGTTGACAATTGATCCATCATCAAAATGTATAGTTGGACACAATCCCCAATCATAATTCTCTCTATCTCCCCAGCTTCTAAAGAAAGGAGACCAAAAGTTTCCTAGTCCGTAAAATATGATCCCTGGTTCATATTTTTCATACCCTTGAGGCATATGTGAATGATGACCTAGCACTACAGATACACCATTATCTACAAGTGTACGAAATAGCATCACCCGATTGGGCGAAGGCCAAGGAGACCATTCCTCTGCAGCATGCACGGAAACAATAATAACATCGCATTGTTGTTTAAATTTATATATATTATCTAGCAGTTGATAAAAATCCGGTGCATATACACCAGGTCTATCTTGCCTTGCGCTACCAAATTGAACTTCACAGCATCCAATCAAACCGATCCTAATTCCTCCTACATTTATCACTATGGGCCTGGAGGCCTGCTCAAAGTTTTTACCTGCTCCAAAACTTTGAATTCCGTACTTTTCTAGTAGTTTCATAGTAGAACCAATACCTCGAGATCCGAAATCGCCGATATGGTTATTTGCTAGATTTACAGCATCAATTCCTAATTCACTTAGAATCGATATTGATTTAGGATCTCCTTTTTGTACTGGACCGACTTTCACAGCACTCATGCCAGTAGTAACGAGAGGTGTTTCCAAGTTTAATATCGATAAATCATGTTTTTGTACATAATCTTTGTGTTTTTTGTCCACATATGGTGAATTTTCGTATTGTAAATCGTCTTCTTTGACTGGCATAAAATCACCAGCCGCCCACAGTGTCCAGTGCATATTAATTTTCCACTATTTTGGAATACTTAGATGCTAAATAATTTTTTAATAAAATTCTTTACGTCCGCATCCGAAACGAAAGGCTCCCCTCCGAAAATCATTGAGCGAACCAGTTCGTTCGTAACGGTTGAAGAGTCAGTAATTTGCTCTTTCTCAATATCATATTGTCCAACCCATACCTGTTCTTGATTCATTCTCTGAGTGAGCATTCGATCTATAGACCTCTGAATTGTTTGAATAACTGTTTTCACGAACGAGCTTTCGCTTTCTTTAGTGGATCGAAACAACTGAATGCCCTCAGAAGGAAGTGGATAGATAGATTCAACCCCCAAAAGCTGACGCCCAATCTCATCAACTTTCAAATAGCATACATACGGCTTGGTAATAATACGTTGATAATCGATAACTTTGACTGCCAACCCCACCATATAGATATAAGGTTTAGAAGACCGATAGGGAACATTCAAACATTGGGTGACCCAGTTTGCTATGCTTCGTTTATTGGCTGGAGTTCTGAACATCATACTATGATGCCAACTTCGAAGTCTGCTCTTTAATTTAGGTAGTAGTCTAATATAGTAAACTCTATGAATTTTGTGTTTCAGTACGCTGCTTTTAGTGAGCTCTTTTTTGATGATTCTGTGAGCGGTAATATGCAACGGAGAGTTGACTTCCAAAATATCTGAAGTCGCCAGATGAATATCAATGTCTTTATGAAGAGCCTCTGAACAATAAACAAATGCCGAGTCAACCAAGGCTGTAAAACCGGCATGTTTTAGCAAAGTAATTGCGAAACCGATAGGATATTGCGATATGTCAAATGATTCCCCAACGATTACAATTTTGTTTTGGTAATGTTCTGGAACCATCTTCTTAAAAGCTTGTGAGGATATGTTTCTTGTTAAGTCGGAGGAACTGGCATGCATAAAAGCATAATTCCCCAATGAATAACCGTGTTTTATTAACCATAATAATGCCTCTGCCTCCTCTTCCTTGGAAACGAACACCTCATAATCTGTATCCCCTTCAAGTTCAACACCTAACTCTTTAGCAGTGAGAAAGACCTTATGAATTCTGTTCTGTCTGTCCTGTCGGTGGTGAACCCATTTAACTTCTTGATATTGGTTGAAATCTACAAGCTGGTTGATTTGTTTTCGGACAACATCCATTCCTTTTTCATAATTTGCCGAACGCCACGGGTTGTGGATTGTGTAAATATTGTCAAAATAAGGACAATGATTGAGCAAACCTGAATCCCTGGGGCCTGGTTGGAGGGTGATATCAATCTTTGCGCGGGGATATTTTTTGCGTAAGGCCCGGAAGGAAGGGGTTGCCATCACGGCATCTCCAATACCATGTGGAAAAACGACAAGAATACTTTCCATATACTCTCAATCCTGTCGTAATTATCTTCTTTTTCGGTATAATAAAAGATGACCACTAGGAGAAAAATACGTTCTCAAGGGAGTTTTTAACATGATTCTACATAATGACTTGGGAAGGAAAAAATACTTCAAGTATCTACTTTCAAAATCAAGACAATATTTGGAAAGTAAACTATTAAATGTCTTGATATCGGAGTACTTATTATTTCTCAGTAGATGTATCTTTCCTCCTCGAAATGTTGAACTTGTCAAGAATATACCATTGTTCTTTAGCATGTATGCAATTCGTTCAATTGTTTCTTCAAGGTCAAAGACATGTTCCAAACAATCAAAGCTTGTTATCAGATCATAATTACTCTTTGGTAGCTTTTCAATAGCTACATTATGGGGTATCATATTACAATTTATTTCCCTTTTCTGGAAACGGTATTTGGCATATTCAAATGTGTAGCTCCCCGCAACATCTAAATAATCACAACGGTATTCTGACTTTGTAATAAATATTGTTAGCCCACCTATGCCGCCACCATAATCTAACATTTTCTCCATATTATTGATTGATAACAATGACTTAACAATAGAAAATTTTCGTTGGTAATTTTTGGTAGCATCTTGGTGTGAAAGTTCGTACAAATATTGTTTTGTACTTTGATAATATTCTAAGACAACATCCTCATTACCAGCACTCTCCACCTTCTTCTGTCTGAGCGAATCTTGGTTTTCCCGTGCTTGCCAATATCTAAAGCCAATAGTCTCGATACTACTATCTAAATATTCTTCAAGTTCTTCATAAACCAATTTTAAGTAAGTCAAATCAAAATCTTCAGGTCGATATTTAGGATCTACAAACATATTACGCCTCTTTTTTTCGTCTGGTCTCCATTTTAACTCTTTTGGACAGTAATCAGAAAAACTTTGTTACCACCGGGTCGATCATATAGTTTTTGTTTAGAATAATTATATGGCTTGAATATTCTATCAATATCGTCGTCGAAAAAATGATGTATATGGCCTGGACTATCACTTTCAAAGCCAAAAGGAGTGGAAACGATGCACAATATACGAGCACAACGTACTAGCTCAGAAACAGCGATATCAGGATTCTGAACGTGCTCTATCACTGCCCTACAGACCACAATATCGAAGGTTCTATCTGGATAGGGAATATCATGTATATCTCCATCGATGATTTCACAATTAGATAATCCTCGTTTTTCCACAAACTGATTCACTAAGTTCCGATACCACTTATCTGGCTCGATGCCAACAACTTGATACCCATGATAAGCAAACGAATAGGTCAACCGCCCTCCTCCGGTACCCACCTCCAAAACTGATTTGAATTCCCTGTCCCGTAGTTCGCTTAAAATCTGTTCGTCCATAGGGGTAAGCACAGGAGTTCCTTCCTCATGTATCTGATTAAGAAAGTATTTAGCACTTTTCCTGTTTTTTATAGTTTCTCGTAATAACCTTAACCTTCGCCAACAAGGTTCAGGCATTAACGCTCTTTTTAATTTCTCTATTATTGAAGGTGGTTCCCTGTCTACTGGATTTCTTTTGCCAAGATACCAAATATCAGGATGATGCGGGAAAAATACCTCCTGCACATAAGTCGAACCACACTTTGGAAAACCCATGTGAATAAATAACTGTCTCTTCATGCTAGTATATATATATTCCCAATAGTTGTAATAATGTTTACCAATTTCCTAAAGAATCTCCTTCACGTACGCTTAGCCATCGAGCGGCAGCTTTCAACCAATTAGAAACACGCCACCGCCCCCTGAAATATGGTAACTTACGGGAACCTGATCTAATAACCACTTCAGTTAAATTTTTCAGCCTGGGAGCATCAATCACTTGTCGTTGCCTAGCCGTTTCTAGAATTTCTAAAGCGCAATCATAGTAGCCGGAAGCAATCAGGATCAGAATACATTTTACTAACTTCGACGCCGTCCAGAAAACGGATTGTTTATCCATAGCTACGAGATCACGGAAATACAGAGCATCACCTGTCATCAATTGTCCCTTGGGGCCACCCAAGTGTTTTCCCTCAGCGCGTTTAAAGAAATTGCTTCTCGCCACGTCAAATAGTTGGAATCCTTTCTCCCGAAGGGCAAAGTCAACATCAGAAAACAATGGCTGACCTTCATACAGCTGGTTAAACCAAACCTCCACCTCTACACAAAAAACAGACTGAAGTGTACGTTTCCCCCCACACGATAATGTCTACCTCGCTACCTTCAACATCCATCTTAATAAAGTCAACATCTTTAATTTGTTGCTTCGATAGCGCATTATCTAGCGTAGTAGTCATAATCGTCAGGGTCTCATTGACTTTATATAGCTGGGGATGGAACGAATCGCCGAATAAAGACGGCCTTTGGATTACAAAAAGAGTAATTTCCAGCACTCTCAGTCTTGTAAAATATACGTTTACCATCCTCTGAAGAGAGCGCAGCTGGAATAAAGAGGTGGCTATCGGGGGTCTGTTCATTAAGCGCCACACATTCCTCTTGATCGGGTTCGAAACCGATTAACCTACTCGGAACTTGACGGAGGATTTCTTTCCAGCGTTTCTGTGGCCCTCCGCGTGCACCAATGTCTATTATTGTTAACGGAGACTTAGACGTTGTGTATTCTGCAAAAGAAATTACTTCCATACGATTCCTATCTGTATATAATTTCACCATCCACCAGTGAACGCACCTGCGCTGGTTTTAGTGGTCGTAACAGACGATTGCGGCCAATGATATTTCGACAAGCTCGGTTGATTATACGTCCGACTAATGTTTCTTGTCCCACACTCATAATAATATTTTCCCTTCGCCAGTCAGGAGGCACACGGAACAATGTGCGGGAATACCTAAGAAATACCAATGATCGAACCCTCTGCGACATCGCAAAAAATGCTGAAAATCCAACTGGTGTGATGAAGAAGTCCATAGACTTGATGTAGCCCATCCACTCGAGGAAATTTGTCTTTCCGACGTAATTCTGAATATTATGCCGCTCACAGAATCGACGAACACGCTTTATATTATACCCATCTCCTGTTCCGAAAAGATATACGTCGAACTCCTTTGAAGGAAGCCATCGCCTCAAAGCCGCCAGCCAGCGTAGTGCGAAGCCTTTGAAATTACCGCCAACTTTGCCACTATGAAGCTGAATGCCAACTCGAAAGTTCTTCCCTTTCAGGTTAGCCGGCTCAATGTAAACCTCTGGATATGGATCAAACTCCATATCTCTTGGATCATCTGGATAAATGCCTCGTCCATCTCCATCCCAGAATGTACTTATATGAGGTCCCTTAAATGATGCACAGTCCTCTATACTGTACGGACCAGACTCAATATATACGCTAGCGATGATATACTCTATGTAAGGTATTTGTCCAAAGAACTGACTCAATACATCATCGAAACCAGGAAATTGATTGTAGCGGTACAATCGAACATGATTGCCAGTCCGTTTGTGATAACCAGACAATTTGCAAAAAACTGTGAAGGCATCGCCTAATGTTCCTGACATTGAAAACTTTGTCATATTACATCTCCTAAACTTTTATGTGATGCTTCACAATTGGGGTAACACTTTGACGGATCAAAAGGTTCTTAAACAATTTTTTTTATCCCTTCTGCAATGGAAACTTTGGGCTGCCAGTCTAATTCTTTTGAAATTCGACTCAGGTCAGTCACATAATGTATCTGGCCCCTGACAGGTTCATTAGAAAAACTTAGATTGGCCTTCTTACCCACAACATTCTCAATTATCTTTATTAAACCGAGAATCGTTGTAGACTTGTCCCCACCTCCACCAATATCATAAACTCCACTGGCTTCCAAATCAATAAACCTCTCGAATGCTCTTGAAAGATCGTCAACGTAGAGAAAATCTCTTCTTTGTTTTCCTTCCATTAAAAGAGAAATTTCAGTACCTTCTTGGATCGACTTCAGAAAAAAGTTCACAAAATTTGAGCCATTAGTAGGAGGCGCATAGGTTGTTGACAGCCGGAAAATTCCTGCTCTGAAACCATTATGCTTTGCGTAGTAATTAATATATTTCTCAGCGGTCACTTTAGACAAGGCATAGGCATCACCTAGATCATAAACCTCTTTGGTTGAAGTAAAAATTAATATATGGCCCTTCTTAAGTGTTCGTACCACACTAAGAGTTCCTTGAGCATTAACTCTGAAAACTTCATTCGGTTGCCCTTCGCTCTTATCAATTAAAGCGGCCATATGAATAACGACATCATAGTTTTGAAGTTGGTAGCATTGCTCTTGATCAGTAATATCAAAACCTGTTCTTCTTGAAAGAGGCTCAGCATCAAAAAATTTGGACACATAGTATCCCAGATAACCCGTGCCTCCTAAAACAGCAATTTTTGACACAGCCCCCTCCTTGCTAAATAAAACTAGGTGCGTTTTCGCCTAGTGCCACTGTCTTGAGCATTTTATTCAGCCAATGACAACGACAGACCGGCTGACATGTACTGACATCAACATTCTCTAGTATTTCTTTTCTTCTTTCGCTCTCCCAAATTTCCTGGAAAGAGCTATGATTCAGGTCACCTAATTCGAACTCAGGCAGACCTCTTGTTTGTGAGCAATGATACACTTTGCCCGTCGCTTCGATAATCGGGAAAAAAATTGCCCGACATTTCTCGTAAGCACTCTTTTCGTAATCAGGCGCCATAATAGCTTGAAACTGATCGTACTTAGCGAAGACATCAAAATTCTCATCTTCAAAGTCTCGCTTAGCTGCCTCAATCAAAATCATTGCTGTTTCCCAAAACTCACGAGGAAGTTGTCGCTTATTATCTTTGGGATGAAAAACCGCCGGCTTGATTTGAAAATAATCAATGCCAGCATCTTTAACTTTTCTGGTGGCTTCGTACACCTCCCACCGGTTTTCTTCAATAATAACCATTTGCGCTCCAATATGACAAGAACTTCCTGTCTTTGCTTTTTCTTGAGCAAGCATTTTTAAAGATTCAAGCACTCTTTCAAAATCTTTCGTAGAAACACCATGAATCCTTGCTCTTGTCTCTGGAGTGCCAGCATCAAGACTTGTCCGTGTCCAGGCAACATCCCTGATGACTGTCTCGACGAGGTTGTCTTTCTGCCAAGCAGTGCCATTTGTCACCAGAGCAACGTCTACACCAATCTGCTTGGTGTAAGAAATAAAATCTATAATCTCTGCATTGACCAATGGCTCTCCACTTGCTGAAAAAATCATCCCCTTGACCCCTAATTCTTTCAGTTCGTCAACTATTCTCTTATAAAACTCAAATTCCATCATTGCCCGAGCATCATAATAACTGTGATGCATGCAAAAATTGCATCTATTATTGCAATTGGCGGCCCCAGAAGGGCCAAGTTCAAGGGTAATCGGGTAAATGTTTTCTCCTTGCCACCACTTGTACATTTTCTCCATATGAGAAAAAATCTTCACTGGAGAAAAAACTGTCTGCAACAAACTTTGTGCCATTATTATACTGTCCTTTCGGATGTCTTATTTGTCAATGCCCTATAAGGCATCACCCAGTGTTCCGGACATAGAAAACTCCACCTTAATTATCGCCTTTCTCTTTGCTCGTTCATAATATTAACAATCCTTCTCATAACACAATGCCACGAATGCTTGTCATGGACAAACCGACATCCCGCCCTGGCAATATGCTCGCGTTCTTCTTCATCCGCCAGATAGCGTCGTATCTTATCAAGCATTTCTTTCTTGTCTCTAAACCAATCAAGATGCGCACCACGCTCAAAAAAAGTTTCCAAATCTGGACAATACTCGCTCAATAAAAACGTTCCAGTCCCCAGAACCTGAAAAACGCGAATGGAGAATCCAGTTCCCGATCTGCGAAAATTAAGCACGATTCGGCTCTTGCGATACACATCCACGAGTTGTTCGTGGAAGATTGGTTCATTTTCCCAACCTTCACCATAACAAACAACGTTTATTCCTGAACGATGTAAAAACTTAATGTAGGCAGTTCTGTCTGGAGTTCTACTACCAACAAACACAACGTCCCAGGATTTCTCGACGGACTCGGAAGTGAAAAGCTCCGTATTCACTCCCTGAGGTATCCAAAAAGCCTGTGCTCCTGTCTTGCGAAAGTATTCGGTTACATCAGAAAAGGTTGCACTCGTCCAGGTTGCACGCTTCGCATACGCCCCCGCATTCATGCGTACCACCTGATCCATAGGATCCATAAAAAAATACCAGGTTGGTGCGTGCTGGCTAATCTTTTCAATTAAGCGATAGTCCACACTATCAGCCTTTGACATAAATATCAAATCAAAATTTCCTTTTCGCACGGTCTCAATCAATAAATGATTCATCTTATCGCGTCCCTTACGGTGGAAATACCAACCTAATCTAAACGGAATCCATGAATCTCGCCGTAGGTAACTTGCGGCTTTATCTAGCCATATATCTATCTTTGTATCTGAATACCACCGCTTTGAAACATGTCCACTTTCGATCGTACGATAATTGAACGAAATCACCTCGTGTCCAAGCTTTTCCAGTTCCCGCTGCATGGCGCGGTTGGTAGACCAGGAAATATCTAACACACCGACGAAGAGAATTTTCATTTATTCCCTAACCATCACGATGTCATTGCCTGGCGGATACGGACGTATATCCGCTTCCAGAATCCAAACTCTAACAGCAGGAGCGTTCCACTGAAAACAATCCAAAAAAGTGATGTATGCCAAGCTAATCGAGAAAGCCGACCTGTAACAGGTAGTCTATCTGCTACAAAGTAAAATACTGCGAAACTGATACATGCCGCAAATAAAGGATTTGTAAATAGTCGCCGGATGCTGAACTGGCCTAAAGGCTTTAAGTAGTATAAAAGTAAGCCGAGACCAATGATTGCACTGACATCGACAGCAACAGCGGCTCCCGCGGCTTGTTTCCACAAGAGCAGAGGAAAGAGCAACAACGATAAACTGCCCAGTTCAATCCCCTCAATACGGGCTACTAATGATGGTTTTCCTGCAATAAAATGCGTATCACGAAGTATCACACTAAAGCTCTGCACCAGCGCATATGGCAGCATTAGCCTAAAAAGCGGCACAGCAGGTAACCATTTTTCACCATACATGAGCGCAATCAGATCAGGAATTATCAGTGCCATCCAAACATATCCACCGATTGCGATACGTAACACCAAACTGCCTATAAGTTCAAAATTACGTCCTAATCGCGCTCGATCACCTCGCATCTTGCCAAATACCGGTCCGCTTACCGCCATCACTCCACCTGTCACCACCTGCTGCAACAGTCCACATAGTCCATAAGCACGCTGATAGAACCCAAGCGCGGCATTGCCAACGAGTGTACCGATGGAAATGTCATCGATTTTGCCATGAACACGGGACATAAGAGTGGTTACAAAAATAAATCTACCATACTGAAAAAATTGAATAGCCATTTTCAGGTCAAAGCATGGTAAGATGCGGCGCGGGGTGAAAATCATGGTAAAAAATGCCCTGAGTAAATGTGTAGACATCCAGAGCCATAGCAGCACCCATATCTTATAACCATAATAGGCTAAGGAGCAAGCGAGAGCAAAGGAGGCCACTGTTACAGCAATGTTGATGAGCGCCAATCTTCTAAACATCCACATTTTTTGCATATAATGTGTATAGATCGCTGTAATCTGCATAATAGCAAGAGTTACATATAGCAATAATGCATAATACTGAATTTCCGATTTTATAGGCAAAATCTTTGCCCGCCACACCATAACCAAGATAGCACAAATAATGAGAGGTGCTAACATACGTAAAGTTAATTGAGTGCCCACGAAGCGATTAACAGATTCCCGTTGTCGTATGATTGCATACTCTTGTCCAAACATGGTCGCCACTCCAATAATGACCACCATCGAATATGCCAAACCCGCTTGTCCAAAATATACAGGATCGATTTTTCTAGCCAGATAGATTCCTCCCATAAAACGTACCCCAGTATCAACATAACTAGCTAAATTATTCCAAAAAACACCTCTTATCGCTTGACTCGAGGTGTTGTAAGTTGTCACTTTCTCAACCATTCTCGGAGACTCCGAATTCATAATCCAACAACGTCACAAGTCTGTGCGCTTTCATTTCTTATGACTAAATGGTTGACGAGTTCCTTTTCTTACTATGGATATGCCAGATCCCCCCGATGTTGCTAATGTGCATACAGGGTTGCCTGATGTCGCAAAAAGATTTGCTATCAATCGAACTCCATTCCACAAGATGCTGTCATGCAAAATCAATAAGCCATTGTTACTGAGTAAAGGCCAATATGCATACACATCTCGCTTTACACCCTGTAAACTGTGATCGGCATCTATGAGTACAAATTGGCTAACAGGAATTTCCCCCGACTTAGCAATAGCGAGACTATCGCCGCAGTGACCGGACACGCCATCAACAATACCAAATTTCGTAAGGTTCTTACTGGTTAGATCTAAATACTCCTCATTAATCTCAACCAAATGGATATCAGGTCGTGGGGAATACGTTTTCTGTGCAAGTGCCAGATGGCACGAAGAAGCCCCAACGTAAGTGCCAACCTCAACGATCGTGGCGGGTTTAGCTATGAGTACGAGATTATATATAACAATTGACCGGTGTCCAGCTCCGATGAATTGATACGCTCGCTGGAATTTCCACGCGTCAGAACTCCAAGATTAGCGACCTCTGATGCCCGGTCTGTAGATAGCCAAGGACCGAGTAAGCTGAACATGTTTGCATTCGCAACCGGGGCTATGTCCCGTATGGATTGTGCATTATGAAGGACATCTCCCAAGGTTGACCTCTCAAGGGGGATGGCCAAACCATTGTAACGCCTAGTAGAGATTTGTCTCAAAAGCATCAGACGATATTTGAGTCCATATAAGTTAGGCATAATTGAACTCCCTTCTGGACCTAATTACAGACTACTAAGCAATGAATATTTTAATCTTCAAACCGCCCCTTAGAGGGCATAATTAGGTCTCCCTCCAAATTCCATCGAGCACGAATTTTTTGTGCAACAGGTCTTAAAAATCTCCTGATTGCCGAAATTAATCGGCGTAACCAGCTACCGCGAATAGAAACGCATTTCTGTTCTGCTGGGAGCCAGTTACCACTGCATTCCCACGAATTTAACCGTTTAATAGTCTTCTCTACATTGCGAAGGCGAGCATGGACAATGCTAACTTTCCGGTATAGTACTTGGGGGTAGATTGCCCTTACATTAAACTCCCTCGGTAGTACGGTCAGTTGTATCGGGATTTGGGCTAATGCAATAGCCATGCTGGTTTGATCATGCCAGTCGATATTTTGTCTGTTTTGGTATACGGTCCCCCACAGTTCTAAAAGACTCTTCACGGATGGGCATTTTCGGAATAGGATAACACCAGTGTTAAACTCCGTCATCTCTGTTAATCCCGATGGGAGATTCTTCCATTCGGGTCTACCATTTTCTACAGCCATAGCAATGTCATAATAATCCAGTAGACCAAACAATTGAGTCAGGTTCTCACAAATATAGGTATCCGTGTCTATAAACAACGTTCTATCGTAAGGCGACTCCCGCATAAACTTCATCTTATCCATATATGAACCTTGCATTGGCTTAACTATGACACGGCTAAATTCGGGAGCATCGAACTCACAATGAGTGATTAGCGTAATATCTGAATTCGGCATATGATTGAGTAAACTCTGAGCCGAACGCCTTGCCTCCAATCGGTATTTCTCACCATACGCTATATATAAGAATCCAATTGATTTCATCTTAACACGTGTTTGCTTCATTCTTTAATAATCATGGCTACATACTTTTTAGCTAAAGGATACCGACGAAATTTATGTATCGTCTCTTCAATTCGTGGTGAAACATAATCACACAAATCTTCAGAGAAAAAATAGATGGAATTTTCTAATATGATTTTGATGTTGCAGGCTACACTACCTGCTCTTCCCGGAACATACACTATAGATGTGACATCTGCTATGAACAGGAGCTTCTAGAGAAATACGACTCACAGTGCTCCAGATATGCTCGTCCACCATCAAATCACCTACCACAAGAATTTCCCTGTCCACCAACTTGGGTAGCACTCTCACCAACTCTTCATTCAACTAATTTCTCCTTACTATACTCTTGAGAGTATATCCATTGTGCAGCCTGGTATAGATCTTGGGTAATACAATCAGGTTCACTGGAGAGTTTCTCAGATCCTCCAGCGATGATATTTTAAGTTTTTTTGAGCAAGTGTCATTCCTTTTCTTCTATTATTTCAATTACTGCCAGAGCTAACAGAGGGATTAATATCTCGTGAGGCCCCAGGAGGGTATAACCTTTTCCACTCTTAGCCGTTGGCCTTCTTACCACATTTTGAGTAGGACGGTAGTGCTGATACATATCTAAATTAACCGTAGTAAAATTCTCTACTTTATATTTCAAGTTCCTAGCTAACGTAAGAGCTTTTAGGAAAACTTCTGGTAAAATAACCGCTGATCCAATATTCAAGAAAACTCCTCCGTCGTTTAAATCAGCAACAATGGAACTGAGAAGGCGAAAATCAATAAAGCTCTTTTCTCCCATAGCAGCGCCATTTGCAGTTGGATGCATATGGATAATATCTGTTCCGATAGCCACGTGGACTGTAAGAGGAATACCCAGTTGAACTCCTGTGGCAAGTACACTGTATTTATTATAAGGAGCATTGAGCTTTATTAACTTCTCTCCTAACACATATCCCATTCCCATATCTTTATTCGAATTCCCATTTATGGCTTCATTCATTAACCTTCCTGTTTCTTCAACCATACCGAACATTCCTTTTTGCAAACCTTCAGCCACATCTTCTGAAGTTTCTCCAATTAGTGCGATCTCAAAATCATGAATTGCTCCAGCTCCGTTTAGAGCTACAGCTTTTATGATTCCTCTTTCCATTAAGTCAATTATAATAGGACTGAGCCCGCACTTAATTACATGCGCTCCCATGGCTGAGATTACCATTTTATCTTCATGATAGGCACAAGCTATGGCTTTTACAACCTCTCTAAAGGATTCACCCATAAGAATATGAGGAAAGGAATTAAGAAGTTCGGTGGCTTTTCCCTCTTTTTCAAGAGGTTTAGCAAAGTCTTTAATTTTTACCCTGTTCTTCCTTTCTGACAGAGGATAGGTTTTTATTTTTGCAAAATCTAGGGGTAAATAGTTTTTCCTCACCGGGCTTCTCCCAGTAATTTTCTGACTTTTTGTAAAATCTTTTTAACTTCTATCTCCAATGATTTTCCACTCCTCCTATAATAGGATGGTAGAATTTGTTTATCTTGAGAATTGGTCATCGGGCTCAGGCCTCAACATCTGACATTGGCCCTTTTAGTCTGTTAATAATTGATAATTACATGACTTATCCTATGTAGGTTATCGTGCAATTGGTGATCCCTCATATTCCTCCATAACTTTATCGGACATTACCCCAACCATTGAAGTGGTTTGACATATTGGATTCCGCGGGTCACTTGATTCGATAGTAATCATAATAGTCTGCCTCTCTCTACTCCGTTGGCACCTCAGAATCATCAGCGGTTTTGAGTTTCTTAATGCATCTAAGGTATTACTTTGTTTTTTAACTCTTTGGTAAACCGGCTAAGAATTAGATTGATTAATTCAGTGGTGGACTTTTCCTCAATCTCATTTACCACCATCACCTTGCCGCCGTAAGATTCCACTATTCTTGCTTCAGGAAGCTCTTCAGGCTGGTAGTCTCCGCCTTTTACATGCACATTAGGTTTCAAAGCCTCAATTACTTTCTCGGGAGTGAGTTCCGAAAAGATGATTACGTAATCCACACACTCTAAAGCAGCCAGTATTTGCGCTCGCTCCTCCTGGGGAAGAAGTGGTCTTTTCTCTCCCTTTATTTTTTTCACCGAGTTATCACTATTTACCCCTATCACCAATACATCTCCAAATTCTTTGGCTTTTTGTAAGTATTTTATGTGCCCGATATGTAAGAGATCAAAACACCCGTTGGTGAACACTACTTTCCTACCTTCTTTCTTCAATCTTTTTGATATCTGTTTTAGTTCATCCAAAGATCCAATTTTTTTATTTGTCTTCTCGCCCAGCCGATACTGAGTAATCTCCTCTAGCTCTTTTCTTGTCACTGTAGCAGTCCCTACCTTCCTCACCACTGCGCCTGCTGTCCAATTAGATAATTCTGCTGCTTCTCGAAACTTCACCCCGGCAGCTAATGCCAGGGTCAAGGTAGCTACTACTGTGTCACCTGCTCCAGTAACATCGTAAATCTCACTTGTCACCGCAGAAATATGGGTAATCTTGCCTTTCCTTTCGAACAAGGACATTCCCTCTTCCCCTTTAGTAACTAAAACGAACTCAGCTTTTAGCTCCTGCAATAGTTTTCGTCCCGCCTTCACCAGGCTGGATTCACACATAATGACTGTCTTGGTAGCTATCTCCAGTTCTCGTTGATTAGGAGTAACAACAGTAGCTCCCATGTATTTCTGGTAATCAGAACCTTTGGGGTCAATAGAAATTATTTTTCCTTGTTTTTTGGCCATAATTATTAAATTCCTGGTTACCTTAGCACTAACTACTCCTTTATCATAATCAGAGATAAGTAGGGCATCAACTTCATTAATGATCCTTTTAGCTGATTCTAGAACTCTTTGGGAGAGCCCGTTGCTAATGGGACTCCTCTCTTCTCTATCCACCCTTACCACGTGTTGCCCATGGGCAATGATTCTCGACTTCAAAGTGGTAGGCCTATGCTTATCTACTATTATCTTATCCGTGCCAATTCCCCTCTCTCCTAGGGCTTCAAAGAGCTTATCTTTAGCAGTATCCTTGCCTACCACTCCCACTAAATATGCTTCACCTCCCAGAGCCTGGATATTATTGGCCACATTTCCTGCTCCACCAGGCGTATATACTATAGAGACCACGTCTGCCACTGGTACCGGCGCCTCGGGAGAAATACGGTTTACCTTGCTCCAAATGTGCTCATCGAGCATAATATCCCCTACCACCAGAACCTTCTTACCCTGTAGTGCAGACAATATCCTCAACAGCTCACTATTCATTTGGACTTCTTTGTGCGAGTAAAAATATTCAATTGCTTATGTTCTCAATAACTGCTTGAGCCAAGAGGGGCATCAAGATCTCATGATGCCCGAGGAGAGTGCATCCTTTTCCTCCCTTGCTCGTCGGTCTTTTTGCCACATTCTGAAATGGGCGGTAATGTTGCTGCATACCTAAATTAGTCGCGCCAATATTTTCCGCCTTATACCCCAGGTTTCTGGTAATAATAAGCGCTTTCAAAAAACTTCCGGTAATATCACTGCCAATCCTATATTCAAGCATACGCCTCCCTCCAAATTAGTAATCACGGAGGCAAGAATACGAAAATCAAGAAAGACAGCCAAATTGTTGTGAAGAATCAGGTGGACTGAAAAATATAATATGATCCGAAGAACAATCCGAGCGTAGCATTGTAGCAATTAACTTTCCATTATACTTGATCTCTTCGTACGTTTTGTCATCCACTGCTATTTTCCCCCTTTAGAATCCCAGACAAAACAACAAGTTCGAGTTGAGGCCCAGACTTCACGCCATACTTTGTCCTAGCCTTAACCTTGGCCTTTGTCTTTTCTATACCACTCTATGGTTTTCTTTAGTCCTTCTTCGAAACTGGTTTTTGCCTCAAATCCAAATTCCCTTTCCGCTTTACTTGTATCGAGGCGTCGTCTTGGCTGTCCATTGGGCTTTGTTTTGTCGCAAATGATTCTGCCCTGAAATCCGCTCAATTTAGCTATCAATTTTGCTAAGTGCTTGATGGAAATTTCAAATCCAGCACCGATATTCACCGGATCACTTTTGTTGTACCTCTCAGAAGCCAATAAAATAGCCTCGGCTGCATCTTCAACATACAAAAATTCTCTGGTAGGAGTTCCATCACCCCAGATCACTATTTCATCCTCTTTATTCTCTATAGCATCATAGGACTTTTTTATGAGGGCCGGGATGACATGAGAAGACTCAGGGTCAAAATTATCCCGGGGTCCATAGAGATTTACCATAATAAGATATATCG
>Ga0209991_10000177_pt1 | contig 28146 bp, 30 predicted proteins | sample ChitaG_FD_183167 | JGI IMG/M metagenome (GOLD analysis project Ga0209991, IMG submission 183167) | Deep subsurface microbial communities from South Pacific Ocean to uncover new lineages of life (NeLLi) - Chile_00310 metaG (SPAdes)... | ecosystem: Environmental > Aquatic > Marine > Oceanic >... | reverse complement strand
GGTAGAATTTAAATTGGGCCGCGGTAGCTCATGTAGTAGAGCGTTGGTCTGAAAAACCAAAGGTAGCCGGCGCACGTCCGGCCCGCGGCACAAAGTCCAGCCTTCGCTGTCTTTGCGGGCTTTGCCCGCTGAAGCCAGCTACGGCTGGTGAAGGCGGGTGTCGTATAGTGGCTATTACGCTTGATTGCCAATCAAGCAACGGCGGTTCAATTCCGCTCACCCGCTCATAAAAACTACTTGCCTTCACGCCAATGAAATTGGTAGTGAAGGGTTGACATAGCATCTAAATATGCTAATGTAGTACAACCCCCAAAATAGGGGTTGTAAAATGGATATCTACATAGAAAAAGAGGACTCTTACTTACGGGTAAAAAAAATCTTTATTATTTTAATGGTTGCTGGGATTGTAACCTCTGTTTTTGGATTTGTTCTAATAAAAAATCAACTGGCAAAAGCTGAATCTGTTTCTGGTTTGTTCCCTACTTTAGAATTGGCTACAACTCAAGGAAATAGCTTATTGCCAATATCTAATCCTGCCGATCCAATTAAACCCGCTCAAAAAATAAAAATGGTGGTTACTGCCTACTCCAGTACTCCTTGGCAAACTGATAATAGTCCTTTTGTAACTGCTTCTGGAAAAACGGTTGAAGATGGAATTGTAGCCAACAATCTGCTTCCTTTCGGAACAGAGGTTAGAATACCAGAATTATACGGCGATAAAATTTTTGTGGTTGAGGACAGAATGAGTTGGAAAAAGGGTTATTATCACCTTGATATTTGGTTCCCAGAATATTGGCAGGCAAAAGATTTCGGAGCAAAAAGAGCCTATGTTGAAATTTTAGAAAGCTAAATCATAAAATTTGGAATTTGAAACATTAAAGCCCCCGCCGAAGGCGGGGGTTTTTTTATTGTGCCGCGGGTGGGACTCGAACCCACACGGGGATAAATCCCCACAACATTTTAAGTGTTGCGCGTAATGCCAATTCCGCCACCGCGGCAAAATTTTGAGGCACGGGTGGGAATTGCACCCACGTATAGAGCTTTTGCAGAGCTCTGCCTTGGCTACTTGGCTACCGTGCCATTATATCGTTTTAGCATTTTTTTGAGGTTTTTTCAACTATTCTCTCTCTTTAATCTCCTCTAAAAGCTCCTCAACTCTGGCAGCTTCTTTGGTTTTTCCTTCTTTCTCAAATTTTATTCTAGGAATTGGTCTCATTCTCAGACGCTTATTTAATGCTTGTTGAATATCATAAATTCTTCTATCTAAAATTCTAAGAATCTTATCAACCTGCTCTCCTGACCCACCCGCCTTATTTTGTAAAGCAATACTGGCGAGAATTACTGAGATATAAACTTTTGCCTGATTTAAATCTACTGAGGTCTCCACCCGGGTAATGGTCACTAAAACATCTTTTGGAAAATCAATCTCTTTTAGAAGAATCTGGCTTAATTCATTTTTTATTAAAGAGTTGACGCGCTTGATACGATTAGACATATTATTGTAAATACTCTACATAATCACTTCGTTCAGTCAGAATGAAAACAAGCTTTTATTCTTTTCTCACTCGTAATCATAACTCAGGTTTTATTCTCTCCTCCGTGTATGCCCACAAAACGTCTCCCTCTTCTATTTTAGTATCTCCTCGATAAAGCATTCCACACTCTGATCCTTTGGCTACTTCCTCAATCTCTTTTTTGTCTCTTTGGAGACTAACAATTTTCCCTTTGCCGACTTTTTCTTCGTCCTCGCCTCGCTTCGCGGGCGAAGCGGGTCTGTAAATTTCAAGAGAAGCTCCTTTTTTTACTTCTCCTTCAATTACTTTCCCACCGATAATCTGGCGATTTTTTTCTGTTCGGAAAATTGCTAAAATTTTAACTTTTCCCAGCTCCGTTCTAACCACTTTAGGGGCAACCTTTCTCTCTAAAAGCTCCCTAACGCCTTGGGCTAATTCGTAAATTACTTCAAAAGTCATTATCTTTATCTTCTCTCTCTGGGCTAAACTTTGAACGATTGGATTTGTTTTGACCCTGAAACCTACAATTTTAGCCTTAGCCCCTCTAGCCAACTTCACATCTGACTCATTTATCCCTCCAACCTCTGTTTTCAAAATTCTTAAGACAACCTTATCTCGGGGAAGTTCTTTTAAAACTTCTTCAATCGCTTCAAGCGACCCTGCTACATCAACTTTTAAAATTATATTTAAAACTCTTTTATCGGACTCAATCTCCAGCACTTCTGGAGTTGACTTAGCTGGGACTTCAATTTTTTGTTTAGCGCTTTCGATATCAGCAAAAGCTTTAAACTTTTCACCAACCCCAGGAACAATTTCAAATCCTAAAACAACAACCGGCATAGAAGGAAGAGCTTTATCAACAGAAACACCTTGGAAATCTTCCATAATTTTAACCTTTCCGGCAACTGAAGAAGTTCCTAAAACATCGCCTTTTTTCAAAATCCCGTTTTGTAAAATTAAAGTAGCGGTTGGACCCCGGTTGGAATCTAAGTAAGATTCTATTACTACCCCTTCAGCAGATTTTGAAATATCTCCTTTTAAATCTTCTATTTCAGCCACTAATAAAATTAATTCCAGAAGTTCTGGAATTCCCTTACCTGTTTTAGCTGAAAGTTCCACTGAAGGAACGTTGCCTCCCATTGATTCAACTAAAATATCCTGAGTTGATAATTCTCTTTTGACTTTTTCCGGATCAGCTTCAGGTTTATCAATCTTGTTAATAGCTACAATCATTGGAATTTTGGCTTTTTTAATGTGGGATATAGCTTCTTTGGTCTGGGGTTTTACTCCTTCCTCTCCGGCTACTACTAAAATTGCAATATCAGCTGTCTTCGCTCCCCGGGAACGCATAGCTGAAAAGGCCTCGTGACCAGGAGTATCAATGAAAGTAATTTTTTTTGCTTGTCTTGAGGACTTCGGGTGAGCCTCAGCCGAACCCCCTGCCGAAGGATGTTCAACCTCATAAGCTCCAATATGCTGGGTAATTCCTCCTGCTTCCTTGGCTGTAATCTTTAAATCTTTAATTGCCTCTAAAATTGAGCTTTTGCCGTGGTCAACATGACCTAAAACAACCACCACCGGCGGCCTTGTTTCAAGGTTTTCCTTTTTTTTCTTAGCTTTAGGCATAATTTTATTCTGAACTTATGGCTTTTGAAATCGCTTTTTTCTCCTCGCCAGACAATGAATATTCTGAAGCACAATTTTTAACTGGCTTTCCATAAACCCTATTTCCATCCCGGGCATAAATACTGGTAATAACTAATCCGTCATTATTTCCATCAAGCAGGGCAATTGAAAAACTCTGGTTGCTGCCAACTCCAGAAAAGGGATTATATCTGATTATTCCAACTTTCTGAACAGAAAATTTACTGGTTTGAGAAATCTTTTCAACCTGTCTTTTCAATTCCTCAAACTGTTTCAAAACTTCTTTCAAATCCTTCGGCTCTTTATTTTTCTTAAAAAAATTAAACATAGTTTTTAAAAAATTTAAAATTTTCATGCGGCGGGAGGAGGATTCGAAGAGTTTCCCGAAGGCATTCCCTCGCCCTTCGGGCTCGGAATTCAGGAGGCTGGGTTCTCGCCACATCCCCTAAAAGCAATCTTAAACCCCAAAAGGGGGTTTTCGCTTGCTTGCGGAGGGGGTGAGACTCGAACTCACAAAGGTATTTCTACCCGCCGGTTTTCGAAACCGGTACCTTGCCATTCGGTGCACCCCTCCAAATGTGCCCTCAACAGGAATTGAACCTGTATCTTCAGCTCCGGAGGCCGACACTCTATCCAATTGAGCTATGAGGGCAAAATTCGCGCTTTGTTTATCTCATAAGCTGCTATGCCAAAAGCTACTGCTACATTCAAAGATTCCTTTCCACCAAACATCGGCAGAGAAATTATCTTATTTACTCTTTTTAAAACAGAAGGTAAAACTCCTTTAATTTCATTTCCTACTACTAGAGCCAGAGGAAATTTAGGCTTAAATTTAGTGTAAAGAGTGCTGTTTTTTGCTTGCTCTAAAGCTACGACCAAAACTTTTTCTTTTTTTAACTTCTTCACTATTCTCCAGGTCAAACTATAATATTCCCAGTCAATCCAGCTTTCAGCTCCCAAGGCGCTTTTGGAAATTTTTTGATGAGGCGGCTTGCCGCAAATTCCACAAAGAAAAATTTTATTTACATTTAAGGCATCGGCAGTTCTAAAAATAGAACCTATATTCTCTAAACTTCGGATATTATCACAAATAACATAAAATGGCAACTCTTGTTTTATTTTTTCTTTGTCTTGCATTTAGTTATTTTTTGATGCTGCTGCTTAATCGCGGAACGATTACAAAGAGCAACGCGACTGGTTTGATAGAAAAATCTACTAGGGATTCGGTAAGCGGTTTTTCCTTTTTTAGCTCGTTTTGAGGAATATTTTTTCATTTAAACTGATTCTAAAATCTCTTTGGCTTTATCTTTTTTCTCCCAAGTAAAATCTGGCTCTTCTCTTCCAAAATGACCAAAGCAGGCTGTTTTTTTATAAATGGGACGCAAAAGATTAAGCTCTCTAATTATCCCGCCTGGAGATAAGTCAAAAACTTCAGGAATAATTTTAACTAATCTTTCTTCTGAAATTTTTCCGGTCCCAAAAGTGTCAATGCTTATTTCTGATGGCTCTGCTCCACCAATCACATAAGCCAATCTGACCAAACATTTTTCAGCTAAATTGGCAGCCACAATATTTTTAGCAACATAGCGAGCCATATAGGCGCCAGACCTATCAACTTTAGTTGGGTCTTTACCGGCGAATGAACCTCCTCCCACTGGTACTGTCCCGCCATAAGAATCAACTACTATTTTCCGACCAGTAGCTCCGGTATCTGAAATTGGACCGCCAATAACAAAGCGGCCGGTATTATTAATGAAAAATTTGGTTTTTTTGTCTAAATACTTCTGGCAAACTGGTTTTATCACTTTTCCAATAATATCTCTTTTGATTTGACTTAAAGAAACATTGGGGTCGTGTTGGGCACAAATTACTACTGAATCCAATCTTTTAGGAAAGCCATCTTGATACTCAACAGTTACCTGCGATTTGCCGTCTGGCCGTAAGTAAGATAAAATTTTCTTTTCTCTAACTCGGACTAATTTCTGGACTAATTTATGGGCTAAGATAATTGGCAAAGGCATTAATTCTGGAGTTTCCTTGCAAGCATAACCTACCATTGAACCCTGATCACCAGCCCCCTGTTTTTTTGTGGCTGTCTTTTTCACTCCGATAGCAATATCTGGAGATTGCCCCCGAATACAATTAAATACTGCTAAGGAATGGTGATCAAAGCCATATTCTAGCTTATCGTATCCTATTTTTTTCACCACTTCTCTTGCTAAATTATTTACATCAACCCAAGCCTTGGTCGTAACCTCTCCTCCGATAATTACATATCCTCCACCAACAAAAACTTCACAGGCAACTCTGCTATATTTATCATCTTTTATTACAGCGTCTAAAACTGCGTCAGCAATGGTATCACAAATTTTGTCGGGATGGCCCGGTGCCACTGACTCTGAAGTGAACAAAAATTTTTTCATAATTTTTTGTTATTTTAAAGTTTTAATTAATCTTTTTTGAGCTTCAATTTTTTCTCTATTTGAAACTCTGCTCCTTTTAATGCCTCTCTCCATTATATCTAACAGTTTATCATAAACATCTCTTTTTACAAAAAAGGGGGTGCCGTCTTTTCCGCCAACCGAAAATGAATAGCGGGCTGGATCTTCATAAGAAGGTTTGGCTCCGTAAATTATTTCTGAAACCAAAGATAAAGCACGAATTGTCTTGGGGCCAATACCTTTCAGGGCCAATAATTGTTCAAAGTTTTTCGGCTCTTGAGAGTTGGCAAAAAAGATGGTTTTTTCAAGCCGTTTTAAATCAAACTTTTCATTAACAACTGGATGCCAATGAAATTCAACGTTTCTAAGTTCCATTAGAGTGAGATTTTTTGACTTTTTGGTCTGAATTAAATTTAAATCTTTTAAAAATGTTTTTGGTTCTTCAATTACCAATTCAGTTGAAATCTCCCGATTTTTATTACTCTTTTTGGCGGTTAAATTTAAAGGTTTTACTTTGACGCCAGAAATAATCCCTGAATGAGGTTCTTCAATAAAATCCTCTTTGCCCTGAGCTTGTCGAAGGGTTGAAGACAGCCAGTGATAACGACGGGCAGTGGAATTTTCTTTATTCATCCCCTGTTGAATTACTGTCCACTGACCGTTTTTTGAAAAAATTAAATTGTGATGATAAATCTGATAGTTATCTTGGATAAGAGCTGAATCAACTTTTGCTGCCATTTTTGAAGAGTAAATTAAATTTTGAGAAAACGGAAAACCCCGGGAAATTCCATAGGCCTCAATCTCTTGGGGTGTTTTCCTTGATTCTTTTTTCCCACCACAAATATAAATACCAAGTTCGTCTTGAATGTCAAAAAGCCCAACCTTTAAAGCTCCTAAAGTGGTAGTGGTCAAACCCGAACTATTCCAATCAAATCCTATTACACAGCCAAGCGATTGAAACCAAATTGGATCTGCTAATCTCTTTAAAATTTCTTCTGGTCCGAATTCCTCCCGAATAGCCAAAAATATGCCTCGGGAAAGACGTTTCATTTTTTCAAAAAGCCAGCGAGGACAACGACCACTATCTAATGGAACTGTAGCAATTCCTGTTCTCATTATTTAATTTTACCCCGTAGAAGAAATTTGACAAAGGTTTTCTTCCAGAAAATCTTAAATTCACAAAGCCCCGTAGTGAGTCAAATTTTCTCTACGGGGCTTATCAAAAAACTGGCCCTTCAGCCAGTTTCTTTTAGTTAAAAATTACTTTGCTGATAAATTTCAGATTTGATATAATAGAGAATCAAAGATTATGGGAGAAAAAAATTATCAGAGAATAAAAAGTATCCTGGGATTAAGTTTAGCTATGGCAAAAGCTAGATTTAAACTTAAAAATGAAGGCACTTGGTTGGGTGTCCTTTGGTATTTATTGTCCCCTGTTTTAACTTTTTTACTCTTATTGGGAATTTTTCAAGACAGGCTTGGACACAACATCCCAAATTATCCCTTATATTTACTTTTAGGTATTATATTGTTTAATTATTTTCAAAAAATAAGCAGTGAATCGGTAACTATTATCCGTGGCAATTCAGGGACAGTCAAAGCAATAAATTTTCCTAAAGAATCTCTGATATGCTCGGTCATTTTAAAGACTATTTTCTCTCATATATTTGAAATCTTTATTTTAATTATTTTCCTTATAATTTTTGGTGTCCCGATAAAGATGATGGTTTTTTACCCATTGATTATATTTTTTCTCTCAATTTTCGCTCTTGGAGCCGGCTTAATTTTAGCATCTTTAGGAACATATTTTTTTGACTTAGCTAATATATGGGGTTTTGCCTCAAAACTAATCTGGCTTGCTACACCAATCTTTTATTCTATTGGCGGCCAAACAAAATTATTCTATCTAAACTTATTTAATCCAATGTATTATTTTATTACTTTGGCAAGAGATTTAATTATATATACAAGAATGCCAGACCCATGGATTCTCTTTGGAGCCCTTGGTTATAGCTTATTATTTTTATTAATAGGATTATTTATATTTAAAAAATTAAAAGTTAAATTTGCTGAGTTGATTTAATATGGAAAAGATAAAAAGAATTGTTACAGACAGAATTTCAAAAGAATTTAGAATTGGATTTAAAAAAAGGCGGACAGCTTTGGCTCGGATTATATCTTTATTTTCTGGTAGAGAGCCCAAGAAAATCCTTAAGGTTTTGAAAGAGGTTTCGTTTAGTGTTTGGGCTGGAGAGATTGTTGGTGTTATTGGGAAAAACGGCTCTGGTAAATCAACATTATTAAGAATTCTTGCAAATATCTATCCTTATTATGAGGGAAGAAAAATAATTAATGGGAAAATAATTCCATTGATAGGACTCGGGCGAGGATTAAAAAGGAGGTTAACGATGACAGAAAATATTTTTTTAGTTGGTTCTCTTTTTGGCTTGTCTCAAAAACAAATAAAAAAAAGGTTTAGTTCTATAATTGAATTTGCAGAACTTGAGAACTTTGTTAATACTAAATTATATCAATTTTCAGCGGGTATGAGGCAGAGATTAGCTTTTTCTATTGCAATTCATTGTGAGCCAGATATTCTTTTGTTGGACGAAGTATTTGCAGTTGGAGACCAAGAATTTAGATTAAAAAGTGCCAACAAAATAAAAGAATTAGTTAAAAAGGGGGCAGCAGCTATTTTTGTTAGTCATGAGCTTTGGATGATTGAAAGATATTGTGATAGAGTAATTTGGCTTGATGAAGGGAAGATTTTAAAAGAAGGAAATACTAAAAAGATTCTTAAGGAGTATATAAAATGTTCAAAAGATTAAGAAATAAAATTGAAGAGAATAGAGACTCAAAGGAGTTTTTTTGGAGGAGCTTAGTTTTTTTGAAAGATTTTGTTTGGGGATGTTATGAGAGATTTAGAGACTATAATCTTTATCTTAAAAATAAGTCTATATTGAAGAATTTAATAAAAGATAAAAGAATCTTGATTGTTGGTTCAGGGTCTTCTGTCAATGAGTTAGATCTGGGAAAAATTCCTGAAGATGTAAGAATTTTTACTTGCAAAACTACCCCAAGATTATTTATAAGAAAAAATTGTGATAGGAGAATTGATTTATATTTTACTTATGCCCTCAAAATGAAAATAGACCCCCTTTCTAAGGAATTAGTTAAAAAAATTAAAAGCGAAATATTTGTTATAGATGATCTTAATTATTTAAAGAAATTAAAAAAACTAAGTGGGGATTATCCAAAATTAATTAAAGATTATAATAAAAATAATTATTATCTTGAAAGACTAATTAAACCATATAAGATTAGACAAATTAAAGGAAAATTAAATTCTGTTACTTCTTCTGGGATGAGGCTTCTCCAATATGCCCTTTATTTTAAGGCTAAAGAAGTTTACTTGATAGGAATTGACATAAGTGAGGGAGGATATTTTTGGGGTGCAAAAAATATTCATGAACATATGGATATTGATAGAAATTTTATTAAAATAGTATCTAAAAAATATAGCAATATATATTCTTTGTCAAAAAAAAGCCCTATTACAAAATACATTAAATACAAGCCTTTGTTCTCAAAAAATATAAAAAATATTTCTGAAGAGAAATTAATTGAACAATACAAATTATTGCATAATACTCGCAAATACGGGGATTCTTCTATTAAATTATTAGAAGATATTTTGCCGATTGTTTTAAAATTAAAACCGAGGACCATATTAGATTATGGTTGTGGACAGAGTAAATTAATAGACAAACTGAAATACAATAAAAATGTTAAGATTTATAAATATGATCCTGCGATAGGAAAATATAATAAATTGATAGAAGGTAAAGTTGACTTGGTAATAAATACAGATGTATTAGAGCATATCCCTGAAAAATCATTATCTAAAACAATCGGAAAAATTAAAAGCAAATCTGAAAACATTATCTTTTGTATAAGTTGTGTAAAAGCAAATATTTATTTACCTAATGGAATAAATTGTCATATAACTATTAAGCCAAAAAAATGGTGGATTAAATTCTTAAAAAAACATTTTAAAACAGTAAAAATTATTCCTCACGATTCTGAAAGAGAAGAATTTTTATGTAAAACTTTCTGAAAATGAAAAAAAACAAAGTATTAGTTGTTATTCCGGCTCGAGTCGGCTCAACGAGATTGCCCGGGAAGCCTTTAATAAAAATAAATGGCAAGCCCTTAATTCAATATGCATATGAGGGCTGTTTGCAATCTAAATTAGCAGACAAGGTAATTGTGGCTAGTGATTCTGATGAGATTTTAGAATGTGTTAAAGGATTTGGAGGGGAAGCTATTATGACCTCTCCAGATCACAAAACAGGAAGTGATAGGGTCGCAGAAGTTGCAGAAAAAATGCCAGAGTATAACATTGTTGTAAATGTTCAGGGAGACAATCCTTTTGTTAATGGTGAGCTTGTTGATACCCTAGCTAAACCATTAATTGAAGATAGTAAGATAGAGATGACTTCACTGAAGTCAAGAATTACAAATAAAGGAGAATTGATTAACCCTTCTGTCAGCAAGGTTGTAACAGATAAAAATAATTTTGCCCTGTATTATTCAAGATCAGTAATCCCCCATAGCAGAGATAATATGAATACAACCTGCTACAAAAATAAAGGAATGTATGGATTTAAAAGAGATTTCTTACTGAAATATGTAAAATTACCACAAGGAGATTTAGAGAAAGCTGAATCTTTAGAACAATTAAGAGCATTAGAAAATGGAATTAAGATTTATGTTGCAGAAACAAATATAGAGACTTTTGATGTTAATGTGCCAGAAGATGTTGAGGTTGTTGAAGAAGAGTTAAAAAAAAGAAAAAAAAGGGAAAATGTTTAAAAAAATAAGAAAGAGTATAGAAGAACACCGGAGCTCTAATGAATTTAAATGGAAGTTTTTAGTTTTTTTAAAAGATTTTGGATGGGCATTTTGTGCTCCTATAGAAGCTGTTTGTTGTTTTAAAAGAAATTTATTATTAAAAAAATTAATAAAAAATCAAAGGGTTTTGATTGTTGGTTCAGGACCCTCTGCAAAAGAATTGAAGAAAGTACCAGAGGATGTGAAAATTTTTACATGTAATCGAGGATTAAAATTGTTGGTTGATAGAAAAATAAAAAAAAGAGTTGACTTGTATCTCTGTCATAAAATTGCGATGGTTAAACACTATAAAGACATAGAAAATTGGCTTCCAAAAATAAAAATTGAAGTATTTATCATAGATGATTTGGATTATATAAAAAATAAAAAAGAATTAAATGAGTCTTATTTAAGATTAGTTAAAGATTATAATAGAAATAATTATTATCTTAAGAGGTTGATTAAACCTTATAAAGTTAAACAAATTAAAGGAGAAAGTTTAGCAAAAACTTCTTCTGGGATAAGGCTTCTTCAGTATGCTTTATTTTTTGGAGCAAGAGAGATTTATTTAATTGGAATTGATATAAATGAGAAAGGATTTTTTTGGGACACAAAAAATATTCATAAACATATAGACATTGACAGAAATTTTATTAAAATAGTGTCTAAAAAATATAATAATATTTACTCTTTATCAAAAAAAAGTCCGATTACTAAATATATTAAATATAAAAATTTAAGATAGATTATAAAATGATAAGTTTTGTAATTTTTTACGTTGATGAGGGATTAAAGAAAGCAGAAGATCATAAAGTGATGATAGAGCAATTTTTTAAATCAGCTTCTGTTCATCATCCAGATTGCAAGAAAGTTGTTTTGAGTGATTTTGATACCGACCTTTCTTTTTTAGATAAAGATGTTGAAGTTAATCGTTATAAAGTTGATAAATCTAAAATTATGTTTAGCAGAATGACTACACAAATTGCTTATTTGGAAAGCCATGATTTTTCAATAAATATAATTTTATTAGATTATGATATTTTAATAAATGCAAATCTTGAACCATTATTTCAAAAAAAATTTGATATAGGTCTGACTTATAGAAAAGATCTTGTTTTTAGAAAAATGCCTATTAATGGGGGAATTATTTTTCTTAAGAAAAATTCTAAATCTAAAGGAATTTGGTTTTTAGAAAAAGTTTATAGTGTTTACAGGAGTAAGTATTATTCTAAAAAAGATTGGTATGGCGATCAGTATTCTTTAATTTATGTTGTTGGAAATTTAATATTCCAAAGCAGGGGACAAAAATCATTAAAAAAAACAATGCTTCATTTCTTCTCTTACCATGTAAAACATATAATTTTTCACCCACAAGTTATTCCTCTATTAAAAATGAATTGAAAGATAAGAAAATTCTTCATTTTAAAGGTCCTGGAAGAAAAGAATTAATGAATTTATATTGGAATATTTATTTTAATAAATCAATTTTAAGCAGACTTATCCTTTTGAGGTATATTTTTAGAGAAAATATATCCAAAAAAATAGATAAACAAAAAATTATAGATGAATTCAAGGAACAATGCGAATTATCAATTAAAAAATTTGAAAATAAAATTTTGCCTCTTGGCTATATCGAAAATGGTATTTTTTTATGGGAAGGATTTGCTTTTTGCGCTATGGCTGAACTTTTTGATGTTGATATTATTATTGAATCAGGAATCGCTGGTGGTAGGTCAACTGAAATATGGGCAAGATATTTTAACAAGCCAATTTTTGCAATTGATGATGGAAAAGTATATGGTGTAGAAAAATTTAATGAAACAAAAAAGAGGCTTTCCAAATACAAGAATATTAAATTTATTTTAAGTGATTCTAACAAAGAGTTTTTAAAATTAATTAAAAAATATCCTAAGCGTAAAATAGGGATTTTTATTGATGGACCCAAGAGAATGGGAGCCCAAAAACTTGCTAAAAAATGTTTTAAATATAAAAATGTTAAATTTGTTAGCATTCATGACGAATGTTGGAAACATGTTAAAAAAAGATACCATTTAATGGATAAATGGAATAAAACAGTATTTTATACAGACGCAGATTGGTTTATAAATAAATATGATTATTTAGAAAATAAAAACGATCCCATACTGAAAAGACAGTTAAAGAAGCATGAGGGCGAAGAAGGAGGAGGATTTGCTGTGAATGTATAACAGACTAATATTTCAAAACTTTTTTTAAAGAAGGTTTTTCAAATGTTTTTAAATCTGATAAAGGAGAACAATTAAAAATTTTAACGGGTTTATCTAAAGTTGAGAGATATTTTTTTAGTTTTTCAAAATTTTTATGAGCTAAAAGGACCTCTTTGTGATGCCCTTCTTGTGATATATGTGTTTTATAGGTAAGTGCATTTTTTGATACCTCATAAAATCGTTTGTATTCTCCTAAACTATAATCTGCTCCTAATAGGATTATTTCTGAGAATCCCATCCATAAGGCAACAGGAATTGCAAGATCCAAAAGAACACCAGGTCCCCAAGGTAATGTCTTCATAAGATTAGCTTCAAGCTTAACCATTGATTTCTTGTTATCTACAGAGATATAAACAGCGTTTGGGAAAGGCGCGTATCTCACAAAGGATGAAAAAAAGAATAGTTCAGCATCTACTTCTTTTTTTGCTCTTTGCCAATTTTCCTTGTAAAAAACAGGTCCAGAACAAAAATAATACTTAAAATTATTACGCACGACAAATGTGCCATGAACCCCAAATACAAATGGATGCTTTTTTATTAATGATAAATCAACTTTATTTAGAGAAGGCCCTGTAGCCATAATTATGCATTGCTTGCCTTTATGAATATTCTTGAGCGCAGCTAACTTTTTCCTGTTTTTTAAATCAAACAGTATACGTAATCTATTATATCTGAATCTAAAGTTTTCTCTATTTTCAAAAACTTTATAAATTGGATAACTAAGTTCTTTTAAGAGCCTTATCTTCGATAATCTTTGTCGTATACTAACAAATATTTTTTTCTTACTGTCCTTCATTTTTAATTTGCTTTATTATTTTTTCAAATTTATTTTTAAAATCCTTTAATGATTCTTGCTTTGTGGGAAATTTTTTAATAGCAGTATATAATAATTTTTTTGTTTTATTTTCATTATCTAAAATAAATTTTATTTTTTTATTTATTTCTACTGAATCATTTGGATTGTCTATAATGAAAATCTTATCAAATAAGTATTTTGTTCCTACTCCTTTTGAAATTATTGGATAGCACCCACACATAGCTGCTTCCATAGTGATGCATGGATGAGGATCTAAATCAGGAATATGTATTAAAAATTTACACTGACTATAATATTTAGCCACGTTTTTTCTTTTTCCAAAATATACAATTTTTTTATATTTTCTAGATATTCTTTTAACATAATCTTCTAATACACCACCCCCTATAATAATAAATTTTTCAAAGTAAGGACATTGTAATCCGAAATCTATAACTCTTTTTATATTCTTATCGGGATCTAATCTTCCTATATACAAACCATAATTTTCTCTGATTATATTTTCTTTTTTTACTTCTTTAGGATAGGGAGAACACACCTTAATAGGGATCTTTAAAAATTGACGGGCATACTTTTTATTTTTTTCTGAAATGGAAATTACTGCATCAATCATTTTCAAAGAAAATTCTAATGAAAAGCTTGGCAACTTTCTTGATTTAATTATATTACAAAATAACAAATCAGCATCAAGATAGACTATCTTCAATTTTCTATTTCTCATCTTGAGAAATGCTGCAACATATAGTGATGAACCACCATCGATAACTAAAACATTACTCTTTATCCTTGTGAAAAAACTATAAATCAAAGAAACAGTTGGATAAAAATAATTCAAAAAATAATATTTTTTCATTAAATTAATATATTTGTTAAAAGGAATTATTTTTATTCTTGCATTTATTTGTTTTGCAAAATTTAAGTGCGCCTCATGAGGATGATGTGATAAAAATAAGGTATTCATTTTTTTATTCCAATTTCTTGTTTAATTTTTTTATATTTTATTTTTATTTTTTGAGTTCAGATATGTTTTAAATAAATAAAAATATGCTTCTTTAAAACATGGGGAGTATCTTATTGCCATTAAAAATGCTTTTCTTGAGAGGCACAAGTCAAGATTGCAAAGTTTTTTTCCTGAGTCAAAATAAATTCTAGCATACTTTTCTCTAGCTGATCTATCAAAGCTTTTATCTGGAAGTAGTGGAAGATCTATAGATTTATATTTTTGTTTAAGATAATTGATATTGTTTTTATTTAAAAAATATACCTTTTCCCGGTCTTTTTTACGTTTACCTGAGCGCGCTTTTAAGAACCAACTATTTTTCTTTTCTAATTTAAAAAGAAGGGGTTCTCTCAAATTTTCAAATTTATATTCTTTGGCAGCTAAACGAAGCCATAAATCTTTATCTTGGGTATATTGTAATTTTTCATTATACATTCCGATATCAATTAATACTTTTTTGCGAATTATAACAGTTGGGTGGTATATGATTCTAAACATTCTAAGACCCAAACCTTTCTTAATTTGATCGTCTTTTGTTAAGACTGGCATGAGTTTTAGAGAGTTCTTTTTATTTATTTCAAAAATAGCAGATCCTAATACTGAGATTTCCGGGTGGGTTTCTAAAAAATTAATTTGTTTTTCAAGTCGATTTGGTAGAGCAATATCATCTCCATCTATTCGGATAATATATTCTCCTTTAGCCTTTTTGATTCCTTTGTTAAGAGCTCTGGAAACGAATTCGTTTTTTCTATTAGTTATGATTTTAATTCTCTTATCTTTGTATTTTTTCAGAATTTCTTTTGTTCTGTCGGTAGAACCGTCATCTATAATTATAAATTCAAAGTCCTTAAAAGTTTGATTTAGGATACTTTCTATAGCTTTCTTAATATACTTTTCTTCATTATAAACAGGCATTATTACACTTGCTTTTGGATTTTTCATTTTTCAATTTGTTCTTTAATTTTTTTAATAAAAACTTCTGTATCAAACTTTTTTGCTTGTTTTGAACAAGCATTTTTATATTTTTCTGGATTCTTGGCTATTTCTTTAATTACCTTAATTAAATTATTTGGACTAATATTATTTATTAATTTTCCGGTCATTCCATTTATCACGGTCTCCTTATACCCTCCTTCATTTGGGACGATAACTGGCTTTCCCGAAGCCATAGCTTCGCAAACGGTCATCCCAAAATCTTCATCCTTAGAAGTTGCTATAAAACCTTTACAGTTTGCGTATAGATCAACCAATTTATCAAAATCAACCCAACTTATAATCTCCACGTTTTTTGGCTTTATTGATTTAACATAATTTGCATACTGTTTAAAATGTCTTGATTGTTCATAGCTTCCTACAATAATTAATCTCTCATTTGGAAGCTTTTGAAAGGCCTTAATTTGTATATCCACCTTTTTATGGCTAAGTAATCTATTAACAGAAAACCAATAATCTCCTGGTTTTTTATAATAATATTTTGAAGTTTCGATTGGCGGATTAATAACTACAGCATCTCTTTGTAAATATTTTTTAACTCTTCTTTTTGTATTCTCTGAATTACATACTATTCTATTAACCCGATTAACATATTTTTTGTTGAGATATCTATTATATTTAACCCATAAATCAAATAAGGGCCTTTTCCAGGAAGTAATAAGATTCTGCCTTACATAATCTTTTAAATCCCAGATTTCTCTTATCGGAGAATGGACATACCATAAATTCGGTTTATTATTAATCGCTCCTGAGATTGCCCAATCTCCTCCAATAATATAGAAATCATATCCTTTTAGTTTTAATCTTCTAAACCTCCAAAGAGCAAGTTGTTGCCTAAAAGGTGCATTTATTGGTACTTTGCCAATTGATTTTAACTTTATATCAGAAAAACCCATCTTGCTGATTTTTTCTTCATCTATGTTTGTGGTATAGAAATCTGCTTTTAATTCTCTAGCTAAGGTCAAACCAACTATTTCTGCCCCTCCAATATTGTCCATATAGTTATGAAAAATTGCTATTTTCATTTTTCTTTACTCCGTTAGAAGTCTGCCGTGATTTTTGGGGATGATTTAAGATTAATAAACGTAATTGTTAATATAATATCGCCCACAAATTAGCAAAAAATTTTAGTTTCTAAAATTTTTTGCCGAAGACTTCTAACGGGGTTTAATGCCTAAAATACTTAACATAAAAGAGGAAAAAATTGTTTGAATACCTATAATAATTAAAGTTAAAGCAGTTATTGAATTTTTTATTTCTTGTAATTCTCCGAAGCCGGTTTTTATCCATTTAAAAAATATCGCTGTAAAGATTATTAATCCAAGTAAGCTGATAATTATGCCAACAATTTCTGCTTTTTCTATTGTTAAATATTTGTAAAATTTATTAAATATGGGCTTTTCTCCTAAATGGGTTATTGCATAAGTTTTGGCGAATAAAGCAAAGATAATTAATTGATAGCCAATTATGATTAATAAGGCTGACAAAAACATTGGGTGATATTGAAGTTTTATTCCAAAAATTTCTGGTGACCCGAAATATATCCATAGTATTGAAACTGCTCCAATTAGAAAAAAAATCAGCCCGGGAATAAAAAATAAAAATAAGGGGCTATATAATAACATAAATCTTAAGTGCTTCCAGCCATCTTGGAAGCTTTTTAATTTAGACGCCCCTTTTCTTTTATAATAATTTATTGGAATTTCTTTTATTTTTAAATCTTTTTTAATAGCTTGAATTACCATCTCAGAAGCAAATTCCATACCCGTTGCTTTCAAATTAAGTTTCAAAAGAGCTTTTTTAGTTATAGCTCTCATCCCGCAATGGACATCATGAATTTTTGCCCTAAAAAATAATCTTAAAATTCCAGAAAGTACAGGATTTCCTATATATCTATGAAACCAAGGCATAGCTCCTTTTTCTATTTTTCCTTTAAATCTATCTCCAATTACAAAATCATATCCTTTTTTAAGTTCTCCAATAAATTTAGGGATTTCATTAAAATCATAGCTTCTGTCAGCATCAGCTAGAAATAAATATTTTCCTCTGGCACTCTCAAAACCTTTTAAACAAGTTGCCCCATAACCTTTTTCCAACTCATAAACTAATTTAACCTTTTTCCTTTTAGCAATCTTACAACTATTATCTGTTGAACCATTATCTACCACTATAATTTCTGCCCTAAATTTATTTTTTTTAATAATCTTTTTTATTTCATCAAGACAAGAACCAAGAGCTTTCTCTTCATTTAAACAAGGAAGGATTATGCTTACCTCTGGATTTTTATCAGTCATTTTAAATTTAGAGGATTATTTAAAAATTAAGTAAACCAATATCCATTGACAAAGAGAATGGTAAACAGAGTTAGTAACATTACCGAAAACAGTGTAAAAAAGTGATCTAAGAATTTATCTCTATTTGCCAATAAAGACATCCCTAAATATATAGGAAATAAAACACTAATATATCGCGGGATAGACTCTAATAAACCCGTTGATAAATAGCAGAATAAAAGCAGTGAAGAATAAATAATGTAGCTGAATCTACTTCTTGAATAAATTAGGTAAAGAATTAATATTAATGCAAAAATTATTGAGCCGAGAAAGATAATTTTATAAAAAGAACTGAAATAACCTGTATTGCTTATTGTTGTAAAAATAGATGTGAATTTTCTATTCCAGGCAGCCTGGGTATGAGAAAACGCAAAAGCATCATTAAATTTAATATGGAGATAGTAGATATAACTAAACAGTCCCGCGGGAATCAATAATAGATAAAGTATATCTTTTTTTATTGCTTTAAGATTAATTTTAAAAGTTTTAAAATTTATACCTAAATATTCAATAAGAAGCGGGATAAATATTAAAACTCCCAAACTTCTTGTTAGTGAAAGGAAAAATCCCAATACAGAAGCTGTTAACCATTGTTTTTTTCGCCCATAATAAAAAGAGGAGATTGCTAAAAAAAGAAAAAGGCCCTCTGTATAAAAAATTGAAAAGAAAAAGCTTAAAGGAAAAATTAACATATAAAAAACTGTTTTTGAGGCAATTTTTGGATCTTCAAAATCAAGTATTATCAATTTATATAAGTATATTGCAGCAAGTAGCAAAACAATATTAGAAATAACAAATCCCATCAATTTTGGATTTCCAAATATGGATGAAAAAAATCTGATAAGCATTGGGTATAAAGGGAAAAACGCAACATTTGACTCCTCTCCTGGGTTATAAGAATATCCATTTCGAACAATCGACATATACCATTGAGAGTCCCATTTGAAAAAAAGATTTAACAACGAATCAGGTCGTGGAAAGCTTGAAAACCATCTGCTTTTTATAATCACTAAATTCGATAAGTAACCTATAAATATTATCAATAAGCGGGAAATCACAAAAATACTTAAAACTTCTTTCAATATATTTTTTTGGTTAAATAAGTTTTTAATCAATTTCATAGATATAATCGCCTTTATCATATACTAAATTCCAGCCGCAATTAATTTCAAATTTTGATAAAACATATTTAACATCGTAGTTGTCTAATATTTGCTCCTTTATTTCACAATCCTCTGACAGAAAAAATCTTTCAGCGTCTTTTCTTTCCCCATAAAAGAAATAGGTAGCCACTGGTGTATGTTGAGAAACTGCGTACAAGGCAGTTGAAATTCTCGGGGTTGACATAACCACTGATTTTTCCGGAAGGGTTGATAAAAACAAAAGGGCTTGATAATCATTATTATCAATCACCTGATACAAATCAACCTGCTTTGGAATATCAATATAGGGCCTAAAAGTAAAAAATATTACTATAATAAAAATTATTACAAGAACTATTTTTTTAAAAATCTCCTGCCTATCTTCAATAAATCCCCTGTTTATTAATTTAAATAAATAACTTAAACCAAAAGCGCTTAAGATTGGCAAACTTATAGCAAAATAATATAAGTTTCTTTGATAAGGAGACAGATAAGAAACATCGGCTATCCGGAAAATCATTATTGAGATTAGTACTGTAATTGGCCATAATCCATAAACTAAATATCTTCTTAGATTCTTCTTGTTTTTGAAAACAATAACCAAGCCGATAATTGCCAAGAGATAGCCAACTAAGCTATAAAGCTCAAAAAATGAATTGTCTAATTCTAATACTCCCCAGCCGCGCCTAAACTGTAATGTTTGAGTCAACTTTCCCGTCAAAGATTCCCAGGGAATTTTAGTAATGAATTTGTAAAATAATATTCCTACCAAAGGAATAATTAAAAAGATAGAAAAGAATTTCCATTCTTTTTTGACATATTTGGAGTTAAGCAAAGAGTAAATCAGCAAAAAGGGAATGGCAAATAAAACAGATATTGGATGGAAAAACAGCAAAAAAACCATTATTCCAAAACTTGCTAAAATAAATTTCTTTTTTTGTTTTTCAATACCTTCAGTAAAGAAATAAATATACAAGAAAATAAAAGGTATGGAAAAAGAAAGGGGAGTAAAAAACCACAAGCCAGTTATATTAACATTTGATTTTATGGAAGCGAAAAAAATCATTGCAAAAAGAGCTGTAAAAAATTGTCTGTCTGTCTTTTTATAAACAACGAAAAACAAAACAAGAGCTGTAATCGCAGCCCAAATTGCCGGCAGAAATTGGTAAATTAAAACTAGATTGGTAACTTTAGAAAGCAGTAAGAGTAAAATATGAAAGCCAATTCTATAACCGCTGACGCCTCCTGAATAATCACCTCCTTCCATTCTTATTGCTTCTCCAATATGATGCCATTCATCTATATGCCTGGGAAAAGGGTAATCATAATGAGGGGTATAAACTAACAAAAAAGTGAATATTAACACTAAGACAATAAGAACCCCCGCCAAGACGGGGAACCTTGATTCGCTATTGTAAAACATATAATCTTGAATTTAAAAAAATCTTGCCTTTACTCATAATTTGGCCTTAAAAAGTTAATCTAACGACTAAAATTATTCTATCAAAAAACTGGCTTTCCAGCCAGCTTCAATAAATTCCCGCTTAATAAATTCCCAATTTCTCTAATTCTCTTTTTCTACTAAAATTGACGATCGTCAATTTTAGTAGAAAATTACTCCGCTCGCGAAACCCTGATTAAACCTGAACAGGAAATAATCTCAATTCCTTTTTTCTCCAACTCGTCTAAAAATAAATTCACTCCCAGAGAATCAGATGAAATATGCCCGGCAATTACCACGTTTAAATGAGAATTTTCAGCTTCTTTTTTGTGCTCTTCAGAAATATGCATACCAATAACGGTACCAATGCCAGCTTGAGCCATTTTTTCAAAGAGTTTTGGGGAACCCTCGGTGCCACCAGTAATTTCAGTTAAAGCAATCTTACCGCAGCGATTTTCCGGAGTGCCGACAAAAATTTTAGGACCGACCCCTATTTTCATTGCCTCTTTATATTCTGGGACTTCTTTTAATAAATCGATCAGCTCGCCAATTCTTTCTGGCTTTTTTTCTTCAATTAAATCTTTTAAAAATTTAGCTGCTAAGTTATCGCAACAAGTATGAGTGTTTATTAGATTCATTTTTAAAAGTTTAGCAGCGTCAACAGTTCTTTGATGATTTAATTTATTTACTCCCCTGGCAACTTCTTCAATTTTTTCTTTCATCAGGCCTTCAGCAATATTTATGGGAACTCCGTAAAAATTCAAAACATCACATTGCAAATCCATCACATCTGCCAAATGAGCCAAACCTTTTCCAATAGGGTGGTGACCAATAATTAAATCTATATTGCCAATTTCTTTTGCCATTAAAATTTCAGCTGGCTCAATATCAATTCCAACTAAAACTTTTTTTATTTCCTTGTCGTCGGCAATATGATAAATCCTGGTATCTAAATAGGGATTTTCTAAAGCTTCTTTATCAAACTCTTCCTTCTCTTTCTCATCCATTTTTTCGTATTTCTTTTTCTTGTTTTCTAAAAATTTTTCAACTCCATCCTCTCCCCGAAAATCAGCGTTAATCCCCATCTGGATGGCTAAATTGTATATCTCTTGGATGTTCATATTTTTACTTTTTTATCTTAATAAATTTCTGATAAAGTTCGGAAATCAACCTTTCTTGCTCTTTTAAATCCAAAACTTCCCGGCGAATCCGAGCTTTCTCTTTTCTGATAAATTTGCGAAGTGATTTTGGCATACCCCGTAGGACAACTTCGGGCTTTTTTGTGGACATAATTAAAAATAAGTTGGATTATCATTTTGATAAATAATTTCGAAGTCGTTGTCTTAAAAATCTTTTACCAATGCCTGTCTTAAAATACTTTTCGCGTTGTTTTGCATCTTTTTCGTCAAAACAGGCCTCGAAATAAATTATTTTCAACGGTCTTCTTGATTTTGTTGAAAATACTTTACCCTGATTATGTTCTTGGATTCTTTTCTGAAGATTATCTGTATAGCCAACGTAAAACAAGCTGTCCCTAAGACTTAGAAGGACGTACACATAATACCAGGTTGTTGTCCTACGGGGCATACGTTTCTTTCCCATAACAGAAAAGGGTCTTATTAATCTTAACTATCGAGGTTGAAAATAAAAATAAACACATATGAATAGTGTCTATATTTTAAACTAAACTAAAATAAAAATCAAGTCCTTTATTCGCCTTTTATGACGGCTAGGGGGACAAGTTTCACTACTTTTTTTGATAGGCCAGCGTTATGAACGACTTCTACGACACTATCAATGTCTTTATAAGCCAGGGGCGCCTCTTCGGCAATTCCTCTAAAAGACCTGCATTTTATAATTATTCCTTTTTGTTTTAATTGATTTATCACTTGCTGACCAGAAATAGTTCTGGTTGCGGCCCGCCGAGACATTGTCCTGCCAGCGCCGTGACAAGTTGAAAACCAAGCTTCTTCTCCTTCTTTTGTCCCGGCTAAAACATAAGAAGCAGTACCCATGCTTCCGGGAATTAAAACTGGTTGGCCAACTTCTTGATATTTTTCTGGGATTTCTGGATGCTCAGGAGGAAAAGCCCGGGTAGCTCCTTTTCGGTGCATACAAACTTCTATTTTCTTACCACCAACAATATGTTTCTCAATTTTAGCAATATTATGAGCAACATCATAAAGAACTGACAAAGCTGAACTTTTTTCTCCTAAAACCGATTTCCAGGCCTTTCTTACAAAAAAAGCTATCATTTGGCGATTGGCCCAAGCATAATTTGCTCCACAAGCCATAGCAGAAAAATACTTCTTCCCTTCCAGAGAGTTTATCGGACAGGCAGCTAATTCTCTATCTGGTAATTCTATGCCGTATTTTGGCATAGCTTTCATCATTAACTTAATGTAATCTGTAGCAATCTGATGACCTAAACCCCGAGAGCCGGTATGGATCATAATTACTATCTGATTTTCAAATAAACCGAAGTTCTTAGCAACTTCTTTATCAAAAACTTCTTCAACTTTTTGAACTTCGCAGAAGTGGTTGCCAGAGCCGAGAGTACCAACCTGATCCCTGCCCCGATTTTTAGCATGATCTGAAACAGTTGAGGCATCTGCCCAATCTAAACTTCCTCCTGCTTCACAATTTTCAATATCCTCTTTCTCTCCGTATCCTTGCTCAACTAATCTCTTAGCTCCTCTTTCTAAAATTCTATCAATTGCTAAAATATCTATTTTTATTTTCCTCCCTCGGCCAAGGCCTGAGGGAACTTCTTTTTGAATTTCAGTAGCTAAATTCTCAAGATGAGATTTAATATCTTTTTCTGAATAATCTGACTTTAAAAGACGCATTCCGCAGTTTATATCATAACCAACTCCTCCTGGCGAAATTACTCCATCCTTCATTCTCATTGCCGCTACTCCTCCAATAGGGAAGCCATATCCTTCATGAGCATCAGGCATAGCGATGCTGTAGTTTATAATACCAGGTAAAGCGGCTACGTTAATTAACTGCTCAAGAGACCTGTCTCGGGATACATCCTCTAGCATTTTTTCTGAAACATAAACTCGGACTGGTACTCGCATATCAGCCCTAAAAGATTTAGGAATTTCCCAAAGCCAATTATTTATTTTAATAAAATCTTTCTTGGAAATCATATAATTGTATAGATTATTTTAATCTTACCTTATTTTCTCAATTTTCTCAAAAAGAAAAAGCCCTGTTAAGAAACAGGGCATTTCATTAAATAACTAACCACTTCATCCAAATCAGCCGTAACTAAAGCGATATTAGAATCATTGGCTCCATAATAAAGTTTGATTTTATTCGTATCTTTTTCAACAATAACTCCACAAGGAAAAACTATACCATTTTTCCATCCCTCATAATCTTTTTCTGGCTCAAAGACCCATCCTTTACTTCGGTGAGTCATTTCAATTTTTTCTAAATCCAGCAAAGCCAGACCAATCCGATAAACAAGTTTTGAAGCTTTCTCTTTTACGCCATGATAAATTATCAGCCAACCGCTTGGAGTCCAAATGGGCGGAGGACCTAATCCTACTCCAGCGCCATCCCAGGTTTCCTCCCTAGGACCAATTATTATCTTATGCCCGTACCAAGATTTTAAATCCGATGAAAAACAAACTGCAATATATCTCCTTCCTTTAATTACTGGTCTATTTACCAAAACGTAATTACCCTGAATGATTCTGGGAAACAAAGCACCGTCTTTATTTTCAGCTATTACTGGTCGACCCAAACGTTCAAATTTTTTGAAGTCCTTAGTTTCCATAAGAGAAAGCGTAGGTACTCCATCAAAATCAGCATCAAAAGAAATATAAGTAATCACAAAACTCTGCAATTCTTCTATCCAAACAATCCTTGAATCCTCTACTCCAGATTCTTTTTCCTTAAATTCCGCTTCGGCCTCAAACCTTGGCTTAGAATCTATCTTCCAATCTATTTCTCCATCTTTACTTCGAGCACAAGTAAAATGAGAATATCCTCTTCTGTCTTCAACTCGCACTAAAAGCAATGTTTCATCATTAAATCTTACTGCCCCGGGATTAAATACCGATGCTACTTGATACGGCCACATATCTGACGTCAAAATCGGATTCCCTTCATAACGTTTAAAAAGCTCGCTGAATTTCCCTCTATTCATTTTATGTCCCCTTTCAGAATTTGCTTGTTAAAGAGCTAATTTACTACTCTAGTGATATATTTTATTTAAATTTAAAGAATAGTCAACCCCGTAGTGAAAATTTGACTACCCTTGGTAAAAAAGTGTTTTGCATTACAAAACACCTGTCAAATTTCTACTACGGGGTCAAGAGCATTAAATATCAAATAACACTGTAGCTTCCCAGGTGTCATCTTTTTTTTGATGAACATTTAAACTATGATAGGTTACAGCTTTAATGTCTTCGCCAAATCTTTCTACTTTTTGACCAAAGAGTTCACCTTCAAGCTCTACTTGCCCTGAGCCTGCCGAAGGGACTCGTCCTGAGTTTGCCGAAGGGACAGAATTTTTTTTAAATTTAACATCTGTATAAATCTCTTTGTTAACTTGAGTTAAATATAAAACTTCGTTTAGAAAATCAACTAGGAGAGCGGGTAAATCAGGAGATTTAATTTTAATCTCCCTTTTTGCTTCTTTATCTATCTTCTCTGCTTTCATGCTTTCTGCCATAGCCAAAAGAGCATTAGAAAACAACTCCTCTTTGGTCTTTCCAAAAACCCTAATTTTCAAATCTGCTTTATGTTCTAAAATCTCAAATTTTTTCATAGATTTTTTGGAATTCTTCTTTAACTGTTTGGCGGTCATCCCAGAGAATTCTTCTTCCTCCTTTCACACACATCCAGGGTTCTGAACCTTTTCCGGTAATTATCACAACGTCATTTTTTCTGGCCAACTCAAGAGCTTTTCTAATCGCCTCCCTCCTATCTAAAATCTTCATATATTTTGGAATTTGGAATGCAGCCCTCCGGGGAGTCCGCCTGCGGGCGTCCAGGGAATTTGGAATTTGCGAAAATCCGCTTTCTATGTCTTCCATAATTTTAAGCGGATTTTCGTCGTATGGGTCTTCATTGGTAACAATTATTTCCTGACAATATTCAACAGCTAATTTTCCCAGAACCGGCCTTTTCCACTTATCCCGTCCTCCGCCGCAAGCACCAAGTACACATATCAAATTAGGTTTTAGGTTATAGCTTTTAGGTTTTAGGTTGCTTGCTATTTTATATACATTCTCAAGAGCTTCAGGTGTATGAGCATAATCCACAATTACAGTAAAAGGTTCTTTTATTACAATTTCCATTCTGCCGGGGATTCCTTTTACTTTTCCTAAAGCTCTTTTACAAACCTCCAACGGAACTCCCAGAGCTATACCCACTTTGGCTGCCGCTAAAGCATTATATAAATTAAACCTACCCAAAAGACTAAAATTGCTCGGTAAAATTTTAATATCATCCATTTTATATCCTATTTTCTTTTCGGCTGGAATTCTCCAAAAGAATTCGGCGTTCTCATCATCTAAATTTATAATATGAATCTTTTTGGTAGTTTGAAAAAGTTTTGATTTTGCCTCCCGATATTTTTCAAAACCTCCATGGGCTTCAATGTGTTCTGGACTTAAATTAGTCAAAACAGCAATATCAAAATCAATAAATTTATGACGATATTGTTTTATCCCTTCAGAAGTAACTTCCAAAACAGCGTATTTACAGCCAGCTTTGACTGCCCGCCTTAAAAATCTCTGAAGCTTCATTCGACCAGGCATTGTCATTTTTAACTTGTTTTCCCATTCCCTATCTCTGATTTTAAATTTAATAGAAGAAAGAGAAGCTACTTTATAATTAGCTTCTGTTAAAATTCGGGCAGTCAACTCCACTACCGTAGATTTGCCACTGGTTCCGGTTATCCCAATAACAGTTAATTTTTGGGCCGCCCCGCTGGGCGAGTCTCGCCTTTGGCGGGAAGGAAAGCCATATAAAAAAGCACCTATTGCTACCAGAAAATAGTGGTAAGAGGCCAGCAGAAAGGTGGGGGTGATTTTTTTAATTAGATTTTTTAGGCTCATTTTCCCAAAATCTTTAGCGCCTCCTTTATTCTTTGTTCAGTATTTTTTATATCCTTTGGCACTTTTGCTAAAGCAATTTTGGCTTGCTGGCGAGAAAAACCTAAGCTCAAAAGCCCTTCCTCTGCCTCGTCCGCCGAATCCTTGACAGAGGCGGACTTCTTAGAAATATCTTTTATTTTCCCCGAGAGTTCCAAAATAATTGCCATTGCTTTTTTCCTGCCAATTCCCGGAATTCCCTCAAATAATTTTTCATCTTGAGATATAATCCTTTCTTTAATTTTTTCCAAAGGGCCTAAAGAAGAAATTTCCAGAGCTGCTTTTGGACCTACGCCGCGAATACTATCTAAAATTTCAAAAAATTCAAGTTCTTTTAAGTCTAAAAAGCCATAGAGGTCTAAGGCGTTCTCTCTGACATTTAAAAAACAAAAAACCTTAATAGTTTCACTAATTTCTGGTATTTTAGTTAAGGCCTTTTTAGACAAAAAAACCTTATAGCCAACCCCATTAACGTCCAAAACAATAAATTTTTCCGTTTTTCTTAACTGCGGAACGGTTACAGGGAGCGAAGCGACCGGTTTATAAATAATTTTTCCTTCTAAAAAAGCGATCATATTTCTAGTATAGTGAATTTTAGTTCTAAGTGCAACAAAAAAGTGCCGAGAATTGTTCCCGGCACTTTAGTTGTGTTCTTGCTGATACTTCTCTAATCTTTCTATAAACTTATTACCTTTTTGTTTTCTCCGCCATCGTTGAATGAGAAGATGTCCTCCATATTTCATCACGTCCCTATACCAATCGCGATGCCAATTTCTCCATCCTCTAATAAGATAATCCATTGGAAAACTAATAGTTTTTAGAGGAATCCTGAAAAAACTCAAGGGATTATAGAACTTGCTCATAAGCTTCATTGGAATTTCCTGAAGTTCTCGCAAAGTCATATTGTCTGGCTTAAAGCAAGGATAACTTGCATCATACTTACCCCAGGGCACCAGTTCTAAAGGAAAAACTCTTTCTTCCTTTTCTAATCTTTGGCGTAAAGACGTTCCTACAAAAGGAACTGGTAGCACTATCTGGATAGTATCAGGAGAGGCCTGGCGAATAAACTTCCCAAAACGTCCAACTATTTCTCTGGCGCTAATTGAATTTATTCTCTCTTTTAACGGATAACCAACAATAAACATTGCATGTATCCAGAAATAACGGCGTAAAACCTTGACCCACTCAAGCATATGAGAAGATAAATATCCCTTATGCATAGCTCTGAGCTCTTCGTCAATAGGCGACTCAAAACCAATACAAACAACCCTAACTCCTGCTTTTTTCATAACTTCCAATAATTCAGTATTTTTTGCAGTTTCTAATCTTATTTGGACCGTAAAAATAAGTCGGCTTCCATATTTCCCTGAAATCATTCTAAAAAACTCAAAAGTGCCATCAAGGTCTTCTTCCAAACGGTCGTCAACAATAAAGAAATGGCGGGCTCTCCTCGTTTCTATTAACCATTTAACTTGACTAAAAAGGTGTCGAGCATGAGCCCAACGAGGTTTCCCTCGCACACTACAAAATTCACAATTCATACTGCATCCCCTGATGCGGCCAATC
>Ga0209991_10000176_pt1 | contig 28344 bp, 19 predicted proteins | sample ChitaG_FD_183167 | JGI IMG/M metagenome (GOLD analysis project Ga0209991, IMG submission 183167) | Deep subsurface microbial communities from South Pacific Ocean to uncover new lineages of life (NeLLi) - Chile_00310 metaG (SPAdes)... | ecosystem: Environmental > Aquatic > Marine > Oceanic >... | reverse complement strand
ATTGCTTAACAATGCAACAGTAAGCGGGACAGTCAGCATAAAAACATCGGGATCTTCCCCGAGTGCAATAAGCATGATCGAGTTTTACATAGATGGGGAATTAAAAGCTACCGATGTTGTCTCACCCTTTACTTTTAACTGGGATACAACCGAATACTCAGAGGGTGCTCACACCGTAAAAGTTAAAATGTATGATGCATCAGCCCAGACAGCAGTCCAGGAAATTACCGTGAACGTAAATAACTCGACTTCACCGGGCGAAATCAAGCTAAGCACAACTCAGATCTATTTTGCAGCATCCGCAAACAGCAACCCGACAGGCTCTCAAAAATTCGTAGTAGAAAATACAGGAGGCGTAACTCTCCAGTGGTCAGCATATCCACAAGAAGGCTGGATGCAAGTATCGCCGTCAAGCGGGACAGGTTCTTCGGTTGTAACAGTATCTATAGACCCGTCAGGACTTTCAGTTGGGACATATACAGGAACCATATCAATAGAAGACCCAGACGCAACAAATTCGCCTCAAGCAGTAACCGTGAATTTAAAAATCTACAGCGCAGTTGCAGTCCAAAAACCTTTTGGTTCATTCGAGTCACCCATAGATGGAACCACAGGAATAAGAGGAGCAGTACCGCTTAGCGGATGGGTACTTGATGATATAGAGGTTGACCGGGTAGAGATATGGAGAGAACCGGTTGGAGGAGAGACAACAGCCTCAAACGGACTGGTTTATATAGGCAATGCTGTATTTATAGAAGGAGCAAGGCCAGATGTAGTAAGTATGTATCCAAACTACCCGCTAAATTACCAGGCAGGCTGGGGATATATGCTGTTGACAAACAACTTTCCTGAGCAAGACGGCACTTACACGATATATGCAGTTGCTTATGATAAAGACGGGTACAGTGAAGACCTTGGCGCTAAGACGATATCGTGTGACAACTCAGGTGCCTACAAGCCATTTGGGACGATTGACACACCAACACAGGGAGGAGAAGCTTCAGGGGACTCTTTTGTTAACTTTGGCTGGGCTCTAACTCCGCAGCCGAACTACATACCAGATGATGGGTCAACTGTAACAGTGTGGATAAACGGAATAAACATAGGGAATGCTGTTTATAATCAATACAGAAGTGATGTAGCGAATCTTTTTTCTGGATATTCGAACAGTGATGGAGCTGTTGGGTATTTCTTTATTGACACAACAGAGTATGCAAATGGAGTGCATACAATAGCATGGCATGTTGAGGACAGTGCAGAAAACTCAGATTTCCTAGGAACAAGATATTTTACGATCGTTAATGTGGATAACACAGGCACAGCTCTTACAGAGCCGGGAATCCAGAGAGTAGGCTTGAGGGCACTTCTGCCACTTGAATCAACCCAGTCCTTACCAATAAGCTTTGAGGCCCTCAAAGTCACTAGAGGCTGTGATAAAAACGCAGCAGGAATTGCAGAAGCAGACAGTTATGGAGTTTTCCACATAGAAATGAGAGAAGTCGAGAGAGTGAAAGTAGACTTTGGAGAGGCTGCAGATTACACAGGTTACCTGATAGTCGGAGATGAACTCAGACCACTTCCTATTGGTTCAACACTGAACTCAGAAAACGGAACATTCTCCTGGCAGCCAGGACCTGGATTCATCGGAGATTATGATCTTGTGTTCATCAAAAAAGATGAAAACGGAGTACAGAGAAAGATAAAGACAAGGATAAGGATTCTGCCCAAGTTCAGTATTTTTTAAAGGTACATTTTAAGCACATCAAGAACACAATATAAGGGGGCTCATGACAAGAGCCCCCCTTATCAGCCCAAAAAAGCACTCCCAGTTCTTGTTTTTCCAACCTCTATTTAGATCAGACCTTATTTTGGAAAAGCCTTGATTAATTAGGGAAAAATCATTTCTTTTCTTTATGAAATGGCCTGACCCAATATGTTGGCCCTATATGATTTGCATCTTAAATCTATGAATGATAATCTTATTAAAAAAATTTACATCTAAATTAGTTTAAGGCAGCATTAATATTTACTGTACTCGGGTAAAAAAATGACAGGCAAAACAAAAATCCTCCTCCTCAGTGATGACATAATCGGAAAAAATATGGCAGGGCCTGGAATCCGGGTGTGGGAAATGGCAATTTCCCTGTCTAAAGAAAAAGACTTTGAAGTCGGGATTGCCTGTCCAGATTTCTCACAGATAAATAACAAAGACCTTCCTCAATTAACTTTTTTCAAATACTCCTTACACAAAGAAAATAAACTTATTAATTTTGCCTCTCAATTTAATGTTTTCATACTTTCAGGTTACATCCTGGATAAATTCCCCCAATTAAAAAATCTTAATAAATTCATTATTGCCGACCTGTATATTCCCTTTATACTTGAAAATCTATTTGTTCATGATTCAAATAAATCTAAGCTGGAAGACCGCCAGTTTATACATAACAGGGACCTCGGAGTCCTTTTGAATCTACTTTTAAATTCCCATCACTTCCTCTGTGCCAACAAAAGACAGAAAGACTTATATTCCGGAATGCTTACCGCTATCAACAAAATCAATCCTTATCTAATGAGATTTGATAGAGACCTGTCAAAAATATTTACTGTAATTCCCTTTGGAATCAGGGAGGAAAAAAAGGAAAAAGACGCTAAAGTTCTTAGAGGTATATTTCCTGATATAAGCGAATCAGATATTATTCTAATCTGGGGCGGTGTCCTCTCAAACTGGTTCGACCCTTTTATCCTTATTGAAGCTATGGAAGAAGTCATTAAAGTAAACCCAAACTTCAAACTTTTTTTTATGTCCACAAAACACCCCAATCCTATAGTCATGAAGTTTCCAAAAGCCGAGGAAGCAAAAAAATTAGCCTCCCAAAAAAATCTATTAAACAAATTTATATTCTTCAATAAAAACTGGATCCCCTACAACGAACGGCATAACTATTTTCTCGAATCCGATGTTGGAATCACCACCCATTTAGAACATTTTGAGACTCAATTTTCCTTTAGAACACGCATCCTTGATTATATTCATTTTAACCTCCCAATTATCTGCTCTAAAGGTGATTTTTTTGAACAATACATTCAAAAAAATTCAATCGGTATCACTGTCACACCTTCTAACAGAGATGAACTCAAAAAAGCGATTTTATCCATGGGAGAGAAAAAATTCAGGGATAAGTTCAAAAAAAATATAAAGAAGGTGGAAAAAGAATTTTACTGGGATAATCTGCTTTTGCCCTTAAAGGAAAAACTGCGTAATTCACAAATGTTGTCTGAATTAAAAAAAATTAAGAGCACAGAAATATACACTGGGAAAGAGACTGAAATAAAAAACAGATATTCTACAAATCCTGTTAGTCATTTTTATCAATTTCACAATATAAAAAGGATTTTACCGTCAGGATTTAAAATCTGGCTTAAGAGATTGATCTATAAAACAAAATTATAAATAAACAGAAAAGAACATTTTTGTAACTCTGAGTCATTCTTGCATGAGAAACACACAAAAAAAAACAGAAGCTACCTGCTGCCACATATGTGAGAGCAAAAATTACAAGAAAATTCTAACAAAATTTGAAATGAATCTAGTCAAATGCAGGAAATGTGGTCTTGTTTATACAAATCCAATCTTACAAGAACCAGAAGTTCTCGAAAGATACACTAGTTCGTTTTTCTATGATGAATACTTACCTGCTTTTAAAGCCTCCCCAACCCATTATGACCTGGACATTATAAGAAGCCATTTTTATATTTTTTTTCAACTACTCACAAAGTTTTTCACACCTGGAAAAAGACTCCTTGACGTGGGATGCGGTGCTGGTTTCTTTATGAAAGCTGCAGAAGAAATAGGCTGGGAGGTTGAAGGTGTAGAGCTCTCAACTGTTGCTTCAAAATATGCCCAAGATATCGTCAAAGTAAAAGTTCATGAGGGAAAATTAGAAGACCTTCATTTATCCGCAGAAAAATTCGACCTTATTGTCCTAATTGATACTATTGAGCATTTGAGGAATCCGTTAAATACACTAAAGGAAATAAATCGAATATTGACAAACAAAGGGATTCTTTTAATAGGCACGCCTGATTTTAACAGTTTAAGCCGGTTTTTTTTAAGAAAGAGCTGGGCTGTTTTATCACCTGAAGAGCACTTCTCTATTTTTACCCAAAAGACTTTTTCTTTTATAATTCAAAAAGCTAATTTTCATATTTTGGGCATTCGGAATTTACTGCAGTTCAATCCTGAATACACACACGATAAAAAGAGATTAAGTTACTATGTGTTCAGAAGTTTAAACAAAAGATTCAGAAAACTAAAAAACATAGAAAAAACACAGCTATACGAATATGCTGATATAATGCTTATTGAAGAAAAAAATAACACAAAAATTCAAAATGTTATTTCCGAGCTGAATCCAGCTCAAAAAATAAAAAGAACAATACATAAATGCTTTAAAAAGTGGCTAAGAGGAGACACTCTGGTAGCCATTGCATTAAAGACAAAAGGATAAGAAAATTAATCTCCAGGAAAAATTGCCAGGCAGTGTTCTTATACTGGTCAAATTGAAATGAATTTTTCTCTCTTTTTAAACAAAAATAGGAGAAAAACCTCATGAGATATTCCCTGCTGAACTTTATATACTGCCCCTTTTGCAGAGGAGATTTAACCTGGGCAGCATTAAAAGAAATAAAAATTGATTTTAACGATACTTTTGATGTTTTTTCCTATCAACTAAACAAAAAGGGAGCTTTTATCGGCCCAGTCCCCCACTTCAAGAAAAATACGAGTTTAACAAAAATCCTGACAAAACATGCGTGTTCACCAGATCCACTTGAGATGGACAATACAGCAGATATTATAAAAGGCCTCCTAATATGCGGAGAATGCAGGCACTGGTATCCGATTTTAAACTTTGTCCCGGAATTACTGCCCGACCATCTTCGTGACTGGGAAAAAGATATTAAGTTTTTATCTGAGTTTTCTGACCATTTACCTAGTAAGCTCTATAAAATACTTCTGAAGAAGACAAAATCCTTCCGGGCTCAAAAAAATAAAACACAGGATGAGACCCAGGACTACAAAAAAGCAGAGATTTCTATAAAAGATAAAGTTGCTGATAAAGACTTCTTCGGACCGGGTTATTCCTCTCCTTTTAACAAGGATAATCCAGAATTTACTCAGAATCTGATTATAAGATTCTCCTCGGTTTTACCTTTTTTACAGCTCAAACAAAACAATGTTGTCTTGGATGTTGGTTCGGGATATTCCTGGACCACCGAATGGCTTTTAAAAATGGGATTTGAATCCATTGGTGTTGATATTTGCAGAAAATATATAGATGTCGGGATAAAAAGAATGAGAAATATTAGACCTCATTTAATCGTTGCTGACATTGAAAATCTGCCGATTAAAGATACCTGCCTCAATTCAATTCTCTGTTATGATGCCTTTCACCATATTGCGAACAGAAAAAAAGCCGTAGCTCATTTTTTCAGGGCGTTAAAAGAGAATGGACCTGTTGTACTTGCTGAACCCGGTCGTGAGCATGAACATGCACAAGCTTCCATCGATGTGATGGAAAAGTATGGAATTCTGGAGAAAGGGATTGAAACAGACGATCTAAAGGCTTACTGCGAGGGATTAGATTTCTCGCCTCCTGAACAATATTTTGTACTGAAAACGAGCCAAAAAGAAAAGCGTAAAATGTTAACCACAGATTTTATTAATTCTCATTCATTTGTTGACTGCAACATCTATGTTTTAAGAAAATCGGCAGGAAAAGAAAAGGTCGGAATAGAATGAAAAAAGGAATAAAAAAAGAAAAAATTAATCTTTACATAGACTTAATTCCTTTTGCCCCAAAAAGAGCTGGAGCTGAAATATATTCTTTAAATTTCATTAAACATTTGAGTAAAATCAAAAACTCAAATTTTGAACCCGTGCTTTTAGTAAACAGAGATATTCAGAATTTTTATAACCCAGAGAAAAAATTACGGCAAATTATTTGTCCCGTAAACCCACATAAAAAAACTTCTCGAGTTTTTTTTGAGCAGTTTGTTATGCCTTTCCGATTAAAAAGAGATAAATCATTATTCTTTTCCCCATCGAATATACTACCGATAACTCTAAGAATTCCCTCTGTTGTTACAATATTTGATTTACACTGGTATAGTCTAAAAAATCTGTTTCCAAAAAAGGAAATCCATAAACTAAGATATATAAAAACATTCATAAAATTATCAGCCAAAAAAGCAAAAAAAATAGTCACTTTAAGCCAACACACCCGGAATAATCTTATCTCCATCCTGAAAATTCCTGAAGAAAAAATTGTAGTTATTCCTCCGGGTTTAGAAAAATGTTACAAGATTATCAATAAAAACAAAGCTAGGGATTTTGTGAGGAAAAAATTTAATGTTAAGAGCAATTTTATTCTCCAAGTAGGAGAAACTCATAGAAGAAAAAACATTCCATTCTTGCTGGATATTTTCGAAAAAATAAACGGACAAAACACAATGGACCTCGTTTTAGTCGGCCCCCCAGGAGACGCTGAAAAGGAAATTCTAAAGCAGATTCAGATATCACGTTTCCAAAAAAATATTCATAAGCTGAATGAACTCTCTGAAAAAGATTTATTGTACTTGTATAATGCAGCTTCCTGCTTGATTTTTCCTTCGCTCTACGAGGGCTTTGGACTTCCCATAGTGGAAGCCATGGCTTGTGGATGTCCGGTTATATGTTCTGATTTAACAGCTATTCCTGAATCCGCAGGAGGAGCAGCTCTTCTCTGTGATCTTGAAGATAAAAAAGAGTGGATTTATGCTATCACTAAAATAATCCATAACAAAGAACAGCGGAACATATTAATCGAAAAAGGTCTAAAAAGAGCTCAACAGCTGTCCTGGGAGAGAACAGCGGAAGAAATGTTAAAGACGTTTGAAGGTGTACAATTATGATTTTATAATTGCACAAAAAAGATAAATGGTAAAAATTTCAATAATAATTGTGACTTTTAACTCTGAAAAATTCATCAGGAACTGTCTTGAATCAATCTCAAAAAACTTTCACAGTATTAAGCACGAAATTATAATCGTTGATAATTGTTCTAAAGACGGAACCCTTGATATTTTAAGTAAAAGAAAAGACATCCTATTAATCAGAAATGGAAAAAACCAAGGATTTGCCAAAGCATGCAACAAGGGTGCAAGACCTGCCTCTGGAAAATTTCTCCTTTTTGTCAATCCTGATATAGAATTCAAAAATCTTCTTCCAGAGAATATTTTAGTCTTTTTATCCAAAAACAAAGATGTTGCTGGAGGTGGCTTTTCTCACATCTTTCCCTCTGGAAGAATCCAGAGAATATGCGCCGGATACATTTTTAAACCCTTAGACCATTTTTCTGAACAACTGGGCCTTTATGTTTTGTTTCCTTTTATTAGAATTTTTAATGCTCGATTTTTTCCTATACAAAAGTACATGAAAAACCATCCCGCAGAATTTATCTGTGGCGGATGTTTTTTGATCAGAAAAGAGATTTTTTCTGAAATATCTGGCTTTGATGAAAAATACTTTGCATATTTTGAAGATATGGACATATGCCAACGACTAAAAAACAAGGGATATAAACTTCACTACTGGGGTTCCATGCGAATCATTCACTTGCTGGGCTCAGCACGAGAAAAAATAACTTTCCTTTCTTTAAAGGCAAATTACACCTCAAGGTATTATTATTTTAAAAAGTTTTATTCTCCTCTATGGCTCCCTTTTCTCTGGGCTGTTTCTAATATTGGATTGCTCACACGATTTACGGCATTTATTTTTTATTCTCTTTACAAAGTGCAATTTTATAACATTGCAAAAAAATATTTTTTTGTCTTTTTATCTCACTTGAATCCGGTATACATGGGTTATGCTAAGTAAATTAATTCACGAAATTCGAGAAATATATTCTTTCAGGCATCTCCTTGTAAATCTTATTAAATCTGATATCAAGCTGCGTTATAAAAATTCCTTCCTTGGATTCTTATGGCACATATTAAATCCTTTATTTTATTTAGGTATCCTGGCACTCGTCTTTTCTCAAATAATCCGAATCCAGATGGAAAATTACGTTCTTTTCCTTTTTGCCGGGCTTGTATCATGGAGGATGATTCAACAAACCAGCATTACCGCCACCCACTCCATTGTAAATAACCAGGAGCTGATCAAAAAAGTCTACACGCCAAAACTGATATTTCCCCTTGCTACAGTTATCTCCCAATATATCGATCATTTAACACTATCCCTTATCCTCTTTATTTTCTTATTTATACTTAAAGGAAAAATATCTTTTGTGCTTTTTTTTAGCCCTGTAGTAATTATTTTAATCTTTATTTTCTCATTGGGTCTTTCTTTATTATTTGCTACAAGTTATGTGTACGTTAAAGATACACCTCATATTATTGCCATAGGATTCCAGGCTTTATTCTTTCTCACACCAATTCTTTATCCTCTCTCTGTTTTAAGTCCAAAGTTAGAAAAATTTTTCAAACTAAATCCCTTTTATTATTTTATTGAATATTTCAGGTATCCATTTTATTACGCAAAAATGCCCCCAATAGAACAAACAGGTATAGTGTGTGGACTTTCTCTTATCACGTTTGGCCTGGGAATATATATTTTCCTGAGGAAAAAAGAGAGCTTTATCTTCAAATTTTAGGAGCTTGAAGGATTAGACAAGCAGATTAGGAAAATGGACAATACCTTATCCATAAAAACAGAAAACTTAGGGATACGATTTTTCCTGAAACATGAATACCAGAAAGGAAAAAAAGGGCTCAAAATATTCCAGGGTAAAATAAAAAAGGAAGAATTCTGGGTATTAAGAAATATAAATTTTGAAGCTAATAAAGGAGAGGTTTTAGGAATAATAGGTCTCAACGGCTCTGGAAAGACCACTTTACTAAAGAGTCTGGCAAGGATTTTACCTTTATCAGAAGGAAAGTTATGGATTCACGGAAAGATTGCACCATTAATTGAGTTAGGAGCAGGTTTTAATCCTGAACTGACAGGTGGAGAAAACATATTTCTGTCTGGAACTTTATTGGGTTTAACGAATGAAAGCATTAGAAAAAATTATTTTAAGATTTTAGATTTTTCCGGCCTGGAGAAATTCATAGATATTCCTCTAAAAAATTATTCCTCAGGTATGTTTATAAGACTGGCATTCTCTATCGTGGCAAATCTGGAGCCAGATATTGTTCTTATTGACGAACTATTTGCAGTCGGGGATGAGCCCTTCCAACAGAAAAGTTTTGAAAAAATTTTAAAATTTAAAGAAAAAGGCTCAACACTTCTAATTGTCAGTCACGACCTGAACACAATAGCGCGGTTATGTAACAACGTGATAGTTCTTGACGAAGGAAAAATCCAATTTAATGGAGAGTCTTCCCAAGGTATAAATTATTACAAAAATCTATTAAAAGGGATCAAGACTCTTCCTGAGGAAGATGAGGAAAAAATAGACGCCAAAATACAAACTACTGCAGAAACAACGCCAAAAGGAGCCGATTACTTAAGATGGGGTTCAGGCGAAATCAAGATCACAAATGTTACTTTTTTGAATAAGAATTTAAAGGAAACAAATACATTTACTGGTGGCGAGGTGTTTATTGCCAGAATTGACTATATTTCATCTGAAGAAATTAAAAATCCTGTATTTGGAGTTGCCTTTTATACGCCTTTTGGATTGCTTGTCAGTGGGCCAAATACTAAATTTAGTCTTCCAATAGAAAAAATTCCAAAATCAGGCAGTATATTTTATAAAGTAAACAATTTGAGTCTAAAACGAGGTGAGTACTTTTTCAGCGCAGCAGTATATGATTTTACACTGAAAAAAGCTTATGACCACTTAGAAAGAAAATTTAAGTTTTTTATAAAAGGAGGAGATCCATCGGATTTTGGCTATATTGATTTAAAAGGTTTATGGACACACAAGAAAAATGACAAAAATATTGGATAAAATAAGCCTTCCTTTTGACCAATACAGCAGATATTTGGAAAGCTCTAAAATATTAAAAAAGATATTCGGTGATAAAACCATCAAGATTCTTGATGTTGGTGGACTGTCCCATTTATGGCATATCGATGAGACATTTCGTTTAATAAATTTTTTCCTTCCTGAAAGTTTGACTTATACAATTGATCCAACCTGGAATAATGAACCAGGATTTTTACAGGCAGATGGCTTGAAGATTCCATTTAAAGATTCATCATTTCAAGCTGTTGTTGCCCTGGATACTCTGGAGCATATTAAAGACAAAAAAAGGAGTTCTTTTATAAACGAAATATTCAGAGTAAGTTCAGATATAGTTATCCTGTCATCTCCCTTTTTTAGTGACACAATAAAAAAAGCTGAAAATATTTTAGGAGATTTTATTCAAACTACCTTAGGCATCAACCATGTTGAGCTAAAAGACCATAGGGACAAAGGGCTGCCAGACTTCCAGCCGACTTTTAATAAAATAAAAAAATTAAGCAGGGAAACATTTTATTTCTCTATAGGCAACATCGAAAACTGGTTATTTTTTATGGCCTTGAAGTATTCCTTTATGCATAAGCTATCCTGGATTTTTATCAATAGATTTATGGATGCCTATTTTAATACTCACCATTATGAAAGCGAGTTTAAAGAGCCTTGCTACAGAACTGTTGTTGTTTGTACCAAAAAAAAGCCGTCTCAAGATTTTTTAAAAATTAAAGATTTTTATTCCAGGATCAATAAAAAAAACTCGGCACCAGCGATAAGTCTTGATAACTTCAAGATATTTGTTAAACATTTAGAAAGATCGCTAGCAGATTTAAAGCCTTCTCCATATCCCGAGGTTCTCCTCAGTGTTATTGTTGTAACCTATAATTCAGAGGATTATATAAATAAATGCCTCTCTTTTCTAGGCGAGCTATCGTCTCAATATAAAATAGAGCTCATTGTAATTGATAATGCCTCCCAAGATTCAAGTTTAGAAAAAATCAAAAAAATTTTCCCCCAAGCTATTATAAAAATTAATAAAAAAAATCTTGGCTATGCGAGAGCCGCAAATTTAGGGATATTGAATGCCAGGGGAGAATACCTGCTCCTTATTAATCCTGATTGTTTTGCTCACTCGCCAGAAATCGCCAAGCTAATCGATTATATGGAAAAAAATCCTCAGATTGGCATTGTAGGTCCTAAAATCTTAAATTTAGACGGAAGCATCCAAGGCTCAGCAAGAGCGTTCCCTAATGTTTGGACAGCCTTATTCGGAAGAACTACTCTAATTTCACGCTTATTCCCCCAAAATAAATTTACCCGCAAAAACATAATTGCCTCACAAGAAGTCAAAGAGCCCACAGAAGTGGATTGGATTTCAGGAGTTATGATGCTCGTTAGAAATAAATCTGTATCGGATGTGGGGCTAATGGATGAAAATTTTTTCCTCTACTGGGAAGATGCGGATTGGTGCACTCGCTTCCAAAAGCAAGGGTGGAAAGTAATATATTACCCCCATGCACAAGCAAAACATTTAGTCGGAGAAAGCATTAAGAAAAGAAAACTAAAATCAATTCTTGATTTTCATAAAAGTGCATATAGGCTTTATAGAAAATATAACATAAAAAAATGGAATCTTATAAAAAAACTATTTGCTTTAATCGGCCTGTTTTTAAGAGCTTTTATTCTCCTATTTTATCATATTCTTTTTCCTAGAAAGAAAAAAATTCCAAAAATGGAAAAGAGTCATCTCAATATACTTCATCTTGTTCATAATTATTATCCTGCTTTAGGGGGAGTAGAAAACTTGATGCAGAATATTTCAGAAATACTTCAAAAAAGAGGCCATACTGTTAAGGTTGTTGCTTCAAATGCACTTTCAGTAGAGGATTATACGCTCCCAAAAAATGACAAAAAACTCCTGCCTGTGGGAAAAGATACAATAAATGGAGTGGAAATCGAAAGAATTCCTTTCAGCACAAAAAATCAAACTCTTTGGAAGTATTTGTATAAATTATTCTGGTTTTTCAAACTTCCCGGAAACAGCTGGGTTAGAGCTCTCTGGCAGGGACCCCGGGCAAAAAAATATAAAAGAGCTGGATTGGACTTCCCTTGCGACCTGATCTGTGCTTGCCCTCTACCAACAAGGAATGTCTATTATGCTCATTTATTAAAAAAGAAGAAAAAATGTCCTTTAGTGATTATTCCCTGTATTCATACTGAGGATAAAGCTGGATACAATAACAAGCTCTATTATAAAATTTTAAAAAAGTCTGATGCAATAATTACCCTTACTTCTCTGGAAAAGGATTTTTTAGTAAAAGCAGGAGTAAATCCAAACAAAATTTATATTTCTGGGCTTGGCATAGAAGAAAATTTCCCAGGAAATAATGTTAACATTCGGAAAAAGTACGGAGTTAAAGAAAAAAATATAATTTTATATGTCGGACAGCATGGAGCTCATAAGGGAATTATAAACTTAATAAAGGCCATGGATGTTGTCTGGCAAAAAAGAGAAAACACCGCTCTAATCATTGCAGGTTCTCCCACAGCCCACACAAAAAACATTCTGAAATCTATTAATAAATACGACCAAGAAAAAAGGAAAAAGATATATTTAATCAATTCATTCAGCGAAGAGGAAAAAAGGGCGATTTATAAATCCGCAGATGTCTTTGTAAGCGTATCAAAGTATGAATCTTTTGGGATTGTTTATTTAGAAGCCTGGCTCAACAAAATTCCGGTAATCAGCTGTAACTCAGGCGCTTCCAGTACATTGGTCAGCAATTTTCAAGATGGACTTCACGTGGAATACGATAATCATGTGGAATTAGGAGTTGCTATCCTGGAACTCCTCAATGACAGAGCAACAAGAAAAAAAATGGGCGAAGCGGGTTACAAAAAAGTAAAAAATAATTATCTCTGGCCTCATATTATCGACAAAATCGAAGGGGTCTATAAAAAAGCATAAATGTTAACTTACACAAAAAATAAAAAAATAAAAATAAAAGAAATTTCAAAAAAAACATATTTCGTTTTTAAAAACAACAAGCGCATTAGAACCGATAAGCTCGGTGCTTTGATCTGGCAATCCTGTAATAATTCCAGCTTTAACCGGGTCAAGAGTAGAATAGGTAAAAAGTTAAATTGTCCTGAAGATCTATTAAAATACTACATGTATCTTCTTGATATTGCAGGAGTTATAAATAAAAGCCATGAAGCAAATAAAAATCCTCCTCAAAATAAAAAAGAAAACAGTTTTTACGACGATTTGGTCTCGCTAATTATAATAAATTTTAATGGAGAAAAATTCATTGTTGATTGCTTAAATTCAATAAGAAAACAAACTCATAAAAATAAAGAAGTGGTGCTCTGGGATAACAATTCTACAGATAACTCATTAAAAATTATTAACAAAAGTTATCCTGATGTTAAAGTTTTGGCCAGTAAAAAAAATATTCTATTCGCAAAAGCTGTTAATCTTTCTTTTAAGAAATGCTCGGGTGATTATTTCATAATTTTGAATCCTGATACGGTACTGGATAAAGATTTTATTTCAGAGCTATTGAGAAAGGCAAAGCAAAAAAAAGAGGCGGCTGCAATAGTTCCTAAAATGCTCTTTTTCTCTCTGCCGACTTGTATTAACAGTATTGGAAACTATGTGCCGCCCCATGGATGGGGATCTGATAATTTTATTGGTCACTTTGACTTCGGACAGTTTGATAATTTAAAAGAAGTTCCTTCCGCCTGCTTTGGAGCTGTTATGCTTAAGAAAGAAGCCTTAGAGGATGTTGGGCCGATTGATAATCACTACGGAGCATATTATGAAGACACTGATTGGAGTTACCGTGCAAGGCTTAAGGGCTGGAAAATTACTCCTGCGCCTCGTGCGATAATCTATCATAAGTTTGAAGGTTCATTTAAGGATTTTCCTGAATTTAAATCTAAATTGGTCGTAAGAAACCGGCTCCGGTTCGCCATAAAAATCTTTTCATTCTACCACGTCAGAGGCTTTCTGAAGAATTACTTCAAAGAAGATATAAGAAATTCGCTACATTCGCTCTTGAAATTCAAATTAAGAGTTTTTTTAATTTATCTCTGGAGCTATTTTTCACTTTTTGCCCAGCTTCCTGAACTGCTTGTGTCAAGGATAAAAACTCAAAAATCCCGGAGTAAAAAAATTACAGACAAAAACATATTAGATTTAGCACCTTATTATCCTCCTCTTTTGGACGAAACCTCCTCCCCTATTCTATCCGTCGAATCAATCAGGAATATTTACTGTTTGGAATTGTTTAAATAAAGAATGTAGGAATGCTAGAAACTTCTTTTTTGTTTATTCTTATAAAGCATTTTTTCTTTCCTTTGATCTTATCGATTCTTTTGACTTTGGTCTTAATTAAAATCTCAAAAAAACTCAACATATCTGTCTCCCCAAATAAAGACCGCTGGCATAAAAGCCCTGTATCCAATCTGGGAGGTATTGCCATATTCCTAAGTTTTCTCGTTCCATTTCTTATTATTGAGGCCAAGTTGAAAAATCATTATTATCTTTTACTTCCTCTCTTTTTAATTTTTACTCTTGGACTCTTAGATGATTTTTTCAATCTTAAACCATCAGTAAAATTGATTTTTCAAATAATCGCAGCAGTTATGTTGATTCACCAGGGATTCTTTTTTTCTGTCTCCGGAACAAATTTAATCGATTTTCCTCTTTCTTTAATTTGGATAATAGGGATCATAAATGCCTTTAATTTAATTGATAATATGGATGGATTGTCAGGAGGGATTGCATTTATCTGCGGCCTTTCTATATTTTCTTTTTTTATGATTCAAAATAATAGTCAGGGGATAATTTTATCCTTAATCCTCTGCGCCAGTGTCCTCGGTTTTTTATTTTTTAACTTTCCTCCTGCAAAAATCTTTATGGGGAATTCAGGTAGTTATTTTTTAGGAATTTCATTCAGCCTTATGAGCTTTCAAGTATTTACTAACAGTGGAACTCAGATTGTGCCTCCAATTCTTTTTCTTTTTTTAATCTTTTTTGTTCCAATATTTGATACATTATTTGTCTTTATAAGGCGTACATTTTCAAATAAATTATTCTTCCGGGGTGGATGTGACCATATCTCCCATACTCTTGTCGAGTACGGACTTACAGAGAGGAAAACTGTCTTTCTCCTGTATACTGTCAATTTTACCTGCTGTGCTCTGGCAATTTCTCTAAGTTTTTTAATTTAAGAGAACCGTTAAATCAAAACCATTAGGTTCCTGAAAAAATAACCTGCCCCCTTTTTCTGTCAGGTTTTTAGTCTATAAGAAAAATTCTTACTGTCAAAGATTGAGACTGGTTATTACCTTACGATAATACGGCTTTCACTAGAAGTAAAAGTAACAGTTTGTCCTGAAGGATTGTTCGCAAATATCTCTGTGACCGAAACCGGGCTTTCACCACTTCCTATAGATTCAAAGACAAGAGTCGCAAAACTTCCTGTTCCTTTTATCCCCTTTCCTGTTACAGGATTTGAAAATCCAAGGATACATAATCCGGATGAATTATCAATATTCTTCAGAAAAGGGACATCTTCTCCAAGCTGGCTAAGAAATCTTCCCTGAATGACTTCCTTTAATCTCACTACCTCAGGATTGAAGCTTATATTCAGAGACATGTTGCTGACTTCCTCCTGAATTCTTGCATTTACACTGATGCGAAATTCCCGATTCCGTGATACATTCAGACTTGGAGGATTTAGGCGGATCTGGTTCGTGCCTCTTCTTGCAGCTGTCTGTTCCTGCTCTGCAGCTTGCCTCGCCCTTCGGTCCAAAAGCTCCCTTTCAGTCGGCTGTCGGCTTGGTGTCCCTGCTGAAGAGATTCCTTGAGTGCCAATCCAGAGAGGCTTCTGGTCTTCTTCGCTGACAGGAATTATACGGATAATATGGGGAGTAATGGTCAGGATGACATCTGTTTGCTGGATAGTCTGGTTAGTGCTAGAAAGAAGGCCTCCCAGGATCGGGATGTGCTTAAGTCCTGCTATTCCGCTAACGGTTTTTCTCTCTTCATCCTTCAGTAAACCAGCAAGAAGGTTTGTCTCTCCATCTTTAAGCCTGATGACATTTTTCACTTCTCTTGTTGTAATAATAGGAATATTTGCAAATCCGGCTCCTCCTAGGGATTTTATCTTTATTTCTAATTCCAATGTTACCTCCCTCTCAAAGTGAATCCTGGGCGTAATTTTGACATCGATACCAACATCCTCATATTCAAAGTTTGTTATAGGCTGTTGACTTATTCCCCCCACAGCAATAGGAGTAAAAGTGGTTCGTGGGATAGGGATTTTATCCCCAACTATGTATGTCATTTCTTCCCCATCTAAACCCCGAAGTCTGGGCTGGGAGATTATCCTGGTGTCTGCATCGGACTCTAAAAACTGAACAACAGCAGCAGGGAGACTGATATGGAAATTTTCAGTTCTGGAAAAATCCAAATCCTTCAGCTTCATCCAACTTGGTTCTGTTGTTGCTTCAAGATCGCTGTATCTGATCCCGATTAAACCCGCTTCTAACTCCAAACCTAACTGCCTCAATTTCACCCGCGAGACTTCCATTATTTCCAGATCTACAATAATCTCTCCTTTTGGTTTATCCCAAACCCGGATGATCCTTTCCGCCAGCTCAATGACTTCAGGAGCATCCCTTATAGTGACAGAGTTTAAGTTCTTATCAACGATAATAGTGGGGCCTCTGTATTGAGAGCGAAGTATTGTCGTAAGACCGGCACGAATCTCCTCCGCGTTGATATTGGAGAGATAAAAGGTTTTTACGGCATTTAACTCATACTGAACTCTTTTCTGAGGTAAGTCAGGAGCTATTATAATTGTCCTCTCATCGATTACCCTGTAAAAATTCTTTGAAGCCAGACAAAGCGAATTTAACGCCTGTTCAAAATTCATATCAACAAGGTCAATCGAATAGGGAATATCCCTGAATTGCTCATCAAAGAGAATATTGACCTGAGCATGTTTACCCAGAGCTTGGAAAATGGAGCGAAGGGGAGCTTCTACTGGAAATTTTAATATGATTTTTTCATCACCGACTTTAAGCTTCACCGGAGGCTCTATGCTTATCTCCTTTGGCTCTTCCTCTTCAGGTTCTTCTTTTTTTGTTAGACTCTGCGCTTCCTCAACGATATTTCTGCCGAGATAACCATAGGAAAGGGCTTTTTTATACTCAGCAAGAGCTTCCTCTTTTTTCTCTTGAGATGCAAGCTCTCGAGCTTTATTAAGATGGTCATAACTGGCAGCAAGCCTAGCACGGAGAAGAGTTAGCCGATAGACAGAATTCTTAGGGTCTTCCCGGAATGCCCTTTCATAATATTTTATGGCCTCGTCCCAATTTTTACTGATGGCAGCCTCATGGCCTAATTTATAGCTTTGACTGAATGTAGCGCAGCCCCAAAAAATTAAGACAATTAATGCTAAAAATGCTATCTTTTTCATTCTTTCTCTCCTTCCAACAGAAACTTCCTCTTTTCTGAGTTCGAACTAACAATTTCAATCGCCGCAGATGTGATTTCTCCAATTTTTACTCCCTCACTTATCATCTCTCCTTTTTCCACAGCAAGAGTATTCCCTCTAAAAATAATCAGGGCGATAACTTTTTCTCCTGAAATGACGTATCCAACATATCTTATCTGTAATTGTCCTGGAGATGGGGCTTCCCTGGAAAAAGTTGGATTTTCACGAGGATTCTGCTGGGGTCTGGATATATCTTCTCTTTTTTCCTGTCTATCTGTCTTATGAACAGAAAAAATGTTCCTTTGTGGAGATTCAAGCTTCATTTTCTTTTTCAACAATAGTTCTTTCCGGATAAGACTTTTTGTCCCTTTTTCTCCAGCTTCTTTCTTCTGGAGCTTCTCCTGTCCTTCCCCGTTAGCCAGAAAAACACCCAGGAAAAGGACAAAAAAACCAGAAACAATTTTTTTAGTCTTCAAAATATCCTGCCAGGATAATTTTTAATTCAAGCATCCGTCCTCCGGCATCAATCTCTAAAAAGTCAATTTTTTCTATCATCAGGAACTTTGGGAATTTTTCTACAGTATGAATAAATCTTTTCAATGATAAATAGGTCCCCCTTATATTAAAGCTTGCGCGTACTTTTTTGATTTTTTCTTTTTTGAACTCAGAGTAGTCGAACCTTATTTGGGAGACACGGAACCTAGTTTCATTAAAAATCTGCTCTAGATCAAGCCTGAGTTGTTTTACAACATCCTTCTCATTGTAAAAATATTCTGTTTTTAACTCTTCCATATCGTTAAAAGCTTCCTGCCAATTGAGCCATTCCCTTTCCTTCTCCTGACTTACCTTTTTGAGCTGCATGTAACTTGCCTGCTTGTCTGTAATAGAGGAAAGTGCATTAAGATAACTCCTCTTCTGAGGAAGAGAAATTAATAAAAAGAAAAGGACAACTGCTGAAAGAAAAATACCCAGGAAGCGGAGTCCTCTTTTTTCCCTATTGTCTAATATATTAAATATTTCTTTCATAGCTTAAAGAAATCTCCGAGACTAACATTCCATTTTCTTTCAGATTTTCACTTTTCATTCTTATTTGATCAAATTTTAATTCTTTTAAATTATCAATCAACTCCAACAGGTCATTTACACTCGAAGTCGCAATTTTTAATTTCAACTGCAATCTCGAATGCTCTGCAAGCACTGGTTCCATGGAAACAATATAACTCGAATCAGGGAGAGAGCTCTCTAAATTAGAGAAAAACTGAATCCAGGAAAAGCTTTTTCTAAGAATAATTGAGTTAATCAAATCAACCTTTGGTTCATATTCTAAAGCTGCTGTTTCAATCCTGGTGGAATAGTTTTTCTCATCTCTTTGCACATTTTTCATCATTTGATCTATTGTCGATATCGAAACCTTTATTTTTTTTGCTTCATTTCTGTATTCAAGAAAAGTTTTTCCGGCAAAAAAGGACACAAGGAGCACAGCAGCTATCAGGACAGAAAGAAGCAAATAAAAAAACCTCCTGTTTCGCAGGGGATTACTCGCCAAATTTAGGTTTAATTTTCTTAAAACCATTATAGAATTTGTCCAATTAGAGGAGATAATATTTTTTTCTCTCTTAAGTCAAGCTTTGAAGTTAGGCATGTTTCTATCCCATTAAGAGGAAAAGTTAGTTTTTCTTTCAATAATGAGAAAATATCATCTTCAGTATCCAGCAGTCCCAGGCGAACCCAGATGGAATGGATTTTTTTTCTTTCTCTGTCTTCAATAAAATTGACAGTATTTTCCACTTCTTTAACAATCTCTTCTATTCTTTGCTGTCTGGAAACATCTGCTCGGGCGACATCAATAAAAGGCTTGAGGCGATATAAGGCTATTTCAGAATTGACGATGGCTATAAGGCTGAGAGAGTCCTCTTCGATATTGACAAGAAGAAAATCTTTCTCTTTTTCTCTATTAATTAAATAAAGCAAACTGAGAGTGGGGACACCTACTGTTCTGATTTTTAAACGAAGCCGGGTAAAGAGGTCTTCATATTCTTTTACAATCGAAGCTCGGGCTACTGTAGCTAGTATTTTTTCGGTATTGTTTGACCTGATCAAATCAAATGAAAACCTGGCATCATCTGGAAGTAAAGGTATCAGTTTTTTTACACGGAAGCGTATGATCTGCTCTCTCTCCTCCTTGGAAGGGGGAAGTGAACTAAATGAAAAGACAAAGGCTTTTAAGGACAGCTCAGGAATAAGACAGGCTATTTTATAATCAGAATGATGGATTTTTTTCAGTCCTTCCTTTATTCTTTCCTCCAACATAGCTGGATATTCTATATTCTTTTTATTGAATGAGGGCTTAATCATCCCTTTTTTAAGAGGGAGAATGAAATGATTTTTTATTTTCCTTTCTTTGGGGGAGATATGGATCCCACTAAAATAACGAGACGTCAATTGAAAAGCTGAGCGTGGGACAGGCTGTTGTCCAAAAAAATCTAGTATTTTCTCTAATAATAATGTCATCTTCTCACTCTACAAAAGTGACTTTGTTTAATTCTTTAAGGCTTGTCACACCATTTAAAACTTTCTTCATTCCCACTTCTCTTAAAAATATCATACCTTCACTTTTAGCTCTTTTTTTTATCTCAGAAAGGGGTTTTCTCGCAAGAATCATCTCTCGAATCTCATCGGAAAGCTCAAGCAATTCTGCGATGGCTGTTCTTCCCTGATAACCGGTAAAATAACATTCCGAGCATTCCCGTGCTTCATAAAAAAGTTGATCCTTGTATTTTTGCGGACTGAGCTCGGATTCAATCAATTGTTTAGGGCTATATTTCAGAGAAACCTTACACTTAGGACAGAGGACCCTAACCAGTCTCTGAGCCAGAATACAGTTGAGGGCTGAGATGAAACTATAAGGATCAACTTTCATATGAAGAAAGCGGCCTATAACATCAAAAACATTATTGGCGTGGACTGTTGTAAAGACCAGATGGCCGGTTAAGGCAGACTGAATAGCGATCTGGGCGGTTTCAGGGTCTCTTATCTCTCCGACCATAATTTTATCCGGATCATGTCTTAATATAGACCTCAGACCCCGGGCAAAGGTGAGTCCCTTTTTCTCATTAACAGGTATTTGGGTAATCTCTTCTATCTGGTACTCAACAGGGTCTTCAATAGTAATAATTTTATCTTCTGGAGTCAAAATCTCAGTCAAAGCCGCATATGAAGTTGTTGTCTTCCCGCTTCCTGTTGGACCTGTTACAAGCACCATCCCGTAAGGCTGGACGATATACCTCCGAAAACTATTCAGGACTTCATCAGAAAAGCCGAGCAAATCCAACCTCAATTCAGATATGGCCTGGGTAATCATTTCTTTATCAAGGATCCGAATCACAGCATCCTCACCATAAATGCTGGGCATGATGGAGATACGAAAGTCAATAGTTTTATCTTTAATCTTCAGCCTGAATCTTCCATCCTGAGGAACTCTGCGTTCAGCTATGTCAAGGTCAGACATGACTTTAATTCTTGAAATAATGGACGATTGAAACTTCCTGTCAATTCGCTCCATGGCTTTGCCTAAAACGCCATCGATGCGGTATTTGACAATAACACCTTTTTCTTTTGACTCGATATGGACGTCGCTGGCTCTTTTTTGGACAGCTGTAAATATAATAGAATTAATCAGTTTTATAATGGAGCCATCCTTATCTGCCAGAGTCTCCACTGAGATAACCTCTTCCTCTTCTCCTCCTTCCTTTTCTACAACCTGCATGATGAATCCTTCAGTCGCATCCTTGAGGACCTGCTGTGCGGTTTCGCTTTTTCGCAGAGCCTCGTGGATAGCCCTCCCGGAAGCTGCATAAATCTCTAATTTTCTTCCAAGATAAGATTCGATAGCATCCAGGGTAGCAATATCAGAAGGATCCGCTATAGCAACTTTTACAACATCCTCATTTTCTTCAAAAGGAATAAAATTCGACCTGTGAAGAAAATCAACAGGAAAAGACTGTACGAGTTCCCGACTTAAAGCATAGGACGCAAGATCAATGTATGGAACATTGTATCTTTCCGCTAATTTTTTTGTTTTCTCTTCTTCAGAGAGAAAAGTTTTTTGCGATTTTTCTTTTTTTGCCTTATTCATTATTGAACCACTCGAATTATATTAAAAATTGGTAAATATACAGAGAGAAGCATTGCTGCCACAACTAAGCCCATAAAAATTATGATAATGGGCTCAATCAGCGAAACAAAGGTATCAATCTTTGTTCGAATTCTTTCATCATAGAAATCAGCCACATCATTCAACATCCCTTCCAGATTTGCAGAGGTCTCTCCTATCCGAATCATATCAAGAGAAAGAGGTGGGAAAAAACCAGCCTTTGAAAGGGCCTCAGACAAACTTTCTCCCTGTTTAATAGAATCGGGCAAACTTCTCATCCTCTGAATATGGTATCTATTGGGGACTGCTTTATTAGCAAGACCAACAGCTGAGAGAAGAGTAATCCCTGCTTCAAGAAGAAGACTCAATGTACGTGAAAAAAGCGCCACTCCTGACTCTAACCAGATTGGCCCTCCATAAGGAATTTTGAGCTTAATTCTATCACGAACAACAATGTACTTTTCTTTCCCTCTTATCTTAAAATGAACTAAAACAAGCAGAAACACAAAAATTAAAAAAAAGGGGAAATAGGCTTTCGCCACACCTGAGAAGTTAAGGAGCGCTCGGGTTATAGCCGGGAGTTCGGCTTCAAAATCAGCATAAAAACGAGAAAAATTAGGCAGGATAAAAGTGATCAGGATTGCAAGGAGGATTATAGAAAAAAGAAGGAGAAGAACAGGATAAGTCAGGGCAGATTTGATCCTTGTTTTAGTCTGGGAGACGACTTTTGCATAATCAACGTAACGGGAGATTGTTTCTGCAAGGTTTCCGCTTTTCTCTCCTGCCATAAGAGAGGCGATATAGACCGTAGAGAAATTCTTTTCATAAGGAGCAAAAGCTTCTGAAAGAGATTTGCCTCCCCGAATTTCCTTATAAACCTTCATTAATAATTCTTTAAGGTGGATATTTTTAACGCGGCTTACTATGACATCAATACACTTGAGTATAGGATATCCCGCTTTAATTAGAGCTATAAGCTCCTGGTTAATCATAATAAAATCCTTGTCACTGATCTTCTTTTCAAAAGGAATAGCAGGAATATTGACCTTCTTCCAATCCAGCTTTATTGACAAAATGCAGAGGCCCTCATCCTCGAAATGCCTCCTGCATTCATCAGGGGAAGGCGCAAGAAAGGATTGGGATAGAACTCTTCCGTCTTCAGAAGCTAATCGACAAAGATAATAAGGCATCTATTTTTTGGTAAATTTTTATAACTCTCACAAAATATTACATTAATATTAGATTATTCGCTGTTTTTTGTCAACCTAAGCCCCCCAGGATTTATGACATTGTATTATATATCAAAAAAGGGATCCAGGCAACATCTAAGAAAGCTACAGTAAGCATCCTTATTTCCGTAACAATTTCTTTGGAAGTCAGGCAATCTGGTTAGGAAGCCATCTGGAGGCGAGCGGGCATGGCTCCTCAAAGAGGAGAGCGAGCCGAGGAATAAGTGGATTTTCCTCGCTGGGGAAAATACACGGGCTGACGAATCAGTTTGCCTGACTGTTTCTTTATCACGGAAATAAAGATGCTTCTAAAGCTACAAGGTCGTTTCATCCTTCCCCAAATACCTTTATGATATGATTGATCTGGCCTTCATCACTGAAAAAAAGATAGTTATGTCTGACCCCGAAAAGTTGACAAAAGCCTAAGAAAGATTTATTTTCTAGAAGAAGTGAAAAATAAAATTTCCCCTACAATTTTTTTCTTTTTTTTGATATCTCTTGCTTTCTCTTCCCAAGGAGGTTGGTCTCCAAAGGGTATATCTATCACAGAAAATTCAGCTAATCCCCAAAATGTGCCAGATAAAAAGCCCAAATATGATTATATGAGTACATTTCTATCCAGAAGTACAAAACCTCTTGGATTAAAGGAAGATCCAGAACTGGAAAGATTACTGAAGCAATACAACATTAAATGGGCAATCAGGTCTGGAAAAAAACACATTCTGGACTAAGGTACCCATATATTTTTTATCAAAATGATTCAATTTTTTGGATTCACGAAAAAAAAACTGCTAGCAAAGATCAAGATCTACCTGGTACTTATCCCCATTCTTATTCTCTTTTTGCTTGGTGGACTAAATATCTACAAAAAGATCACCTGGAAAGAGCCAACAGATGGTGTATTCTGGGATGAAAAACAAGAAGGCTTAACAGCAGTAAAAGTTGAGGTCAACAGCCCTGCTTACCTGCATGGCATCAAAAAGGGAGATATACTCTATTCCATCAACAACAACCCTATAAAAAACAAAATAGACATCTCAAAAAATTTATGGGTAGCAGGACGTTTAGACCAAAAAGTGACTTATCAGATCATGAAAGGAGGTGAACTTATCTTTCCCTCCTTCTATCTGAGTCAAATAGGGGTTAATCCCATCTATTTTTACCTTGCTTTTATCGGTTTAACCACTCTTGTTTTAGGATTAATTATCTTTCTCAACTCTAAAAAGCCCTTTTCAATGCCATACGTATATTTTTATTTAATCTCAATAGCTTTTTATTCGTTTTATATATTTTCTCCCACAGGCAAATTGGATACCCTGGACAGTCTTTTTTACTGGCTTGATAAAGTGGCTTTTCTTGTATTCCCTCCTTTACTCCTTCATTTTTTTATTATCTTCCCTCAACGAAAAAAATTCTTTAAAAAGAGAACCTCTTCAATTTACTTTTTATATCTCCCAGGGATTGTTCTCCTGCTGGCAAAAATACTTCTTCATCTTCCATTTTTCAGCATGAGCGACTTTCTCGTCCTCCGCTTACACCAGACATCAGAAAAACTGGATCTTATTCATTTTGCACTTTTTTCAATTGCATCCTTAGTGAGTATTCTCCACAGCACGATTAAACCCTCAAATCTTATGGTTAAAAAACAATTAAAGTGGATCGTATATGGACTCGGTATGGGAATAATTCCATTTACACTTTTTTACATCATCCCTTTTACATTCGGGCAGGTCCCTTCAAAGGCTGCAGAACTCACCATAATTCTTCAGGCTCTCATTCCTTTGGCTTTTTCCTACTCTATTTCCAGAGACAGACTTATGGAATTTGAGCTGCTCTTAAAAAAAGCTGCCACGTTGATCTCTGCCTCCGCCGTTCTTGCTATTGCTTATTTTATCATCAGCTCCCAGACAAAAGGCTTTGCAGAGAACAGGCTCAATGCTCTCATTCTAGGAATTCTAGCCATAATTCTCGGAGCAACGTTTTTTACTCCTCTAAAGAAACTTTTTCAGTCCATCCTGGATAGGGCTGTTTACAAAAGAAGCTACAAGTACCGCATAACTCTTCTTTCAATAAGCAAAGAACTCAGTCGAGAGAGGAACCTTCAAAAACTCTCTCAATCTCTTTTAGAATTGATTGCCAATGCTCTTTCTATAAAAAACATTGCTCTTCTTCTTCCTGTGGATTCTGAAGAAAACTCTTTTTATATCCTAAAATCCAGGGGTAAAACATTCCCGCCTCAAACCAAACTCGTCTTTGATGACCAACTCTATAAAAATTTAAAGGAAAAAGAATTCCTTTCTTATTATTCCATTGCCGAAAACAAGAAGCTGCAAAAAAAGTTCGAAGAGCTTTCTTCCTTCGGATTTTTCCATTACCTCCCTCTAAAAGTCGAAGATAAGCTTATCGGGTGTTTTGGAATGGGGAAAAAAGTGGACAACACCTTCCTCAGCATCGCAGATTGGGAGCTGCTTACAACAATATCTCCTTCGGTAGCTTTGGCCTTAGAAAATGCCTATTTATACAACCAGGCCAGCATTAGAGCCCTGGAGCTGGAAAGGCTTAAGGACTACAGCGAAAACATTATCGAAAGTCTAACCGTAGGAGTTGTTGTGATTGACCAGGAAGGAAGAATTACCGGATGGAATAGAGTGCTCGAAGATACTTTTTTAAAGAAAAAAGAAGAAGTTTTAAATAAAAACCTGCGTGAGGTATTAGGGGCAAACAACTACAAGGCTTTATTTCCCTTAGATACTACACAGGATTTCCGCCTCCTTAGTGAAATTACCCTTGAGATACCTCCTGAAGAGAAAAAAATATTCGACATCGCAAAAACTCCATTACTGGATAATGAAATGAATCCTTATGGGACAATTATCGCTTTTGAAGATATTACAGAAAAAATATCTCTCCAGCAGCAACTCCTTACTTCAGAAAAACTTGCATCAATCGGCCTTCTTTCTGCAGGCGTTGCCCATGAAATCAACACACCCCTAACGGGGATTTCAAGCTATGTCCAAATACTCCAAAAGAAACTTTCCAAATCTCATCTCTCTCAAATCCTAGAAAAAATTGAGGCCCAAACGGATAGAGTAGCCAGGATAATCAAAAACCTTCTCAACTTTGCCCGGAATCCTTCAGAGTCATCCTTTCATCACATCAACCTCAAGGAGAACCTTGAGGAAATTATCTCCCTAATTGATTACAAATTAAAAACTATGAATATAAAACTCGAGTTAAACCTTCCATCTGTTGAATCTATCTGGGCGGATGGAGAGAGGCTCCAGCAGGTCTTCATCAACATCATCCTTAATGCCATGGATGTCATGCCTGATGGAGGAAAATTAAAAATCGGACTCAACCAAGTAGATAACCAGACTATAATAAAAATCGAGGACACGGGAACAGGGATTCCAGAACAGCATTTACCACACATTTTTGATCCATTCTATACTACTAAAGGAAGCGGAAAGGGAACTGGCCTTGGTTTATCCATCAGCTATGCCATCATCCAGGAACATGAGGGGCATATTACAGTAGAAAGCGAGAGTGGAAAAGGCTCTCTTTTCACAATTTATATTCCTATGGATTTAGACAAAAGAAAAATGAGCAAACAATCTGTTTCTCAAAAGTGAAAAAAATGACCCAAAAATCAAAGATTCATATTATTGACGATGAACCCATTATACACGAAGTTTTAGGTGATCTCTTAACCTCTGAAGGTTATGAAGCGGAAAGCTCTTTTAATGGGAAAGAAGCTCTTGATAAACATGTTTCCCAGACTTTTGACCTTATCCTTCTGGATTTGCTTATGCCTGGAATGAGTGGAATAGAAGTCCTTAAAAAGCTAAAAAAGATAGATACTCAAGCTGCTATCATCATCATCACTGCTTTCGCCTCAGTGGAATCTGCCATATCTACGATGAAGATTGGAGCATACGATTATATTCAGAAGCCTTTTAAACATGACGAGCTTCTTATGACAATTAAAAGAGCCCTCGAACATAAAAAACTTCAAGAAGAAAACTTGCGATTAAAAGATGAGCTCAAAACAAAATACAGTTTTGAAAACATCATTGGAAAAAGTAAGGTCATGCAAAATATCTTCGAAATAATAAAGGCCTCTGCGCCTACCCGAAGCACTATCCTACTCCAAGGTGATAGTGGAACAGGAAAAGAGTTGGTTGCAAAAGCCATCCACCAAAACGGTGACAGGGCAAATTTCCCTTTCATAATCGTCAACAGCGGATCCCTTCCTCCAGATCTGTTGGAAAGTCATCTTTTCGGTCATGTTAAGGGGGCCTTCACTGGAGCTGTAAGCCAAAAAAAAGGTCTATTTGAAGCTGCTGAGAATGGAACTATCTTTTTTGATGAGATATCTTCTCTTAATCTGGAAACTCAATCAAAATTATTAAGAGTCATGCAAGAACGAGAGTTCATGATGCTAGGAGGAACAAAAACAATCAAAGTCGATGTCAGAGTTATTGCGGCAACAAACTCAGATTTAGAGGAACTCATTAGACAAAATAGGTTCCGGCAAGACCTCTTCTATAGATTAAATGTCATTAAAATAGAGCTCCCTCCCTTGAGAGACAGAAAAGAAGATATTCCACTTCTGGTGAAGCATTTCTTAGATAAGTACAGCAAAGAAAATAAAAAAGATATAACAGGTTTCACTGAAGGTGTTATGGAGATCCTGGTTAATAATGATTGGCCGGGAAATATAAGAGAGCTGGAAAACCTAATAGAAAGATCTGTTGTCTTAACTAAATCCAAGATCATAACCAGAGAGAGTCTTCCTTCCTTCCTCCTGACCACTAAAAAAGATAGCACCGTACTTTCGCAGGCAACCAACGAGCTCAACTTAAAGGAACATATTCAAACATTTCAAAGAGAGGCTATCATTAGTGCTCTTAAGAAAACAAAAGGAATTCAAAAAAAGGCTGCCAGTCTCTTAGGAGTTAAACCCACTACATTAAATGAGATGATTAAAAGATTAAATATCAATATCACAAATTTATCTTAAAAATCTTCCTGGTACAGCTTTATCCGGATTTATTTTTATTTTTTTCGGTTTATTCTGTAATCCAAATTCAAATTCCTTATTTCTCTCGTCGATAACAATCATCTTCTTGACTTTCTCTCCATTCTCAATCCACTCTACCCACAATGGAAAAACAAAACGCTCTTTCTGCTGGGTAATTTTTAATTTTAGGATGTATCCCTCCTCCCCTTTCTGCAGAGAGTGAGTAACTTTGACTTCAGGAAGAACATAAGAATTAAGCCAATTCTTGAAGAAAATTTTCAGGTCTTTTCCTGAGATCTCTTCCATTGTCTTGATAAAATCATTCGTACCTGCTGCACTGAACTTATTCCTTCTGAAAAACTCCTTCAATCCCATGAAAAAAACTTCTTCTCCAAGATAGTCTTTAAGCATATAAAGCTTCTTT
>Ga0209991_10000175_pt1 | contig 28400 bp, 25 predicted proteins | sample ChitaG_FD_183167 | JGI IMG/M metagenome (GOLD analysis project Ga0209991, IMG submission 183167) | Deep subsurface microbial communities from South Pacific Ocean to uncover new lineages of life (NeLLi) - Chile_00310 metaG (SPAdes)... | ecosystem: Environmental > Aquatic > Marine > Oceanic >... | reverse complement strand
CTATCTTCCCCAGATTGAGCAGGGCGGCACATACCACTGCCCCGGTATTGCCTGCGGAGACAAAGGCTGAGGCAGTGCCCTCTTTTATAAGGTTAAGTCCTACTACAATTGAGGATTTTGGCTTGCTGCGAATTGCCTGGACAGGCTGCTCGTGAAGCTGAATAACTTGACTGGCTTCAATGATAGTAAGACCTAGTTTCTCTAAATGGCGGCCCGCCAGCACATGGAGTATTTTTTTCTTGCCCACTAGAGCAATATCCACTTTGTACTCTTGAGCCGCTTTTATGGCTCCTTTAACTATTTCATGGGGAGCATATTCTCCACCGGCGGCATCAACGGCAATTATCATTTATCCCCTCTCTTGACTGGTTGGGCTTCTTTCCCACAGGTCACAGCGACCTCCCCATCGGGCAAGAACCTGACCATTAAGTGAAAGCTGGGCTATCTCACATTGGTTAGGACAAGCTTCGCATTCGAATGAAGAGGTACGATATTTTATTTCACTTACCCCGAATCCCTTGAACTTGCTTCCATTGTTACTATTTACTATCTCTTCATGTACCAGCAAGGCTGCTCCTATTGCCCCCATGAGCTCGTGGTGGGATGGGATAATGATTTCAGTATTAAGCTCTTCCTGAAGTGCCTTCACGATACCTTGGTTAAAGGCAACCCCACCCTGAAATACTATTGGTGGTTTAATATCCTTGCCTAAGCCAACATTATTAAGATAGTTACGAACCAATGCTTGGCACAGACCGTAGACAATATCCTCGGTTCGATGCCCCATTTGTTGTTTATGTACCATATCTGATTCAGCGAAGACCGTGCACCGCCCGGCAATACGTATCGGCGTGTTACTATCCAGTGCCCGCTGGCTGAATTCCTCAATGCTCATATTAAGGCGCTGTGCTTGGTGGTCAAGAAAGCTACCGGTGCCGGCAGCACATACAGTATTCATCCCGAAGTCAGTTACTATCCCATCTCTAATAATGATTATCTTGCTATCCTGCCCCCCAATTTCTATCACGGTTTGCACTTGAGGGATATGTAACAGGGCAGCCACGGCATGGCTGGTAATCTCATTCTTGACTAAATCGGCACCAACGATAACCCCGGCTAAGTAGCGAGCGCTACCAGTAGTAGCCACCCCACGAATGTTAGCCTCTTTAGGTAGTCGCTCTTCGATTTGTTTCAGCCCTTGCTGCACCGTATCAATGGGCTTGCCCTGTGTCAGCAGGTAGGTATGGGTAATAAGCCCATCATTTTTATCTAGCACAGCAAGCTTAGTAGTTACTGAGCCAACGTCAATGCCCAAATAGACTTCCATGAACTCTCCTTAGACTGTTAATGCCTGCCCGTCGCTTCCATTCCAGCAGGTCAACGAATGCCTCTAGTCTGGTTAGCATGCCTGGCTTAGCTATTTGCTCATCACAGAGTATGGTTAGCACTGGGATATTCTCCTTGGTCGATGGCATGATATTTTGAGCTATTATTTCAGGCATACAGGTGAAGGGAGCTAGGTGAATTAAGCCGTCATACTCTTTAGCATGGAGTACCTTTTCTCCTACTGATTCCCAGCCGTCACCACCAATATCCCGCTTGAGGTAGGGCAGGGCTGCCTTATGAATTCTGCCCTTCTCATTCATTCCCAGGGGATTGAGGAACAAGCTGAATTTGGTCCACTCTGAGACGAAGGTTGTCCGCCTTACCTCTACCCCCAGCTTACCCAACTCACTCTCTACATCTAGATTAGAGAAAGGCTCCAGTACCACATAAAACTCTCCGGTGATGCCTACTATCAATGGTTGGGCTTGGACATCCTTAGTTACCTGCTTGAGCTGGTTAATGTAGTCTATTTCTACCCTCTTCAAGGTCTTATAATCATCTGTATTGTCAATAGCCTTTAACGCTTTGTTAAATAGCTGATTGGCTGTCCCCTTTATCTGTTCTACAGCGCGAACCTTTTGCACTACTTTCTCTATTTTATCTATAGCATTTAGCTTGGTCAGTCCAAAGCGAAAGGCTAATATAATCTTAGTCCAGGGCGCGTTATTTGACAAGCGCTTAATCATTTCTAGCAATCCGAATAGCTTGCGTTCTGAAACTCCTACTTGGATCATTTCAATATTATACCCGAGGTCATGAAGAATTTGTTCCTGTGTCTTGGCATAGTAGCCCAAGCGACAGATACCATTGCCGCCAGGCATCAGCATGGTATCTGCCCCCATCTCAGCAGCTTCAATCAGGTTACCCAGAGTCAGCTTGAACGGGATGCATAACCCTTCCGGGGAGTGCTTGACGCCGAGGGACAAGGTGTGCAGGTTGTTAACCGGCGGCATCACATAGTCCATACCAAGCCTTTGAAATAGAGCTTTAAAGGGTATATAGATATTACCCATATGAGGCATGCCTATGCGCATACTGCTACCTGTCTCCTTTTTCTTCTGTGTATCATATCAAGGAAGGCTTCCAGTCGGGTAACCACACCAGCCTCAGCGGTATGCTCTTCTAGGGTAAGGCTCATAAAGGCAGTAGTCCCCAGCCTGTTAGCTTGCTGGCGTACCATATTCATCATTACTGAATCAGGTCCACAGCCAAAGGCCATTACGCCAATAACTCCGTCGGCCCCACTTTTCAAGTAGTGCTCTCCAGCACCTATCACTTCCTCTTCATATGTCCAGTAGGCTTTACCCACCAATCTAGTGGTAGCTGATCCAAGTTCCTCGGTGGTGAGCATCTCTGGGGTTAACACCTTACTGTGAGCTTGCTCAAGTCGGTAGATAAGGCGGTGGTTTGTGAATTCATCATAGAGGAGATAAGGGTGACCAATGATAGCAATGGTGGCTTGTATTGGAATTGGGTGGTTAGAATGCTTCTCTAGTTGTGTCTCAGCTGTGCCTGGCATTCCTTCTATCGCTTGTGGTGGGGTTAATCCATGACTGGACATTAGCTGTCGATAATCCAGGTGAGCTTGCCAGGCAGCCATACTAGCTTGTCTGACCTTAAATGGATTCCAGGTAAAACGCCGTCCCAGTTTGTAAATAGCTTGATACAGCTCTCGCTTCCCTCTGTTAATATCAATATCTATATCTAGAATAGGAGGCAATTCAGGGATGACGGCTTTGGTCATATCAGGTAAGCCAAGAAACTTGGAACAGTTATAGACCTTCCTTTTTACACTGCGAACGGCAGGAACAAAAACATAGTCGCACTTTTTTACTAGAGAAAGAATATGACCCAGAAAAACCTTAACTGGCAAACAGGTATCAGCTACCACCCGAGACGAGCCTTCTGAGAGCATAGCCTGAGTGGTTGGTGGTGAAACTACCACTTCTGCCCCCAGTGCTTCAAAGAAAGTCTTCCACGTAGGGTAGTATTGGTAGTAGAGGAGGGCTCGGGGAATGCCTATCCTAATCATTTCTCTTGCGAAATTCCTCTTCGACCTTGATAACTATTTCAGGATTGGTTACTAGGTCAACAACTGTCATAGCCAGAGCTTTGGCAGCATCAAGGAGACCACGGCTTCCTGCCTCTGAGGCTGCTGCCTCAGCAAACTGAGGAGAATGTATTACTACCTCCCTTGGGGCTATGGCTACGAAAGGTTGAATACTAGGTACTAATTGACTAACATTGCCCATATCGGTGCTACCAAAGGCATTACTAGAGGGGTAGAGCTCAACCTGGCGTCCTAGGGACTCCATATTTTGCTTGAATAGTTGAGCAAGGATTAGATTATTGTGTAGAGGAGCATAGCGTATATCTCCCCACCTGTATTCTAGGCGGGCGCCGCTAGCTGTGGCAGCTCCAGTAAAGCAATTTATGACCCTCTGTTTCAGTTCATTGAGGTAGGTATCATCCTCGGCACGTACTATAAAAATTCCAGCACTGTGGGCGGGAACAATATTAGCTGCTTCCCCCCCATCGGTAATAATACCGTGGATGCGGGCCGTGCTCTTAATGTGTTGGCGCAGTGAATTAATGGCAGCAAAGGATTGTAGCATGGCTTCTAGGGCATTAATGCCTGCCTCTGGGCTTGCTGCGGCGTGAGCCGCTTTGCCAAAGAATTCAACCTCTAGAGTCTGGCAGGCAAGAGCATGGGTGGTAGCCACATCATATGTCTCCGGGTGCACCATCATAGCCATATCCAAATTGTTGAAGGCTCCTCTCTCAGCCATTATTACCTTGCCCCCATATATCTCTTCAGCTGGTGTGCCGATAACAAGGATGCTGCCCCCGAACTGGTCAACAACTCGTTTAGAAGCTATTCCAGCACCAACTGCACAGGTAGAGATTAGGTTGTGACCACAGGCATGACCAAGCTTAGGCAAGGCGTCATACTCAGCTAGAATAGCGATGGCTGGTTTGCCTTGCCCATAACTCGCCCTAAAAGCAGTGGGTAGCTCACAGATACCCCGTTCTACAGAGAAGCCATTTTCCTCCAGATACTGGGTTAACCAGGCAGCTGCCCTGACCTCTTTAAAACCTAGCTCGGGGTTGGAGTGGATTTTTAGGCTCAGCTCACTAAGTTGACGGCGATGAGCATCAATTTCGTCTATGACTGAGGCCTTTGATTTTTCCATATTCAAATCCCCATTCTGGGATAGCTTCCAATTACCATCTAATGATTATTATAGCTTGGTGCGGTCAGGATTTCTAGGTGGTGACATTCTTTTTTTGTCAACCTCGTCTCCTTAATCCCCCATGAACAGCCTTGTTTAAATTTATAGGTATATGTTGCTATTGAATTTTGGACTTGATTATGGTATACTTTATTGGATTAGGCGAAGATTAAGTAGTTGAGTGGGTGTTATTCCCACTTTTTTATTGTAGGGGGAATAGTAGGATTGGAGGTCTTGCTCTAAGATGAAGAGCGACTTTATGCTCGCTATCACCCAACTCTCGGCTGAGAAGAACCTGCCTAGGGAGGTGGTTGTTGCTGCAGTGGAGACAGCGCTGGTATCAGCTTATAGGAAGGATAATTTTGCTGCTAACCAGAATATTGCAGTTAAGATTAGTCCTACTACCGGCAAGGTTGAGGTATGGGCTGAGAAAACTGTAGTCGAGCGACCTTCAGATGTACGCCGTGAGATCTCATTAGACGAAGCACGACGAATCAAGCCGGAGGTACAGATTGGCGAGGCTATCGAGGTAGAAGCTACTCCGCGTAATGCGGGGCGCATTGCTGCTCAAACAGCAAAACAGGTGATTCTGCAGCGTCTTCATGAGGCAGAGCATAGCGCTATATTCGAGGAATTTGTTGACAAGGAAGGCGATATTGTCACCGGGCTGGTGCGGCGTATTGAGCCCAGGCAGGTATTTATTGATTTGGGTAGAACAGAAGCAATATTACCCGCAATTGAGCAGGTGCACAGTGAGAGGTATCGAGTTGGTCAAAGGCTTAAGGTTTACCTTTTAGAGGTAGTTCGGACTAGTAGAGAACCTCGGGTGGTGGTATCACGTTCTCATCCCAATTTGCTTCGTCGGCTTTTTGAATCGGAAGTTCCCGAAGTTTATAACAGCGCTGTGGAAATAAAATCAGTTGCTCGAGAAGCTGGCTATCGAAGTAAAGTTGCTGTAGCTGCACATCAGGATGGCATTGACCCTGTTGGTTGCTGCGTTGGATTGCGCGGTATCAGGATACAAAATATCGTGAGTGAGTTAAATGGCGAAAAAATAGACGTTGTTTTATGGAGTCCACAAACTAGTGCCTTTATTGCCAGTGCTCTTAGCCCAGCTCAAGTATTAAGTGTTGAGTTGAATGATGAGGAAAGGGTAGCTACTGTGGTTATTCCTGATAAGCAGCTTTCATTAGCCATCGGTAAAGAGGGGCAAAACGTTAGGCTTGCGGCTAAACTCACTGATTGGCGAATTGACATTAAGAGTGCTTCGACTGCTGAGGCACAAAGAATAGAAGAAGCTAAAATTTTAACCGAGACAGAAGAAGAGGCTGTAGTTAGTGAGGAGCTTCCAGCTGAAGTGCCAACTATAGTGCCTGCAGGAGCAGCCGAAGCAGCTGAGACAGCTGAAACAACTGAACCTTTACCAGCGCTTGATACCACATTTGTTCCTCAAGGAGTCCCTTTTGAACCACAAGTAAAGGTGGAAAAACCTGAGATTCGCTTTGCTGAGGATATTTTGGTACCGGGACCGACTAAGCCTGAGGCTAAATCAAAGAAGAGGAAGAAGAAAGGCATCGCAGGCAAGGAAAGCGCTGAGGATGGTATTAAGCTTAAGAAAGTGCGCCGAGGGCCTGAAGTGCCTGTGGATGAGGATGAGGAATATTAGACAACATATTCCACAGCGGACTTGTGTCGCTTGTCGTAAGGTAAGACCTAAGCGGCAGCTAATCCGTTTGGTGCGTAGTTCCGACGGCAGTGTGGAGGTTGATACTGGTGGTAAGAGGGTAGGGCGTGGTGTTTATTTATGTCGAGCGCAGGAGTGCTGGGAGGTTGGGCTGAAGGGTAGCCATCTAGAGCATGCTTTACGGACCACTCTTGCTCTGGAAAATCGAGAACAGCTTATTAGATATGGGGAAGACCTTGGGGAGGAATTAGTCAGTGGCTAGTAAACCAAGTAATGTTTTAAAGCCCTTAGCTGAGGAGGTTAGTAATAACCCTTCTTCACCAAAGGCACAACTGATTGAAATTCCCCACACTTTAAGCGTGAGGCAACTAGCTGACCTATTGCGGGTTAGTGCCATAGACATTATCAAGCAACTGATGAGAAAAGACGTTATGGCTAATATTAACCAGGTCATTGACTATGAGGTGGCAGCTGCTGTGGCGGTAGACCTTGGTTATAAAGCACGCCTGAAGCCTCGGCCAGCCCAAAAATCGGCTAGCGTTATTAGCGAGATTAAAAAACAGCAGCTCCAAGACAAGGAGGGCAGTGGTCTGCGACCGCGACCTCCTGTAGTTACTATTATGGGGCATGTTGATCATGGTAAGACTAGACTCCTTGATGCTATCCGGCAGACTAATGTGATGGCTACTGAAGCTGGGGGTATTACTCAGCATATTGGTGCTTATCAAGTAGAGGTCGATGGGCAAAAGATAACCTTCTTGGATACCCCAGGCCATGAAGCCTTTACCGCTATGCGAGCTCGTGGCGCGCAGGTAACTGATATCACTATTTTGGTAGTGGCTGTTGATGACGGGGTAATGCCGCAGACTTTAGAAGCTATAGACCATGCTCGGGCAGCTGGGGTGCCGATTGTGGTGGCTATTAATAAGATTGATAAGCCTGACACTAACCCGGAGCTTGTTAAACAGCAGCTAGCTGATGCTGGCTTGGTTATCGAAGAGTGGGGAGGAGATGTCGTCTGCGTTCTAACTTCGGCTAAAGAAAAGAAAGGCATCTCTGAGTTGTTAGAAAATCTTCTGGTTGTGGCTGAGATGGAGAACCTTAGAGCAAACCCTTCTCAGTCAGCGGTAGGAGTGGTTATTGAAGCTGAGATGGATAAGACTAAGGGACCATTAGCCACAGTGCTAGTTCATACCGGAACCCTAAGACTTAGCGATACTATAGTGGTTGGTACCACCTGGGGTAGGATAAAGGCTATGTTTAATGATATGGGTAAGCGAGTGAGGAAGGCTGAGCCGGCTACCCCGGTTGAAATCCTGGGCTTAAGTAGTGTGCCCCAAGTGGGGGATACCCTAACTGCTGTGGCTGGTGAACGCCAAGCACAGGCTTTAATACAAAAGCATCTAGAGGAGATGAAACAAGAACCAAAATCGGTGAGCCTTAGTAGCCTCTTTGACCAAATAAGTGCCGGCAAAGTAAAAGAGCTTAATATTATTCTCAAGGCTGATGTTCAAGGCAGTATTGAACCAATAAGAAGCTCTTTAGAACAGTTGGGAACAGAGGCAGTCAAGGTTAGAGTTATCCATAGTGGTAGTGGCAATGTTACTGAGAATGATGTCATGTTAGCCATTGCTTCTAAGGGGCTCATTATTAGTTTTAATACTGGCTCTGAGCCAGGAGCGCGGCGATTGGCTGATGTAGAAGGCGTAGACATCCGCTCCTATGATGTGATTTATGATGTGGTAGACGATATAGGCAAGGCGCTCAAGGGTATGTTGGAGCCGGCTTATGTTGAGATTATCGAGGGGCGTGCTGAGGTCCGCGCTACCTTTTCCGCTGGAAAGAGAGAAAAGGTGGCTGGCGTCTATGTTACCGAAGGTAAGGTAACTCGGGGTGTCTCAGCCAGGGTGCGGCGTCAGGAGCAAGTGGTGTGTGAATCCACTGTTAGCAGTCTGAGGCGCTTTAAGGATGATGTTAAGGAAGTGGTTGCTGGTTATGAGTGTGGGGTAGGTATTAAAGACTTTTCCGAGTTTGAAATTGGCGATATATTAGAGTTTTTCAGGACAGAAGAGAAGGGTAAGTAGTTTTAAAGCGGATAATTATGGCACATCGAATTGAGCGGGTGAATCATCTTATTCGCCAGGAAATTAGTGATTTGCTTAAGCGCCAAGTCAAGGACCCACGACTTGGCGGTTTTGTAGCTATAACCGAGGTTTCTGCCTCTCCTGACCTGAAGTATGCTAAGATATTCGTAAGTTGTATGGGTGACAAGGAAGAGAAACAGGAGGTACTGGGCGTATTAACTGCTGCTTCAGGTTTCTTCCGTAATGAGCTGGCTAAGCGGCTGAGGTTACGACATATTCCTGAGCTAATCTTTCAGTGGGATGATTCTATAGAGCGAGGGGCTCACCTCCTGGAGTTAATCAATAAGGTTAGTGGAGAAGGTGACATACATACGGATAGAAAGCCCTAGATACACCGATGACTGGCATAGAGGTTGACTGTGAATGGCATACTCAATATTAATAAGCCTCCGGGTAAGACCTCTTTTGACATTGTAGCTAAGGTGAAGCGGCTGAGTGGAGAGCGGCGCGTTGGGCATGCCGGTACTCTTGACCCAATGGCTACCGGTGTTTTACCTGTTTGCCTTGGTCGGGGGACACGTGTTATCGAGTTTTTGGCAGATGCTGCTAAGACTTATCGGGCTCAGATTGAATTAGGTGTGGCTACAGACACCTATGATGCCAGCGGTAAGGTTACCTACAGGGGAGACCCTTCTGGGATTAGCCAGGACCAAGTGGAATCGGTATTTACCTCTTTTTGTGGCTTAATACAGCAGACACCTCCAATGTATAGTGCTGTAAAGCATCATGGTAAGCGACTTTATCAATTGGCACGTGCTGGCATTAAGGTTGAGAGAAAAAGTAGGCTGACTAAAATCTATCACTTGGAGCTTGTAGACTGGCACCCACCTGTAGTCACTATAGAAGTAGAATGTAGTAAAGGGACCTATATCCGTTCAGTGGCTCATGATTTAGGGCAGGTCCTGGGTTGTGGTGCTAATTTGAAGAGCCTAATCCGTTTGAGGTATGGTCTTTTTGAGATAGGAGATGCAATTTCTGTGCCCCAACTTGAGGAAGCCTTCCGCTGTGGGTACTGGCGACACTTTGTTTATCCCATAGATATTATGCTTTTACATTGGACAGCTATGGTCGTCAGTAAGGATACGGGACTGGTTTTAAGGAATGGGTGTCCCTTGGTTTTGGAGAATAATGATAGCCCAGCACGGTCTTCTTTTGAAAATCGTTGTCGGGTCTATACTCCTGACGGTTGCTTCGTAGGTGTGCTACACTTCAATTCTGAAAAAGGGCAGTGGCAACCTGAGAAGATTTTCCTGTAGCTGGTTTATAGCTGATAGGCAGCTAAATTCCTTTTTTGTGTATACAGTATTTAAAGGGCTTGACAGCTTGCTTATAATAGGAATATAGTTCAAACAGTGTCAAGAAGGAGGTGACAAGAGGTGCAGGCGTATTGTTTTAAGTGCCGAAAGAAGGTAGACATAAAGAACCCTGAGCGTATTACCCTGAAGAATGGGAGGCCGGCTACAAAAGGGGTCTGTTCTGGTTGTGGGACCAAGGTATTTAGAATTGGTCAAGGCTAATTAGCAGTCCGTTTCACGGCGCTGAAAACTTGGGGCACCTCGGCAGGTAACTTCTGTGCTAGTCCAGTTAAGGCACATATTTCGGCTATCTCATGGGTTACGTGTTTGAGGAGGTTAGTACTAGTATCTTCAGTAAGGTCGGTGGCACAATGATTACAAGTTACAGCATGTCTCACTGGCTCATTAGTGATAGGACACCGACTTAGGAAGCATGGCTTAAAAAACTGTAGACTATGTTTCCTCCACATTTATGAAAGTTGCGGTAATAGCTTAACCTGTAATGTTGGTGTTGAGGGTAACTTGAGTAAAGCCTTTTGTAGTGGCTTTTTACTGTTAGAAAGGAGGGTGATTGCACCTTGGGTAATATAAATGTAGCCATAATAGGAGTAGGAAACTGTGCCTCATCACTCATTCAGGGTGTTTATTATTATAAGAAGGCGAAAGAGACTGAATTCGTACCTGGGCTTATGCACGTTAATCTGGGGGGGTACCATATAAGTGATATTAACTTTGTGGCTGCCTTTGATATTGATAAAAATAAGGTTGGCAAAGACCTAGCCAAGGCAATTTTTACTTCACCAAATAATACCTTCAAATTTTGTGAAGTAGCAGCTACAGGTGTTAAAGTTCAGCGGGGCATGACCCATGATGGCTTGGGTAAGTATCTTTCTCAAATAATACAAAAAGCACCAGGACCAACCGCCGATATAGTTAAAATCCTTAAGGAAACCCAGACCGATATGGTCATTAACTATTTGCCCGTCGGTAGTGAAGAGGCAACTAAGTGGTATATTGAGCAGGTGCTGGACGCAGGTTGTGGCTTTATTAACTGTATTCCTGTTTTTATCGCCCGAGAGAAGTATTGGCAGGAGCGCTTTACTGGAAAGGGGCTTCCAGTTATTGGTGATGATGTAAAATCCCAGGTTGGGGCAACGATTGTTCATCGTGTTCTTACTCGTCTTTTTAGAGACCGTGGTGTTAGGCTGGAGCGAACCTATCAACTAAATTTTGGCGGTAACACTGATTTCTTAAACATGTTAGAGCGCGAGCGCCTTGAGTCTAAGAAGATATCCAAGACTACCTCAGTTACATCTCAGCTAGATTACGAGCTTGACTCTGATGATATCCATGTTGGCCCCAGTGATTATGTTCCTTGGCTGACTGACCGCAAGTTCTGCCATATAAAAATGGAAGGGCGAACCTTTGGTGATGTTCCTTTGGACCTGGAGCTAAAGCTTGAGGTGTGGGATAGCCCCAACTCAGGTGGAGTGGTTATTGATGCTATCAGGTGCTGTAAGCTTGCCTTGGACCAAGGATTAAAGGGGGCACTGGTAGCTCCTTCAGCTTACTTTATGAAATCACCGCCAATTCAGTATACTGATGATGAGGCTCATCGGCTGGTAGAAGAGTTCATCGTTAGTGCTCAGCAAACCGAAGAAGAAAAGCCATCTCAGTGAGACTACAGGGAGGTTTTAGGTAGCTACTAGTGAAGATAGCATTAGTCTCTCCTTATGACTTTGCTTACCCCGGGGGCGTAGCTAATCATATTTCCGCCTTGGAACAACAGTTCACCCGAATGGGTCACGAAGTTAAGGTTATTGCCCCTGCATCTCGCGCGGTCTCTACTTTTGGCGATAGGTTTATATCCATAGGTAAACCACGAGCTATTCCTGCCAGTGGCTCTATTACTCGTATCACCATATCACTCAGGCTGGCCTCTAAAATAAAAGCTGTGCTTGAGAAGGAAAACTTTGATATTATTCACCTTCATGAGCCCTTTATGCCCATGCTATGTAGTGCTGTGCTTCGGTTTTCAAATACAGCCAATGTAGGCACCTTTCATGCTTTTGACGGTAGTCCTGGTTATAATTTTGGTTGGCCTATCAGCACTATAATGTTAAAGAGACGACTTCGCAAGCTTCATGGCAAAATTGCGGTGTCAAAGCCAGCTATGGAGTTTGCCAGTAAATATGTCCCCGGATATTATAATATCATTCCTAATGGGGTAGATTTAGAGCACTTCTCTCCTGATGTGTCTCCAATTGATAGATTCTGCGATGGGAAAATAAATATTCTATTCGTTGGTCGTCTGGAGAAGCGAAAAGGTTTGAGCTATCTGCTTAAAGCTTACCAGCGAGTTAAGGGAGAGATTCCTGACTCGCGACTCATTATAGTTGGTCCTGGTATTAGATTGCGGCACAAGTGTGAGAAGCAGGTTAGGCGAAGTGGGTTAGAGGATGTCATTTTTACGGGTCATGTAGACTATGACGAATTACCCAGATATTATAAGACTGCCGACATTTTTTGTGCACCAGCCACTGGGAGAGAAAGTTTTGGTATTATTTTACTTGAGGCTATGGCTGTCGGTAAGCCAATTGTTGCCTCAAATGTAGGGGGTTATGCCAACATTGTAAGCCATGGTGTTGACGGGCTATTAGTGCCACCAAAAGATGATAAAGAGTTAGCTCAAGCTCTAGTTTCTCTTATGATTGATGAGCCACTTCGGCAGCGAATGGGAGCCATGGGAAAGCGCAAGGCTCAAGACTATAGTTGGGAACATCTTGCTAAAAAGATATTAAATTATTATCTTAGAATACTTGGTGAACCTCCGTGGGAGAAACGATTTCCGGAGCCTGATGCTACCTCGATTTGACTTGAAAGGATTAGCTAGGATTGTTTCACGAAAGCAATAGTTAATGGTAAAGTTATCTGAAGCCCGTAATGCTGTAGCTGATTACCTTACTGAGCCACCAGTGCGGCTTTTGTCGAGAACACCCATAACACCTTCTACTATAACCTGGTTTGGCTTTTTACTGGCTGCTGGTGCGGTGGCATTTATTGTTACCGGACATCTTTTTGCTGCTGGCTTTATGGTGCTTATTGCGGGTTTTTTTGATATACTGGATGGAGCCTTGGCGCGCCGCACTAAACAGGTTACCCGCTTTGGTGCTTTCCTCGACTCTACGCTTGACCGTTTATCTGAGGCAGCAATACTACTTGGCATTTTAGTCCTGCAGGCTAGAGAACAGTCAGTTGCTGGGATTTTACTTGTTGGTATTGCCTTGATTGGTTCACTGCTGGTGAGCTATATTAGAGCTAGAGCTGAGGCGCTAGGCCTGGAGTGTGAGGTAGGATTATTTACTCGACCGGAGAGGGTCATTGTTCTGGCACTGGGCCTTTTGCTGAGCCATTTTGACTATGCCTTAATTGTTGCCTTAGTTATTATAGTAGTATTCAGCTTTTTTACCGCCGGGCAGAGGTTATGTTATGTTCGACGACAAACAAAAATTAGGTAGTTTTCAGCCTGCGCTGATATTAGCTTACAGGGGGAAATAATGCCGGTTATTGCTGTAGTTGGAGCTCAGTGGGGGGATGAGGGGAAGGGCAAGGTGGTCGACCTGCTTGCTGAAAGGGCAAAGATAGTAATCCGTTTTTCCGGTGGTGATAATGCGGGGCATACTGTAGTTAATCCCTATGGTGAGTTTAAGCTGCACCTTGTCCCCTCAGGTATTTTTTCATCTCGTGTTGTCTGCATTATCGGTAATGGTATGGTGATTAACCCTGCAGTGCTGATTGATGAAATAGACCAGCTAAGTGAGCGTAGCGTGGATACCAGCAGGCTAATTATTAGTGACCGGGCTCACCTGATTATGCCATATCATATCCTTCTTGATGGTCTAGAGGAGGAATCGCGGGGCGGGAAGGCATTGGGCACAACGCGCAAGGGTGTAGGTCCTGCTTTTGCTGACAAGGCGGCTAGGTTAGGTATTAGAACTAGCGACCTTTTAGATAAAGAGGTATTACGGGAGCGGCTTCGTTTCATACTAGACTACAAGAACATTATTTTGACCAAAATCTATGGGGTTAGTCCTCTATCCTTCGATGAAGTATACAGTCAATATTGCCAGTATGGGGAGCGTCTGGCTCCTTGTATTCGGGAGACAGTTATCATGCTGGAAGAGGCACTAGATAGAGGGGAGTTGATTATATTAGAGGGAGCCCAGGGGGCTCTACTTGACCCCGATTTTGGCACTTATCCTTATACTACCTCTTCTTCACCGCTGGTGGGGGGAGGTTGTTTGGGTACTGGTTTGAGTCCTGCCAGGATTAATCACATTCTGGGTGTGTTCAAGGCTTACTGCACCAGGGTTGGTGGCGGTCCTATGCCTACGGAGCTGAAGGATGAGACCGGTGACTTGATTCGGGAGCGAGCTTACGAATATGGCACTACTACCGGCAGACCTCGCCGTTGTGGCTGGTTTGATGCCGTTGCCGCTCGCTTTAGCACCCGAATTAACGGCTTTAGCGGGGTGGCCATCACCCGCCTTGACATTCTTGATGCCCTGCCTCGTCTGAAGATATGTGTGGGCTATAAACTAAATGGCAGGATTATTGACTATTTCCCGGCCAGTGTCACCGACCTGGATAAATGTCAGCCTGTCTATGAGGAGCTGGACGGCTGGCAGACTCCCATCAATGATATTCGGCAATTTGAGCAGTTGCCTGTTGAGGCTCGCCAGTATGTCTCTAGACTGGAAGAACTTACTTCCTGCCCGGTCAATCTCATCTGCGTAGGACCGAGGCGGGAACAGGCCATCTTTAAGACGCCTATCTTATAATCAGGGTGTCACAGGACAGTAGTTCCCACCTATACCGGCAGGTCAATCTTATAATTTTTCAGAGTCTCTTTAATAAGAGCCGCTGATTTTTCATCTGGCTCGGTCAGCGGCAAGCGTAGCTTGCCGACATTGAAGCCAACATGGTTAAGGGCGTATTTAACTGGAATGGGGTTGGAGACAATAAACAGGGCGTTAATAAGAGGTAGTAAGCGGCGGTGTATGCTGGCGGCTTCAGCCATTTTGCCACTGATAAGGCTATCTATCATTTCTTTAATCTGGTTGCCAACCAAGTGGGAGGCAACACTAATGATGCCATAGCCACCCAGGGCTATTATGTGCAGGGTGTCGCTATCATTGCCACTCCAGACTAGGAAACCGTCTTTGGCGCCACTAATAATCTTGGAAATTTGGTCCAGGTTACCACTGGCTTCCTTTACGCCGATAATGTTATCTATTTGGCTTAGTTTGATAACCGTATCTGCTGTCAGGTTAATGACAGTGCGTGGTGGCACATTGTAAATGATACAGGGTAAGCTGGTGCCCTGGGCAATAGTCTTGAAGTGCTGGTATAAGCCTTCTTGCGTCGGTTTATTATAGTAGGGGACTACTAGTAGGCAAGCATCAACCCCGATACGCTCTGCCTCTTTAGTCAGTTCCAGGCTCTCTGCCGTGCTGTAATTACCAGTACCAGCTATTACTGTTCCCCGCTCGCCTATAGCTGATTTCACCTCAGTGAACAGATGCAGCTTCTCCTCCCGGCTCAGTGTGGGCGATTCTCCGGTTGTGCCTGAGACGAGCAACCCTTCGCTGCCTGAGTTGAGCAAGGCTAAAGCTAACCTCTTGGTCTGCTCATAATCAACCTTTCCTCCTCCATTAAATGGGGTTACCATTGCTGTCAGTAGTCGTCCTAGTTTTTTCATTTTCCTACCTCCAGGGGTGTATCCATTCTCTTTTAATCATTTCTTCAGCAATCTGAATGGCATTTAGGGCAGCTCCCTTTCGTAGATTGTCGGCTACAACCCACATAATTAAGCCGTTGGGGTGAGAAGCGTCTCGACGGATGCGTCCGATAAAAACTTCATCGGTACCGGCTGCTGACCACGGCTGAGGATAAAGACTAACCGTCGGGTCATCTAATACCTTGACTCCTGGAGCCTGGGCAAGAATGTACTTTGCCTCTTCGGGGGACATAGGATGAGAGAATTCTATATTGACCGCCTCACCATGTCCTGTAAATACTGGGACTCGCACGCAGGTAGCCGAAATAGCTATATTATCAGCATGCATTATTTTCCTTGTCTCTTCCACCATTTTCCATTCTTCTTTAGTGTAGTCATTATCCAGAAAAACATCTATTTCTGGCAGCACATTAAAGGCAATTTGGTGGGGGTAAACATGAGGGATAGCGTTCTGCCCGTCCAATACCTGCCTGGTTTGGGCTGTCAGTTCATCTACTGCCGGTGAGCCTGTGCCTGATACTGCTTGGTAGGTATCGACGATAATGCGCTTTATGGGGTTAACCTTGTGTAGCGGGTATAGAGCCACCACCATTTGAATAGTGGAGCAATTTGGGTTAGCTATAATTCCCTTATGCCACTTAATGTCTTCGGGGTTGACCTCAGGAACTACCAGAGGGACTGCAGGCTCCATTCGGAAAGCAGCACTATTATCAATAACTACTGCCCCTGATTGAGTAGCTATAGGTGAGAAGTAGCGACTAATCTCAGTCCCAGCCGAGAAGAGGGCAATGTCTATTCCCTGAAAGGACTCGGGAACAGTCTCTTTGACTTCAATCTCTTGATGGGTGACAAACAATTTTTTACCTGATGAACGGTCTGAGGCTAAAAGCTGGATTGAGTCAATAGGGAAATCACGTTGCTCTAGGACTTTGATGAACTCTTGTCCTACTAGTCCCGTGGCGCCAACAATAGCTACTCTATACCCCTTCATCGCCCTCTCCCTATAGACCAAGCAGAGTATCTAGACCGTAGACCAGTCCTTGGCATTTAACTACTTCTTTAATGGACAGCATAACACCTGGTATAAAACATTCTCGACTGATGGTATCATGTCGTATACTTAATGTTTGTCCTGGTCCTCCTAAGAGTACCTCTTGATGTGCCAGCAGACCGAGTAGACGCACGCTATGAATAGTAACACCTTCAATTTGCTCTCCCCGGCTAGCTGAGGGTTTCTTTGGTTCTGGGGGGTGGCTGAATGGTTTACCTCTGGCTGCTGCCATTATTTTGGCTGTAGATAGAGCAGTTCCTGAAGGCGCATCAGCTTTCAGGTGGTGGTGCAACTCTATGATTTCGGCATAGTCAAAGTATTTGGCGGCTGTCTTAGCCAGGTGTATCATTAGAACTGCTCCCAGAGCAAAGTTGGGTGCTACCACTGCCCCAACCTTATGAGCTGTTGCTAATTGGTCAATCTCACTAAGTTCTTCAGCGGTTAACCCGGTAGTTCCTATTACTAGATTAACCCCCTGTTTAACTGCGGTACGCACTGCGGGCATGGTAGCTTGAGCAATAGTGAAATCTACTAGCACATCAGGTTGGCAACTGGCCAGAATGTAGTCCAGATTAGAAGAGAAGGGCACGGTACCAGACTTATCAGGCAGAGGCAGGGAATCCTCAGAAACCTGTAGTTCTACAGCACCTACTACCTGCGTTTCAGGCTCCCGGCAGAGGGCATTAACTATCTCTCGCCCCATTCTACCTGATGCACCCTGAACTACTACCTTTACAGGTTTCATGGCTTAACCTCTAACTTTTTCTATTGATTTACCTCTTTTGGTACCGCTTATTCGTAGGAGAGCGAACCTCAGGCTGTTTTCTGAATGGGTAGTCTGGGGATAATGAGTCCTTTACCCTTGCCCCGGGCATTTGAGAAGGCTCTTCAGATACAGCTCGTCGTGACAGGTTTACCCGACCCATATTATCAATATCAATTACTTTAACCGTAATCTCATCGCCTACTTTAACTATATCCTCAACCTTGTCTACCCGATAGTCAGCTAGCTCGCTGATGTGAACCAGACCTTCCTTGCCGGGAAGAACTTCTACAAAAGCACCGAAGTTCATCAGGCGGGTTACTTTTCCGGTGTAGATACCGCCAATTTCCACTTCCTTGGTTAGACTTTCTACGATTTCGATAGCCTTGCGGGCTGCTTCTTCATCAGGTGAGCCGATAAGTACTGTGCCATCATTGCTAATATCAATAGTGGTTTTAGTTTCATCGATAATGGACCTGATTGTTTTACCCCCGGTGCCGATTACGCTACCAATTTTATCAGGGTCGATCATTATTTTATGCATTCGTGGCGCATAGCGGCTGACCTCAGGTCGGCTGGAGCTGATAGTTTGCTGCATTGTTTCTAGAATAAATAGACGAGCCTCCTTGGCTTGAGATAGCGCCTTTTCTATAATGCCCAAACTTATGCCTTTGAGCTTAATATCTAGCTGTAGAGCAGTGATGCCCTCAGTAGTACCAGCTACCTTAAAGTCCATATCACCATAATTATCCTCTATGCCCTCGATATCAGTCAAAATAACATAGTCATCTTTCTCACCGGTGACCAAGCCCATAGCTACCCCGGCTACTGCTCTCTTTATAGGTATTCCTGCATCCATTAATGAGAGACTACAGGCACAAACACTAGCCATAGATGTGCTGCCATTGGAACTGAGGACCTCCGAGACGAGGCGGATAGTATAAGGGAAATCTTCATCTTTAGGCAGTACCGGGATAAGGGCTCGCTCGGCTAAAGCGCCATGCCCAATCTCACGACGACCGGGTGTACCTATGCGTTTCACTTCACCGTTAGAGAAGGGGGGAAAATTATAGTGGTGGATGAAGCGCTTTGTCTCTTCTATACCTAGTCCATTAAGCTGCTGCTCCTGCTTGATGGAACCTAAGGTAGTAATGGTCAGTACTTGCGTCCGGCCCCTGGTGAATAGGGCTGAGCCATGGGTACGAGGCAAAAGCCCTACTTGGCAGCCAAGAGGTCTGACCTCTGTTGGACTACGACCACTGACTCGTCGTCCCTTGTCAAGGATATTAGTTCTTATTTCAGCTTTAATCCTGGTGTCAAAAGCGGAGAGTATCTCTTCTTCGGGGAATGACTCTCCCAGCTTCTCTACGAGCTCTTTCTGTAAGTTGCTGAGCATCTGCTCACGTTGTGGCTTGTCTGGTTGATATAAGGCTTGGTCGAGCCTTCCATCGACGACTGATGAAATGGCTGGTATTACCTCGGGGTTAATCTTACTGATAGGGGCTTCCTGCTTGGGTTTGCCACAAGCCTGCTGAAGCTGCTCTTGAAGCCTAATAATATCTTGGTTTGCCTCATGCCCAAATTTAATTGCTTGGGTAACAATATCTTCTGAGACCTCCTGGGCTCCTGCTTCTACCATTACTATCGCTTGCTTGGTGCTAGCCACAACCAGGTCAAGCTGGCTGCTTTCAAGCTGGGCTAATGCTGGGTTTAATACCAGCTCGTTGTTAATATAGCCAATATGAACAGCACTCACCGGACCTTCAAATGGTACCTCTGATATTGATAAAGCGGTCGAGCTACCAATGACCGCTAAGATATCAGGGTCATTTTCCTGGTCGGCGGAAAGGACGGTAACTATAAGCTGAATATCATTACGCCACTCTTTGGGTAAAAGTGGGCGCAGTGGACGGTCAGTAAGTCGACAGGCTAAGGTTGCCTCCTCACTAGGGCGTCCTTCCCTTCTAATAAAGCCGCCTGGAATTTTACCGGCAGCGTATAGCCTTTCTTCATAGTCAACAGTTAGTGGTAGAAAGTCTATTCCCTCTCGCGGTTCATTACTGACACAAACAGTAACCAGAACTACAGTATCTCCATAGCGGACAGTTACCGCTCCACTTGCCTGCCTGGCGAACTTTCCTGTGTCTATGACGAGGCTTCTACCTCCAACTTCACACTCAAAAGACTGGGATTCTGTCAACAACCTCTCCTTGATTAAAGGCTTTACTTGCGTAAGCCTAGCTTGGTAATTAGACTTTGATACCGGCCTACATCTTCTTTGCTCAGGTAAGTTAATAACCTTCTTCTGTGTCCGACCAGCTTAAGTAAGCCGTGTTGTGCGCTGTAATCATGGCGATTAGCCGCCATGTGCTCTGTTAATTGGTTTATCCTCTCGGTAAGCAGAGCTACCTGAACCTCAGCTGAGCCTGTATCTCCTTTATGTAGCTCAAGTTTGTTGATTATGTCTGTCTTTTTTCCTTTATCCAAGTTACACCCCTGTATTTTTTAACTAAACTTGTATTGTTCCCCGCTATACTGAAAGATTATAGCATAAGTCGAGGTAGCTGTAAATTCATTATAGGTCTATTTTAATCTTGACTTGTCAACCTCTAGGGTGTATATTAAAGTTTGTATTGGTACCTTGGTTCATGTCGTTTCTAGACCGGGACTCTGTATAGCAACTGAAAGAACAATTCGGCAAAGGGTTTTAGGGCCAGGAGACTGCATCGAAGACAAGGGGACAACAAAATATTAAAGGAGGTGCAGTAATGGCTCTAGCAGACAAGACTCTGGTGTGCCGTGATTGCGGGAAAGAGTTCATTTTTACTGTCGGTGAGCAAGAGTTCTATTTATCTCGCGGGTTACAAAATGAACCAGGTCGCTGTACGGATTGCCGCACTGCTCGTCGGCAGTCTCGCCGAGATGGTTATAATCAGTCACGACAGATGTACACTGTAACCTGCGCTGAGTGCGGCTGTGAAACCACAGTGCCGTTTGAGCCTAGGGAAGGGCGCCCGGTTTATTGCCGTGAGTGCTATGCCAAGGCAAAAACAGAAAGTTAAGATTTACGCGCAGCTAGTGTAGAAACAGACACCTATCTTACTTCCCTATCTGGGTTATCAATAATTTTCAGACAATGTTGCTGACAAGCCAAGTTTAATTTAGCTGGTGTTGGCGTCGAGACATGTCATGAATGTTGGTGTATGTAGGATTAGCCTTCGTTTACCTGAAAATCTATCTCTTAAGGGTAAGCGGCAGGTAGTGAAATCCATTATTGCGCGGGTCAGAAACAAGTTTGATGTTTCCATTGCCGAGGTTGACGACCACGATTTATGGCAATTGGCTACGCTGGGGGTTTGTTGCGTTAGCAATAACAAGCGGTATACTAACGAAGTTCTGTCAAAGGTAGTGGACTTCGTTGCTAACAGTCGGTTTGAGATAGAGATGCTTAACTATGAAATTGAGATTTTACCTGTTTAATGAGGGGAGCCATAATGGATACCTCGGCCTTCCTCCATCATCTTACTGCTCAGCCTACTTATAGCGGTCAGATTGCGCATATTGAACATATTCCACCCCGTGACGCCAATTACGCTGAATTAGACAGACCTCTAGTTGGTAGCCTTCAAGATTGCCTCAATGAGCACGGGCTATTACCTCTTTATACTCATCAAGCCGAAGCCATAAATTATGCCCGACAGAGCAAGAATGTGATGGTGTCAACTTCAAGTGCCAGCGGTAAGACCCTGTGCTATAACATCCCTGTATCGGAGGCACTTTTAACGGAACGGCTTAGCCGTGCCCTTTACCTTTTCCCGGCCAAGGCCTTGGCTCAGGACCAGTTGCGTGGTTTGTTGGAGCTATTTGGTGCTTGCTTATTCAAGGTAGAGGAATTTGCTACTTTTGATGGTGATACCCCGCAAGCTGAGCGAGCCGAGATAAAAAAGCGAGCTAGAATAATACTTACCAATCCCGATATGCTCCATATTGGTATATTGCCTAATCATCAGTCTTGGTCAAGACTATTAAAGCACTTGAGGTATGTGGTAATAGACGAAGCCCATATCTATCGTGGTGTTTTTGGTTCTCATGTTGCCTGTGTGTTACGTCGCTTGCATCGTCTATGTCAACTCTATGGCTCAAACCCTCAATTTATTTGCTGTTCGGCTACTATCGCTAACCCTGGTGAACATGCGGAAAGACTGGTAGGTTTACCTTTTGAGGTAGTTAGTAATGATGGTTCTCCTCATGGCGGGAAGGACTTTGTCTTTTGGAATCCTCCAATCATAGATGAGGCAAAGAGTGTTCGACGTAGTGCTAATAGTGAAGCTACCAACTTACTTACTGAGTTAGTGAGCCAGAATATCCGCACTCTAACCTTTGCTCGTACTCGTCGGCTAGCTGAGCTTATTTATACTTACTCAAGACAGAAGCTAGCCGAAGTCACCCGAACCCTGGCAAAGCAAATCAAGGCTTATCGGGCTGGTTATCTCCCCCAGGAACGGCGTCAAATAGAGCAGGAGCTATTTAGTGGACAGCTTTTAGGAGTGGTTGCCACTACCGCTTTAGAGTTAGGCATAGATATTGGTGACCTGGAGGCAACAGTGCTTACTGGCTATCCGGGAAGTATTGCCAGTACCTGGCAGCAGGCGGGTAGAAGTGGTCGGAGTAAAGGCAGTTCTCTGAGTTTTCTTATCGGCCTGGATAACCCTCTGGACCAGTATTTTATGCGTCACCCTGATTACTTCTTTCAAAAAAACTTTGAAAATGCTCTGGTTGACCCCAATAACCCCTATATTTTAAAAGCTCATCTATTGTGTGCTGCCTGGGAATTACCACTAGGTAGTGATGATGAGAGATTTTTTGTTTCTGCCTTAAGCCAGCAAATAGCGGAACTGGAAGAGCAAGGCAGACTGAGGGAGCGCAATAGTAAGTGGTATCTTTCACCAACTATTGCCTACCCAGCTCAAGGCATCAATATTCGTTCCACCTCCGGGGAAAACTTTGCCATTATTGATACCTCAACTGACTCCTTACTGGAGACTATAGAGGCTAGTGTTGCTCTTTTTCAGGTGCATCCCGGTGCTATCTACCTCCATCAGGGAGAGTCTTATTTGGTCACCGAGCTTGATCTGGCTAACCGCACGGCTTATGCAGAGCCGACCACTGCTTCTTACTATACTCAGGATAAGGAGATCACCGATTTACACATTACTAGACTAATCCGAGACAAAGGCTATGGACAGACAAAGGTATGCTTGGGTGAGGTAGAAGTTACTACTACAGTGGTTGGCTTCAAGAAAAAGGCGCAATTTACTGAGGAGGTAATTGGTGAGGAGCCCCTGAACCTGCCGCCTTACCATTTTCCCACTATTGCCCTGTGGTTTGACCTGCCACCTGGGGCTATTGCCCGCCTGGTTGAGGAGCAACTGGACTTTGCCGGCGGATTACATGCTGCTGAGCATGCTGCTATTGCTATCCTGCCTTTGTTTGCCCTTTGTGACCGTAATGATATCGGTGGCGTATCTACTCCCTCCCATCCCGATACAGGGAGAGCCCAGATATTTATTTATGATGCCTATCCCGGTGGCATCGGCATTGCTGAGAAGGGCTTTGACTTGGTTGGAGAACTATGGCAGACTACACTGAAAGCAATTAAAGAGTGCCCGTGCCAGGAGGGCTGCCCTAGCTGTATCCAGTCGCCTAAGTGTGGTAATAATAACAAACCTCTGGATAAAAAGGCAGCCCAAATGCTACTTGAAGGATTGCTGGAGGAGTCATAGAGGGGCTTTGCCCCTCTGTTAAAGACTTTCTCCTGTATAGGGAAGTTTGAAGGGGCGCTACCCCTTCAAAAATTATATTTCCCCTTCCCCTTGACAAGGGGAAGGGGATGGAGTTCCTAAAATATTCAATTCGTTGGAGGAATGATGATTAACATAGGTATAAATCCTGTTGCCTTCACTTTAGGAGCAATCAGTGTCAGGTGGTATGGCATTATGGTTGCCCTGGCCATTGTGGTGCTCGTATTGTGGGCATTGTGGCAGGTAAAAAGGGGAGCTAATGTTTCTTATGATACTGTCTTTGCTGCAGCGCTGGTAGGTATTCCATCAGGGATAATAATATCAAGGTTGTTGCACGTTATTGATGGCTGGGAATATTATCGCCAGAACCTCGGACAGATAATTGGCGCCGAAGGGCTAACTATCTATGGTGCTGTTCTGGGTGCTGCCCTCGGTATCTGGATTTATAGTAAGTTCAGTAAATTCCAGTTCGGTTACCTGGCTGATTTGTTGGCACCCGGCATCATATTAGCTCAGGCTATAGGTAGGGTAGGCTGTACCATAAACGGTTGCTGCTACGGAATAGCAACTTCTTTACCCTGGGGTTTTGCCTATACTCACCCCGATAGCTTTGCCCCTCTAGGGAAAGCTATTCACCCCACGCAGGTTTACGAGATAATATTTTGTCTGATAGTTTTTGGCGTCTTATTTAAATTGAGGGGACGGCTCAAGCCTGAGGGTTCGCTGTTTCTCATTTATCTTAGCCTGTACTCATTATGGCGTATAGGTATTGATTTTCTACGTGAAGGGACATATTTCCTCTTTGATTTGCATCAAGCTCAAGTTATCGCCATAATTGTGTTAGCCATCACTATCCCCATGCTGGCTTATCGGCGGACACGGTGGGTTAAGGCAGAGAGCCACACTGAATCCTTAGATTAGGGAGCGTGTGATTTTATAGTGCGTGGCATTTTGGTAGGGCTTGTGACAATTGGCATTATCAGTTTAGCGGTTATTAGACTGCTGAACATAAAGTTGCTAACCAACATTACAATTAGGATTATCGTAGTTGTGGTAATTGTCGGTCTCTTACTTGTGATAGCACTAATTTTCTTTCATCTACCTCAGTAATCTCTTAGCAGGAGGTGGGATATGACGTACCGTCGTTGCGGCGGCAGAGGCTATTAGGTATGAATAAGTCTAGGAATTACGGAAAGACCACTAATGTGTTTAATATTATGCCAAAGTGGTAGTTGCAAACACTACTGCAAAAGTGTGACTAATATTTACTTAGCTTGGCGCAAAGTCTAGGACATTGAGTCGTAGCTTTTCTTCCCCACCCCACCGGTCTATTTCTAGGTTATAGACGATATCGAGGGGCGAGATTACCTTGGCCAGGTAGTTACCCAATCGGAAACCTACCCCGTCCCATACAGTGCCACTCTGCTTTAGTTTTAGCCTCAGGTGCTCTCCGTTACTACCCATAGTGTGGCAATCAATGACCTCTACCCTGCGGCTAAGGAAGGTAGGGAGTGGATTACCCTGACCAAAGGGTGCTAGCTTTTGCATTATTTGGAAGGTAGCCCCACTGAGCTCAGACAGCGTAACCTCAGCCTCAATATCCAGGTGAGGTTGGAGGTCAACCCCCTCTAGCTGGGTGGTGGCTAGCTGGGAGAGGTGCTGTTTTAGGCGGGACAAATTCTTGGTCGGTAAGGTAAAACCGGCTGCCTGTGAGTGCCCACCAAACTGGGTGAATAAACTGCTGCACTGATTTAGGGCGTGGATAATGTTAAACTCAGGAATACTGCGACAACTACCGTTACTTAGCTGTTCACTGGTTCTGATAATAATTGTTGGGCGGTAGAATTCTTCTGCCAGCCTCCCAGCTACCAGTCCAGCGATTCCAACGGGATAGTCCTTATCGGTGGCTATTAGTAGTGGTGAAATCCCTTGGGCTAATATTTGCTCTCTGGCTTTGGCTAAAGCCTTGGTGGTCAAGCTTTGCCGTTCAGCGTTTTTCTGTTCCAGCCATGTTGCTAGCCCTTGAGCTTCTTGGGATGAGTCTGTCATCAACAATTTGTAACTGGTCATGGCGTGTGCCAGTCTGCCAGCAGCATTTAACCTTGGGGCTAAAACCCAGGAGATACTTTTTGTGTCAAGGCTGCCAATATTTAATCCTGCCCGGGTTATCATTTCCCTGATTCCGAGGCGTGGGGTGTCATTGATTAGCTTCAGCCCTTGTTTAACCAGATAGCGATTTTCTCCCAGTAGTGGTGCTATATCAGCTACAGTCCCGAGTGCTGCCAGGTCTATTAGTTTATCCAGTTGTTCCTCTTTGCCCATACCCTGGAATAGAGCTTGAACCAGCTTAAGGGCTACCCCGGCTCCAGTTAGTTCGGGGAAGGGATAGGTTGAATTGGGTAGCTTAGGGCTAACGATAGCCAGGGCAGGCGGGATTTCGGGCAAAGGAGTATGGTGGTCAGTAATAATTATATCAAGCCCCATCCTTTTTGCCTTCTTAACCTCAGGGAGGGCAGTAATTCCGCAATCAACGGTAATGACCAGGCTAATGCCTTGCCGGGAAAGACCTTCTAAAGCGGTTGTCTTAAGTCCATAGCCTTCCGTCAGGCGATGTGGTATATAGGGAGTAGCCTTGCCGCCAAGGGTTGTTAGCCCCTGGGCTAGCAGGGCAGTGGCGGTAATGCCGTCAACATCAAAATCACCATAGATAGCAATATTTTCTCCGGAAAGCAAAGCCCGATAAATTCTGGCTACTGCTTGGTGCATATCAGGCAGCAGGAAGGGGTTACCTGACAGGTGTTTATCAGCAGCGATGAATAGTTCTAATTGGGATGGTTCAGTGAGACCACGATTATATAGGAGCTGAACTATTAGTGGGGGAAAGTTAGACGCGTTAGCCAAGTATTTGTCTGGAACAGGTGGCAGAAGATTCCAACGGCAATGATTCAAACTTACCTCTCAGGGTACTGTCGGATGGCTAGCACTGAATTGTGGCCACCAAAGCCAAAGGAATTAGACAGAGCGGTGGTAACCTTGGCTTGACGGGCTACATTAGGCACATAATCTAAATCGCATTCAGGGTCGGGATGGGTAAGGTTTATCGTTGGTGGTATCAGCCCATGCTGGATAATCATAATACATATCGCCGCCTCAACAGCACCGGCAGCACCGATAAGATGTCCTATCATTGACTTGGTAGAGCTTATTGGAACCTGGTAGGCATAGTCACCAAATACGGTCTTTATTGCTATGGTCTCCACCTTGTCATTTAGTGGTGTGGAGGTGCCATGAGCGTTAATATAATCAATCTCGCTGGGAGCCAGCCCTGCTTTATTGAGTGCTAGCTGCATTGCTCTGGCGGCACCCTCTCCGTCTTCAGCCGGCTGCGTAACATGGTAGGCATCAGCACTGGCTCCGTAGGCGATAATTTCAGCCAGAATGTTAGCTCCGCGCTTTTGGGCATGAGCAAGACTCTCCAGAACAAGGAGGCAGGCTCCTTCACTGATGATAAAGCCGTCGCGCTCAGCATCAAAGGGGCGGGAAGCCCGTTGTGGTTCATCGTTTCTGGTTGAAATAGCCCTGAGGGCATTGAATGCGGTAATACCTATCGGGTTAATTATTGACTCGCTACCACCGGCTATTGCTGCCTGCGCATCATCCCGCTTAATGATTTCATAAGCCATTCCGATAGCATCTGAGCTACTGGAGCAAGCTGATGTGATGCAGAGGTTTATCCCTTTTATTCCCAGAGCAATGGATATCTGTGCCGCAGCCATATCGGATATCATCATTGGGGCTAGGAATGGATTCACCTTGTCTGGCCCCTTTTCTAATAGTACTTTGACCTGTTCAAATAGGGTGGTTAGACCGCCAATACCGCTGCCAACTACGATAGCAATGTTGTCTTGGTTTGTGGAGTTGATTTCGATTCCGGATTGTTCTACGGCCTGTCGGCTGGCAGCAACCGCCAGCTGGCTGAAGCGGTCCATATGGCGGGCATCCTTGCGATTGATATAATCGGTAGGCTCAAAGCCCTTTACCTCGCCAGCAATCTTGGTAGCAAGAGGCTCGGCATCGAATAGGGTGATGTAGTCAATGCCAGACTTACCGGCGATAAGACCCTCCCAGGTAGTGGAGATATCCAGACCAAGCGGGCACAGGACACCGATACCGGTAACCACCACTCTGTTATTGAGATTGTTTATCAACCTTGCTTCCCTTCTTCTTATCTCGGTTAAAGTAGACAAAGGATTAATCGATAAGCACTAATGCCAGTCTTAATCCATAGGGCACTTCTGATGGTAACGTGGCTTCTCCAATAGGATAGATGTCCCAGCCGACCTTAGTGGCCATAGTGTAGACATCCATTCCAACTCCTTCCATGGGGGACCTGGCCTTTAAGCGATGTGGGCAGGCCTGTCCCAGTACCAGAGCACGGCAGTCGGTATCAGGACAAAAGATACTTTTGCATGGCCCACTGCCGAACGCTAGCGCCAGGTAGTAGCTGTCGTAGAAGGCCTCAGCCTCAATCTTCGCTGCGATTTCGTTTATTTTTTTTCGCCAAGGAGCATCCAGATTTTTGTCTCTGGTCTCAGGACCGGCCGTCTCTTCAGAGGGCACCTCCAGCTTGATAAATAGAGCGTAACGAAAGTCATTCGCCACTTTTCTAACTTGGTCTAGGCTCATTGCGTAGGGAGGACAGTTAACGTTGGTTCCATAGCGGGGGCATCTGGGATAGGTACATTTCGCCAGCACCCTCTCGTCAATCACCACATTACCGGCGGTAATAACCTTGGCATCAGTAGCCCCCAGTTCGAGAGCCCGCTGTCGATATTTCTCCAGGTCCTGTTGAAGAACCTCATCAGGAACCCTCTCCACAATTTTACGTAGCACTATAACCCCCTTTGATAGGCGCTTCACTACTTACCCAGCTTATCGAGAGGTAGTTTTCGTTTGACTAGCTGAGACTGTCAACATTATAATGCTGTGTAGCTTGATAGTCAATTTCAGGGTAGGGGTTAAGAGTGATTGAAAGGTCTGAAGGCCCAAAGGTTGCCTTAGATACCTTAGGCTGTAAACTTAATCAAGCCGAGACTGAGCTTTTAGCTAGACAATTCACTGAGGCGGGGTACCGGCTGGTATCTTCGGCTGATGCGGCTGATGTCTATATACTAAATACCTGCACTGTTACTCATATTGCTGACCGCAAATCTCGCCACCTGCTCAGACAGGCTCACTGCCGC
>Ga0209991_10000174_pt1 | contig 28400 bp, 17 predicted proteins | sample ChitaG_FD_183167 | JGI IMG/M metagenome (GOLD analysis project Ga0209991, IMG submission 183167) | Deep subsurface microbial communities from South Pacific Ocean to uncover new lineages of life (NeLLi) - Chile_00310 metaG (SPAdes)... | ecosystem: Environmental > Aquatic > Marine > Oceanic >... | reverse complement strand
TGAGCAATGATGGCCTCTCCGTTGGAGGGGAGGTAGGCTTGCCGTTCAGCCAACGAGCGCCACATCACGCAGCGGATGCTGGCAACCTCATCCTTCAGGGTGAAGTAGGCGTGCCGCGCCGCCGATCGGGAGAAGTTGGAAACCTCGCCCTCTATCCAGAGGTCCTGGAGCACGAAGTCTACCTCGAAGAGCTCTTTGATGTAGTTGGTGATCTGGCTGACGGTGAAGTAGTGAGTAGCCTTAGACATAGTGAATCGGCGACTTCCTGGTTAGGAATCGCTCTAGCCTCTTGTCGTTCCTCTTCATGCCCGTTGTGCTCTGTCTTGTGCTCAGAAACCAGTTCTGCACGATATTATATCATGGCTAGAGGGCAAAGGCAAGGGAAAAAGGGACTTTCGCCTGCGCAGGGGTAAACTGAAAGCGAAAGAATTTGTAACAGTCCTTGACAACCTCAAGATGATCCCAACGACTGTTAGAACACTCCCCTTCTGGTTTGCCCTACGCGTGGTGCGTGGAAGGGTCGGGGAAACTCAGGAGGTGGCCAGGTCCGGGCGAGGAGTTGTCCAATTTGCGGAGATGCGGGTAAAACAGAGCCGGGTGAACGTGTAAAAGGAATCCCTCGGCAGGGCTCAAAAAGGGTGGGGTTGCTGTTGGTATCGGCGTTCACGGTGTACCTTCAGCAAATGTCTGCAACCGCTAGATGGAGGGGCGAAGTTGTTTGAGGTTCACTTCGCCGAGAGAGTATAGCGTTCAAGCCGCACCAGAACTTCCACCTGGCAGACAAAAGACTCGCCCCCCACGTCTGTCCAGACAGGCGTATGGCCGGTGCTTTGAAGAGGCCAGCATCATGGGCGTCGGAAAAGACCATCTCTTGTAGCGTTCGCTTTCCTCGAAAACGATGGTCTCCGTCCTCGTCAAGCTACAATGGCATATAGATATCGTAAGTGCCGTCGTCGAACAGGATGAAGATGCGGGTTTTTTGCTTGGGCATGACAAATTGCGTACACTCAAGCATCAGCCCCCAATGGAACTCCTGGAGGTGCGCCTCATCGCAGGCTCTCTCCTCATTGAAGGCCCAGCCTAAGCCCTCACGCACCTCCGGATGTTCCTGCCAGACCAAGCCAAACCCTCGCTTGGGTTGGAGCACCCCCTCCGGTGGCGGGCCGAAGGACGGATCCAGCTCTGGCATCCCTTCCTGCCAGCGATCGGAGTAGCTCTCCCAGCCATCCCCCTCGTAGAACACATAGATCAAATTTTTCTCCTCGCGCCAGACCATATAGCCACGCTGGAAATCCTGGCTGATGGCTGTCAGGACATGATACTCCTCCACAGGACAGCCGATCTCCTCCCGTAGGCCCGGCACCATCTCCAGAGCGCCCTCAAACCAACCCCAGGCTTCGCGTTCACAGACAACTGACGGGGTACGTGTGGCTGTCGACACGAATGCCTGCAACCGCTGGATAGAGGGGCGAAGCTGTTCGAGGTTAGCTTCGCCCAGAGCCCAGAGGATACAGCGGTCAACCCGCACTAGAACTTCTCCCTGGAGGGCAAAAGACTCGTCACCCAGGTCCGTCCAGGCAGGCGTATACCCCATGCTTTCGTAGTCGGAGAGTTGCTCCCCCGCAAAGCGCGCTGCATCATCGGCATCGGCAAAGACCATCAAGTCCACCATTATGTTCTGGACCGGGTTGTAGACCCGGAAAAGTGGCAAGTCGCCAAACCCCTCGCCCTCGTCGGGCACGATAAATCCCTCGGATTCCAGGCCATCCACCCCAAGTTCGCCAGCAGAGGGCAGGATGGCCAGGGCGGTTTCGGCGTCCAATCCCACATCCGGTGTGGCGGGCACCATAGTGGGTGTGAGAGTAGGCGGCAGAGGGCTTGGAGTGGGGGTGGGCGGCACCGGTGTGGCGGTTGGCAGGGGCGTGCTCGTAGGAACGAGGGTCGAGCTTGGGATGGCGGCGGGCATCGGCGTCGCCGTGGGCGTGCAGGTCGGCGGCAGCGTAGGGATGGGCAGGAACTGAGTGAGCTGGTTGTTGTCCTCGTTGCTTTCCTCAACCAAGAAGGTAGCATCGACGAAGGCGGTGTACTCGCCTGCCCAGGTGTAGGCGTCAGCCAGCCACGTTGATATGACCTGACTAGCCTCTAGCCCTGAGCTGATGTCTTGCTGCGATCCGTTGACGTCCACCACGAAGGGACAGGCATCGCCGCCGCCGATGTTCTCGACCCACACCCGCACACCCAGTGACGTCGAGCTGTAGTCGCAGTCATCACCTGTCTCCAGTTGAATCCACATCCCGTTGACAATCAGGTCTGGCAAGTCTGGATTGACGGGGGTTGCACTGGGCGTTGGCGTTGGTGCATAAGTCGGAGCAGCCGTAGTTCTGGCCGCTGGCGTTATAGTAGGGGTGCTGGTAGGCCCAAGCCCCAGAGTTGGTCGCCCGACCAAGCCCATGAGACGCGTGCTGATAGGCTTGGTCGGCGAGAGGTACTCGTAGGCGCCGAGGGCGATGCCACCCAGGCACAGGAGGAAGAGCAGCACCATGACGCCGATGAACAGGCCCCGATGGGGCCTCTTCGCTACGGCAGGCGCGGTGGGAATGGGGGGTTTTGGCCTAGGCGGCGGGGGAGGAACGTGGGCAGGCAGAGCTGGCTCAACTGCCAACCTGTAGCCACAGCTTCCGCAGAAGACGGCTCCCTCCTCCACTGAAGCGCCACAGTTGGGGCAAATCCTTTCAGGTGCCGCCCGCGGGGGCTCCTGCTGCACCCACTCCCCCTCTTGAGAGACATACCACTTTCCGGTCTTGGCGCCTATCATCCACCAGCGCCCCTGCTCATCTTGCAGGGAGAGCTTCTCCACCTCCGCCTGGAACTCCTCGTCGCCCAATAGCCCCCCGGCGTGCTTCCCTTTGAGTTCATAGTACTTGCTTTCTAATTCGTCAAAGGTCATAGCCTTCCTCCTTCTTCTCCATTTGATTGGCCTTTGGGGGCTGGCGGCTTCGGACAGTAAGTTCTTCAGGGCTCTCATCCATGGGCTTCGTCGCCAGGCTATGGCATATAGATAGTGTAAGTGCCGTCGTCAAAAAGGATGAAGATGCGGGTTTTTTGCCTGGGCATGACAAACTGTGTGCACTCAATCATCAACCCGCACCCGAATGCCTGGAGGTGCGCCCCATCGCAGGCTCTCTCCTCATTGAAGGCCCAGCCCAGGCCCTGACGCACCTCCGGATGTTCCTGCCAGACGAGGCCAAACCCGCGCTTGGGCTGCATCAGCCCCTCCGGCGGCGGGCCAAAGGATGGATCCAGCTCCGGCATCCCTTGCTGCCAACGATCGAGGTAGCTCTCCCAGCTACCCTCGTCGTAGAGCACATAGATCATTTTTCTATAGACCAATTGCCTGTCCTCGCGCCAGACCATGTAGCCCCCCTGGAAATCCTGGCTGACGGCTGTCAGGACCTGATGCTCCTGCATGGGACAGCCAGGAGGTAAACCACCGATCTCCTCTCGCAGGTCCGGTACCATCTCCAGGGCACCCTCAAACCAGCCCCAGGGTTCATATTCACAAAGGGAGGCTGGCGTGGTAGGTATGGGTGGCGGCGCTAATGTCTGCAACCGCTGGACAGAGGGGCGAATCTGGTCAAGGTCAAACAGGCCCAAAACCGCAAGGATATAGCGTTCAACCCGCACCCGAACTTCCTCCTGGAGGGTAAAAGACTCGTCCCCCAGGTCCGTCCAGATAGGCGTATCGCCACGGGTTTCATGGTTGGAGAATTCTTTTCTAATATAGCGCCCTGCACTATCAGCATTGGCAAAGACATTCAAATCCACAAATATCCTCCGATGATCTGGGGCGTCGACCCGGAAAATTGGCAGGTAAAACTCCTCGCCCCCCATGATAAATTCCTCGAATTCCAGGCGATCCACCTCAAGTTCACTGGCCGAGGGCAAAATCTCCTTGACTACCTCGCTGTCTATTCCCGCCCATACGTCAACGGGAACGACGGTCACCGTGGCCTGCCATCGGTCAATCAGGTTGGGCTCAGAGCTACCTGCTGAGCGTCCATACGCCGAAACTGCAAAAGTGTGTAGACCAGGGCAATCCGGGGCCAACACGCAAAAGCCATGGGTGAATTCCCCTTCCCCAGTCACTTCAGTGGGCGTGAGGCCAGGCATGCCCCGCCATCCCCCACCTCCCTCAGCGCCGATGCTCACACGCCCCTTGTCCCGGAAGGACCAAGTGTAGTGAATCTTCACGGGGAAACATACATCAGGAGGGACGCGGTCGGGTACATATACCGCCAGGAGGCGGATGTACTCGCCCTCCGCCTCCGGCGTGGTGGGCACCACAGTAGGTGTGAGAGTAGGTGGCAGAGAGGTGGCAGTGGGGGTGGGCGGCACCGGTGTGACAGTTGGCAGGGGCGTGCTTGTAGGAACGGGAGTCAGACTTGGGGTGGGCGGCACTGGTGTAACGGTTGGCAGGGGCGTGCTTGTAGGGGCGAGGGTCGGACTTGGGGTGGCTGTCGGCGTGGGGAGAGGGGTAGCAGTGGGCGGCACCGGAGTAGGTGTATCCGTGGCGATTGCCATTGGCGTCGCTGCCGGGCGACAAGCAGTGGTGACAGCAACCAACGCCACGCAAACGATGGCCAATAAGGTTGACTTGTTCATCGTTCCATCTCGTTTTGTGAGTATCTTCTCAGTATTTTGGGGGAAAGGGAGGTGCATGTGGGCATAGCGAGCATCCGCCGGTTGAGTAGACCTTCAGGTCGTATCGAAGCCCAGGATGAGAGCGGGTCTACCGGCAACCCGCTTGGCCTCGATACGTCGCTACGCTCCTACTCGACCGGCGCTGGATTTGTCCTCCCCCGACTTTTTGAGAAGATACTTTTGTGAGCAGGCACGGCTTTCTCATCGTGCTTTAATCGTAATCCTCCTCGACCTTCTTCCTAGCTTTGATCGCCGCTCGGACGTCCTTCATCAACTGGGCGTAGACCTCCGGGTTGGCCATCCTGAAGGATTCTATCATACCCCTCACGGGCTCCACCTGCCTCTGGACGGTGGCGATGCGCTGGCAATCGGGCAGTAGCTTCTTTCCGAGGAAGAACTTGGTCACCTTCCCCCGCTCTCCCTCCATAAAATATCCCTGCTCAAGCAGCCCTTCTTTGACACGCCAGATCACCCCGGCCCAGGGATCCTCGCTTTCCGGGACCAGGCGCTTGAGGATGTCCACCGCGTTGTTCAGGCCCTGGCGGTCGCTCAGGGATTGCAGGATCCTTCCCTCAAACCCGCCGGGCGGGGCACCGGCGCGCTGGAGCGGTTCCAAAAACACCGCTTTGTGCTTGCGGATGCCCACGGTTCCCCGGCGCTTATCAATGTATAGCCTGGCATGCTCCCCTTGAGCAAGGCCGATGAAGGCGGCGGCCGCGGCCGTCTCGGCCAGCTCATCCTTCTTTACCTTGACCCCTCGACAGGGCAGCTCGATCCTGCCTCTCAGGAATCCACCTTTCACAAAGTGATCGCCGTAGAGATAGACCACGCCGCTGGGGCTGACGGGCAGGGCCTCCTCTGCTGTAGCTTGGGCCTCCTCAGGCAGAGGGCCTCCGCATTTAACGCAGAACCTGTTCTCCGGCTTGTTTCGATGGCCACACTTGGGGCAAATCTTGAAGCTCATGGCTTCCCTCCTCAATCTAGTTCAGGAACGCCTCGGTCCTCTCCGGATGCGTTTGGCTGATGGCAAGCAGACGCGGTTAGCTAGCGGGTTGAGATCACTACGGTTTTGGCCACTCGGTCACCCAGGCGCTGCTTCTTGTCCGACGTCCAGATCAGGATGGCGCCTAGCAGGTAGCCGAACAGGCCGTCAATGACCCGCAGCACGTTGCGGATCAGCGAGGCTTTCCAGTCGCAGGGAGATCCGTCCTCCTTGACCACCCTCATTCCCAGGGCCATCTTGCCCAACGTGGCCCCTGTGGTGGCTTCCAGGACTATGAAGTAGCCGAAGCCGAGGAGGGAGGTTAAGCAATATAGGGCATATGTGAGCCCTAAGCCGGCCCCTTTTGTGCGGCCAGCCAGCAGAGAGATGACGGTGCTGAAAGTGAAGTAGATGATAGACAACAGGATACCGTCTATGATGGTGGCCACAGCACGGCGGCCAACCCCTTTATAGTTTATAGGGCCTTTCCCTCGCGTGGTAACGGGGGGCCTTGGCGTGGGCCGTGCAGGAGCTTGAGCGGGCGCGGCTGGCTCAGCCACCAGCCTATAACCGCAGCTTCCGCAGAAGCTGGCGTCCTCCTTCACCGGAGCGCCGCAGTTAGGGCAAACCCTCTCTGCAGACGGTGCGGCACGCGGTGGCTCGGCCTGCACCCACTCACCCTCGCGCGAGACGTACCATTTGCCGGTCTTGGCGCCTATCATCCACCAGCGCCCCTGCTCATCTTGCAGGGAGAGCTTTTCCACCTCCGCCAGGAACTCCTCGTCGCTCAATAGCCCCCCGGCGTGCCTCCCTTTGAGTTCATAGTACTTGCTTTCCAATTCGTCAAAGGTCATAGCTTTTCTCCTTCGGCCTTTCCTATTCTTCTACTCGCAAGTCCTAGTGCAGAATGATTCTCTAGTCTCCAGGGTGGCGGCACTCTAGTCCTGAATAGGGTGTTTGATTGAATTTTCAAGTATCACCCAAATATCTGAACGAGATCGGTTTTCAATAAACATTACGCGAATGCTGGTTAAAGCGCACTTGTAACTGCTTGCTTATTTCATATCCCATGGATCAGTTCTAAATTAAGATTTGTAACATTGCCCTCTTCAACTTCAACCAACATATTTCCTGAGTAACTAGATACTCCATAGAAAGCCCGAATGAAGTAGTTACCAGGTTCCAAATCCACCTGCCAGTAGCCATCCTCCCCTGATTTCACTTCGGTGACCATTTCACCTACATTATAGTTTATATATTCGGGTTGGCCTTCCCCTAACTTATAGGTTCCCGCTTCCACTCCCTCGTTAACCAGGATCAAAGCTCCTTCATAGGTCTGCGGTGTTGTGCCCTCGGGCAAGTATTCCTCATTATCGGTAACAATTCCGATAACCCTTCCCTTGCCCGGCTCTAAGCCCAGTCTGTCTAGATCGTCTGGGCCAAGATCTTTAGGTCGCGCTGACCACAGAGCAACGCCTACGTAGGCCAAAACACCCACTAGAATGACAGAGGAAACTATGGCTACCCACCTTTTCATAATCTTTCCCCCTTTCTCAGTATACAAGTAGAGATATTCCTGACGACGGGGTGTGGAACTGTGCGGATTTGCCGTGCGAATCCTTGCGTTGCCTTCGGCTAGGTAGCATAGCAGATGATAAGAGGATCATCCCTCCGCTGCCATACTATAGCCGTCGTCATAGTCTTAATCCCTAATCACAGTACTCTACGAATCCCTACCATTATTCGTACCCCTTAAAAGGCTGAACCGGGAGGCCCCTCAATATGTTTGTGCCAATGCCTTGTGAGGATCGGTGTCTATGAGAACGTACTCAGCGTTACTAATCTGATTAGGTAACGGTCATGAAGAGCCTAAGGGCACAACTTTTTGGTCTTGATGAACGAGACCCGCACCTCTTGATCGCCCAGGGCGCCCACAAGCTCAATCTCTTCGTTCTCTTGAGGGATGTAATCGGAGAAATTCGAATAGGTGGCAGTAAGCAAATAGCGACCGTCCTCTTTGCCCAATACATCAAGACCAACATTTCTATCCTGCGATTTGATTTCAATGCCTCCTAAAACAAACGATTCATTGCAGAGGTTGCTGACTTCCAAAATACCGCCGTTGCAGTTGTTCACCTCAATCGTCAGGCAATCAATTGACGGCTCCACCTCAAGATCCATAATCACGGTCTTGCCAAAGCAGCCCCCCATGGGCGCCAGCCCCCAGTATTTGACGCATCCAGGCGCCGGGCTGTCTTTTCTGACGATACAGCCAACAACTGTACTCAAGAGCAATAGCAGAACAGAAAGAGCTGGCAATCGCTTCTTTATCCTAAGCAGCTTGATGACAATCCTCGTTTTCAATCCAACGTCTCCGGCGGGCCGGACGGCTTCCCGCCGCCGAGCCTCTCTGGCGGACCCTCGGGCCAGGCCGGTGGTCTTCTGCTGACGAGCTCCTCGGGGCGCCCCCGTGGCCTCACCGGCCTGGCAGGTGGGGGGACTGGAGGCGCTGCTGGAGCTGGCCTTCTCCTCGTGACGAGGAGGAAAATGAGGAGGGCGAAGGCGGCCAGCCCTGCGACCCCGCCTGTGGCGAAGAGAAGGAGATGGGCAGGGAAAGGTAGCGCTGTTGTAGTGCTTTGGTCTTCCAGCGGCTCAAGTTGGTAGAAACTGTTCTCCCACCAAGCCTCTGGCATTGCCGTGAGGGGCTGCAAAACGCCATTTTCTTGAACAGTGGCCCCTTGGTCGGTTGTAAGCTCCTGGAATGTCGCTGTGCCCTCATTATCGTATGTTTCAACGACCACCCTACCGTCTAGAGAGAACACTTGAATATCTTGGCCAATATTGACCACAAACTCTGTCTCTCGGTGGGTGACCCGTGCTTTCGGGGTGATCTCATACCACTTGCCCTCATACGGTTGCACGCCAAGGGGTAGGTCGTAAATCAAGCCGGCTCCCTCTTGACGGAAGCTGCGGAAAAGCGCGGAGCCACGTCTGAGAAACACACGCACATAGTCCGGTGAGGCATAGTCAAACAGAATCTCGCTGTTATGGTGCAAGAATGTCTTGCCATAGACATTGTGACCAATGGTAAGCGCAATGACTGCCTCACCATCTGCGCCCGTTCTCAACGATGCCCAAGGCTCCAATCTGGTTGGGGTAGAAGAGACCGGTATTGCCAGGGTATCAGGATTCAAGACCACGTCTCCGCGTGCCTTTGTGATTTCCACGCGCGAACCCCGCATAGGCACGGGAGCAATATCTTCCTGCAGCAACTGAATTGTCTTGGCCCAGATTCTTCCGTCTGTTGTTACGCTTTCGTCCAGCGGATACACAACGAGATCGCCAGAGTGCTTCGTACCTTCGAAGACGTAGCTTACTACGCCATTCAGTCGAGCGGATGCAGTGGTAACTACCCCATCTGTTTCCCGCCATTGCCCCGGCAAGCACTCGCCATGCACTTTTGGATAGCAGTACATCTTGCCTATCAAGTTAGCGTACTGTACGTTGTTAGCAAGATGGGCACCGGTCTGTTCCCCGGCGTTGAGTTGCTTGATGAAACCTGAGCCACTGTACAATTGCTGGGAAGCGACCTTATGTTTGTCAAACCACAAGGCTGCTAAGGCGCCAAGTTTTATGTCGAGCAAGCTCGAGCCGTGATTTGGCGTCGCCACCATGATCAGCTTGCGGACGTCATTCCCGTAATCTCCTGCCTGTTCAATGTAGTTTCGAGAAATCAAGCCCCCCATGCTGTGCACCACAAGGTCCACCTTGTGCAGCATGATCCCGCTGAAAGCATAGTCAATCTTCTGCTTCTCGATATTGCCTTTCAGTCGCCTGGCGTTGGCACGAATGTCGTCGGTGTCATCCCCGACAACGAAGTATTCGCCGAGAACTGCGTCAAATTGGGGCTCCAGGTGTTTGGCAAAGTCTGTCCAGGTACCCAGTCCACCCAAGAAGCCATGCAACAACAAAACTGGAGGACGGTATACACCGAATTCAAGAGCGTCTGTGCCAGGGTTTCCAGATATATCTGTGTATTCGAAAACCACATTGACTTTCGCTCCCCGAGCAAGAGCAGCGTTGTCATAGTCATGGACATCTACGGAATGATCAAGTTGGTCATCAGACAGGTAGGCCGGGGGGGTGTAAACCAGCTCGGCCCGTCCCAAACCATCCAGGAAGATGGTGGAAACCACGTCCTCTTCTTGTCCATTTTTGATCTGAGCCAATGTGCCGATGGGTGGTGGACTAACTCTGACTATGTCGTCCTGCGTATCTGGGAAGTTCAGAAAGATTTTGAGTCTGCTTTCATCATCTGCAACGACACCCCGGTACGGTTCAAACGGGGGGACAGCGTCTCTGTTGAGTTCGACGCGTGCGCCAAAAACCTGCAGGGTGAAGGTCTTTTCCACCTCCATGGCCCGCACAATATAGGTGTACTCGAACAGTTGCGCATCCAGGTGGGTAGCGGTAAAGCGGACAGAACCAGTGGCATCTGTGGTTAGATCAAGTATCCCTTCAATGGATATCTGTTGGGGCTCAATCTCGACAGGCTCACCAATGACCGCTCTGGATTCACTATCCAGAACCGTTATGGTCACTTCAACTTCATCCCCCTTTGTCTTGAAGTACAGCGGATCTGCAGTGATTTGCAAAGTGACAGGAGATTGTTCAAGCACCCAATCCAATTCATCTGCATATGGTTTGGTGCCCTCGGTTTCGACATAAAGTTTATAATTCCCTTGAACACCAGAGGTCACGCTTTTGCCTAGATCCGGGATACTAATAGTAGCCCCGCTTACAGGATTACCCTCTTCATCCTTTACAACACCTTCCAGGGTAATACTTGAGGGTTCATAGTCCTTGGTGGCTAATGTACCAGACCATGGTAGATAACCGGGAGCTTGGACATTTATGGTGAATGCAACACCTTCTCCAACACAACCATAGGCATCTGCATTGCTATCACTTGGATTACATATCGTTCCGGTGTCACATGGACAATCGTTTGGGCATGTTGCACAATCTTCTCCTTCATAACATATATCATCTCCACATTCGCTTGTAAACTCTCCTATAACAAAACATTCTTCCCAACATTTAAGATTTTCTATATGGCATTTCTCCATCCGGCACTTGTTACGAGAACTCTCATCGTCGAATTTCCCGTCACACTCAGAGACGCACTCACCGAGTCCACCAGGCGCGAAAGTACACTTGTCGAAACAATAATTATATAAATCTTCATCGTCACCATCATCGCCTGCTGCTCCGTTGGTAAAGAACACAAATAAACCAACCACCAAAACAATCCCAGAAATAATATATCTTCTTTTCATCTTTTCCTCTCCTCCTCCCTTTCTATCTCCATTAACTGTACGGCGGATGATAATGCTAACAACGACCGTAACTGCTCCGAGTGGAGCTGAAGCACACGCTTGCCCTTCAAAGCCGCCTTGGCGGCCTCAGCCGCTTTCTTGGCAAATCCACGAAATCCCCCTTCCTTAACCTCTCCACTTTCCGCTGCTTCCCAACCAAAGCTGGCGAGAAGTGTTTTCTCATCCGGCGCATAGAATTGATAGCCACTGGTCTCGCCTTTGACAGAAGTTATCAGGTCACCGCTGGGGCTTTCCACCACGTAAGTTGGTTTAAGAGTCGTCCGCTTCTTTTTCATGGCGCCCACTGGCTTACCCCTGGAATCATGTATCGTCCAGGCAGGGCTAAGAGCCAGCCCTTTCTTCTTAATCTTGCCAACCTCCTATTCATAGTTTCTAACGAATCGAACACAAAAGCCGACTGCTCATTTTGCCATTTCGTCTGAGCAATCGGCCAGTTAACATTCATCCGATATCACCCCCCTGCGCTTCTAGAAAGGCAGGTAGCGCTAAGTTGGATTCAATTGCACATCGAGAGCCCTGGTCACGAGTATCCTTGTGCTGTGCTAGTTTGAGTTGTGGTGCAGGGTCCCGTTCTCCCGAAGTTGCATGAATATCATAGCAGACAATTAGGCCGATGTCAAGCACTTCGATCATCGCCCTGGCCAGTTCCACGAGGTGCCAGGCCTACGCCTGGTACGTCCGCACCAAGGGCAGTTCCTGGCCCACCGTGCGCCGCGCCCTTCGCTCGGCCTGATACATGATGCGTTCCTCGTCCAAAGCTCCCCCTCCATGTGCATCCTCAACCCGGTGGACTAGGCTCGTGTGGTTGAAAGCGTGGAGACCGTGGGGCGTGATCTCCTCAGGGGCTCCCGGCTCTGACCAAGGGCCATTGCGGACCACCGCTCACTTGAAGGGTAAAAGACCCCGCTGGGGCAAGCCCCCGGTTTTGCACGCAGATTTTGGTCGTGATGGGGCCATACTCTTCCAGACACGAGCCCGATAACAACATCCCCGCGTACCCCATAGAAACTATCAGGTCGGGCTACCCAGTTGGTGATGATCCATCGGCGGATGTCTGCGCGGCGATATTGCAAGCCAGGGAGGCCAGGCATAGGATAATCAACGCGAGTATGAGCTTGGATAGATGCTTGTGAGATGTGTGCATTTTCGTTTTCTCATTAATGGGTGGTCGAATTAGAGATTCGATCTACATTGCACCAGCTAAAGGCCCAACCAGGGCAGGACTTCCTGGTAAAAGGTCATCGTCATCATCCCTAGTCCACCTGACAGGAGGAGGATGCCGAAGAAGAGTCGTCCAAGCCCATTGATAACAGCGCTGCAACCACGCTTCTCTCTGCGCCGTCCCCAATCATCTTCGACGATTGCCCGGCGAGTAATTATCGCTTTGAGTCCGCCATTGAGCATGAGTAATCCCAGGATGCTTACCAGCGCGCCGCCGCCTTCCCTTTTTAGGATTTCGTTGAGGTCACCCTGACCTATCTGAATCTGGTAACCGGGGAAGAAGTTGAAAGCGACCAGGCTGATCCCGCCAACGATAATGGCCGCCAGGACAAAGACCGCAATCAGTGTGAACAAGCAAGAACCGCTACTTCGCTGTCTTGGCACCCGCGCTGGGGCCGTCACCGGGGCTTGCGGAGTGGTTGCCGGTTGCCAGGCGGTCCCATTCCAAAGCGACCAGTCACCCGAATTCGGATCTTGATACCACCAGCGGCCCTGGGCATCCTGGACCGGGTTGTATTGATCCCCGGCGTGGACCGCGGCGGGTTGGGATTTGCCCCGGTTACGCAGCACCAACCACAGGATGAAGATCGCCCCCACCCCCATCATGGCTGCCAGGATCAGGAAGCCGATGAACCACAGGCTCTGCAAACCACTGCCCATGCCGGTCAGGGGTTCGGATGTTTCGGAGACCGCGACGGTGATACTGATCGAATCCTCAGCCGTCATCCCAGAAGAATCCTCACCCGTGAGGGTAATTGTGTGATTCCCGGGACTGAGGTCTGCCACCAGGTAGCTGCCAACCCCAAGGTCACCGTCCAAGTCTGATGACCAGGTCAATTGGTCAGGGGATAGGAATCCCCCTTCTGGGTCGTAGGCAGCACCTTCAAGCCGAATGGGATTCTCGTAGGGTTCCCCGGTCGGCTCTGTGATGATAGCTGTACTGGGGGCTTTGGTTGGGACGCTGAAAGGCTGCGATATATCGGATGCTGTGTTGAACCCATCGGTCCCCATCACTCTGGCAGTACAGCTGCTCCCACCCGCCAAATGAATTGTATCGAGGCTGTAGGTTTGTTGTTCAAGTCCGAAGGCAATCGGGAGCCATGTCTCAGACTCGCTGCAGCGGTATTGGATCCCGAAGGTCAGGCCGTCCCCATCGGGGTCGCTCGAACCCCAATAGAGCTCCAACATCCCGTTCTCATGTAGAAGAGGTGCTTGGGTGAACTGGACTCTGGGCGCCGCCGCGCTGCGTTTTAATTCAGCAAGGACCTCCCCCTTGAGGCTGACTGCCAGGCTGGCTGTCCCAGGAACCACCGGCAGGGAGAACGAAAATGGGGATTCCAACCCAACCACACCGAATTTGACATTGGACAGTATTTCTCCTGCCGCGCTGCGCTGTTGGAGGTCATATTCACCATTCAAAGAAGACAATTCTTGAATGGCAGTGTCTGGGAGGCCTTCCATCGTATAGATTGGGTCTAGGACAATCGAACCGTCTTCATGAACCATACCCTGGACGCTCAGGATAAGGGAATCCGGCGGGTCAGTCAAAGCCCCCAGTAAATGATCATAGGTACTGGCCATAATCCAGGAACGCTGTCTTTCATTTCCATCAGCTGCCCCCATGATATCGTAAATTTCGGTAGGTGCTCCTGGAGGATTTTTTGCATTCGCATATTTGAGCAAAGTATCTTGTTCGCCAGTGGGGTCTAAACCGAAAGCACCTACCCAGTTCGTGTTCTCTGGGTTCGTCCAATCTAATGGGATGTTATATGGCTTCTCATTTTTTATCATCAACCCGTGAACGGGTTCACCAATTGGTTTCTTCTTATCGAGTTTATATTGTTCCGTTTCTATGAATAAGCCGTAGCTATGACCGAGTTCATGCGCCAGAACATGCTCGGAAATGCTTTCATATTTCAGCAGGACTACGTTTGGATAGGATCCGTACCAAACCCCAGTCGCATCTTGTGCTCCAAAAAAATCAGATAGGGTTCCAGTCCACCTGTTTGGAGCAACCATACCGACGACCCGATAATCCTCGTTTTTAGTACTGGCACCCGGGAAAAATGAATTCAGATTATGGGCGATATTGGCTAGCCTCGCCGCATGAGGTACCGTATCAAAAGTTAGGTCGTAATTAATCCGAACCCTATCTCCGTCAATTGGTAAGGTTGCCTTGACAAAGTCGACCTGCTTCAAAACCCAACTACCATCCATGGTGTTAGATCCCCAAAGCACAAATAGAAGCTTGAGTGCCTTCATCCTCCTGACCAAACCTTTCTTTTCCCCAGAGATTGTATCCCCATAGCGCTTCTCTTTATCCAGGGTGACTTTAATCTCGAAAGGCTTTTCTCTAGCTTTTATATCGGGTGTAAATACAAAGTCCACCGCAATGATCACCACTGAGTCTAATAATTTGGTGACCTCTGCTTTCGTCCTTCCAGTTCCATCAATGTTCCGGATGTAAATAGCCCCGTTCTGCTTGGGTCCTCTAAATTCGATGGTCTTTCGCTGGTTGAATTCCTTACCGCCAATCACCATCCGCATGCTGATCCCGACCTCAGCTTCTTTGTCGATCTCGCCAGCAGCCTCGAGTTCGACTCTGACGCCCGTAGCTTTACGGTCTGCAATGACAATTGGGGTGTTTTCAGTGACATCGGCTGCCTGGAACACATAAACAGATTGATTGGTGAAACTAAAGTGGATCTTCGCTTCGCAGCGCAGGTTCACGTGGACGTATTTCATCCGTTCGGGGTCACTAAATCCATCCGCCGACACCTTGATCACGAATTTTTGATCCATGTATTCGCAGGGGTCCCCATCGAACTCCAACGGCAGGCTGAAGTGACCGTCCTTGTCGGTCTGGACGCTGGCCGCTACCTTGATCAGGTCAGTGGGCTCAAAACGCTCGGGCGCATCGGGGCTAAGCCACTGGTTGGGGTCTGGGTTGACAAAATCTTCAATCCAGACCATTGCCTGCAGTTGGACGGTGTGATTTGACAGACGGGCATCAATTCCATGTGTGACCGTAGCATGCACATTCCCATCGGCCTGACCCACCCAGGCGGTCCCTTTTACGAACAATGATCCCCAGCCGCGGGTGTGATAGATCTTGTAGTCGATCCCGGTGCAGTGAAACAAGTAACAGGCATCCTGGCTGCCTTCTTCAAGCAGAAATCTCTCGATGGGGGTAACCATCGCCATCTCAACGCTGAAGCCGCGGGAACCTACGTCGAAGCGAAGCCCCAGCCTTGGCGGAACGGTGGGGGAACCATCCTTTGGCATATGCAAGACACAGCCCTTTGGGTCCTTTTCGGGTTCATCCCCTATGCGTTGGAAGTTGAACAATTCTCCGGAGAGGGTGATCTCTATTTCTTTCCCGATACCCTGGTCCAGGGGGATTAGAGTTTCATGACGCGCTCCCCCCCACCTAACTACGTCCCCCGGAAAGTTCGGACTCCATGCGGAATCCCAGGCATCATAATAGTCGATCGGGTCCGCACCAACCCCGTTGATGCTCACAGATTGGTTCCATGAAGATTGGTTGCAAATGACAGCGCCATTATCTGTCTTCTCAATCTTATTTGGTTTCAGAGCCCAATCGCCCGTGGTGCTCACCCACAGATCGGTCCCGGCTTCGCAGGCCGTGTATTTCACCTGGAGCTTGACCGTATAGGGTTTAGGTTGGGTGTAATTAATCCTCCCATTAAAGGACTGGATTTCCAGGTCGTTCGTCAGGGGGTCTGCTTCGATAATCTCAGCCCGCGGCACAGCTACAGGGGTCTCGACCCAAACCACGTCCGCGCCGGTGCTGTAGCCTTCTTTGTCAGCGTACACCGTGAGCTCCCACATGATCCTCTCACTCCCCCCGAGGCAGTTGAGCTGTTCCAGGGTGAGGTTGAACTCCCCGGCCTGGTCGGTGGTGGTCTTCAGCTCCACCTGCTGGGTCCGCTGGTCTGTATTAACCGCAATGATGCGCACTTCTGCGTTATCAATGGCCATATCCTGGTGGTCGGTATACTTCCCGTAAACCCGCCCTGGATAGTAATTGTCAAAGGGCGTCTTGAAAATATCATAACCAGGTGCCTGTGAGGAGAAATCAGCGGTGAAGTTGACCGAGTGTGCCTCCTCAACGCTGAAAGTTGTGCTTCCTTCTGCTAAAGTGATGTCGGTCCCGGTAGTAATTACCTCGACCCGGTAATTTCCAGCTGCAGCCCCTTCAGGCACAACCCACCAGAAATCAATGTAGTTTTCGTACTGTAGGAACCCTGATTGATTGGACTTGTAGGCATTGGAGCCTAAAATATAGGTCAGTTCGTTTGATCCGGTGGGTCCAATAATCTGGATCAGGGCGCTGAGGGAATCATACCAACGATCTGTGGTATCAAATTCAGGCCAAACTTCGACCGTCCCGGAGGCTTTCTCACCTGTCTGGTAGCTGCTCCGGTCCATGTTGACCTGGAGGCTGACGGGCATGAGGATTTCGAGATAATCGTAATAGACCGCCCCGGCCTTCCCGTTCTGGTCCAGCGCCAGGATGCCCAATTCTCTCCAAAGCACACTGGTTAAAGTTGCTGAGAAATTGAAGGAACCATCCTCTCCACTGACCGTTTCCCAGGTCTCCACGGGGTTGATGGCAACGCCCCCAATCCCTAGCTGGATGGGGATATCGGGCAGGGGCACCTGGTTCTCGCCCTCGCCCACAACAAGCACCCCTGTGATTTCAATGGTATGCCCCAGGGTCACCACTTTGGGGTAGCTTACCTTGATGATCCTCCACCCCAAGTCGTCCAGAGGCGGTTCATTCACATCGGGAGGTTCGGTGGTTTTGGGCTCCGCCACCAAGAAGGTGTACACCGGGCTGATCTGCTTAGGGTCGCCCTGGTAGTAGACCACCAGCTGGTAGGTACCGGGTTCCATGATGGAGGGTAGGATGCGTATAAAACGTCCGTCAGCTTCGGTCTGATTGATGAAGGTCTCGACAGTTCCGTCCGGATAGGTGACGTCGGTTTCGATCCAATCAGAGACGGGAGTCCCCCCCAGAGTCAGGGTGCCGGTGAAGGGCACGTTGGTACCGGGGTCATAGACAGGTTGGATGGGATCCATGACCACCACAAAATCATAACCCTCTCCAAACACGGTAAACAGTATAGTCCCGGTGGTGCTCAAGTAACCCGGCTTCGAGACCGTGACCTCGACCCAGTAATCCCCCGCGGGGAAGGTATCATTAGACCAGCCATAATAGAATTCACCGCTGTTCACCATCCCGGTGGTGGTCTGGTAGGTACCGCCGGCGACGACCATGGTCACCGTGGCGCCGTCCACGTTCCCCCCCTGGCTGGTGACCGTCCCGCCAATCTGGAGTACTTCCCAGCCGCCGATCTGGATGGGGACTAACGGCCCCCAGAGTTGCAGTTCGAGGGGCAGGTCAAGGGTTTGCGAGCCGTAGGGAACGTAAATAGTCTGTTCGGCAACGGCACCATTATAGGCCACGTTGCCCTCCACCACCAAGTTACCGCGATAACCTGTGGGGATACTCACTCCATATTCCAACCAAAAGGAAAATTGACCATTGGCATCTGTGAAATGACAGGCACCATACATATATTCCCCGGCATCCCCTCTGACTTCGGTACAAACTTCGGCGTTAGCGAGGGGCTGCCCACCCACCAGCACATCTCCCCCGATGGTGGGGCTGTCGCCCATCGCAAATTCAGATTTATCATAGGGATACAGAGAAATTGTCAACTCGCCAGTCAATCCCCCTTCCACTATTAAGGTAAATGGAACACTATCGGTCACACTTTGGTAGCCATCTTTGGTGATGTTGACTTCTACCCAGTAATTCCCCGCCGGGAATGAATTGCTAGCCCAATACCAGTTGAATTGGCCGGAGGTAGGAGTCCCGGTAGTGGTCTGGAAAGTCTGCCCGGCGACTTTCATCGTCACCAGGGCACCGTCCACATTCACGCCTTGGCTGGTGACCGTTCCCGCGATGCCAATATCTTCCCAGCCTCCAATTTCAATAGGATGATCTGGCCCGAAAAGAGCCAAATCCAGAGGTAGATTGAGCGCTTCATTCCCATAAGGCACATAAATGGTCTGTTCGGCAACGGTATCATTATAGGCTACGTCGGCCTCCACCACCAGGTTACCGCGATAACCTGTGGGGATGTCTACTCCATATTCCAACCAAAAGGAAAATTGACCATTAGCATCTGTGAAATGACAGGCACCATACATATATTCCCCGGCATCCCGTCTGACTTCGGTACAAACTTGGGCGTTTGCGATGGGCTGCCCACCCACCAGCACATCCCCTCCGATGGTTGGGCTGTCGCCCAGCGCGAATTCAGGCTTATCATAGGGATACAGAGAAATGGTCAACTGGCCGGTTAATCCCCCTTCCACATACACCCAGTTGAACGTCATTCTGATCGTGAGGTCGTTGTCGACAAATTCTTCGACGGTATCCACCACCTGGAGGACGACGTAATCCCCCTCGTTTGTAAACATGCCATAGGTCTGCCCGGCGACGAAGTTATTGCTCGCGAAGCGGGAATCGGTATGGTCCGGGATCTCGGTGATGGAGGCCAGGGGAATGACGCCGTAATCAATCGTGTGCTTCGGGTCAAAGGGGGATTCTGAAGTCGTCAGTGGGGTGAAGGGGTCACCGAGGTAGAAATCAGGGGATAAGGAGGGGTTATCCGGCCCACCCTCCCCCCAACGCTGGACCGCGTAAGCCGAGAAATCATAGCCATCCTGGTAGGACCCCTCGCCGTAGAAACTCTGGAGAGTGACCGAGGTCTGGGCGTATGCATCGCCCTCCGAGTCGGGCACCTCCACTGGACATCCGTCCTCATCCACCTCCGTTCCCGGAGGCGTGTCAGAGCACCGATCCTCAGCGTCGGGCACGCCATCGCTGTCCGAATCTTGAGTGGGCGTTGGGGCTGCGCTAACCCTTGTGCCATTCCATTCACCCCAACCACCTGCAGAACCATAGCGCCATCGTCCAGTAAAGGAATTGCAGTCAGGAGAAATTGTAAATTCAAAGTCTCCAGCGTCTCCTGGTGGACTGTAGGATGGTGCTTCAGACCATGTGCCTGTTAAGGTATTGCCGGAAACTAGACCTTCAATTTTGCCATTATCCCATTCGTAGGTTCCAGTTACCCGGTTTCCGGTCTGCTGCAGATGCATCTGAGAGGATAGTGAACCCCAAACTGTATTCCATGTTCCTGTCCAATCGCAGGCTCCAACTGTCACGGGCGAGGCAAGGGACCGTGCTTTAAGCACCGCGGACGATCCGGCAATAGCGGAGGGTATCAGCGTCAAGGCCACGACGAGCAACAGAACCAGGGAAAGAACTTTTCTCATCTTCATCATGTCAACCTCCTATAGTCTCTAACGAATCGAACACAAAGGGCGAGTGCCCATTTTGCCATTCTGTCTGAGCAATCGGGCAGTTAACATTCATCTGACATCACCCCCCTGCGCTTCTAGAAAGGCAGGTAGCGCTAAGTTGGATTCAATTGCATATCGAGAGCCTTGGTCAGGGGTATCTTTGTGCTGTGCTAGTTTGAGTTGTGGTGCAGAGTCCCGCTCTCCCGGAGCTACGTTATAGCACAGAATTAAGCTGATGTCAACACCTCGCCGGAAAAGAGCTGTCAAGCCAAAAGCAACCCCCCCTGCTCCGCAGGGGAACAGAGGAGGCGATGCGCCTTTACGCAGCCTCTCACCTGGTAAGGATGAGTGTCGGTAGCATTAGGCAGGGGCTGCCCGGCGACGACGGAGGGCCTCCCAGACCATCAGCCAGAGGGCTCCCAGGCCCAGGAGGGTGACGATAAAGCCGATCCACCAACCCAGGATTGGGATAGCCCTGACGATGGTGAAGAGCACTATCCCCAGCACCAGTGGCCACACCCGGCCTGCCCCCCACGGCTCCCGGATGCGTTCGAGGATCATACGCCCCAGCAGGAAGCTGACCACGATCTTGGTGACGTAACCTACCGTGACCACGAAACCTACTATGATCGTCACGTTGGTGAGCAGGCCAAGGCCCGTGATTGAGATGACCAACCCGCCAAAGCCTAGCGCACCCAAGATGAGATCCAGGACGATCACCAAAAAGGCTACAACGGGGACCGCAACACAGACGAAGATTACGGTGAGGATACCCCGGCCCAGGCTGCCCCATGGCCTGGTCTGCAAACCGGTTGCAGCCCCTCGCACTGGGCCTGGCACAACCCAGACGAGCATCAAGCCAATCACCAGCAGGGCGGCCAGCCGACGCAGTTGGTCCAGGGACCAGTTCAGAACAGCCTGCTGTGGAGTTACCTCTTCCACCCTTTTTACTTCCTCCGGTGGTGGCACCGGCGTTTGGTAGGCAATGCCTCCCACTACCTCGGCTCCAGGCTCTATCTTACCCTCGCTGCCGCTGGTGTAGGTCAGCTTACCTCCAATCTCGGCCCCTTCGGCCATCCTGAAGCCAGATGGCATCATCGGCGCTGGCGTCCACGTCCGGAAGAAGGGCAGCATAGTCTCGAAGTCGGGATCGGGCTCACCTCAATCTGATGGGGAGAGAGCCGTGGCTTTTCCCCGCAGAAAATTGATGCCAGAATAGACAAAGTAGATACTCAGAGCGATCAGGAAGAGCCCGCACACCAGCAGGATCAGCCTGTAGACGGATTGGCTCAGTAAGGTTTTGCCTCTAGCGATCAACAAGGCCACCAAGCTATACCAGCTCAGGTCGGATAGAATGTGGCCAAAATAGAAGGAACCAAGGCCTAAGGGTCCTCGCCCTAGAGAGAGGGCCACGTAACTAGCACCCACCGTGGCCCACCAGAGGACCCAATAGGGGTTGGAGATGCTGACCACGATACCGGTGATTATGGGGCCTAGTTGCAGCCCTGCCTCGGCGCCAGTTGCCCGCTCCAGGGAGACAGTACCCCACCAAGCGCTCCTGGCGATGTCCAAGCCCATCCAGAGGAGAAAAGCCCCTCCTAGAAGCCCGATGAGCCCAGCCACCAAATTTCGTTTCAACAGGCGACTCAATCCAGCGGCCAGGGCTGCAACGATGAGGAACTCTGCCACGGCATGGCCTAGCACCAGCGCTGGCCCTTCCCAGAAGCCCCTTCGGGCACTCCCGCTGATGACCACTGTGAGGAGAGGCCCTGGCATCAGTGCCCCTGAGAAGCCAACAAACAGTGAGGTGGTGAATATAGCTATCAGTTTCGTCATGGCTAACAGTTGCCCTCTATTATACCTGACCTTCTCAAAAAGGCAAAACTTTCTTCTCAGCAAGGAGAGCAAAGTGATAGTCGTTCAAGGGGTCTACGAAACTCCTCCCCCGCGCAGGGGGAGTCTGTCCTGAGCGAAGCCTGTCTTGAGCTCTGTCGAAGGGCCGAAGGGGCTGGAAGGGGGTGAATTTGTCTCGCGGGCCAAATCGTTGTAAAATGGATTGGCCTGCGAAATCCGGAGGATTCAAGATTCATGGTCATCACCAGTTTCGCCGTTTTGATTGAAGAGGCACAGGCGGTGGGGCCGAAGTGCATCGCCATAGCCGCAGCCCATGACCCAGAGGTGCTGATCTCTGCTGAGGAGTCGCAAAAACTGGGCATTGCTATTGCGTACTTGGTGGGCGACAAGCCGACCATCGAGGACCTTGCCCAGGAACATCATCTCGACCTCAGCGGCATGACCATCGTCCACGAGCCGGACACTGGTCGGGCCGCTCAGCAAGCGGTGGCTATGGCCCGCGAGGGCCAGGCCGACGTGGTGATCAAGGGCCAGCTTAAGACCCCCCAAATCCTGGGTGCAGCCCTTGACCGCGAGAGAGGCATCCGGGAGAGAAAATCTCTCACTCATGTGGGTCTCTTTGAAGTCCCTGGCTTCGACCGGATCATCTACATGAGCGATAGCGGCGTGATCCTCTCACCCACCATCGAGCAGAAGCTAGCCATCATCCAGAACGCAATTGAGGTGGCCCACAAGTTCGGCTTGGAGAGACCCAGAGTAGCCATTCTCTCAGCTACCGAGGTCGTCAACCCAAAGATTCCCAATTCCATCGAGGCCTTGGCTTTGACTAGAATGGCCGAACAAGGCTGGGTAGAGGGAGCCATAGTTGACGGGCCTCTGACGCTGGATGTTGCCGTCTCATCCGAGGCGGCCTACATCAAGGGGGTTAAGAGCCCTGTGGCAGGAAACGCCGACATCCTCATCGTGCCTGGTGTGGTGGCGGGTAACACAGCGGCCAAGGCCATTCAGTATCTTGCGGGCGGCCGCATGGCCGGGCTGGTAGTGGGAGCCAAAGTCCCCATCATCATCAATTCCCGTGCCGACACCGCCGACACTCGCCTCCTCTCCACGGCCATGGCTGTGGTTTTGGCAGCGAGTTGATAATTCACCGTTCACCTGGACCAATTTTCAATGGCGTGGGGCCAACTTCTTCTCGGGCTACCTGAAGGATTGGCCCGGCCCGGCGGAGAGCGGGCGCCCGGCGACGTATACCGTCATCCTGAGCGATACCGAGATCTGCAAGACCTTCGGCTGTGACCATGGCAGAGGTCGGCCCCGATGGCGACATGCGGTGCTACCGCGATGCCGAGGGCGTGCACCACGTGCCCAGGCGGTCCCTCGACGAACTGATCCTACGAGAATACGGTAGGTGAAAAGACAAAGTGGAGTATCATGCCCAAAGGTTTACTGATTCACACCGTCGGCCACAGCGACGACACCACCACAGCCTTCGTTGACCTGCTGCGCCGCCATGGAATCACCCTCGTCGTGGACGTGCGCAGCCAGCCTTGCAGCCGCTGGGCACACCAGTTCAACCGCGAAACCCTGGCCTGCGACCTCCAGGACGCCGGCATCGCCTACCGGTTTCTGGGCGACGCCCTCGGCGGCCGTCCCGCCGATCCGACCCTGTACGACCCTGGACAAGAGCGCCCCGACTACCAACGTGTGGAGCAGACGGCCGCCTACCAGGCCGGCATTGACCAGTTGCTCGACCTGGCCGGGACCGAGCAGGTGGCCGTGATGTGCAGCGAGGGCGACCATCGCCGTTGCCACCGCCACCTGCTCATCACCCAGACCCTGCTGGGGCGCGGCGTCCGCGTGCTCCATATCCGGCCCGACGGCACGACGGTCGAGGGGGAGCGGATACCACAGCAACTCTCGTTGTTTGGCTGAGCCCACTTGCTATGGGTAGAAGGCCCATCGTATTGGCCGACGCCCTTGAAAGCGCCCAATACGATTGGGCTAACTACCCAAACCCACAAGGTAAGAGAGGTCACCATGCCTGCCGTCTACACCATTGGCTACAGGCGCAAACCCCTGGCGACATTCATCGGTCAACTGCGCGAGGCCGGCGTGGACGCGGTGATTGACGTCCGTCTGCGCAACACCTCCCACCTGGCCGGCTACACCAAGCGGGACGACCTGGCCTTCCTGCTGCGCGAGGGATTCGGCATCGCCTACGAGCACCACCCCGAACTGGCCCCCACCCCCGAGATCCTCGACGCCTATCGCGATGACCAAGACTGGGCGGCCTACGAATCCCACTTCCTCCTGCTCTTGGTGGAACGAGTCACCGAATCCGTTGGTCGGGAGATCATAGCTCGCTACCGGGCACCGTGTCTGCTGTGCGCCGAGCCCCAGCCCGACGACTGCCACCGCCGCCTGGTCGCCGAATACTGGGCCGCGCACCTGCCGGGGCTGTCCATCGTTCATCTGTAGGAACAGCCATGCACATCTGCGTAGACGAGGACTGGATAAAAACGAGGAAGCGATACCTATCGGCATCACCCCTCGACCTTCTGGACTTTATTGAAAAACGTCGTGCTGTGGGACAGACCTCCACTCCGAAGCACTGGAGTCCCGAACTTGTTCGGGGGAGGCACTACAGCGTCAGTTTGCAGACGAGAAGGCCCCCAACAAGTTGGGGAGTCCCACCGGGAATGCATTTTCCGACAAAGTCTTTCTGATCAGGAGAACGCCATGCCACCGCAAGAAGTTCTCGTTCTAGCGATGACCCAAATGCTCAGTGGCATCTGCACGGCCGAGTTTTCCCGCGAGCCCGACCCCGTCACTGGCCTGCGATGGGTGCGCCCGGTGCGTGAATTCGGTACTCTCCTGCCGGGTGACATGACTGACGCCGACGGTCGCCTGGTGCAGTGCGGCGACGTGGTCGAACTAGACCTGCTCGCGCCGCGCCCCGACCCGCCCCACGTCGAGGACCGGCTCACCGATCTCGTCCGCCACCGGCCACGACTGCTGCGCCGTCTGGAGGGAGAGAAGCGGGCCCGTTTCTTCACCAAATACCTCGACCGCGCCCCGGAGGACGTACTCATCCACCACACCCGCTCGCTCTGCCTGGTGCAGGCAGAGCAGGTGTGGGCGCGCTTTTCGCTGGACAGTTATTCCGGCAAGTACGAAGCGCGGATGGGCTTCGTGCTGCCAGGCGACGCCAACCACACCCGGGCCACCAGCCAGCGCGGTGTCTCCGTGACCGACCTCAAGTGGCGTGCACTGGGCCGAGCCTGGCTGGGCGATAAAGGCGGTCTGCTGACATTGGATCACGATGCACTCTGTGAGCGACTGAACGCCGAGGCCCTCTACCTGGCTGTAGGACTGAGCCGCAACTGGCAGGGAGAGTACTGGCCCCTCGTCGTCGGCGTACACGTCGTGCCGGATTACGAGGTGAATGACAGATGACAAACGTACTGGCCGAGTTGGAGATCGCTCCTCGACAGACCATCGGACTGGCAGGCAATCAGCGCAGCCGCCTGCTCAACTTCCTCCTGCGCTGGGATCATGTCGAGGCGGCCCATGCCTGCCTGGACACCCTCATCCCGGCCAATCCCACCCTCGTTTCGCTGCTCGACCTGCGGGCGAAGGCCCTCCTGGCCCAGGACCGGCCCGACGATGCGCTGGAGGTGATGCGAGAGCGCCTGGAGCTCAGGACCTCCCTCACCGCCCGCACGTTCCTGGCCCGCGTCCACCTGGCCCGGGGCGACGTGGAGGCCGCCCACCAGATTGCCCGCGCCCTCATCGTCGAACGCGACGATAGCATAACGGCCTGGGGACTGCTGGGCGAGGTCGAACTGGCGCGAGGGGACACGGAAGCCGCGCTGGACACCTACCGCCGCCTGGGTGAGTTGCGTCCCTACGGCCGTGCGCACCTGCTGGGGATGCTCTCCCTCTATCAGGCCCTCGACGACTGGGTGACTGCCAGCGGCTACGCCGTGCGAGTGCTGCGCACCGCCGACGAGGAGAGGTCGCTCTCCGTCACCTATCTACGCCGGCTGCGCGACTACTTCCGGGCCAGCGGCGAGGGGACCCGCGTCGCCGACCTGGATGCCGAACTGGAGCGCCGCTACGCGGACGAACTGGCCGAACTGCGCGCCGTCCTCTCCCGAACCCCTCGAGCGCGACCCGCTGTCCCCACACCTCCATCCGTCGAACCACTGCGTGGTGAGCCTGTCCTACTACTGCCCACCTTCGACCAAGTCCCCGTCTCCGAAGAAGAGAGGACACGCATCACCGAGGCCGCCTGGCGACTCTTTGGCTTCGAGACCCTCCTGCCCGGCCAGTTGGAGACCATCGCCTGCGTCCTGCGCGGCGAGGACGTGCTGACCATCCTGCCGACCGGCGGCGGCAAGTCGCTCTGCTATCAACTCCCCGCGCTGCTGGCCGATAGGGGCACGACGCTTGTCATCTCGCCCCTCATCGCGCTGATGAAGGACCAGGTGGACTCGCTACCCGCTGGCTTGCGGCGCCGGGCGATCAACATTGACTACAGCCTGGAGGGGGGCGAACGGCGCCGGCGGCTAGAACAGGCCGCCGATGGCGCCTACCGGCTGGTCTATGCCGCCCCAGAGCGGCTGCGTCAGCCACCCTTCCTGCACGCGCTGCGGCGCGCAGGCGTGGACCGGCTGGTGATTGACGAAGCGCACTGCGTCAGCATGTGGGGCCACGACTTTCGGCCCGACTATCTCACTATCGGCCGGGCACGGCAGGCGCTGGGCAACCCGCCGCTGTTGGCGATGACGGCGACGGCACCACCCCGCGTGCGACGCGACATCATCAAGCACCTGGGCGATATGCGCATCATCGCCGGCGACGTGACCCGTCCCAACCTGCAACTGGAGTTGCTCTACGCCCGCAACGCCGACGACAAATTACGCCATCTACTGGCCTTCTGCCAGGCTGAACCCGGCAGTGGCATCGTCTACGCCGGCACTCGCGCCCGTTGTGAGGAACTGGCCGCGCTGCTGTGCGCTCATGGCATCGTCGCCGGCCATTACCACGCCGGCATCTCTGATCGGGCCGGGGCGCAGGACGATTTTATGGCCGACCGCATCCGCGTGGTCGTGGCGACCGTCGCCTTCGGCCTGGGCATTGACAAGCCGGACATCCGCTTCATTACGCACTTCGTCCCGCCCGCCTCGCTGGAGGCCTACTATCAGGAGGCCGGCCGGGCCGGGCGCGACGGGCTGCCCGCTCGCTGCCTGTTGATGTATGCCCCCTCAGACCGAGCCACGCTGACCCGCCGCGCTCGCCGGGACATGTTGCCGGTCGAGTTTGTGCGGGCCGTCTACGGGGCTGTCAAATGCCGTCTGGGAGGGACCTCGTCCGGCCGGGTTGCTGCGGCGGACCTGGAGCGCGACCTGCAGGCCGATAACACGCGCGTGCGCGTTGCCCTGAGCCTGCTGGAGCAGGTGGGCCTCTTGCGACGCGGCCCCGACGTGCCCCGCGCCGCCATCGTCTGCCTGACGACCATAGGGCAAGATGCCATCTTGCCCCACCAACTGGCCGCCTTTTGCCAGGCCGCCCGACTGCGGCCCGGCCAATCTCTAACCCTGGACCTGGTGGATGTGGCGCGGCAGGCCGGTCTGCCTCTCACGGAGGTCGAGCGGCGGGTGCTGGAGTGGGCCGACGCGGGTTGGTTGAGTTACCGCCCCGCTGGACGCGACCTGCTGCTGGAGCTGCTGCCGCCACCACGGGACACCGCCGAGCGGATCGCCACGCTGCTGGAGCGCTACGAGACCGTCCAGGCTCAGCGCGTGGACGAGATCGCTGCTTACGCCCGAACCGTGCGCTGCCGTCACGGCCACCTCAACACCTACCTGGGCGGTCGTACCATCGAGCGGTGCTCTGCCTGTGACAACTGCGTTGAAATCCAGCCGCCGCCGGATGCCGGTCTGCCTGATGAGCGAGAACAACTCTTGACCATCCTGCGCTGTGTCTCGGCCGCGCCGTGGAGTTGGGGGCGGCGCAGCCTGGTGCGCATCCTACGCGGCGACGCCAAGGCTCATCCCCGTGCGCAGCCTCTCCACGAAAAAGCCCGTGACCACGTCGGCTTTGGCGCGCTGGCCTTTCGCTCGAACACGGCCGTCGAGCGCATGCTAGATCGCCTGGAGAGTAGGGGGCTCCTGCGGGCACGGCGTCTTGAGCACGGCGGCGGCGTGCTCGACCTTGCGCCCGCGGGCAAAGCGGCGCTGCAAAACCCAGCCGCGTTGGATAGCCTGATCCGTCCCGCGGAGGAGTCGCCGTCACTATGCAAGTCACCCCAGAAAGATGAGGTGGGGCTGGATGCGGATGACGCGCTGTTCCAGACGCTGCGCGTGTGGCGGCTGGAGCAGGCCCGCGCACAGGAGGTGCCACCCTACTTCATCTTTCACGACAGCCATCTGCGCGCCATTGCCGCGCACCAACCCGTCACACTGGAGGCCTTATCCGAGTTAAAGGGTGTTGGCCCGCGCAAACTGGAGCAGTACGGGACTGCGGTGATCGAACTAGTGCGCAAGCACCTGGAAGGAGGGACAAATGACTCGCCAACTCAAGGTTAACTGGACGAAACTGGACTTGACAGTTTCCTTGGGTTGCAGTATCCTCTAGGGGCGACTGAGCCAAGGAGAAAAACTTGCGAAGCTCTGTCTCAGCGAAGTTGGGCGAGTATCTAAAGATAACCATCTTGCCTCTGGCGGTGGTTATCGCCACCGTGCTCCAGTTGCGGTTTGCTTCCCCTGGGGTTGTAGGCCCAACAGCGACCCCGACGGCGACTGTAACCCCGACGGCGACCCTGACCCCGACTCGGA
>Ga0209991_10000172_pt1 | contig 28648 bp, 22 predicted proteins | sample ChitaG_FD_183167 | JGI IMG/M metagenome (GOLD analysis project Ga0209991, IMG submission 183167) | Deep subsurface microbial communities from South Pacific Ocean to uncover new lineages of life (NeLLi) - Chile_00310 metaG (SPAdes)... | ecosystem: Environmental > Aquatic > Marine > Oceanic >... | reverse complement strand
AATAATACGACTGACATCAATGGTCAAACATACCTCTTTGGATTCAACAGGCATCGTGCTTGGCAGATTGTAAGGAACTGTGCAAAGCAGGCCCGTATTCCATCTCTAGTTAATCCTGAGACTGGTAGAATAAGAGGCGTCAGTCCTCACCGACTACGTGATGCCTTTAGTGTACATGCTGTAAAAAGGGATGATTCTGGTGATGGGTTAAGAATGCTTCAGGAGCACCTAGGGCATGTCAGTTTCAATACTACAGCTAAGTACAGGAAGATCTCGGGTCAGGAGCACCGTGACTGGTATCGACGTTTGTGGAAATAGTCAATAATTCCCAACGTATTAATTAACAATATAAGCTTTTGTTACCTAAGCTTCACAATCTGGACTATTGTAGAATTTGACCCCTATGTTGAAATTCTGGGCCTTCTTTACCGTCGGATTATGGTATTCGCTTTACGTTGCCACTTCTTAGATAAATGGTCGCTTAAGTCAAGAAGGCCTTGAAGCGTTTTATACTGAGATACGCTTAGCTTATCAACACCAAGTACCTTTGCTGCTTGTATTGCTGCAACTGGCCCAGGTAAGGACTTGCCTCCTTTAGTAATACGCTTTGACCATTCTGCGTCAATCTGATGCCATATATCCGCTGCCGGTGAAGGTACGGTAGCTTTGGAAACGTCTTCATCTGCGAGTTCAATAGTGATATCACCTGTTCCTCTGGGACGAGTAATTTTCAGACCGGGCTGTGCTTCAATGAATTTGGTGAAGGTGGAATACCCGTAGCGATAGTCGAAGCCAGGTTCAAGGCGCAATATCGTTTGATGCAATTTGCTACCAGGCACTTTCCCATGCTCGTCTATTGATGCCGTTGCTGCACGCCTAACAAGGTTCTCAATATCATCGTCTGGCAATAAAGGCACTTGTTCGGCTGCCTTTGTCCCTTTTGCTTGATTCAGATAGAAGTATCTATCACATGATTTCACCAATGTATGCGGTGCCTTGTTTTGCTCTCCGGCACCTATAACTGTCTTTCCTCCTGAACGCAACCTATTGACCAGCGAGACAAAGTCACTATCTGAGGAGACTATGACGAACGTATCAACAGGTGATGTATGAAGTAAGTCAACAGCATCAATAGCTAGCCTTATATCACTTGAGTTCTTACCACCTGAGGTAGACCGAAAAATTTGAATACCCTCTATACCTAGTTCAAGCAGTTGGTCTCTTCTATCACCTGAAGTAGACCAATCAGCGTACGCTCTCTTCAGTATGACTCTACCTATATCTGATAGCTGGTCAAATAGCCATTGAATTGAGTCTAAACCGACGTTTTCAAAATCTATTAGTACAGCGATTTGCCTATCAATTGCCCTCTCCTTCTCCATTCTAAATCACCTCCTCAAATTGACTTACTTTTATCTGTTTAAAAGCGGTCGAAGTACGAGTTCTTCTAGTTTTTCGCTTGATGCGATATCGTAAAGTGGAACAACGAAAGTTTCTGAGCCTTTTAGATTCTCCTTCCATTGCGATTGTCCAGTTCCGTGCCAACCTTTTAAATCCGGATGAGGACTGCCTAGGAAATAATATTTGCACATCCAGTAATCCCAACTATGTTCAGCCTCTTTTACTTCCATAGGCTTGTGGTACAACAACCATCCAGCTGAAACCAGTGGTTCCTCTACCTTAGTATCGTGGTCAGAAGCAAAATGGATACTGATAAATGGAAGCCTTGTAATGGCCGCCTTCTCTCCCTCTGGTATTTCAGGCAGGTAAAAGCGGGTAGCCCACCGTAAGTACCACTTCTCTGGATACCCAATGGCATATGATAATCCCGACAGGATTGTGCTTGTCATCGGTATCCAGCCTTGTTCTCCCATTAAACGGTCGGCATCTAGCAACAATAACTGTCCCTGCTTATACAGTTTCACAAGTGCGTCAAATAAGGCTTTGGTTGGTTTTTGCTCTGAAGCGTCCATTAGCTTATCCCTCCCTATAGGTATAACTAGTTATTATGGTCGGTATATTTGGCCACCTGAACCTTTTTGGAGGTAGCCTGTACTTATATTGAAGCGATTTTTCAATGGTTAAATTGGGCCAGTCATATTGCCGAGAAGAAATGCGGAAGAATTCAAAGTCACTTTCGTTAAATACTTGATTTACCGGTTCAATTCCAGTAAACATGGTGAGCCATTTCCTTTGAAGTAACTGGAGCATATCCTCCATGACAGCGTGGTTTTCCAGAATATCTTCCATCAAGAGCTTTTGCTCAAGGATTGCTGGCAATAACCTCCAAGAAGTCCAGTATATATCCTCATCCCGACCTCGTTTCTGTTTGTATTCAGCCAGGGATTCTGCCAATAAGTCCTTCGGGATTTTCATATCCTTGGTGATAAATATGAGGCTTCTTGACGAGATTATGACCTCTGGAGGCAAGCCTATAGAAGAACCAGACAAGAAGCGGAGGTTATCCAGTCCGCAAGCCAACTGATCATTAGGCGCTATGCTATCATCTGCCTCGCTTGATAATCCTGAATAATACTTGGCTTCTATCATAATGATGTGAACACCCTCTCCAGTTTCAATGCTAATTATGATATCAGGTTCACACGGGGTACAGCCTTTTATCCGTATAGATGGCCAGAATAGATAATGTACCTTCAGTGCATGGTCTGGAATGCTCAAAGAATTACCTTGATATGAGTAAGATGTATTGAGGAAAGGGATTAGTAATTTACCCGCTGGTAGGTATCGCATACAGCCTATAATATCTGCTGTAAGCAAATCCTCCATGCGCTCTGAAAGGTTTGTTCCAGTTTCCGATATTTTTCCGTGTATCTCAGCAATAGTCATGTAACCTAATAAGCTCTCCTTATACTATATACTACGATTAGAGCCTTTCAAAGATTCTTTTGACTTTCAATGTACTGGCACCATTGGCAGTTCGGTGAGTACTCAGGTGCCTCAGGTAATTCAAGTACATTCAATACCTCATCCAAGAAGTTCAGAAAGCCCTGCTCATCTTTTTCTATCTCTACCCAGACGATTTCAGCTCCATAATTAAGCCTCTCGATGCTCTGCTGGCTAATGCCGTCGGGGTAAAAGTATAACAGCCCTAGTTTTGTCACTGGTGACAAGGCTAATTTACCCGGAGCTGGGTACTCTAACGCATAGGCATATGCGTGAAGCTGACGGCTATACAGACTAGCTGATTCACTACTAGGGTTACTGGTCTTGAAGTCAATGACACCGTATGACCCATCATCAAAGCTAATCACGATGTCGAACTTTCCGTTGATATAGCAAGTATCAGTATGGTTTGGCAGTTGAATGGTCGTTGACCTAACGAATTTCTCACCCAAGATAACTGCTCCAGAAGGAATATCAGCATGCAGTTCACTGGTTGGCTTACCATCATAGTGGTCTTTTAACAGACCAGTAATTTTACTAAAGATGGATGGCAAAGGGATTGGCGGCTGGGCTATATTATTAACTACCTTCTGGTAGAAACATCGCTTGCAACCCTCGTAGGTGAAAGTAAGGTCTGATGGGCTTAGTTTAAAGTTCATGTACTATCTCCAGTTATTCCAGCCTCAACTATTTTTTCACTTTCCATGGCTATAACCTTCGCTGTCTCCTCTGTCTTTTCGATGAATATGTAAGTAAAACTAGGATAAAGCTCCATCATCCTTTGCCCTATCCATTTAGCTAGTTCCGCATAACCCCGCCCGATTGTAGAACCTCTCTTACATATCTCAATAATTGAAATATTGTCACCTTTTCTATCATGGATAATAGGCCAGTATTTAATAATGCTTCTCCCTGGGTCGCTATCTTCGTCATACTCGATTATGAACCGCCTACCTGGTGTCTCAATTAGGAGGTCTGCCTCTGGCCAAAGATTTCGCGAGTAACTACTCCATTCAATCTTAAAATGGTCTTCAATATGCCAATTTGGGCATCGAGATTTCAGCTCTGAAATCATTGATATGAGAAAGGCTTCCTTTTGTTTTTGGAGCACTGTCTGCTTACCTCCATAGAGAGATTAACTTAACTTTGATAGTTATCAGTAACCTGAAACTCAACCTTGTAATATTTTAGTTTCACAAAGTTATTGACGGCTTCAATAGCAAAGTCTAACCTATCGTCTGGCTCATTCACAACTATAATTCCTCTCGCCTTTTTGCCCTCCCTTTTTAGCCCTCCAATATACCTTAAAAGTTGTCCTACTACTTCGTCAGAAGCTCTGCCTTTTTTAGTTTCAATAACAACATATGTACCAAGCTTATCTCGGCATAGGACATCTATATTGCCAGCTCCTTTAGTATGATAGTTTTTCCCTCCTTCAACTAATTTTAGGCCTTTCTCTAAAACGGTTGGATTCTTAGCTAAATAGTCTTGCAAATCTTTTTCTAAACTGACTGAGCTTATCGACGTAGGAAGTTCCTCTGCGCTTTCCTGTGTGAAAACAAGCCAAAGCATATTGTTGACTCTGGTATAGGTTTCTATATTGAGTAGACCCTTTATTTCTCTAAAGATTACGGAATCTCGGAGATATTGAAGTGTATCGCTGCGATAACTCTCGATATTTGTGATACTGTATTCATCTAATGCCTGCTTATAAGCTGTCTCCGTCTGAGTTGAGTCTAATCCCAATACACCTATGGTTTGACCGGATAGTTCAGGGTATTTAGTGGGACTGTAAGCACAAAGGAATTGGGATACCGTTAGGATACCAACGTAATGCAGTTTTAGGAATTGGTCTACTCGAGTAGCGAATGGCTCTGGGCTAAAAAGCAGTTTCCGGAGTCTCGAATTGAAATTATCAAGCCCATTTTCTTCATACAGGTTGTATGTTAAGGAACGATTCCAGATAAGTCTGCGCATCTGACGGAATATTTCATCGAATAGTTCAGAGCTAATATCTTTCCCCTTTTCGAATCCAACATCTTCAAAAATACTTCTTATTGTCTTTACGGCTTCTTTTTCGTCTTTGTCCCAGTCTTGTGCCTGTTGACTGTTGAGGTAACTTTTCCATTTTTGAAGGGAAGCCTCCTGCTCAGGTGTGAATTTAAATATACCAAGTGTATCGTTTGTTGTCATATTCCACCTCCTACCTAATCCCTCTGGGAATTAACCCTTTACTTTTTACCCTCCACCACCGCGATTTCCTCCGGTGTTAACCCATAAAGCTCATACACCATCTGGTCAATCTGGCGTTCGTATTCCCTAACCTTATTCTGCTTAGACTCGCTGATAGTGTAGTCTTCAGCCATTGTAGAAGATAGTATTTTCTCGATTACAGATATAATTGCTTGCTGTTGATCCCTATTCAATTTCGGTATCGGTATTTTGCCAACGTAGTAATCATCAAAATCCATTGTCCTAATGGCGGAGCAGAAGATGAACTTATAGGCGTACCAACTTATAAGCTTAGAGTTCAAAAGGCCTAAAATATAGCGGTAATCATAAGAATTATCATTAAGTATAGTATTCTCAACAGTATCTACACTCAATATGTGACCTTTCGGATCATACGCTGCCATTATTTGTACATGTGGGTATGGATTCTGTATATGAGCGACAAGTCTCTGTGAAATTATCTTAGGCTGATTTAGAAATAATACCTTCTGCCTATAATTATTGAGCACTCTCTTAGATAAATAACCTTTAGTGCCGCAGTATCCATATTTGTAAATGTTCTTGCCCCCAATTACCGGGAATTCCCCTTTAGTTGAAAGATCCTTTTGTATAGGAGCGCCTCTTTTGGTTTTCGATATCTGTCTCATAAAGTCAAAATCAGTTGTCATGTGCCTTACTATGTTCAGCTCTTCTTCAGTTACATCACATATCCAAGCCTGAAACTTCGATACCATATTATTCGGGATTACCGTGGTAGTAGTGAATTCACTATCAAGGAATTTTCTTGCTAGGTAGAACTCAGTGTTAATACAGGGATTATATGAAAAGAATACTTGTTCTAGTTTTACTTTTTCAAAGGCCTTCTCAACATCAACCAAAGTTGTGACCTTACCTATCAACGATTTGACCAGACTGAACCATATCTCGGCAAAAAGCAGTGATTTTGGTACTATGAAAGTCAGCGTTCCTTTATCTGAGATAAGCCTGTTCTTAGACAAATCAATGAAAATAGCAGCGCTATTTGAACTAGTAGTATCTCTTGCCTTCCGGATTATTTCCTGAAGCTCATTCTTATCAATTGTTGCTCCATATGGCGGATTAGCTATTACTACATCAAATCCACCTTTTTCGTGGAAGACTTCGGAAAAATACACTTCAAAATCAAAGTTCTGATTGTTATTGGTTATTTGATTTATTAAGCTACCTATCTCAATTTTATATGCCTGCTTCTTTTTAGCATTCGTTTCATTGAAATATAGAGGCTTCAGCTCTTCCAGCCTTTGAAATAGCTCATTGTTAAACATGTCGCGTTGAACACCCAGAAGCGAGTTACCGCAGACAATTTTGTAATCCAGGTTAGGCAGGGGCTTAATCTGTTTTATATCCTCCTCATCAACCACCAGTGAAAGCCAGAGTCGAAGCTTGGCAATCTCTACTGCGCCGGGGTCAATATCCACTCCATAAAGGCAATTCTGAATAGCATGGCGCTTAAAGTTGTAGCTGCTTCTGCCCTTTTTGTCTGCCAAATATGTAGTAAGTGTGTTTCTGGCGCGGATGATTTCTGTCATCAAGCTTACTGGAAAGGCTCCCGAGCCGATGGCTGGGTCACAGACCCTGATATTGGCAAGCTTTTCATCAATTAACCTGGCATCCTAGCGGATACTCTCTGGCAGTCTATATGAATAGCGCTCCGTTTCTTTTCCATACGCCTCAACTCTTGTATCATGCTCAATGGCGAGTTCACCCATACGTACGAAGGATTCAATATCCTCACGCGTTACTAAGACCCTATATAATGCGGTCTTGAAAGCACCTTGTTCTGGGTCTGGTTGTCCAAAGAACTTACCCTGGGGAGGGCGGGGCTGCACCAATGGGGCATCGCCTGTATTGATGGCGGTATCCAGGTAGTTAATGAGACTCTCCTGACACATATAGTGTACGATTTCACGGGGAGTGTAATAAGTCCCTTTAGATTTCCGGTCCTTAACTTCCAAAAGGTTCTCAAAAACCTTCCCCAGCATCTCTGGGTCAATTGCCACCTCTTTGTCCAGAGGCTCATCCTCTTTAACCGTAAAGTTGTACCGGTCAAACACATCCAGAATGCCAGTACCAGCATCCCCCTCTTTCGTTTTCTGACTGTTTGAAAAGAGCTGATTAGGGAGGAGAATATCTGTGTGCACCCAGTCGTAGTTGTTGATAGGGTCAAATAATCCACCGTTCAAGAATGGAATCTTACAGTTGAACCGGCTATAGAAGTCATCTGTTCTTTCTACGGCTAGTGCCTCATAGAAAAGAGGCTCCAGGATATCGTTGAAGAAGTTCTGGTAGGGTGCCATCTTCTTTTCAAAGAGTAGGCGAAGGAAGTTCTTTGGTCCGGTTCCCCACTCATCATCCCGACCAACACCAAACCAGCCTTTCTTCTGAAGGAAATAGAGAAATACAATCTGGCCGAGTAACTTCTTGGAGAAATTGACGGTTTCTACATCTTTAGCAGCAAAGTCTGCTTTTACCCTCTCGTCTTTCCTGACGATACCTTGTAGCGCCTCCTCAACATTATGGAATAGCTCGCGGTACTTGTTAAAGAATTCTCTAGTGACAACCTCGATGCTGAACGCTTTTTCAAGGTCAGATAGCAAAGGATTGGTCTTGTCGTTCTCCAATATAGGCAGCAGCTGTACCTGGGCTGTATGACTGCTCTCATTCTCACCAACCAGGAAAGAGTACCTGCGCGCCGGTGTCAGCTCCGTCTCGACTTTTATCTTACCGCTTGGCGATTCTACAAGATTGTAATCCATTCTTACCAGGGAAAATCGCCAGTCTCTATCGTCAGGTGATACGAAACCAACCAGAGCAGCGTCTTTAAGTTCGCCACCTCTGCTACCGTTCAGATACCAGGCGACAAAATTCCTTTGCATGGTGCGGGCACGTTCGAGAGAATACTCCCGTTTCAGTCGTACAATAAGGACATCTATCTTGTTATCGTTGGCATCCTCATACTTGCCTATGCGCTCAAGACTTTGAATACTTCGCTCGTAAGCATCGGGAATTATATTGCCCTGGTAGGTAAAGCTCTTTGAGGTATCCAGATAGTTGACCAGGTTCTTACTAAAGTTGATGAACTGACCTTTATCAAAGGATTTCTCAAAGGTATCCTTAATAGTCTTGACGGCAGCTTGTCTATCCAAGTTCTACCTGCCTATTAAGTATTCAGAGAGAATGACTTCCCGCGGGCCTGAAGTTTGAGCAGAGCTTTCGGCTATTGGCTCTTTGAAAAATTCTGGAGCAATATTTGTTTTGAGCCTAGCCAATATCTTTAGTGGGTTGGGTTCTTTGCTGAGTTCTTTACTTAAAGTCTTTGCTGTCTGCTTTGGAAGTGCGCCCTCTTCAATAAGATTTATCACTTTCCTGATGTAAAGCTCATCATCATCAGTGTAGCCCTTGAAGTGTTTCACCTGATTTGACTTCAGAATTTTTAGTATGAAGGTTGCACTATCTCGGCCACCCTTCATTTTCGTCCCCGGCACCTCTTCAGTGGTAGTCTGAGTAAAGGCTTTCTTATTCTTCTCTAGAAACTCATAATAATCCGGGTTGATGCTCTGCCGTGTGGTGTTCTTATCCACTTCCAGGTACTTGACAGTAGCGAAGAAATCCAGCTCTTCCGTCGACTTGTCGCCCGCAAGATAAAATTTTTGCAGTTTACCCTTGCGGAAATAGGTCAGTAGGGTATTCACTTCACCCTGATACTCTCTGGCAGTTCGGGCCTTTTTGGGTAGGCGCTTAATCTTTTCAAACAAGTCGGGATCACTGTCACGTATGTTCCTTATTATCCGTAAGTACTTAAGCTCGCTTTCTTCATCTTCATCCTCGCCGGTGATAGTCTTCTTCGACGTTAAGCGAGTAAACAGATCATGTGACTTAATTTCTTCACCCTCAGTCAACAGTCTCGCATCAGCACCAAGCATTTCGATGAATGCCTGTATCTTATATTCTGCCGCTTCCTTAAGCTTTATTTGGTCGTTAGATTGAATCGTTGGGAAGAAGTTGAAGGTATAAATCTTGTCGAATTTAGTATCGACACGATTAATTCGTCCTGCTCTTTGCATTAAACGAGTCGGATTCCAGGGTATGTCGTAGTTAATAACAACATTAGAGCGATGCAAGTTAACACCCTCTGAAAGTACTTCAGTTGATATAAGGATGCGATAGTCATTTCTAGGAAATCTGGCTCTAGCATCGAAATTGGCAATAACCCTGTCGCGGGTGGGAGCCCCCGAAGCTCCAGAGAAGGACAACACTTTTTGAGGGAATATCTTGCCAAGTTTGTCGTCAAGATACTCGGCAGTTTCCCTTGATTCAGTAAAGATAATGAGTTTACTCTTTTTAAGAATCTCCCTATTCTTAAGAATATCAATGAAGGTTAGTAGCTTCGGGTCTCGGTCTACCGTTTGCCAGAGTCTGTCTATCTCTTTCAGAACAGCCAAGTCGTTCTTGAGGTCTTCTTTGAACTTCGGGCTAAAGGCAGCTGCATTATAGCGCCGGGCTTTATCTTCATCAATTAGTTGTTGAATAGCTTCATCATTGTCATATTCCAAGAGTTCGAAGAGCTTGTTAGTATATTTCTTGCTGGCATAGACATTTCCCTTATTGAATTCCTGCAAAAACTGCTCGTAGGATTTGATGAACCGGTTGAGGCTCCTCCTGAAAGCATAGAAACTGCTCTCTAGTCGTTTAACTAGCAGTATCTTCATGAATTTCCTCATATTCTGCTGAGCTAATTTTTCCGGCTGGGTGATATCCCCTTCGTAGTAAAGTAACGGCGTATAGCGTGCATATAAGAATTTCGTCGTCACCAATTCGATTGTTTTGTCAAAGATATAGTCTTCCTTTTTATTTAACTGATAGAATATTGGCTCCGGAGGGTCAACCTCAGGAAACTTTAACTTCTGCTGCTTCAAATCCTCAGCGAAGTACTTGACGATTTCTGCACGGGTTCTCCGTACGATCAAGTATTTGAGCACCCTTTCTCTGATTTCCTTCGCATTTTCCCGTACAGTATCGATATATTCTTCGTAATGTTGCTGTCTATCAAGGCCTTTCAGTTTCTTATCAAGGCTGTTAAAGAAGTTTTCCAGGTTAGGCAAGTTGGGAATAGTGCTTCTTCGAGCTTTTTGAAATAACTTTATCTGACTAAGAATATCCTTCGGTGAGTTGTTAAGAGGTGTGGCTGTGACTAAGATTACCCGCTTACCACGGCATATTTGTGCCAGCTTTTCATAGGTTATGTTCATCTCGGTACGGAAGCGGTGTGCCTCGTCAATAAATATGTTCTTATATTTGTCCGTTCCCTGCCTGGTCAGGTGGTCAAGTTTTCCCAAGGACTCAAAATCAGCTGGCACTCTGAAATCGGAGAACACGTTGGGCCATGAACCGGGGTTATCTTTGTATAAAAGCGCTGGTGGAGCAATGACCAGATTCCTACCATCGAGTTGTCCAGCCAGCATCGCTGATATATATGTTTTACCCAAACCTACTACGTCAGAAATAAAAACACCGCCATATTCGTCAAGTTTATTTTGGGCATCTTTTACGGCCTCATTCTGATACTCTAAATCCAAGAAGTTCTCTGGTAGATATTTTTTCTCGATTTCTTCCTTATCGATGTTTATTTTCTCTTTGAAATACTCGTACAAGAATTTTAAGTAAAGCTCGTAGGGAGTAATCGTATTATTTAGCCAAGTCCTGTTTTGAATGGTCTCAATATACTTATCTTTGACATCTACCGCGTTTTCCCAGAGTTCATTGAATTTGGCCAGGGCGAACTCATAGTCGGCTCTGTCTTTAAGCTCAACATTAAATTCCAGGTTGTCAATCAAACCTGCCTGCGTGAAATTACTAGAACCGGTTATTACTCTACCAACATCTTTATCGCCTTCAACAAAGGTCATAATATATAGCTTCGCATGGATATTCTCTGAGGGATATGCTCTAATTTCTAGCTTGCCGTTATGAAGCCACTCAATGAACTTGTTGACGCCCTCCTCCACATTGCTGTTATCCTCTGAATTCTCCATCTCATCCGCCACAGTATTAGAAAATTCCCCTTTTGTCTCGGCATGAGAGAATTCAAAAGCTCCTTGCACTGAAGACTGCGCTTTCTGCATTATGTCGAAGGTCTGCTTACTGGTACTTATCCCAATAAGAATCCTGATTTTCTCAGTGTTTTCCAATGACTTATAAAGCGCATAGAAACCACTGGTATAGAAGTAGCCAACCAAGACATCAAAAAAACGGGTGTCTTTGATTAACACCCGGAACCTGTCCCGAAGATTCTTTTCCCCTTCGTTAGTGATGAATGTTGTATCTGTACTTATAGCAACAGTTTCCATTACTCCAAACTCTGCGTTTGTCAGTCGAAGCTAAGCGCTCATTTTGCTCATGTCAACTTCTTTACCGATATAGTATCTGTAATATTGATAATAGTCAATCTTGGTCTAATTCTACCAGGTAACAGTTCGTCACTTTGTTCAGTAAAGGAAATATTCTGCCGACATTTTGCCGACAAACTGTTTAGCAGACGCTGATACTGAATGGTAACTACAGGCATGAAACTCCAAACATTGCTAAACAGCAAGATACCAGATGCTATCTGGAGGGACTGGGTGGGACATCGTGCTTCTTACTTTTAATAAGGTGGCTCCCTTTAGAATCAAGACTGCTCCATACTTAGAGTAAAAGAGGCCATAAAAGTTCTTGCTCTTAACCTGCACGGTCTACCTCACAGGTTTCGAAATATAGATAACTACCATTGCCAGTAGACTATATCCATAGTCTACTTTTAGTCTGAATTGCCATAGTAACTACATTCTGCACGTCAAGGAGATAAAGAACTCTTTTTGCAGGGCATCTGCCCATCTTTCCCACCGCTTCATACCGCGTAATAAATTCCGTGGTTTATCAAGTTACCCCTTAATTCCCCGATGCGCTATGGGGAATAGCCGTGTGGAATAACCCGCGGAATGCGGAATAAAGCGGGGAATCCCATAGGGAATCGCTGTTTCATGAAGCACAGTTGGGGCCTGTAAAATAACTGGAACAGGACCATTAAATGCAGAGGGACTTATTGTTCACCAATATTACTGCGGCAGATGCCAAGTAGACTTTATACCAAGGAGCTAAGCTGACTCAGTAGACAAATCTTTTCTTAAGACTTCTTAGTTCCCGGTTTCCGCTTTCCAAATAAGAATAACTCTGCTAGGGAAATTCCCAGAGCGTTTGCTATCGAATCAATATTCTTCAACGAAGGATTCCTTTCACCTCGTTCAATGCCACCCAGGTAGGTCCGGTGCACTCCTACTTTGAATGCTAGTTCTTCTTGAGACAAGCCCTTAGCCTCTCGCAACTCTCTTACCCTGTGCCCAAACCGTTCCTCTATAGTCTCCATCTACAATCTCAGCTAAATAAAATCACTTGACTGAATAATATGTAGATGTATACTATGAGTCTACAGACTATAAGTAGCATTTGTGCCTTATACCCTAGTTTGGTAATGAGGAAAGTGAATATGGAAGACAAAGAGCTTTCAGAAATTGACAGAGTGATAACTGACTTTCAAGCCAAGCTTGTGCCTATTACACCCAGAGAGCTATCGCCAGCACAATTGGCTGAGAAAAAGGCTCTGCAAGTAGCAGCGGAAGAAGCTAAGCAGAAAAGATACAAGCGGATAGAGAAACTTAAAGGGAGTAAGATATTAGATGGAGTTGCTGCATCGCCAGGGATGGTACTTGGCATGGTGAGGAACGTGCACGAAAGGGACTCTCTATTGATGGCGCAAATAAAGACTGGCGAGGTTCTTGTCGCTGAGACCCTAATGGCATATGACCTTCCCTATATGGAAAAGGCTTCGGCTTTTGTTCTCGATTCTAGTGGTGCAGTTGGCTCCCTTGCTATTGTTGCCAAGGGGATGAGTAAGCCAGCAGTGACGGGAACATTGGAAGCAACATCGGTTCTAAAGGATGGGCAAAAAGTAGTGGTTGATGGGTCAGAAGGTGCCGTTTATGAATGCCGAGCAAGCTCCGGATAAATAAGAGCGGCATGGAAAAACTGAAAACTAGGTGGCTTCCAACCAACACCTCCCTCCCTATATAAAGTTAGGCAATTATCTCCTCAAGGCATGTATATAATTTAATAGCTGTGAAATAACCCAGGTATCTGGGAGACTATAGCCATAGTCTCCTAGCACCATAATTACATTTATCATCTAACCACTTCCCGGAGATTCTCAAAGGTTAAGGACAAGATGATGCTCTCATTATATCGACAGTGCCGAGACGGAAAAATGATGAGAGGATGTAATGGCGTGACGAAAAGAAGATAAAGTGACGACGAAAAGATGATATACCTTACACCCTGGTTTTATACGGACAGTCCGTATAATTTTTGTGTATAATACGAAAGTGTATAAAATCCTCAACCACTTTTAAACCTTGTCATCGTCTTATCATCGCCTTTTCATCCCCTGTTCGTCCGTCGGCACTTGAGACTATTTTAACTACGGCAGCGACTTAAGAAGTGGCACATAATAAATGGAGGTTGGCCAATCCGCCGTTACTCTTTTCCTCTTAGTACAGTCATCATAGTCATCGTGACGCTTAGGGATGAAATTGCGTGATATTGTCCGCAATGGGCTGTAATCGTTTAATACCACCACGAAAAGTATATGTATCTGAAAACGACCGAGTTTAACATTTATGGTTGCTTCACCAAAGACCGGTTGACATTTTCCGTCTTTTCGATTACACTGGTTATTACGTGGTTATGATACTTTTCTAGAATTTGTAGAGTAAAAAACAAGTTGCTGCACATTAATAAATAGATAACCACGAGAGTCCTCGCTTCCCCGGTGTACGAAGCTATTGGGTCAATAGTGGGCACGACCCGAAAAAGGTCGTGCCCCTTTTTTTATGCCGGAAATAAAACGGGAGGAAAGAAAAATGAACATAGAAGAATTGACTAAAAAATTTGTAAATCTGGCAAGCAAAACAACTCTATCTAAAACCGAGCATGTGGAGGCTCGGAAATTGATGTGCGAGTTGAAGAAGTCAGGAATGAGTAATCAGGAGATTTCAACGCTATCGGGTGGGAAATGGTCGGAATCTACAGTTAAGGGATACACCAAAGGCGTGAAGGCTGAAAATACGAGCCCATGGCAGAATATTGCTGGACTACTGCACGACGTCATAAAAACAGGTATTGCCCTTGAGGATCTAGATACGGCGGTTGTAATGGTAGAGGACTTGAAAACGAGGGGCGTTACGCTTGACGATATGGCCGAAATACTCCTTACTGCCGACTCAGCCTCAATCAGTCTTGATATAATTGTGCAGCTGGCGAAGACTATAAAAGAGGGTGGCCTAAAACCCAACGATGTTACCAATACTGTTGAGATGAAGAAGCAAATTGAAGAGAATGGCTTTTCCTTGGACTCTTTGCCAGTCCTTGCGAAACTAGCTCAAACGTACGGTGAACCCCAAAAGGTTATTGAAGCCTTTTCAGCTTATGGTTCATTGAGTGAACTAAAAAGGGAAGTAGAAGTAACTCAAGATAATCTGGGGGAATTGAAGGCCGGAGTGAATTCATTGGAACAGAAATCACAACAAGCTAAAACCGACCTCTCAGAGTTGGAGAAACCGCTTCAAGCTTACCAAAATATCTTCTCCTTAGGCTTCGATGAGGAAGAGCTGGTTAAGCTGGCTAATCTAGCTGAAATATATGGTGGGCATAAGGTTGTTCTGCAAGCACTGACACTATATGCAGACTATCAGGAAATCATGGAGAAGACTGGGGAAGCCAAATCACAATTAAACACTCTTCAAACCGAGACAGGGAAGATAAACGTCAAATACGACCACCTGAAATCGGCAGTTACCATGTGTGACAGCCTGCTCTATACACACAAATTCGGGCTTGACGCGATAGTAAGCATATTGTCGGTGGCTAAGAAGTATGGACAACCGTTAAATGTGCTCAAGGCTCTGGACAAATACGGCAGCCTTAAATTGTTATCGGACAAGAATTATGAAGCGGAAGGGCAGGTACAGGAGAAAGAGAAACTGCTTCACCTGCTGGAGGGACAGTACCAGGCGGCTCTTAATCAAATAGAGTCATTAAGCACTGTAATGCTGAAGGTTGGTGTTGAAGTAACCGAACTAAAAAGTAAACTGGCAAGCAGCAAGCTTACGGCTAAAATGATTGGATTCGTCAACAATCCGTCGTCTGCTAGTTATATTGATTATGGCCACGTTGTAGTAGTGTTTGCAGTGGCTCTTCTCGTGTGGGCAAGAGAGAATCAGCACAACTTTAAATCAGCATTTAGCATCGAAACCGGCTTGAAGAGTTTAATCTCAGAGCTCGGAGGAGACTGATGGGTATTCTAGCCGATACATGCCGCGAACTTAAACAAACTCTTGGTGATATGGAAAGTCAATGCCAGAGCATACTGGATGACGTCGAGCAGTTCGATAAACATGTTAATTCATATGCTCGTGAAAGATTGACTCGCAAATTAAGTATTCTCGGAAACTGGATAATCGTTTGTGAAAAGCATCTCTACGAAATACATGGAGGGGAGGGGTATGTCTGCGTGTTCCTCAGCGAGGCTAATGGATTTGGAGTCAATTGGGTAAAAGAAGAGGAAATCGTGGCTGATAAGGCATGGTACCAGCGCTGTGGTTCGACGGTGCTCTGCGTAAAAGAAGCGACCCATATCATCATTCATATGCTGAATGAACTCGCCTCAGGTAACTGGGCAGAAGTCTTGGATTGGGTGAAAAAGTATGCAAAGTCTCCGGGATTAGTTTTCAGCAAATATTCTGAAGTCTGAAAAACGGGTACTGTAAATGGGGAGATAAGGTAATGACGAAGACATTAGTACTGGGGAAACAAGTGGTAGCTCTGACAATTAATGAAGTCATTAGCCGCTATGAAATTAGTAACCAGGCAGAGGGCAAGAGCCCGAGAACAATAACCTGGTATACTGAAATGCTCTTGTCATTCTCAGGATACATGAAGAAAGAATTGCAGCGCCATGACCTTTCGGCTCTTAATATTGATACCGTCAGGAGTTACATTATCCACCTGCGAAATAAGCCGAAGTTTCAAGGGCACCCCTACACCCCCCAGCAAAACAAATTCCTTTCACCTAGAACGGTTCAATGCCATGTGAGAGTCCTCAAAGCATTTTCTACATGGCTATACTCCGAAGGCTATACACCGGAGAATAGACTTCAGAATCTGAAACTGCCCAAGGCTGCCAGTAAGGTTATGGAACCTCTGACCCCACAAGAAATTAAGAAGGTTGTAAGCAGTATCAACAGGAATTTATACAGCGGTGAGCGTAACCATGCTGTGTTGGTAACACTCCTTGACAGTGGCCTGAGGGCATCTGAAGCAGCAGGTATTACCCTGGATAACCTGAACCTTAAAGACGGCTACATAAAAATCACGGGAAAGGGTGACAAGGAGCGTATTGTGCCTATCGGTAAATTCGTTCAGATGGAGCTTCTGCATTATATCGAGAGGGTAAGACCTCAACCTTACGGCAGCGACTGCGATAAGCTATTCCTCTCACGGGGTGGTAAACCAATAACGGTTAACACTGTAAAACTGGTATTCTCCAGGTTAGCCAAAAGTTCGGGGGTAAACCGGTTGCATGCTCATTTATGCCGTCATACATTTGCTATTAATTACTTGCTAAATGGCGGTGATATCTTCTCTCTCCGGGAGATCCTCGGTCATACCACCCTCGAGATGGTAAATCATTATCTCCACTTCACCAGTTCCCAAATTACCGCTCAGCACCACAAATACTCACCGATGGACCGGATGCAAGAAAAAGAAGGGTAAGTCAAGGGTAGCTAGTTAATAGTCTCCTCTGGCAAACAACCCCTTGAACCGGTTCTATTCTTTTGTGGTTGACATATGCATTTACACTTCAAAGTCAGAATCCTTCTTTATCAGCAATCTTGATAGGGTATGTCTTAATCTTTTGTCCTTGAACATTCAATACGACCTTACCCTTTGCCCCTTTGATGAAAGGTTCCCAAGATTGAATATTTAGACTTGGGTCAGACAAGTCACCAGCGAAAACAAAAAGGCTTCTTGGGTATATAGAATTTGGTTCGAATGTATGACCCAAAGTGAGAGTATCAGATTTTGCTAAATAAAATCCTCTCGGTGTTTCAATTTCAAGTCTTAAGAAGTCCAAACTACCAGAATTTTGAGGTGACTTGTTTCTTAGTATTCCCTGCGTGCGGAATACAATCACTGGCTTCTCATTCCTTGTCATTCTCTTGTATTCAAGTTCATGGTCAAAATCTGTCATTTCTACATTTGCTTCCTTGCTATCTATCTGGCATTTAAATTCTACCCGTTCCTTTTCAGTCTGTTGCCAAACTTTGAATGGAGACCAAAGCAATATAGTAAATAGACCAACTCCGAGAAAAAACCACCGACCCCAATCTCCATACCAAGTCGAAGGAAATAAGGGAATCAAGCCAATAATAGTAAAAACTAAGCCAACCCACCAATAAATAGTCTTGGCTGCATTAACTGTTGCACTTCTCCAAAATGTTAGGAATGCCCTCATCAGCAGAAGCATAACATACCTAAAAATAGGCGTCCACCACCACCGAACAGTACCCTTGAACCTAAGTCAGGGTCTCGCATTATCGAGTACATAACCGATTGGTCGCAGGTTCGAACCCCTACGAGCCCACTTCCGAAGCTAAAACCACGCAAATGCTGCCGGAATATTTCAAAAAACGCGCAGGTTCAACCGCAAGCCTCAGAACCGTTGCAATTCCATAAGTTAATGTATATACTCCTAGGTAACAGGGGAAGGTGACACTTGGGGAGAGAAAAACAAGTGAAGATCTATCAGAAGATTGGGGTAGATGAGTGAAAACTGACCTCAAATGGTTTCATATCTCGGACATGCATTTTGAAGGGGGCCATCCACTCGATAGAAAAGAACTAGCTGATTACATTCTTGATGCCGCGCGGGAGAAACTGGAGAAGGGGTGGAAGCCCGACTTTATCGCCATAAGTGGGGATATTGCGTACAGCGCGGAACAAGGTCAATACTCCGACGCTATCTGTTTCCTTGACGAACTACTGCAGATGCTCGAACTTCAGCGAGACAGGGTGTCAATGTGTCCTGGAAACCATGACATAGATAGAACTATCAATCGCTATCTCTTTCAAGGATGCAGACCAAAGATAGTCTCGGGTTCGGATATTGAAGAATTCCTTCGGTCCCCTGAACGGGCTACATTGTTGGAGCGGATGGCTCGTTACAGTGAATTCCGGAAGACATACCTGACATCTGGTAGCCAACTTACCTTCGATAGCCGTAATATTAATGCAGTAAATCACATGAGTATCGACGGTCTCGATGTGCAGTTGTGTGAAATGAACTCTGCGTGGCTAGCAAACGGAGGCAAAGAGGACATCGAGAAGTTGGTGGTCGGCAGTTCGTCCTTGAACCAGTTCATCAAATCATTGCCACCACATGAAGGGCATGTTTTTTTTGGAGTTATCCATCACCCGTTTCACTGGCTTGCAAGTTTCGAGAGTGAACACATCGAGAACATCTGCTGCGAGAACTTCGATTTTGTGCTGCGCGGGCACATTCACAAACCAACGACAACGACTATGATCGTAAATAAGGGCCAGACAATCATGCTGACTGCCGGAGCTGTGCTGCAAGAAGATGAAAGGGGTTACCAGTTCTGCCTTGATACCTACAACATAGCGGATGGTACACTAACGGTGGAGAGCTATCTCTTCTTAGCGGAGCAGGGAAAATGGTACGTCCATACTGATGTGCGAGAGGTTGAGCAACCTTCGTCGTCCAGCCTCGTCGTCACGGATGTCTATAGGGAGCTTTTGCAGAGATACGCAGACTTCATTGCTCCCGCCCATATGTGCACAGTTATTTGCGGCATTAGGAATGAAATTGCATTTTGCTGGAATGGATCGCCGAGCTTCTACTCACCAGTGCTGTTACAACAAGGCGAAGCTAGCGATGTGGAAAGCGCAGTGTCACTGCGACAATTTCAGAGGCTCATCCGTTTCTACGGCAAGAACGTGATGAACCATGTCTTTGCTGATCATGGGTCACTCATCAAGGAGTATGATGGATTCCTCAAGAGGAAATCTGATGCCGACCCGGTATTCCGGGCAAGCTTGAGTGCTCGTGAGGAAGAAGCAAAGACGACACTAGGACCAGAAGTCGCGGACACATCAGCAACATCGTTTATGCAACTGGGGCTCCGCAGGGCAATCGCCACTGAAGATATGGCAGCAACACTAAGATACCTCGCGCTGTGTAAGGCTGACACTTCCTCACCCATTCGTGAAAAGATACTAATATTCGATGCAAGGATTGTCGATCTCCCTGAGGGAGTCTCGTTATATGAATCATGGCTCGAAAGCGACGGTAGCGATGACTTCTCGTTTGAAGACTACTGTGCGATCATCAACAGCCAATCTGTCAAGGGCAAATCACAATTGGCAGGTCAGGCAATCTTGAGATGCGCGGAGTTGTATCCGAGTAAATCCGCAGAGAGACTGGACGAGATAGTCCGGAATCTTGCATCCCAGTACGGTGACAGGACACTCTACGATCAATTCAAAGCTATCACAGACAGGAGCTGAGATTATGACCAATACAGGATTTCCGATAACAATCGATTTTGAGAGACTGCTCAGAACACTCTCCAAGGAAATCTACGACACTCCTATGGCTTTTCTCCGAGAGAACGTACAGAATGCTGTGGACGCCCTAACGATGCACCAAGTCGAAAATCCCGGTTTCTCCGAAGGATGTGTGACCGTGAGCGTGGAGGAGAAACGAGTGACAATAACGGATAATGGGGTAGGCATGTCTGAGAAAGACCAACAGGAGCTCTTTTGGCGGATCGGAGCAAGCGGGAAGAACACGCCAGAGGCAAGAAGAGCAGGGTGTATAGGTACCTTCGGAATAGGTGGATTCGCAAATTTCGGAGTATGTAACCGCCTTGTTATCACATCCAAGAGAGAAGGGTATCCAGGTTATCGTACGAGTTTGCAAAGGTCCGATTTTGGTGGATCCACGCCAATCGTGACCAGCGAACCATGCGAAGACTCAGGGCCGCACGGCACAATTGTGGAGGCAGAACTGATAAACCCTGCTGATCCCCAGCAATTGAAGGATTATTTGAAGAGCTTCGTAAAGTATGTGCCAAAACTCATAACCTTCAATGGGGAGAACATCTCGGGAGTCCAGTTTATGTCTGAAGAGAGAATAGGCGATCTACAACTGCTAATGGCTGAACCCATGCAACTCGATCTGTCGCCCGACTCCAAGATGCAGGCAAGATTCTACAGAGATGATGCAGGAACGATTCACGTAGTAATTGGGGAACCGGGTGCCAATGGTGTGCACGATAGATGTCGCGGATGGCTCAGGCTTAATAACGGTACACTGGAGGCCTTCAAAAAGGGATTCAAACTATGCAATACTAGTGTGTCCAGCTATATTGGGATGTCTGGGCGTTTGGATATGATCAACTTCGTTCCCACGGCAGGAAGAGATTCCCTTTCCCCCGAATCCCAGCAACTCATAAGCACGCTGGCAAAAGTAATCGAAAGGCAGGCCATTGAGATCATTTTGGACTCAACTGATCTGCTATCGCAACACACGCGAATATTGAGACAAGTTGTCGCAGAAGGTTTAATTGAACGCCTTGGAAGGCTTGATGTCACCCTCGCTGATGGCACGAAGACTACTCTTGGGGAACTTCGCACGATGTGTGAATCCGGAACTAGCATCTACTTTGGCTCACAAGTGCAGCGGGAGCTCTTGGATGTACTTCAAGCCAGCGGAAATGTGATTGTGATCCTCTCTTCAGAGGCCAATAGGAAGAGAGCCGAGACTGATTATCTCTCATCTTACTGCAGCGCGACAAGTTACGAAGGACTTGTTGAAATCAAGGAGAAATACGATGACCTATCGTCGTTTGAAGTTGACTTCCTTGCTAATCTGGAGGCGGTCATTAAATTTCGCTATGAAGTGACCAATTTTACCTTGATCCCTGCAAGAATTACTGGGGGAGTCCCTGCGTACGTGCAGGGGAGAAAGGGTTCACAGACTAAAGTTCATGTAGATGTTAGGCACGAAGAAATCATTCGACTGCACACATTGGAGGGTTCATCTTTCCTGAACTCGGTCGTGAACGAGTTTTGCAAAGAATACCTTGCGAGCGCGCTCAGAGCAAAGAGCCCCAAGTTCTTTGGAAGTGGTGCCCTCGATTTTGACGAGCTGATTAGATCACGTGCTGAATTGTGGAAACTTGGAGAGAGCGATATCCTGACGTTCGTCCGCGATAGTGAAGACGGTGCTGTTGAGCCTGATATCATCGGCAGGAGTAGGAATCTAACAGGTATTAGGGATGTATTTAGCCAGTCCGACGTGCGGATTGTCGAAGTGAGTGAAGAGAAACCTGAACTGGTGCAAGGGGATCAAGGAGAGAATGAGCTATCCGCTGGTACAAGTGCTCCAAAAATACTCAAGCTCGTTGACAAGTCGGGATTATTGGGTATTGCCGGTTTCTACATCAAACTGATGGATGGGCCCGCAAAGGCGTTCGGCGATGTTATTCAGGCAATGGAAGAGTCTTCTGCTTTCTGGTTTGGCAACCGGATAACGTATGCTTTCACTGACGCGAAGAGCATTTCATTCCATTACGAACTGCGGCTACAGCAAATCATTTTGGCTCAATCGGATACCGAGGAGGACGCACCCACAGGATTTGTCCATCTTAAGAATCCAATACAGGAATACCAGAACTCGATGTATTTCAGGATACCGGAAGTAGTGGAACGATATCTCGTCCCAACTCTCGGTATTGAGATTTTGGTTCGCGTTAATTATGATTGGTTCGATCCTCAAAGAGGAAAGGCTTGGCTGTGGTGAGGGTGACCTGAGGTGGAAATTAGCCAAATGGAAACAAGCCCTTTTAGGGCCTAGTTATTTGATATTTTAGCAATAAAAGCATAAAATCAGGGTGTCGGTTGACCTAGTGTCTTGACACCCTGATTCTCTTCAAAACTCCCCGGCAGGGAAGGTCTATCCAGCTTTGGTAGGCCGTACAGGTCTCGAACCTGTGACACCCTGATTAAAAGTCAGGTGCTCTGCCAACTGAGCTAACGGCCCGTATATCCAAACCAGTATAATAAATTTATGGAGCGGGTGATGGGATTCGAACCCACGACGTCTTGCTTGGGAAGCAAGCACTCTTCCGCTGAGTTACACCCGCTTAAGCTAGATATATTATGCCCTGAGGTTAATTTTGTGTCAAGAAGGTAGGATGTAAGTGGTGGAAAATAGTTTATCGCCGGCTGCTATTACCAATAATTTAGAGACTCGTTTTGTCGGACAAAGGGTTATCTACTATCCCAGCCTGGCGTCAACAATGGAGGTGGCGAAACAAGCGGCTCAACGGGGAGCAGCCAAAGGAACGGTTGTCATTGCTGATGAGCAGACCGCAGGGAAGGGACGAATAAAGCGTGTTTGGCTATCACCTAAGGGTAATATTGCTTTGTCGGTTATTCTCTACCCTAGCGTAGCTTACCTGCCTTCCCTTATTATGCTAGCTTCTCTAGCTGTGATTCATAGCATTGAGGCAGTCACTGGCTTGAAGTTGCAGGTCAAGTGGCCCAACGATGTTCTGATTAATGAGAAGAAGGTGTGTGGGGTTTTAATTGAAAGCAATGTGCGGGGAGACATGGTGGACTACGCTATAATAGGTATTGGGATAAATGTTAACCTCAGGCCTTATGATTTTCCTGAGATTCAAACCACCGCTACCAGTCTTTCCAACGAGCTGGGAAGAGATGTGTCACGCCTAAATGTAATACGGTGCCTGCTAGTTGAGATAGAAAGGTTATACTTGGCTTTGTTAGCCGGAGGCTCCATTTACGAAGAGTGGCGGGATAGTTTAGTCACCCTGGGTAGAAGGGTTCAGGTAAAGTCAGGCAAAACTATATATGAAGGCATAGCTGAATCAGTAGCCAGGGATGGCAGGCTTCTATTGCGCCATTCCGATGGAAGCCTATCTAAAATTGTAGCCGGAGATGTTACCCTGCGTGACTAAATAGAATATCTCTGCCTCACCCTGGGCCCCCTTGGCAAGGAGGGGATAGGGGGCAAAGCCTTCTCAAGGCTACACTGCCCCCATGCTACCCCTTAATAAAGGGTATCAATTTTGTTCCCAGCTATTTGGTAGTCTTTCCCTCAGATGAACCTTCTTTAGCACTCATGCGGGTAAAGGCCTCGAAAATGTTTATGGGCAGGGGGAAGATTATAGTGCTATTTCTCTCCGAGGCTATCTCAGTCAGCGTTTGTAGATAGCGAAGTTGCAGTGTGGTTGGCTCCCTGGCAATAACAGTCCCAGCTTGAGCCAGCCTCTCTGAGGCCTGAAACTCACCGTCGGCGTGAATGATTTTGGCTCGCCTCTCCCTCTCTGCCTCTGCCTGGGCTGACATCATCCGCTTCATTTGCTCAGCGAGTTCAACCTCTTTAATCTCTACCGTGCTGACCTTCACCCCCCACGGGTCGGTATGCTCGTCAATTATCCTGGTTAGCATCTGATTAAGCTTTTCTCTTCCTGTCAGTAGTTCATCCAGTTCAGATTGTCCCAATACATTCCGCAGTGTCGTCTGGGCTATCTGCGAGGTGGCTCTAATATGGTCCAAGACCTTAACTACGGAGTCCTCAGGGGTAACCACCCTGAAGAATACCACTGCGTTTACCCTGACGGTAACATTGTCCTTGGTGATTACCTCCTGTGACGGGACATCCATAGTTACCACCCGCAGGTCTACCTTCACCATCCGGTCAACGAAGGGAATGATGAGGAAGAAGCCAGGACCCCTCTGCCCCACCAGCCGCCCCAGGCGGAAAAGAACCCCTCTCTCATACTCAGGGACAATTTTAACCGTCATCGGGAGAATTATGAGCAAGGCCAAAATAATTGCACCGATAAGAATTAGATTCATTTACTTACCTCCTTTATTCTTTCTTAGTTACCCATACTTTTAAGCCATCAACCTTGGTTATAATCACCTCCTCCCCGGGTTCCACCCGACCCTTCTCTGATATTGCCGTCCAGCGTTCGCCCTGAATGAAGACTACTCCTTTGGGTTCCAGGGCTATCTTGACCTCGGCAGTCTTTCCTACCAGCTCTTCTCTGCCTGCCAATACCTGGTGGTGGTGGGCTCGAATTCCCCAAATAACTGCGATGGCAAGGAAAGCAGCCATCACAACTACCACCAGGACAATCATCCACGGGTCTATTTGAAACCAAGCTGGATTTATTTGAAACAATAGAGACCTCCCTTTATTGCTTTTTGATTACATATAGCGTTAAGCCATCGACCTTGGTTATAATCACCTCCTCCCCGGGTTCCACCTGACCCCCATCTGATATTGCCGTCCAGCGTTCACCCTTAAAAAAAACTGTTCCTTCAGGATTAAGGGCTACCTTTACTAAAGCCCTTTTTCCTACCAGCTCCTCCCTGCCGGTAGATGCTTGACGTCGGTGGGCTCGAATTACCCGATAAACTACAAAGGCAAGAAGGGCAGTGATACAAATTGCGACTACAGCAATCAGCCCTAGATTTATTTGAAACAATGGACCCCCCTTGAATAAGATTAAAGAGCCAATAACCAGTGAAGTTACACCCCCGGCAGTAAATAAACCAAAGGTAGTAGTAAACACCTCAGCAACGAAGAGACCGAAGGCTAGAACTATAAGTAAAACCCCGGCATAGTTTACCGGTAACACTCCCAGTGAGTAGAAGGCCATTAGCAGACAAATGCCGCCGACTACACCTGGGAAAATAAGCCCGGGGTTGGTGATTTCAACCATTAGCCCAAGCATAGCCAGGCTTAGTAGTATATAGGCAATATTTGGGTCACTGATAGCAAAGAGGAAACCTTCAGTCCAACTCATCTTGACATGGTTAACCGTAGCCCCTTGAGTTTGCAGACTGACCACGCTACCATCAAGCATTGTTACCTGCCGACCATCAAGCTGAGAAATGAGGCTATCAAGGTCAGGGGCAACCATATCAATGACATTAAGTTCCAGAGCCTCCTCTTCTGTGGCTGAAACGCTTTCTCTAACTGCTCTTTCTGCCCATTCCATGTTACGCCCATGAGCACCGGCAATACTTCTTATATAGGCGGCAGCATCATTAACAATTTTTTCTTCCATAGCCTCTGACATCGCCGCTTCGCCCTCGGCACCCATTGCCACCGGATGAGCAGCACCGATGGCAGTATTTGGTGCCATGACGGCTACATGGGCAGCTACAGTAATGAATACCCCAGCCGAAGCCGCCCGAGCCCCTGAGGGAGAGACATACACTACTATCGGAACCTTAGCATTAACAATGTCCTTAATAATGTCACGCATGGAGGTGTCTAAGCCACCAGGGGTGTCTAGTTGGATAATACAAGCTGTGACGTTTCTGTCCTCAGCATGTTCAATCCCACGCTTGATATAATCAGCAAGGACAGGGTTAATGACTCCTTTGGCATGAATCACATCAATCGTGGGCACAGCCGCCTGAGCCTCAACGGCTATAAAGGCGGTTATTAACAAGCCCAATAGTAATAGAATGCGAATAATTCTCAACATAATTAACCTTCTTGGAGGTAATATAGATTATATAATTGATAGTCGTCTTTTGCAAATAAAATGGGGAATAGGTTCTAAACGACCTCAAATAATCATAGGTTGAATAGCTAGGCAAAGTAGTGTAAAATTTACCAGCTATTCATATTAAGGATACAGTATGAGAGTCCAAAGGTGCAAGGGAAGTCGAGACTTATCTCCCGAGGAGATGATAGGATTTCGCCTAATTGAGGGAGCATTTAGAGACTGCTGTCTCAAATGGGGCTATGAAGAAGTTAGGACACCAACCCTTGAGTATCTTCACCTTTTTACCTCAGCCGGGACGCTTACCCCCAGTATGTTAGGCAAGGTATATTCCTTCCTTGATTGGGATGGGTGGAGTGGGGAGAGGGTAGTGTTGAGACCCGATGGCACTATCCCTGTTGCCAGACTCTATATTGATAGTATGGAAAAGAAAGGGCTGGCTAAGCTCTTTTATGTGGCTAATGTCTTTATCTTTGAACAGACAGGCAAGGAGACGAGGGAAAGATGGCAATGCGGGGCTGAACTTATAGGTGTGGGCTCAACTATAGCCGATGTAGAATTGATAATGCTGGCTCTGGAGGTTTTGAAAAGGTTAAGGCTTGAAGGCGTAGAGCTGAGGCTATCGCATGCCGGCATAATAAGGGCGCTACTAGCTAAGCTCGGGCTGAGCCCGGGAGAGCAGACCAAGATATTTGACCTGATTCTGGATGGGGATGTAGACGCACTGGCTAGGCTAACCCCGTTAGGTATACTAACGGGGCTAAAGCCGGGGAGACCCGAGCTAGGCAGGGCTTTATCCCTCTTGCTAGACCTGAAGGGGAAATCATCCGGATTTCTAAAAAGCTCGAAGGCTCTACTTACCCAGAATTTACCCGAGCTTGAGCCTGCCATTGATGATTTCATAAATATCATCGACCTTGTTAAGACTCTAGGTTGCGATTACCAGATTGATATCGCTTCGGGGAGGGGCTTTGAATACTATACTGGGGTGATTTTCCAGCTCTTTTTGGGTGAGGAAAAGATAGGCGGTGGGGGGAGATATGATGCCCTTATTCCGTTAATGGGTGGCAAGGACATTCCTGCCTCAGGTTTTGCCCTTTACCTTGACCCCTTGATGAGCCTGGTAAAGCCAGAAACTTTGGTTAAACCCGTGGGTGAAAGAATTCTAATCAGGGCTGAACCCAGCCAACCAGAGGCAGTAAAAGGGGGCTTCAACATCGCCAGTCGCCTCCGTGAAGCTGGGTATGTGGCTGAAGTTCACCTGGGTGGTCAAGAGCCAGCTAACTTGAGGTGGGCGCTTGATGTTCAAAGTAAGGCACCACTGTTTATTTTGACTGACCAGGTTAATCACCGAAGGTTTGAGGTGCAAACAACTAACGAAGTTTTGGCTATTATTAGAGGGAGAGGTGGATAAACAATTAAAGATAGCCTTGCCTAAAGGTCTCCTATTAAATGACACAGCTACCCTGCTCCAGAGAGCGGGCTGGGGACTAAGCGGTTATCAGGAGAAGGCTCGTTTTTACCGTGTTAAATCCCAAAGGTTTCCCAATCTCCTAGCCAAGGTGTTCCACGAGAAGGATATTCCTATTCAGGTAGCAGTAGGAAACTATGATTTAGGGATTTGTGGGCTGGATTGGATTGAAGAGCTCTTGGTTAAATACCCCAGTAGCGCCTTGGTTAAGGTTAAAAATCTGGGCTACGGAGAGGGCACCTTATACATGGTTGCCAGCAAGTCTGAGGCAAGACCTACAATGGAGGAAATTCTGGCGAAGGCAGGCATTATACGCATTGCCAGCGAGTATCCCAACCTGGCTGAGTCATTTGCTTTAAACCTTCGGCTGAGGCGGTTCAGTGTCTTTCCCCTATGGGGAGCGGCTGAGGTCTATCCGCCAGAAAGCGCTGATTTGGCACTAATCTCGGGGGGCACAGATGAGACGCTGTTTAATTACGACCTGGTGCCGGTAAGCAATGTCCTTAATTTTAGCGCTTTTCTGATAGCTAATAAGAGGAGCTGGGAATCGAAAGACATGGGCGAGGTATTGACTTCCATCGATAATAAACTGCTCACTATGGAGAAGCAACTCTCTTCGGCAAATGTAGCCACATTGCCAGCAGTTCAGTATTTTCCTGAGGAGGTGGCTGAGGATGTAGTCCGGTTAGCTTTACCTGATGGACATCAACAATTGCCTACTTTTGAGCTACTAAATAAAGCTGGTATCCAGGTTGATGATTACCCGTCAGCAGTAGGTAATCGCCGGCCAACCACTAGCTTGGCCGGGGTCACCATTAAGGTGATTAGACCCCAGGATATGCCATTACAGGTAGCTAATGGAAATTTCGACTTGGCTATTACCGGTAGGGATTGGCTTGTGGAGCATCTTTATCAGTTTCCATCTAGTCCGGTAACAGAGCTTCTAGACCTCAAATTCGGCAAGGTAAAAATAGTGGCGGTAGTAAGTAAGGATTTATCTGTGGACAATGTCGAGAGCTTGAGGCAACTTTACGCTGAGCGATTGGTGCCAATCAGAGTAGCTTCAGAATATGTAAACATTACCGATAAGTATGCTAGAGACAATCACCTCGGAATGTATAGGGTGGTTCCTACCTGGGGAGCCAGTGAAGCGTTTTTGCCTGAGGATGCTGACTTGCTAATTGAGAATACCAAGACAGGGCGAACCCTAGCCCGGCATAACCTCAAGATTATTGATACCCTCTTTGAATCAACCGCTTGCCTGATTGGCAACACT
>Ga0209991_10000171_pt1 | contig 28651 bp, 24 predicted proteins | sample ChitaG_FD_183167 | JGI IMG/M metagenome (GOLD analysis project Ga0209991, IMG submission 183167) | Deep subsurface microbial communities from South Pacific Ocean to uncover new lineages of life (NeLLi) - Chile_00310 metaG (SPAdes)... | ecosystem: Environmental > Aquatic > Marine > Oceanic >... | reverse complement strand
ATCATCACCACACTGCGTAGCGGCGTCCCCGCGGTCCTGGAGGAACTGGCTCAGCTCGGCCGCACACTGTGGCGTCGCCGCGCCGACATCCTGGCCTACTTCGACTACCACGCCTCAAACGGGCCCACCGAGGCCATCAACGGCCGCTTGGAAGCCCTACGCCGCAACGCGCTGGGATTCAGGAACCTGACCCACTACCGAATCCGCTCACTACTGCACTGCGGCAACCTAGCCCAACGAATCGATGCACTCTTAAATCCGGATGAGCCACGAAAGGCCGAGCGGCTAATTCAGCGGTACGGCTGACTGTACTTGGCGGTGCAGCGGCTGCTACCTTGCTCCGTCCGCTACCGAAACTGCACTGGCTACGCTGCGGTCCTGTGCCTGCCGCCGGTGGATGACTGCGCGGCCGCCACGTTTAGGTGCCAGCGCCACACCGCGGTCCCAAAGTCGCTCGGCGGGCGCGTCCGTGGAGGCTATCCGTAATTCGCGCAACAAGGTTCGCAGAGTGACATCCATCTCCATGTTAGAGAAGCCGGCGCCAATGCAGCGGTTGATGCCACCTCCGAACGGTATCCAGGAAGGTGGCTTCGGCGCGCCCTGGGCGTATCGGTCTGGATCGAACGCATCGGGGTTTGTGCAGCCCGCGTCATTGGAGTGGGCCAACTGAATGCTGATAAACATGTTCGTGCCTTCGGGAATGACCCATTCCCCGAGCCGTATCCGCTTCTTCGTTCGACGCGGAATGTTGTCGATAACCGGGCGGGTGCGCTGGGACTCCCAGATCACGGCCTGCCGCAGCTCCGAACCTCCGGCGTCGACTTCATCGGTGAGGCGGGCCAGGAGTTTGGACTGCCGGCGTAATCGTTCGATCGTCCACGACAGTTGCGTGGCGGTGGTCTCATGGCCTGCGACCACCATAGTCAGGAGTTCATCTGCAATATGCGAATCCGAAATGGCGTCGCCGTTGTCGTAGCGAGCTTGCATCAACAGCGCCAGGACATCGCCGCGATCCATGAAGTTCGGATCCGACCGAGCCTCGGCGATAAGGGAATTGATCACCCCATCAATCCGGTTGCGAAGTTTTTTGAACCGCCCTCCAGGGCTCCAAGAGCCCAAGTCCCGGCGTGCCGCCGAAGGGAGCAGAACGAAGCGGGACCCCAGCGCAACGGCCCGCGGGACGAGGTCGCGAAGCTCGGCCAGTGCAGCCCCCTCCGCGCCGAACACTGTGCGGAGGATGGCATTGAGAGTGATCCGCATCATCGGGGCCAGCGTCTCGAACTCTTCCCCCTCAGGCCAGTCCGCCATCTCGAGCATCACCTCTTCTTCGATGATGGACTCGTAGTTGCGCATCCGTTTGCCGTGGAAAGGGGGAACCAGCAAGCGGCGGCGCTCCAGATGTGCTTCACCCGCAAGGCTGAAGGTCGATCCAGGGCCGATCGTTGCGCCGAGATTGTGTCCCGGTCGTACAATCAAATCCCGTTGGGCGGCGAAGATTTCTCTGATGAAGAGTGGATTGCTGATGACCACAGTGCGACCCAGTACGGGCACATTGGCTGTGAACTCGCTGCCGAATCGTCGGTTCAGCGCGGCAACGGCCCGTTGCCGGGCAGTCAGCATCACGAAACCCTGCACCAGCTTCGGTAGCTTAGACCCAGGTGGTAGTCGTACAGGGTCGGTCGTCGCCTCTACCATGTCGCTATCCTCCGCTTTGGTATCTACTAAGCAATCGAGATCGACACGCCTGTTGCAGCCCGTATGGTATCAATGCCCAACGAGGTCCCGCGTTGCGCACGGGCGGTTCAGCCAGCGTCGATGTCAACACTTGCAACACCAATCTGGAGGTTTGCCCACGAGGTCATCGGCTGTTTGATCAGCTGAATGAGTAGTCGTTGAGCGGGAAGGTTGCCTGCTCGGCGAGCACCCTGCGAGTCGTGGTTGGGCGTAATACAGTCTCGCCGTTTGGGCCGAAGTAGTATGACCGTGAACCCGCACAGTTGCCGAGGTGGAGCAGCGTGTTGCGCTGCAGTTTGTCCATTCGGTCACAAAAGTGGGCATTAGCTTCATCGGTCACTTCAAAGGACGTTGCGTTGTGCCGATGCAGCTCGCCGAACAGTCGATCCATGTGGCGGGTCTGGTACTCGATCATGTTGAAGAACGACAGGCCGCTGTTGGCAAATGGTCCCGCTGCCATCCCGAGATAGTTTGGGAACTGGGGTACAGACATTCCCTGATAAGCTTGGAATCCATTGCTGCGCCACCACTTTCCGAGGTTCCGACCATCGCGACCAATAATTTCTATCGCCGGAAAGTTGGATTCCCAGATATCGAATCCGGTTGCAAGCACGAGGGTGTCGATTTCTGTTTTCGTTCCGTCAGCGCTGACGATGGCATTAGTCTCGATCCGCTCGATACCGAGTGTCTCCAGACGGACGTGCGGCTTGCTCAATGTCTGGTAGTACTCGTTGGAGTAGGTGGGCCGCTTGCAGCCAAAGTCGTAGTCTGGGCTGAGTTTTTTCCTGAGCTCCTTGTCGCGGATGGCAAAGAAACGCTGGAGGCTTGAGATCTTTGCGGTGGACGACACCAGGGGGCGGAGCAATCGGTACTTGACCGCGGGCAGGAATACCAGGGTGCACTGCATGTCGGTGAACCAGCGGAATAGGCGCTGGGTCACAGGCACCCGCGCGAACATGTGCTGGACGAACTTCGGTATCGCAAAGTCCTGCTTTGGTACCACGTGGATCGGCGTGCGCTGATACACCGTTAGATCGGCGGCCTTCTTGGCCAACTCTGGAATCAACTGCACGGCCGTGGCCCCGGTGCCGATGATCGCGATACGCCGTCCGTCGAGATCGTAACTATCATCCCAATCGGCGCTGTGAATGATCTTGCCGCCAAAGTCGGCGAGACCGGGAATGTCAGGTGCGCACGGCTGAGACAGAAAGCCTGTCGCGGTGATGAGGAACCGAGCGGTCACAGTGCTGCCATCGGCGATTGCGACTTGCCAGACCTTATCGTCCTCGTCCCAGCGAGCGCTCTCCACTTTGCTGTTGAAGCGCATGTGTCGCCGTACGTCGTACTTGGCAGCGACGGACTCGGCATACCGCTTGATCTCGGGGCCCGGTGCGTACATCCGGGACCAGGAGGGGTTCGGTTCAAACCAGAATGAGTAAGTAGGCGATGGCAAGTCGACCGCGAGGCCGGGGTATCGGTTCACGTGCCATACCCCACCCAGGTCGTCATGGCGATCGAGGATGGCGAGGTTCTGGTAGCCAAGCTTCTTGAGCTGGATCGCCGAACCGATTCCGCCGAAACCAGCGCCCACGATGACCGCATCGAGAGGTTGCTGGGTGCTCATACTCCACACCGTAGCTGAAACGCCGCCAGTATTCAGCCTTGCCCAGGCTGGGTGAACGCTGAGAACAAGCTCAGAGGCACTTTTGAGCAAATCTTTCTTGGTCAGTCTGCTCGCCGGATTGCTTGTCCAAACGGTAGTGCGTCCACCCGAAGAATTGTGTGCTGCAAGGAACATCAGGAACCCGGCCGGGGTGCTCGCCCAGATGGTTTGCATCGCAGCAAACTGTCGCGCGGCAGATCCGCCGCTGTTGCTGCAGGGTGGGCCGCTGGTCGCGGGGCGCGAGACATATGTCTTTGCCTAAACTGAGAATCGTAGAGTGAGAACGAACGCCCCGGGACAATCCGGTCTGGCGACTGCAGAGGCTGCCTACGCGTCTAGTGGGGGTTTTGGTAGAGTCTGCTATCGGCTAAATCAGCCTTTGAACTGGGAAAAGTTCTATAGAAACGAATTTGAGCCACTTTTCCGACCGAAGATACGCAACGTGCAGGCCGTAGCTTTCCGCATGGCGAAGTAGCCGCACCGCTATGCCGTATATGCCTGGCATAAAATTAGCCACAGCGTCTCCACCTCTGCTTGCCATGGATGCCTGAAGATAGCTATGCTCTATCTCACGTCCATCACAGTTCGATTTCCACAACTTTCCGGAGGCCCCGCCCATGCGTTTATTTCTTCGATCAGCGGGTGCGGCTGTGGTGTCGTCGGTAGCCGCGGTCGGGCTGACATTCTCTACCGCCATGCCATCGGCCTTAGCTGGCACGACGTTCGTCGTCGGAGGGATCGGTCAGCCCAGCCTCGCCGATTTTGTAATGAGAACCATTCTTGACGGTCGCTTTGCAAAAGACGACGTGGAAGACATTCCCTGGCCCGCCGTCGCATCGGGTACCCACACCCTGGGTGAGTCGATCGAGATAGGCAAAGGCAATCTTCTTGCCGCGATCTCGAATTTCACCGGGCCGCTCACTGTGGTCGGAATGTCTGGCGGGGCACTTGTGACCACTGAAGTGTTGCGGCACTACGCCAATAACCCGGGCGTGGCGCCAGATCCGGCGGATGTGCAGTTCATCGTGATCGCTGACTCGAGCCGTCAGGACTTCATTAACCAGTCAAGCAGCAACTCGCGGTGGGATTACGACTACCAGGCACCGCCGGAGGTGCCCTACGACGTCATCGTGGTGACTGGGGAATACGACGGATTTGCCGACTTCCCTGACAAGTGGTGGAACTTGACCGCAGTAGTGAACGCGTATGCGGGCGTTTTGACGCAGCACATCCAGTCAGCGCTCGCCGACCTCAGTGAGGTAGAGGCGAAGGACATTACGGTCGCGGTGAACGACCAGGGGGGCACCACGACCAGCTACCTGATTCGCGCGACAAGCCTTCCCCTTACACAGCTCTTCCCGTTCCTCAGGCCTTACGAGGAGTCGTTGAAAATAATCATCGACCGCGGGTACAGCCGCAACGATGCGCCCAAGGTCGACGCTGTGGCGGCGCGCCGCCAGGCCGCCCAGACAGAGGTCGAAGTAGACGGCGCGCCCGCTGCGGAAGGTCAGCAAGAAGCACCCGCCGTTCTGGCCAGCACATCATCGGGTGGGGCTGAGGAATCCACTGCTGGTGCGGTGGACGACTTGAGCCTGCGCGACGAAGCGGGCTCTGAGGATGAAGAAGCCGACGCGGCAGCGGCCGAGGAGGCGGCGGGCTCTGAGGATGAAGAGGCCGACGCGGCAGCGGCTGAGGAGGCGGCGGGCTCTGAGGATGAAGAGGCCGACGCGGCAGCGGCTGAGGAGGCGGCGGGCTCTGAGGATGAAGAGGCCGACGCGGCAGCGGCTGAATCAGAGCAGTCCGACGAATTGTCCGGCGAGGCAGCAGATTCTGACACCTCGGTTGGCCAGTCCAACGATTCCGACGGAGCGGACAACTCTGCGGACGCAGCATCGTCGGGCGACAGCGGCGGCGCCTCGGAGTAGTACCTGAGGCCCGTGAGCCACGACGCGTCGTGCGGTCATTCATGTGACCAGGCGCGTCGTGGCCAATCACCGATTCGTATTCACGACCCGCGCGCCCAGCTGTCTGAGTGGGGGAAGCAGGCTGTACATAAGATCATCGATACGGCGACCAAATTCGACGGAGCGCCGCCGCGGCTTTGCGCCTAGTCGTCGGCCAGGGTATTTGTCCTCAATGCGCCAGTTGCTTAAGTAATTCTGGAATAACATGTTGAATTTAGACCGGAATCCGAGCTGCCGAAACAAATTCGCGACGAGATAGCGCCAACGGCGTTGTTTGCTTGCCTCAAAATTTCACGGTGGTCCGTGTACGCGCGTGACTAGTGCTGAGCTGATGAGTTGATCTTGAATTCTGGGGTTGTGGTATGTGTTGTCGCCGCGTGTCGTGCGGTGACGCCGGGTTCCTCGGTCCCGGGGTGGGTGCTCTTTCTTGGGGTCGAACGGACAGGGGGTCGGCGGGTCAGGGGATGGCGTGGACGCGGTTCACGGCGTCGGCGAATTCCTGTGCCCAGGGCCGGGTTTCGGGTATCCGTACGATCAGGTGGCGAGAACGGCGCACCAGCCGGGCGGCGGCGTGCAGCAGCCGGTAGCGCAGCGTCGCGGGTTCGGCCTTGGCGAGTGGGCTATTCAACAGCAGCAGCCGCGTCCAGCACAGCATGTCGATCGCGATGGCGGCGGCGATGACCCAGGCGGTGTTGATCGCGAATGAGTTCGACGGCCACTTGGCCAGGCCGGTGTCCTTGCCGCAGCGAATGAACCCCTCCACCCGGGCACCCGGTGGCGCGCCTCCAACCGCTGGACCTGCCCGCCGCGGGTGGCGGTCGCGATGACCTGGTAGCGGCAGCCGTTGATCTGCTCGAACAGCGACAGCTGGCGGCTCCCTTCGATCAGCGTCCAGAGTGAGCGCGTGAATTCCTGCCGGGAAAATGCGGTGGCGCGGCCTACTTCAACGGTAGTCTCATATCCAACTAGCAATCCGTGTCCAACTAGTAATCCGTGCAGCGCAGCATGGGGGGGTAGATGAAGGCAATCAACAACGGTGCCGCACTCAGTCGTGTCCGACAGGGTCGCCGGCGGGCAAAGTGCCTTGCGGCGGCAGTCGCAGCGGCGCCGCTTTTTGCGCTACCAGCTTTCGGCACAGCCACGGCTGCCGCACCTGAGGAGTTTGACGCGCTAAGGCCTGAGGCGCGGGTGCTGATGCTGTCCTGGGGATTCCCCATCAGTCTGCTCACGATCGGCCCCGCCGGCGATCTACGTGGCGAAGTGTGCGAGGAACGACGCACCTGCGAGCTGGTGAGCTATCCCTGGCTGGATCTGCGCCTCGGCGCGGCCCTCGTCGATGATGCACTGAATGCGGAGGGGGCGCCTGGTAACCAGATCATCTACGCATACAGCCAGGGAGCTCGAGTAGCCACCGACTGGCTCGATAGGTACGCTGATACCGCAGATGCCCCGACGCCCGACGAGTTGAGTTTGGTGCTGCTCGGCAATCCCGGTCGTATCTACGGCGGCGGGAACGTCGGCTTGGGTGCGGCGACGCCCGCGACCGATTATCTCGTGCTCGACGTGGCGCGACAGTACGACTGGGGGTCCGACGTCCCCGATGACCCGTTCAATCTACTGGCGATGGTCAACACCGTCGCCGGGTTCGGTTCGGTGCACATGGACTACCAGGATGTCGATATATACGATCCGGCGAATTACGTCTGGACAGTGAAGAACACCACCTACGTCTTTGTGCCGGCGAAGCGCCTGCCAATTCTTGAGCCCCTGTACGTGCTTGGGCTTACTGAATTCGCCGACTCACTCGATGCCCCGCTCCGGGCGGCCATCGAGAAAGGCTACGACCGCAGCTACCTGCCTGCCCAGCCAGGGCCGCCGGCCGAAGCGGAGCCCGAACCCGAGCCCGAAGAGCTCTCGGCCGAGCCGGACCAGACCGCAGCCGCTGCGGTCGCGTTGCCGAGTTCTCGAAGCGCGATCGTTCAAGACCAGAACGACACCGCGAACCTGTCGGCGGACAGCACGGATTCCCGGCTGGAGTCCGAGTTGGGCTCCGATGCAGACGCTGGTACTTCGCTGAAGATCGACGACCCGTCATCTGTCTCCACTGGCGAAGTGGATCATGAGGAAACCGTCAGCGAGTCTGATGAGGCTGCTTCGAGTGAGTCAGAGGGGGCCGCAGCGACTCAATCCTCGTCGGCATCGCTGTCGGGGCAGGATTCAGGGGGCGCCGGCGGCGGGAGCTCATCGGGAGACGCCGGGCCGGCGGAAACGGCAGGCGGGACCTCGGACACCTCGAGTGACACAGGCGGCGCCGACTCCGGAACCAGCGCTGAGTAACATGCGCTGCCGCCCTTATACATGGTCGAACGTGTGAGCGCGCCGGCTTTGAGGTAGACGTTCGCCGGTAGCCCAAATGGCTCAAGTCTGTGATTGTCTGACGGTGTGGACGTCAGTTGCCTTAAACCCATTGAACAGACCGCACTGCTTACCGAGTACTGCCGCGCACTCGACAGCCGGACGGCTCGTCCGATCCTGGGCGATCGCCTGGCTGACAGGACGGTCGGTAAGATCGACTTCGACTTCGCGAGCCTGGCTGCCGCCCCCGGCGTGGCGGCGTTGGTGGCGTTGCGGGCGAAACTGCTGGATGCGCGCATCCGCCGGTTCGTAACGGAGAATGCCGACTCTGTCGTGGTCGATCTCGGAGCGGGTCTGAATAGCGCGGTGTTTAGAGTCGATCCCCCGCCGACGGTCGACTGGTATAGCGTCGATCTCCCGAAGGTCATAAGGTTGCGCGAGGCCCTGCTGCCACACCACGATCACGCACAGACGTTGGCAACTTCATTGCATGAGCTGGGCTGGGCCGATCCGATTCCTGCCGACCGCCCGACGATGGTGGTGGCCGACGGACTGGTCGCTTTTCTGGATGAAGCTGAGGTTATCGCGATCCTGCGTGCCATCACCAGCCACTTCGAGTCCGGCGAGATCGTGCTCAACGACTACGGCCCAGTCAGCAAGGCCAATCAGCTGATCGGGCGGCTCGCCACCTCGCGTAAGCAGAATTCACCGCACAGCCAGTGGCGATTCCCCGGTTTCAAGGACGCCCGGCACCCGGAGAGCTGGAATGTAGGCCTGGCCCTGCTCGAGGAGGCCAGCATCTTCCATCAGCCCGAGGCGCATCTCTTCCCCCCTGGGCTGCGGCTCGCTAGCCGGCTGTCGTGCCGATTCCCGGCCATCGCACGTAAGTCGAGGATTCTGCGGTACCGGTTCTAAGGGCGTTCTTCGTTCCGCTCAGCGGCCTCAGCTGGAGATTCCTGGCGAGGTCTACCTCGGATCGGCGGCGGCGAGACCCGGTTGTCCGATCGGTGTGAGACAGGCGATAGCCTGGTGTTCAGCAGTGCGAATCTTGAAAGAGGTGGCGATATGCCCGGACCATCAGCGGAGGTCTTCGCACGCCTGCGCAAGCTATCGGCGATCGAAGACCTCTCCGCACGCCCGACCCGGACAATAGATGAGGTATTCACCGGCAAGCCGTTGGCGACGATCCCTGTCGGCACAGCGGCCGACGCCGAGGTCGCGTTCGCGAAAGCCCGTCTAGCACAGGCCGATTGGGCGCGCCGTCCGGTGAGAGATCGAGTCAGTGTGATCCGCCGCTATCGCGATCTGGTCGTGAAGAATCGCGAGTTCCTGATGGACATGCTGCAGGCCGAGGCGGGCAAGGCTCGCTGGGCGGCGCAAGAGGAGATCGTCGACCTGATAGCGAATGCGAACTACTATGCCCGGGTTTCTGAGGATTTACTGAAGCCGCGAAAGGTGCAGGGGCTGCTGCCAGCGATCGGCAAGACGACGGTCGGTTATCAACCCAAGGGCGTGGTGGGGGTGATCTCACCGTGGAACTATCCGATGACACTCACGGTGTCGGACTCGGTACCCGCCCTGATCGCCGGCAATGCGGTCGTCTTGAAGCCGGACAGCCAGACGCCCTACTGCGCGCTTGCCTGTGCCGAACTTCTGTACGAAGCGGGTCTGCCTTGGGCGCTTTACGCCGTTGTGCCCGGTCCGGGCTCGGTGGTCGGAACCACGATCGCCGACAACTGCGACTACCTGATGTTCACCGGATCCTCGGAGACCGGGGGCCGCCTCGCTGAGCATGCTGGCCGTCGTCTCGTCGGGTTCTCCGCCGAGCTGGGCGGGAAGAACGCGATGATCATCGTGCGCGGCGCCAACCTAGGCAAGGTCGCCAAGGGGGCCACTCGCGCCTGCTTCTCGAACGCGGGTCAGCTATGCATCTCCATCGAGCGTATCTACGTCGAGAAGGACATCGCCGATGAGTTCACCCAGAAGTTTGGCGAGGAGGCGCGGAAGATGAAGCTCGGTACGGCCTATAATTTCTCGGTCGACATGGGCAGCCTCATCTCCGAGGGCCAGCTTAAGTCAGTGTCGGCTCACGTCGACGACGCGACAGCCAAGGGCGCCAAAGTGATTGCCGGTGGCAGGGCCCGCCCGGATATCGGTCCGTTGTTCTACGAGCCAACTGTGCTCACCGACGTCACGTCCGAGATGGAGTGCGCGGACAGTGAGACCTTCGGGCCGGTTGTATCAATCTACCCGGTCTGCGATGTCGAAGAAGCAATCGAGAAGGCCAACGACAGCGAGTACGGGCTCAATGCGAGCGTGTGGGCGAGCTCGACCGCGGTGGGCGAGAAAATAGCGGCCCGCCTACGGTCGGGCACGGTCAACGTCGACGAGGGCTACGCGTTCGCTTGGGGCAGCCTGAGTGCGCCGATGGGCGGGATGGGGATCTCCGGCGTCGGCCGAAGGCATGGTCCCGAGGGGATCCTGAAATACACTGAGTCGCAGACGATTGCGACGGCTCGCGTGCTCAACCTCGATGCGCCTTTCGGCCTTTCGGACGCACTCTGGCGGAAGTCCCTGCTGCCGATTGTACGGGTGGTGATGCAGCTGCCCGGCCGGAAGGGATGAGCGGCATCCGGTCTGGCGCCAGATCTGCTTGGGGGAAGCGGTGAACACCCGCAGATCCGCCCGGGCCGCTTCCAGATGATCGGCAACCTTGGGTAGCTTGCTGGCCAGTGCATCGACGATCCGATCATCTTGATCCTCAACCGATTGCACGTCGGGTTGGTCGAACACCGCGCCTAAGAACGCACCCGCACAGATTAACTCGGCTCCGCCGGGTAGCTTCGCCCTGCCCGGTCTCCTTCGATCCACGTAGCAGCCAGTTAGTGCCATCCCGATGAGCCGTCGCGGCGGTCATCGCGGTTTCATAGGTCCGGAAAATGTAGCCGAGTTGGTAGCGTGCGTATGGGGCATAGTTGGTTGCGGCCACGCTCGTCAACGCGGTCGGAATGGAGTCCGGAATGAAGTGTCGAGGCTAGCGACCGCGCTCGGCAGCCGACACCGAGTCGGGAGTTTCGGGTGTGGCGCGCTGGCGGCGGTGGACGATCGCGCGCCCCCCGCGTGCGGGCGTCACGGTAACCCCACGGCTATGCGGCTTCTCATCGGGGTCGGTGGTGGGTTCCATTCGGAACTCACGCAACATGGTGCGTAGCGTAACGTCCATCTCCATCGTCGCGAATGATGCGCCGATGCAACGCATCATGCCCCCGCCGAAGGGTATCCAGGCGAATGGGTTTGGCGGGTTGCCGACAAACCGGTCCGGGTTGAAGCTGCCGGCGTCGGGGAAGCTTTCCTCGGAGGCCATGGCGAGCTGGGTGCTCGCCAAGATCGTCATCCCTTCCGGAATCACCCACTCCCCCAGCTTGATTCGGGCCTTGCTCTGGCGCAAGGCGGCAGTGAGCACAGGGCGAGTGCGCTGTGACTCTGCGAGCGTTGCCTGCATCAGCTCGGATCCCCCGGCGTCGACCTCTTCGGTCAACCGGATCAGCAGACTAGGGTGCCTACGGATCCTTTCGATGGTCCAGGCCAGCTGGGTGGAGGTCGTCTCATGTCCGGCGACCAGCATCGTTAGTAGCTCATCGACGATAAAAGGATCTGGGATAGGTTCGCCGTCGTCATAGCGCGCCTGTAGTAGCAGCGACAGAACGTCGCCGCGTTCGGCGAAGTTGCGATCTGATCGAGCGTCAGCGATGAGTGAGTTGATCAGCTCGTCCATACGGCGACGGTATCGGGCAAACCTTCCACCAGGGCTCCACGCACCGAAATCTCGGCGTACCAGCGGTGGCATCAGCGCGATCTTGGATCCGAACTCCACCGCGGCGGGCATCAGCACACGTAGCTCGTCGAGCTGTTCCCCCTCAGCACCAAACACGGCACGCAGAATCGTGTTGAGCGTGATCCGCATCATCGGCTCGAGCATTTCGAACTCGACACCTTCGGGCCAGCTTCGCATCTCGCGCAACGCTTCTTCTTCGGTTATGCGTGCGTAGCTGCGCATGCTCTTGCCGCTAAACGGCGGTAGCAGCAGTTTGCGGCGCGCTAGTAAAGCATCGCCGTCGAGATTGAAGATCGAGCCGGGGCCGAGGACGTCGCCGCCGAGGTTGTGCTCCGGCCGACCGATTAGCTCACGGCTGGTACTGAACAGATCCTTCACCAGCACTGGATCGCTGATGACCAGAGTTCGGCCGAACACGGGGATATTCAGGGTGAAGGTATGGCCGTACCGCTGGCCTAGCGCAGCGATTGCTCCATAGCGCGCAGTCAGTACAGCGGCACCTTGGATGAGCTTCGGTATCTGCGGACCGTGCGGTAGGTGTATTGGCTCGGTTGTCGCCGTTGCCATGTGATCACCCCCTCATGCCGGTGCTTCGTTGAGTCGTCGAGAATCGGACCTGAAGACCATCGTGTCTACCTCAGGATATCGCGTAGTCGTCCAGCGGAAATCTCTCCTGCTCCTTAATGGCCTGGCGCACCGATGTCGGCCGGAACAACGGGGCTTCCCCTGAACTGTTGAACCAGTATGAGCGCGAGTCTGTGCAGTCCCCCAACCGGAACACTGAATCGTCGAGCAGCGTGAGCATCCGATCCAGGAATCGGGCATTCGCCGCTTCGGTGATCTCGAAGGTTTGTGAACCCGTGCGCTGCATCTCGGCGAACAGCCTTTTCATGTGGAGCATCTGGTACTCGACGGTGTCGAACCAGGACATGCCGACCCATGCGTAGGGGCTGGCCTGGGTCAACATGTTCGGAAACATCGGCACGGACAGACCCTCGTATGCCTGGAATCGGTTCTCCCGCCACCATTTTCCGAGGTCTCGGCCCTCCCTGCCGATTACCTCGATGGCTGGCAGGTTGGACTCCCACACGTCGAACCCGGTAGCCAGCACCAGTGTGTCGATGATGCGCTTGGTGCCGTCCTTCGCGACGATTCCGTCGGGTTCGATTCGGTCGATGCCCTCGGTCTCCAAGTGCACGTGCGGCTTGTTGAAGGTGCCGTAGTAGGTGTTGGACAGCGTCGGCCGCTTGCAGCCGAAGTCGTAACCTGGGGTGAGTTTGCCGCGCAAGTCCTTGTCCCGGATGGCCAGGAACCTATGTAATGCTCCGATGCGTGCCGCTGCACTGTTCACCGGCCTGAACTGGCGGAACTTCCACATTGCAAGGGTCACCATGATGTCCATGAACAGATCGCTGGACAGTCGCAGAAGTCGTTGTGTGGCAGGGAATTTTGCGAATAGTAGGTGTGCTGCTGGGCCGAATCGGATGTCGAATTTGGGCATCACCCAGATTGGCGTCCGCTGATAGACGGTGAGCTCAGCGACGTCCTCGGCCAGTTTCGGGATCAGCTGGACCCCGGTGGAGCCGGTGCCAATGATTGCGGCTTTTTTACCCCGCATAGCGAAGCTGTCGTCCCATTCCTGGGCATGTAGCACGGTGCCGGCGAAGCTGTCGATACCGGGGATCTCGGGTCTCTTGGGCTGACACAGATAGCCAGTGGCGAGAATCAGGAATCGAGAACGCAGAGTTTCACCTCCCGACAGCGACACTAGCCAGGCTTGTGCATCTTCGTCCCAACGGGCGCCTTCGACGGTGATGTTAAACCGTATGTAACGGCGTAGGTCGTACTTCCCGGCGACGTGCTCGGCATAGGTCTTGAGCTCCGCACCCGGCGCGTAGAGTCGTGACCAGTACGGATTCGGCTCGAACCGGTAGGAATAGGTGGTAGAGGGGACGTCGACCGTCAAGCCCGGGTACCTGTTGACGTGCCAAGTGCCACCGAGGTCATCTTCGCGGTCGAGTATTGCGAGTTTCCGGTAGCCCAACCGGTTGAGCTGGATGGCGGCGCCCATTCCGCCGAACCCCGCCCCTACGATGACGGCGTCTAACTGATCGGTGCTCACGGGGCGATACTACGGACTGTTCCACTGGGCATCTCCAGCGCTAATCCGAACCTTCGCTGCCCGAACCTTCGCTGCCCGAACCTTCGCTGCCCGAACCTTCGCTGCCCGCACCTTCGCTGCTGGAGCTGTCGTTGCCGGAGCTGTCGACATAGTTCGTCGTCGGATCTGCGGAGTCTTCAGCTTGGTTGGACTCTTCCCGCACCGTGTCGGCAGAATCCGACAGACTCACGGCCGTATCCTTGTCATGCTCTAGAGCAGCGAGGGAGGCGGTCTCCTCAACGTCGGTTTCGTCGTCCGTGGTCGTCAACGCGTCTTGCTCTTCCTCGGTCACGTCGCCAGGCAGCTCATCGGTCGTGTCTACCGTTTGCTCCTCGACGGTATCCGCGTCGGTGGCGAGCGCGTCGGTAGCCTCGGATTCAATCGGCTCCTGGGCCGAGGTTAGATCGACTTCGCTGTCAACGGTCTCGCCGCCCTCATCCGCGGCGACACTGAGAAGCGATCCGTCGAACCCAACGCTGGTAGTGGGTAACGGCAAGCCCGTGGGTGTCTTGGCGCCGTCATCCGTCCAGCCGTCGTTGACCGGCGCGGGAAACCCGTCCTCGGGCACCCAACCTGGCGGCATGAACGGGTCGTACTCGTTGCAACTAGGGCACAACACCTTCGAAAACGGTCGGAAAAGATTGGCAGAGTCGCTGTACCGCGGATTCCAGATATAGCTTTGCGGCACGAACGGGTAGAACATGATTTTCAACGTTTCGCCGAATTTAGTCACCGCGGTGACCACTTCGCTCAAAGTCGGGAACCGCACCTCTTCCGGGTCTTCCAGCAGGTAGTCAATAAGGGAATTCCAGACTTCGAGTGGATCGAGCTTCACCGTTTGGCCGTACCACGGGACCTTGTCGCCGTCCTCGCCTAGCTCATACCCCCAGTAGCTCTCATTGGCGCTGACGGGCTCGTGCTTAGGCGTGTAGCCGTCAAGGCCGAAGGTGTAGCCCTCCTGGGAGTAGAACTCCCTGACTGGCACGCGGAACATACTGTTGAGCATTCCTGTGGAGTCATTGCAGGGCGGCAAGGCCGAGCAATAGCTATTCATCGGCAAGTTAGCGGCCATCCACCACTGGACGAGCTGCCCGAGCGGTTTGGACAGGGCAGGGAACGGCAAAAGCAGGTCGACCATCGACCACGACATTGCTGGATTCGCGCGGTCCCATCCGAGGATGTTGTCCTGCGACAAGACCCACCAGTTACCGCTCTGCGCCCACGACTCGGCAAAGTAGTTGACGGCGTCTACCTGCGCCATTGGCATGTTTAAGAACATGTTGATCAAGTTGGGGCCGATGTTGGCCACCGACTGCGCCGCAAGTTCAACATCGAGGCTGACACTGCGCACGTCTTGCTGCGCGGTGGCCAGGTTGGGAACTACGGGAGTGACGGAGATGACGCTGGCCCCCACCAGCGCCACGCCAGCCGTGACATACGAACGAATCGCAGCGGGCATGACGCTCCTTTCGGTCCAAGGTTGCTGAGCGACAGTTGACGAGAACGACCGTATCCAAAAAGTGATCAGCTGTCCAGAAAATCGACACTAATCGTCGGGATTCAGGCCTTTGCTGAGCTATGGGCCGATGTATCAGACGGCGCGGAAGGCGCAAACTAGCCGTACACCGTGAACCTGCAGATACGGGTATAGTCCGCAAACCTCAAGGACACTGGCGAAGAATGCGGTTTCTGGTTTTCCGGCTTCGCCCAATTTGACCGCCGAGGGCACGCAGGTCATAGCGCCAGGGTCGCGAGCCAAGCATCGATTCGCTTTGCCACGTTTCCCCAGCCCGGCTCCAGCATCATGTTGTGACCCATGCCGGGAAAGAACTGCGCCTCAGTACGGTACGCCGCTGCGGTCGCGCTCACCTCGTCCTTCGTGACGGCTCCGTCCTCGAGCCCACCTAGGACCAGCGTGTCGGTGGAGACCAACTCTGGTCGCGGCAGTTCGCGGATGCCGTCGATGCCGGATCGCGCACTTTCCTCTTGGAGGCGTCCCGCATATTGGCGGACCACCGCCTCTGGTGTCGCGCGCGAGAAGAATCTCTCCCGTGCGAGCTTCGGGGTGCTGACATAAGGCAGCGACCTGCCAGTAGCGGTGACCATGGCGAAATGCCATGGATGCTGTTTCAGCCAGCGTAATCCCGAAGCTAGGGATCCCGTTGGGGGCATCGATGCCAATAGAATCGCCGCTGGCGAAGCTCGTGATTGCAGGTATCTCTGCACCAGGAATCCGCCCATGGAATGTCCGATGATCACGGGCTCGCCGGGCAGGCTTCCTGCGACCGTCGCTATGTCCTCGACGTAATCTGCGAACGAGAGCTTTCGCAGTGGCTTAGCCGTAGTGCTGCCACCGTGACCGCGAAGGCTCACGGCGAGTGCCCGATACCCTCTGGCGGCAAAGAAATCCAGGAAGTGTTCGTCCCAGCACCACGCTGCGTGCCACGCGCCGTGCACAAACAGCAGCGGCACCGGGTGTGATGCGCTGACACGACCCTTGTCGATTACCTCGAGCACCGCCCGATAGTACGGTCCATCAGGTGATGTCCACATACAGCGTTGAATGGATTCGGTGACGATGGGCGAATTTCGGTTCGGTCTACTGGACGGCCTCGCGAACTCACGGTTCTCGCCGACGCTGTTGCCGGCGGCGGCGGCGCTCACTGCCACCGCGACAGGCGCCGATTCGTTCTGGGTCGGTGACCACCTGAACTCGTTGATTCCGCGATCGATCGCCACCTCCGAGCACATGGGGGTCGGAGCCAAGCTGGTTCCCAAAGTTGACGCGATCCTTGAGCCGTGGACGATGCTCGGCCACCTCGCCGCCCGCAATCGGTTCAGGCGCTTGCGGCTCGGCGTATGCGTCACCGATGCGAGCCGGCGCAATCCGGCGGTGACTGCCCAGGCTGCCGCGACGCTGCACTTACTCACCAGGGGCAGGGGTCTGCTCGGAATCGGCGTCGGAGAGCGTGAGGGCAACGAACCCTACGGCGTGGAATGGTCGAAACCGGTGGCCCGGTTCGAAGAAGCCATCGCCACAATTCGCGCACTTTGGGACTCCGGCGGTGAACTGGTCACGCGCGACTCGCCTTACTTCCCGCTGCATAACGCCCTGTTCGACCTACCGCCGTATCGGGGGATCTGGCCGGAGATCTGGGTTGCGGCGCAGGGGCCGCGGATGCTGCGCATCACGGGAAAATACGCGGACGCGTGGGTGCCGTTTACTATCTCCCGCCCGGCCGAGTATGCCGATGGATTGGCGGTGGTGCGAGCGGCGGCGTCCAACGCTGGGCGTGACTCCCAAGCGATTGTTCCGTCCTTGAACCGCGTCGTTGTCACGGGCAGGAACCGCGACGACGTCGATGAAGCACTCGATGGCGTCCTGATGAAGTCATCTGCGCTAGCGGCGCCGGCGGCTGTCTGGGCGCGCCACGGAGTGGAGCATCCGCTGGGTGCAGAATTCTCAGGTGTACAGGATCTAGTTCCGCAGATCATCGATAGGGAAACGGCGTTGTCCTACACCGCCCGGGTTCCGCAGTCGTTGATGAAGGAGATCTGCTTTCACGGGACTCCAGACGAAGTCCTCGACCAGGTCGCGGAGTGGCGCAACCACGGCCTGCGCTACCTTCTGGTCCTTAACGGTAGTCAACTCAATCCGCGACTGCGCAAGGCCGTTACGGCCAGCGCACCGTTCGGCAACGTTCTGCGCGGGCTACGGAAGCTCTGAATGCGCGATCTAGAACTTGGCAGTAGTTGCGCCGTTCAGGCCGCACCCTTATTTCAGGATTTTTCGAAGCAGTACATCCGGTACTCCACGGCCCCCTCCTGAGCGTCTCGGTAGAGGCGGGAGCCTGGCACCCCGGTGAAGTTGCGCCCGAATGACCGCAAGAATCCCGGCAGGTAGCGGCTGATCAGGTCATTCGACCGCTGCGCGGTGTTGTCGAGGCCCCGCACCACATCCTTGTTGATGACGCGGGCCGAGACCTCGCGCAGCGGTGATGCGGCCAGTTCAGCCTCCCATTGGGAGAACTCTTGGCGACCGCGCAAGTCTGAGTACAGGAGGCGTCCACCGGGCTTGAGCACACGTTCCACTTCACGCAGGAAGCGCGGGAACGACGGATAGGCGTGCGAGGCCTCGATGTTGATGAGCGCGTCAAAGGAGTTATCCGGGAAAGGGAGCTCCTCGGCGTTGCCATGGACGAAGTCGAGGCCAGCAAGCTGATGCCTCTTCTTGCAGAAACCGATGGCGTTGGGGTTGAAGTCCAGTCCGGTATAGCTGGTCGGCTTGAGGGTGCGCGTGATGTACGAGGCGCCTCCGCCATGGCCGCTACTGCACTCCAGCACGTTCTTGCCGTTGAGTTCCGTGCCATCTTGGGTGGCCGTGCTGTGATAGAGCTGGATGTAGTACCTGTTGGGCTGGTCCGCAGCTTCCAGCGGCAGTCCCATTGGTGGATCTTCTTCATACCCCCAATTGAGGAACAACACATCGTCGTCCTCACTGAGTCTGCGCGTCCAGAGGGGGTACCAGTACTTCGCAACGAGTTTCTTGAAGAGTTTGGTGGTACCGATCCGGTCTATGCGGTCTCGCTGACTAGTCGCCATGGCCGGGGAGTATGCCAGGCGCGAGTCCGCGACGCGAGCTTGGGGGAACTCGGCCTGCAAACCGATCAGCTCAGCGGATCCTCGACCTCACAATCTGGCTGGCGTCCTCTCGCAATACGCTGACGGACTCCAACGCCATCGCTCCTGCCAGCGGGATCTGACGCCTGCACCTGCGGTGAGGATCGCGGTTCAGGTTCGCGATTAGGAGTTGCCCTGCCCGCCGCGCAGCGGCGGATTGCTATTATTGGCAATCGATGCGGGCCCGGGTCTGGCGGCTCCACGTCGATACGCGACGACCCGGCCACCGCGTGCCGGGGCCATGTTCACGCCGCGGCTGTGTCGGCGTTCTGCCGGGGCATTCGTGGGCATGATTCGATACTCGCGAAGCACCGTGCGCAGCGCGACGTCCATCTCGAGGTTGGCAAATGCGGCTCCGATGCATCGGTTCACGCCGCCTCCGAACGCGACCCATGCTGCTGGTTTCTGCTTCGAGCCCACGAAGCGGTCGGGGTCGAACGACAAGGGATTGGCAAAAGCTTGTTCGGAAGCCTGCGCCAGCTCGATACTGATGATCAGGGTCGCGTGTTCGGGAATGACCCAGTCGCCCAAACGAATTCGATCGAGTGTGCGACGCATCGTGGCATTCACCACCGGCCGTGTGCGCTGAACTTCCCAGATGGTCGCCTGCCTCAACTCCGACCCGCCATTATCGACTTCGTCTGTCAACCGTGACAACAACTTCGGGTGGCGCTGTATTCGCTCCAGCGCCCAAGACAGCGACAGGGAAGTTGTTTCGTGGCCAGCCGCCATCAACGTGACCAGTTCGTCGGAGATATGCCGGTCCGAGATCGGCTCACCGTTCTCGTAGCGTGCCTGCAAGAGGAGGGTGAGGACATCGCTTCGGGTGTCGAAGTGCGGGTCGGCCCGTGCGGCGGCGATCAGTGAGTTGACGACGGCGTCGATCCGTTGCCGGTATCGGGCGATCTTGCCGCCGGGACTCCAGGGGCCGAGGTCGCGTCGCGCTGCTGGCGGGAAAAGGGACAGCCGCGAACCGAGCTCCACCGATGGCGGCATTAGTTCGCGGAGTTCGTCCAGCGCTGCGCCCTGCGCACCAAATACTGCACGCAGGATCACGTTGAGGGTGATCCGCATCATCGAACTCAACGTCTCGAATTCGGCGCCCTCAGGCCAATTCGCGATTTCGCGCAGGACCTCTTCTTCGATGATATGTTCATAGCCGCTGACTCGCTTGCCGTGAAACGGCGGGACCAGTAACTTGCGCCGTTCTAGGAGGGCGTTGCTGTTAAGGCTCCAAGTTGAGCCTGGGCCCACGACCGAGCCGAGATTGGTCGGTCGCTCGATCAGATCATCGCCCGAACTGAAGAGGTCCTTAACTAGAATCGGGTCGCTGACCAGGACAGTCTGACCGAATACTGGGAGCCGCAAGCTGACTATTCCGCCGTAGCGTCGGGTCAGCAGTTTGGGTAGACTGTACGGCGAGGTCAGGAACGCGATGCCCTGCGCGCTTCTCGGCGCGCGGGGTCCGGGTGGGAGTCGCACCGGGCCTTTCGTCATTGTTGCCATCTACGCATCCTTCGTGCCGGTATTCAGCGGCTATCTGGCCCAAGCCCACTGGCCATCCGTGATCACAGCCCACGTGGTAAATGGAGACACGCCTCGGGGCGGGGCCGGTCATTCCTTCGCGAAGCAGTACATCCGGTACGAGATCGCTCCGGATTGGAGCCGACGGTACAAGGGCGAACCAGGCCCAACCACGATCTGGCGGCCAAGCGGGCGCAACAACACTGGCAGACTTTTGGTTACCATTTCGAGGTTGCGGTGGGCCGTCTTCTCCAGTCCAGTGAGCACTTCGGCGCTGATGCTGCGTTTCTCGATAACCTGCAGCGGAGATGCGGCGATCACTGCATCCCACTCGGAGAATTCATCGCTGCTTCGCATATCGGCATAGAGCAAGCGGCCACCGGGCCGCAGTACGCGCTCGACCTCCGACAGAAATTTCGGGAATTTTAGATAGACGTGGGACGCTTCGATGTTGACGACGGCATCGAATGACTCGTCAGCAAACGGAAGGTCTTCGGCGTCGCCTTGGATGAAATCAAGCCCGGGCAAAGTTTGCTTCCGCCGGCAGTACTTTATGCCGTCTGGGTTGAAATCCAGGCCCGTATACTTCGCCGGCTTCATGGTCCGCATCAGATAGGAGGCGCCGCCTCCGTGCCCGCAGCTGACTTCGAGCACGTCCTTTCCTGTGAGATCGGTATCGGCCTGCGTCGCGGTGCTGTGGTACAGGTGAATGTTGTAGCGGTTGGGCTCGTCGACTGCGTCGAGGTTCAGAGTCACCGGCGGGTCTTCTTCGTAGCCCCAGTTGAGGAATGTGACATCGTGGGCGGCTAGGCGGCGACTTACGAAGGGATAGAAGTACTTCCTGCTCAGCCTTCTGACTACTTGTGCGTTGAGAACCCGGGTGCTGACCAAACGCTGACCGACAGGGTTGTGTTGCAGCGCATCCCGGGCAGCATCAACAAAGTTCGCGCGACTGATGGCCATGGCACGAAGTATGCCAGGCGCTGCGATCCCTGGGCAAACTGAGCCCGTCTTGGTGAGATGCGCGGCGTGCCCGGCCGCCAGCCCGTTGTGCTGGGTCGACAACACCTCTTGAGTCGACAACTTCGCGCGGTGGTTGAGCGCTAATCGCGTCCCTGGCAACTGCTGACACGGCAGAACGGAGCACATAGCAAACAAATTTCAAGATTTGCTGGCATATTTACAGCTACCTCGATACGGTAGGCCCGAACACAGTAGCAACCAGGAGGATTTCCATGCCTTTAGGCCTTCGCGCGGCAGTCGTAGGTATCCTATCGCCTGTTGCCGCAGCTGCTTTGGCATTAGGGGCGTCAATGCCGGTTTCGGCGCTCGTGCCCCCGGCGCAGACTACCGACTGCACGGCGGAGAACACATGTACCGCGTTGTTGCTCGGCGGCACCGGGACCGGAATCCTCAGCCAAGCTGCTATGCGCGAAGCGCTCAACGGATATTTCGCCGATGACGACGTGTACACGCGCGAGAACGTGATCTACCCCGGTACGTGGGACTTCTCCTCTATCATCATCGGCGCAACGTTGCTCGGGGGCGAGATCGCCACTACAGAGGGGCCGATGGTCATCGGTGGCTTTTCGCAGGGTGCGTCTGTGGCCAGCCAAGCGCTGTACAACCTGTTTATCAATCCTAAAGCTCCAGCAAAAGAAGACCTTCGTGTGATGCTAGTGGCCAGTCCGAATTACAGCCCCGCCGCTTCAAGTTTTTTGGTGCCTAAGACAAAGTACGACGTAGTCGTTATCACGCAGGAGTACGACGGATTCGCTGACGCCCCTGACAGATGGTGGAACTTGATCGCTTCCACCAACGCGGCACTGGGCGCCTTATATTTGCACTTGCCGACCATCGACGCGGACATATCGACCGTGCCCGACGAGAACATCACAGTCAGCGTCAACAGTTTGGGCGGGGTCACCACCAAGTATCTGGTTGCCACCGAGGTCCTTCCCTTGGTGAGGTTCATTCCGAGCCTTGCTCCGGTCGCGGGTTGGTTGAAAGAGCAGGTGGACGCCGGGTACAGCCGTAACGATGAGAAGCCCGCAGCGGCTTCGACCTCGTTGGCGAATGTGCGGACAGAGGCGGGCCTGTCCCAGGCCGCCGATGCGGAATCTGCCGCTGTCAGCGACGCGGATGATGCGCCAGCAGGCGAGACGGAGACCGGAATGGTTGATGCCCGCGACGCGGTGGTGAGTAGCGACAACGGGCGGTCACAGTCCGAAGACGACGCTGCGACGGGCGAGGAGGCGATCAACGAGGCCGAGGGTGACCTGACCGAGGGCCCGCGTGACCCGAAGGACGAGGCAGAGACAGAAGAGAGTACCGATCCCGCTGACGATGAGTCTGTGGCCGAGTCGGAGCTGTCTGCCGCCGCGGAATCAACCGACAGCACCGCCTCCGGTGAGTCGGACGACGACGGCGCTGGTAGCTCAGACAGCGACGCCAGCAGCTCAGACAGCGACGCAGGTAGCTCAGACAGCGACGCCAGCAGCTCAGACGGTGAGAGCTGAACGCCGAACATCGCAGATATTCATTCGAACGACGCCCTGGCCCCCGTGCGTGGTCAGGGCGTCGAGCCTTCTCGCTGGCACGTCGTGACGTCAGGATCGGCTCATCGGCTTCGGTATCGTCGATACAAGGAGTGAGGCCGGGCCAACGGTGTGGCGCCGAGTACTCCTGCCGCACTGGTTGGTCCTCGCTAGCTCACGGGACAGTGGTTGTGTTTCGCTTCGTACTACGAGCGCTGTACCAGGTTTTGGCGGTGTTCGTGGTCTCGTGTGCTTCCATGGCCACCAATATGATCGGCTCCGCAGCTGCCGAGCCATGCCCCGATATCGAAGTCGTGTACGCCCGCGGCACCGGTGCGCCGCCGGGAGCCGGAATGGTGGGCGATGCGTTCGTGGATGCGCTGCGCACCAAGGTTGGGGGCAGATCTATCGCCGTGTACGGTGTCAATTACCCTGCTAGCAGGGACTTTGGCCCGTCGGCGTCAGCCGGCGCCGTCGACGCACGCACTCATGTCCAGGCCACGGCAGATGCGTGTCCAGATACAAGGATCGTGCTCGGCGGAACCTCCCAGGGCGCCGGCGTCATCGCGTTGATCATCAGTGGCACAGCGCCGCGTGGCTACACGCCCGCGCCGCTGGCGCCCGAGATTGCCGATCACATCGCCGCAATCGCGGTATTCGGTAATCCGACGCGGAACATGGCTGTCGGTCCGCTGCCCATGATCAGTCCGGTATACGGTCCCAAGAGTATCGACCTGTGTGCCGACGGTGATCCGTTCTGTTCAAACGGGATCAACGTGTTCGCGCACCTCTCCTACGCGGTGAACGGAATGACAGATGAGGCCGCGGATTTCGTCGCCGCCAGGCTGTGACAGTGCGTTTCAGAGAGTTTTCGGGCCGAACCACGCTCTATTGCCATAGCTGTCGAGGTGCACGACTTCGTCCACGGGTCTGCGAGTTGTCGGGCCGTAGCGGCCGCGCGGCCAGCCGAGCGGCACCACGCAGCAGGGGGTTACCGACGGCGGCAGCTTCAGCACTCGCCGTGCTGAGGTTAGATTCCACAGTGGCAGGGTGATCAGTGATGCGCCCAACCCCATGGAGCGCGCTGCGAGTAATAGATTCTGCACACTCGGATAGATCGACCCGAAGAACGCCGAAGCCGCCGCGTGCGGCATCGGCGCATAGGGGATTCGGCCTTCTCGGGGGGTGAGCCGAAGACACGCCACGATCAGGACTGGGATCTCGGCGAAGTGGTCTACTTGCCACTGAATAGCGCGCACGCTCTTGGCCATTTCCTGGTCGTAGGAGGCGATGTCGCGGATCGAGGTCCGGTAAAAAACCCGCCATGCCAGTCGATACCGTCTGGCCAACTTCTTCTTGACGCAGGGGTCCTTGACGACGATGAACTCCCAGTTCTGGCCATTGGCCCCGGTCGGTGCGCGCAGCGCTAACTCGATGCATTTGGCGACGATGTCGTCGTGGACCGGATCGGGAAGGACCCGGCGAATCGCACGCTGCGTCATCATCGCCTCGACTAGAGGCATGTCTAGCCGGGCCAGGGCCTCTGCCGCGGTCGGAATCGGTGCTGGCATGGCTTAGGCCTCCCGGGCTATCCATTCGGCGGTGAATCGCTGCATCTGCGGCACCTCGGAAACGATCAGGTCGGCGACCAGGCGCTCGATCTTGCCGCCCACAAACGGAATCCTGACCTCCAGCGAGCCTCGGATGCGCAGGCTGGAACCGTCAACAGAGCCAATCTTGCTGGGTTCGAGCACCATGGTGCCCGAACCGGAACTCGGCACCCCGCGGGCGGAGATGGTGAACTCGCCGTGCACCTCACCGGCGGCTGCGGGCCGCCACTGTTCGGTTCGCATGATCTTCGTGTCGCCCGGCAGTATCCGGCTAATGCTGCCGGGCAGTATGTCCTGGCGCAGATCCTGGGTAGTGCGCACGACGACGGTGCCGTCGTCACCAACCTCCAGAGAGTCCAACGTCATCGAATCTCCGCCGTACTCGACGAGCCTGGCCAGCCAGTAGGTCCTGTCCCGGAAGACCCTGTGGACCTCGGCAACACCGGCGGCGGTCTTGGTGGTGACGTCGAATGAGCGTGGCATGGTTAACCCTGCCGCTTGCCGAACACTTTGTCGGCGATGCGAGCTGCGAAGCGCCTGGACTCCTCGATCTGTTCGGCACTGATGTTGGTCGGCGGTAACCGCACGCCCAGGTAGCGGTGTTTGTACTCCCCCGACCCCAGATAGCTGGTAAGGGACAGCATGGATGGCAGCTGGCCGCCGGGGTAGGTGAAATGGATGCCTTCGACGTAGCGGCCACCCTTCTTCTGCGCAAGCTTGCGCACCCCGGTGAGATTCTCCCGCCAGTAACGACGGCAGACAACGAAGACCGCGAAGCGCTTGCCGTCCAGCAGGTTTCGCGCCTCATGGGACTTCAAGAACGACCGTAGCGGCATGGAAACCGAGCGCCACCAGGTCGGTGAGCCGATACAGATCAGGTCATAGTCCCCGGCGCGCACCGCGTCGGGGGTCCGGATATCCCCGGTCCGCTGCAACGTCTGAGCGGGCAGCATCCCCAGGAACTCGGGCCAGACGCTGCGCATCGGAAATCGGGAGAACCGCTCGGCGTATCGCGGATCAGTGAACTCAATCGGCGCGGTCGTCACCTCGTAGCCGCGCGCGCGGAACACCTCGCCTGCGGCTTCGAGAACTTTCTGCGACTGCCCCGTGTAGCTGTAGTAAAGAAGCAGAACGCGCGGCTGGCGGCCGGGCGGCTTCTCGGTCACGGCATCGACCATTGCATGCACTCCTGTTCGTCGTCGAATCTCCGGTGAATCCCGCCCCGACGCGCCGTGTAGGGTTCCCTGCGCTTAGCCTCACATACGTGGCCAACAAAGTTTCCGTCAATCTCAGCGGTCCGGCGAAGACGATGCTGTCGACCCTGTACCTGAAAGCCCTCGATGCCGATTTCGACCGCCCCATCCTTGGCGACGAGTTCGCCAAGCAGGCGATTGACATGCTCGATTTCGATTGGAGCGAGCTTGAGATCACGCCGAAGTGGGCGCCGCTGTTCACAGTGCGCACAGCTCAGTACGACATCTGGGTGCGCGAGTTCATCGCGGCCCACAAGGAGTGCACTGTCGTGCATCTCGGATGCGGATTGGACTGCAGGGTGTTCCGTATCGATCCCGGACTTGACGTGCGTTGGTACGACGTCGATTTCCCGCAGGTGATCGCGCTGCGCGAGCAGATCTACCCCACCCGACCTAACTACAAACTCATCGCTACCCCCGCGACCGAGCCGACTTGGTTGAATCAGATTCCGGCGGATCGTCCGACCTTGTTGATCGCTGAGGGCATCAGCATGTACCTGACCGAGGGCGAAGGTATCGCGCTGTTGCGGCGTTTCGTCGACCGGTTCGGTACCGGCGAACTGCAAATCGACTTCTTCAACTGGCTTGCGATCAAGTCGCAAAAGACTCAATCTCTTGTGCGCACTTCGGGTTCGTCGCTGTACTGGGCAGTCAACAGCCCGCAGGAAGTACTGTCTCGACTTCCCGATGTTCGCTTGCTGGCCGCTGCAACGTTCTTCGACGCTGGCACGTACGCCAGGACCTCCAGGGGAATGCAGGTCCTCAAACGTGCGGTGCGGTTGCTGCCACCTGTTCGCAAGGCGCTGCAATACCACCGATTCGCTTTCGGCCCCCGCTGAACTACTAGCCGGCACTGGTAGAGGCCTGCCTGTCGGCGATGCTGCGCAGCTGGGCTTCGATGGCGGCGACGGACTTCTCGGGTTCAGGCCCGTGTGAGTGATACTCGATCATCAGCTCGCCGTTGAAGATCTTGCTGGTGTAGATCTCGATGCCAGAGCCCACCGCGAAGTAGAACTCGCCGTGGCTCGCGGTCAGTTCCATGTCCTGCGGTGTGCGCATCGGCGGCACGATGCCGTTATCGGTAAACATCACCACATCGGGCAAGCCTGGCGGATTGCCCACGTACTGAGGACTGAAATGCAGGAAGCTCTGCTGGATCACGCCTTCGGCGATGTCCTTCTTAAATGTGTCGGTGATGTCACGCGCCAGCTTGACGACATCGGTGCCCTGGTGGATCTCGGCGAGATAGGTGGCGATGCCGACGGGGTTAGTGCACTCAGTGGCCGAGACTGGAGGTGACAGCAGGTAGCGAAGGTCTACTGGGTAGACGTAGGGAACCGGAATGTTCGGGGTATTGCGCAGATTCCACTCCGCCATGAGCAGAGCCGCTGACAACAGGCTGTTCAGGCCGAGCTTGTGTGCGCGGCAGAACGCGATGATTCTCTCGGTGTCATGTGCGGAGAGCGTGCAGAAGGCCATCGGGACGCGCTGCGGCATAACGGGGTTGATGTCTGAGGTCGCCCGCCGCGACGGCGGCAGTTCATAGACGAACATCGCTGAGAGCAAGCGCTCCAGGCCTGACCGCGGTTTATGCTCCACCCCTCTGCTCGCCAAAATCACCTCGAGCGGTTCGGGCGCCGGATGAACCTGTACCGGTCGGGCGGCCCCCGTTGTCACCAGGTCGGTGTAGGTAGCGAATAACTCCTCAACAAGACTGAACTGGTGATGCCCGTCGGCCAGGCTGTGGTGGATGTAGACGGTCGGCTGTGGCTGGCCATTGCGGATGGTCACGCGCAGGTGCATGAGCTGCGCTGTCTGATCTAAGAGTGGAGGCGGGGCCTCGGCGTCGCCGTGGAGTTCCACCACCTCGATACCAGGGTGCATCAGATCGTCGAGCACGATCTCCCAGCGTCCGTCAGGCGCCTGCTCGAGGTGACCGTTGAGCACTGGGTGGGCCTGGAGGAGTAGATCGAACGCGTCGGACAAGGCGTCTGTGTCGATCGGGCCCCGTACGTGGGCCGCCAACCCGACGAAGTTGTGTGTCTCGGCGAACATCTCCTCACTGCGCGCCAGCTTCCGGATACCCGATGAAGGAAACAAGGTGGACTCCCAGGAAGATGTTCGACGGGCCGAAGGGGCTTAGCCCCGAGTGCTCGCCTTTCGGTAACCGAGGGCCAACGGTACCGCGCACACAATGACAATTCCCACCGACCACAGCACCGTGCCGATCATAGGCACCAGCACTGGCCCGCCCAGCGACAAGCCCTTCATCGCCTCGATGGCATAGCTTACCGGCTGGTGTTCCACCACCGGCTGAATCCACTCGGGGTACTGGTCGAGCGGCACGAACCCGGTGCTGAAGAACATCACGAGCGCGGCGAGAATGTCGGTGGCTTCGACTGCGATGGTGTTCGCCGAGTACAGCGCCAAGGTGATCACGACCACCGAGAATGCCATTCCGAAGATTACGGGAACAGACAGCCAAGCCACCGATTCGAGAATGCCCTGTTTGAACCGGAAGCCCATCACCATGCCTGCGCACAGGATGACCCCGGTGGTCACGAGGATACGGACGGCATCGGCGACGAGACGGGACAATAGGCCAGCGGCACGATGGACCGGCAGTACCCACAGCCGGGACAGTAGCCCCCCGGATCGCTCGCGCATAATGCCGAGGGCACTAATTATCGACCCGGTCATGGCGCCGACCATCGCGATCAACGGGACGCTGCCGTAGAGGGCGCTGTGTCCGGTGACTAGCGAAACGCCGTCCTCTAGCAGGATGTGTATGGTCGCCAACAACACCACGGGCATCGCCAGCGACTGTGACATCGTCGCGGGGTCGCGGGCCCACCGCCGGAAAATTCGCAGAGTGAGTGCCCAGGTGTCCACGACGAGCCGCCGTGGTGAATTCTCCCAGTGCCGCTGCAGGCGGTGACGACCCGCATTGCGAGCGCGGAGCGCAGACTTGGCTTGCGGATAGGGGGTCCTGTTGGCAGACAATGACTTATGGTCGGCCCACACGAGAGACATCAGCGCCGCCTGCGGGCGACAAGAATGTGCAGTGGAATCACGATCGTGATGATCCCGAGTGCCCACAACATGGATGGGCCGATCGCCGACCACGTCGCCTCCGGCGCCGAGGGCGTCTTGTCTCCCGCAAGTGCGCGCAACGCGGAGACGAACTGAGAAGCGGGCTGATTTCGCACAAAGGGTTGAACCCACTCCGGGAATCGGTTGGCCGGCTGAACCCCCACCGACAAAAAGCCCAAGATCAGCTGTGGCAGGAGCATGAGGTGCGTCGTGGACTCAGGGTTTTCGGTGGCGGCGCCAAT
>Ga0209991_10000168_pt1 | contig 28940 bp, 27 predicted proteins | sample ChitaG_FD_183167 | JGI IMG/M metagenome (GOLD analysis project Ga0209991, IMG submission 183167) | Deep subsurface microbial communities from South Pacific Ocean to uncover new lineages of life (NeLLi) - Chile_00310 metaG (SPAdes)... | ecosystem: Environmental > Aquatic > Marine > Oceanic >... | reverse complement strand
CGTGTAGCTGCCCGCGATAAACAAAAAGATCATGGAGTGATCGGCGCGCTTCATCCATTTGTGCGCCGCAGCCGACTTCCAGTTCACCCGGTGGTAGGTACCGCTCACGGCGAACATCGCCACGATGGTCAGTGTGTAGATCAGGGTGGCGATGCCGGCGCGGGTCGATTCCACCGACCAGGACACCGCCACCAACGCGGCGCCGGCGACGACCGCGACGGCCGCTGAATATACGTGGATCCAGCCCCGCGCCCGCGGCTTACCCAGGAACTGGGCGACACCTTCGGCTACTGCTTCGGGCAGGTCTTCGGGTTCGTGCGACGAGCCCGCGGGGTCAGAATCTGCAGTATCGACTGGATCAAAGGGCGTGGCCATGTCTCACCTCCGCTGACTTGCATGGGGTTTCCTCGGGCCACAGTAGTCTTGACACTCGTGGACCTCATTCCGCGACGTCTCAAAGAGCCTATGTACCGGCTCTATGAGATGCGTCTGCGGCACGGGTTGTCGCCCTCGCGGTCGGAGTTGCCACGCCACATCGCTGTGCTGTGCGACGGCAATCGGCGGTGGGCCCGCGAGCTTGGGCATGATGACGTCACTTACGGCTACCGTGTCGGCGCCCACAAGATTGCCGAGATGCTGCGCTGGTGCCAGGAAGCGGGCATCGAGATGGCCACGGTGTACCTGCTTTCCGCCGAAAACTTGCAGCGCGACGCGGCTGAGCTCACCTCGCTCATCGACATCATCACCGACGTCGTCGAGGAGATCTGCGCGCCGGCCAACCAGTGGAGCGTGCGCACTGTCGGCGATCTGGAACTCCTCGGTGAAGAGCCGGCGCGTCGCCTACGGGATGCCGTGGAGTCGACCGGCAGTGCTGCACAAAGCGCTTCCTTTCATGTCAACCTCGCCGTCGGGTACGGCGGTCGCCAAGAGATTGTGGACGCTGTCCGTGGGCTGCTGAGCAAGGAACTCGCCAACGGTGCTACTGGGGACCATCTGATCGAGGCGGTCACCGCCGAGGCGATCTCGGAGAATCTGTACACCTCCGGCCAGCCCGACCCCGATCTGGTCATTCGAACTTCCGGCGAACAGCGCCTGTCGGGATTCCTGCTGTGGCAGAGCGCCTATTCGGAGATGTGGTTTACCGAGGCCTACTGGCCCGAATTCCGCCGGGTCGACTTCTTACGCGCCTTGCGCGATTACAGCGCCAGGCACAGACGCTACGGACGTTGAAGTGGTAGCCCTGTCAGCGCTTGTCTTCGCATTGAGCTGGTGGCTGGGGTTGTACCTGTTAGCCCGCGACCCCCGCAAAGTCGTGCTCGTGCTGGCCTCCATCGGTTTGACCAGCTTCGCTGTCGTGGTGGCCTTGGACGCTATCCGGCTGGTCAGTGCGTCGGAGTTGTTGAGCCGGATCGAGATCTACCTCGTCGCGATACCCGGCATCGCGTGGTTCGCGGTCCTCCTGGAATTGTCGAGGCGCCACGACACCTGGCGCGGCCGCGCGGGCGAATTTACGTTGGTGGCCTGCGTCGCGGCGGTCGCGTTCGCAGGTGCGAAGATGGCCGGCGACGTGGGGGGGTCCGCTACGGGCGGGGCACTGGGTGATGTTCGCCGCAGTATCGGTCCCGGCGCTGGGCGCCATGATCTATACGGTGATGCGGCGCTCACAACCGGGGCCCGTGGTCGGCTTCATCGTCGTGGCCACATTGTTCTTCGCACTAGGCAACGCGATCCTGATCATCCCGCTCGGGCTTGTGCCTAGCGGGCTGGCCTTGGCGGCCACCGGATTTGACGTTGCGCTGCTCGGTGTCGCGGTCGCTATTGGAGATGCGTTCGACGAAGGTCAAGCGTTGCGCAACGACATGATGCGCTCTTTTGCCGCGACAGTGGCAGTAGCCATCCTATTCGGCGGCCAGGTGCTCATCGGTCTGGCCGTTGCGGGGCAGAACTCCACGATGGCCGTCCTGCTGTTCACCAGCCTCGCGATCGCCATCGCCATCAACGTGCTGGCAGACCCGCTGGCTGGTCTGCTCGACCGTTTGGCCTTCTCCCGATCGTCGGGTTTGAGCGCCGACCGCGCCGCGCTGCGCAGCACCGAGGCGGCATTGCCGCTTCGGTCGGGTAATCCGTTGGACGGGATGGACGAGGAGACCTTCATCCGTGTCACCCGACGCGCGCTCGGGCATTACGGCGATTTGGCCAAGCTTGTCGCCAGCCCCTTGACGGCCTTGCCGGACATCGACGAGCGCCTGACTAGCCGCGGTGCGCCGGACCAGCCGCTGGAACGGGCCAACGAGCTGCGCGCGCTGCTGGCCGACCGGATCGCCGGCCTCAAGCCGCGCGACGGCGGTAACTTCGGCACCTCCGAGCAGTGGCGCCACTACAACTCGCTGTACTTCCCGTATGTCGCCGGTGTGCGCGCCTACGCACAGAACGCGACGGCAGCTGGACTGGATCCCGTTGCGCGTCAAGCCTGGCAGTGGCTGGTCACCGAGGTGCCGCAACGGTCGCTGCACAACTGGCAGAACGCGGCGGCCCGCGTCATCGCCACGGACCTGCGCAGCAACCTCGTTCCAGCCCGCTGACCTGCGCTTGGCAGTAGTTGGCAGGGTTTGGTGTCGAAATGGCAGTGCGATCTGCGGACCGTAGGTGACATGACCGCCAACACCACCGGCCCAGTCGCTCAGGGAGCGGACAGAGCCGTCGGCATTGCCGGTCTGCAGTACCACGAGGTCCGCCATCGGGCGTGACCTCCACATGACTGGTCCGGGGTCGGCCCGGGCATGCGAGGAGCACTTGCTTGTATGCCGAGGTATCGGTGTCGACCCCGGCACCGGTCATTCATTAGAAGTCCGAACATCAGAGAGGAACCACCATGACCACCATGACCACCACGATCTCCACCCGACTCAACGCGTCGACGGATTCGCTGCTGCGATTCGGCATGCGCGTCGATGCTGTTCTCAGCGGGTTGGCCGGAATCGCCACGCTGATCTTCGCCCGTCAAGTCGCCGAGCTTTCGGGCACCAGCGCCGGAGTCGAGTACACGATCGGTGTGTCGTTCGTCTTCTTCGCCGTTGGTGTTCTGGTCCTTGCGGCGCGGCCGGCAGTCCGAATGCCGGGTCTGCTACTGGCGATCGGCAACGTGCTGTTCACTGTCGCCACCGTGGTCGTGGTGCTCGCCGGTGTGTGGCCGCTGACCACAACCGGTGTGGCACTGGTCCTCGGTACCGGCGTGTACACACTGGTGATGGCCGAGTTGCAGTATCAGGGTGTGCGCCGCATCGCGAAGGCGTAAGCCATGAGACGGTCACCGATGGCCCGGTTCCCTGCGGAACCGCAGCCATCGGTGGCCTTTTCGGTTTCTAGAGCTTGCGCAGGCGCAGTCGGTTGATGGAGTGGTCGGCGTCCTTACGCAACACCAGGGTGGCCCGCGGCCTGGTCGGCAGGATGTTGTTGATCAGGTTCGGCAGGTTGATCGAGTGCCAGATGTCACGTGCAGCGGACATGGACTGATCGTCGGGCAGCGTGGAGTAGTGATGGAAATGCGAGGCCGGATCGGCGAACGCGCCAGCCCGCATCGACAGGAACCGTGACACGTACCACTGCTCGATGTCCTCGATACGCGCGTCCACGTACACCGAGAAATCGAACAGGTCCGACACCATCAGCGCAGGGCCGGTCTGCAACACGTTGAGGCCCTCGAGAATGAGAATGTCGGGGTGTCTGATGACCTGCTCGTCGCCGCGCACGATGTCGTAGATCAAGTGTGAATACACCGGCGCGCACACTGCGTCGGCGCCCGACTTCACCGCAGTGACGAACCGCATCAACCCCCGGCGGTCGTAGCTCTCCGGAAAGCCCTTACGGTGCACCAGGTTTCGCCGATCCAACTCGGCATTGGGATACAGAAAGCCGTCGGTGGTTACGAGGTCGACGCGAGGGTGGTGCTCCCAGCGTGCCAGCAGCGCCTGGAGCACGCGGGCGGTGGTCGACTTACCGACGGCCACGCTACCCGCGACGCCGATGACGAATGGCACCGGCCGGTCGGGGTTCTGTTGCGGCTCGCCGAGGAACTCCGTCGTCGTCGCGAACAACCGCTGGCGGGCGGCCACCTGCAAATGGATCAATCGGGCCAGCGGAAGGTATACCTCCTCGACCTCGAGCAGGTCGATTTTTTCGCCGAGACCACGCAGCCTGACCAGCTCGTCCTCGGTCAGTTTTAGCGGTGTCGACATTCGAAGTGCGCACCATTGACGTCGGTCGAACTCCACGTAGGGGCTGGGTTCGCTCAGCCGCGCCATGGATACAGTCTTGCAGTTAGCGTAGAGCGGCATGGGCACCGGTGTGGATTCTGCAGCTTCGGCCTCCGTCGTCAACGAGTACTTGATGCTCGGACTTCGCTTCGACCGAGTCGAGCAGGGCTACGTCGACGCATTCATCGGTAACCCCGCGTTGAAGCGGGTGGTCGCCGCGGAGCCGCAGCCGGACCCTGCCGATTTGGCCTGCCAGGCCGATCGGCTGCAGGCCGAATTACCGGGCGGGTTGGACGATGCACGCGCCGCGTTCGTCGGCGCGCACTTGCGGGCGTTGGCCTGCGCCGGCCGCAAATTCGCAGGTGAGCAGGTCGGATTCGTCGACGAAGTCCAGTCCTACTTCGACGTCCGGATCGCCAAAGGGGATCCCGATCGTTACCGGCAGGCCCACGCCAAGCTGGACGACGCGCTCGGCGAATCCGGAACGCTCGCCGACCGGATACAGGGCTACCGGGCGTCGGAGGAGATCCCGCCCGCCCGCCTCGAGGAGTGCATTCACGCTTTCTCCAGTGCGCTTCGCGACCGGGTACGTACGACGTTTCCATTGCCCGCCAGCGAAACCATCGAATACGAGGTCGTCACCGACAAGCCATGGTCGGGGTTCAACTACTACTTAGGCGACTACCGGTCCACAGTCGCGGTCAATGCCGACCTCAAGCAGCAGATGTCGAACCTGCCGCGGTTGGTTGCCCATGAGTCCTATCCCGGCCATCACACCGAACACTGTCGAAAAGAAGCTGGACTTGTTGCGGGCAAGGGCCAGGCCGAGCAGACGATTTTTCTGGTCAACACCCCGCAATGCTTGATGGCCGAGGGGTTGGCGGATCTGGCGCTTTATGCCGCGGTCGGCCCGAGCTGGGGCGCCTGGGCGGCCGATATCTACGCTGATCTGGGCCTGCGTTTCGACGGTGAGCGGGCCGAGATGGTCTCGGAAGCAACGGCTGTGTTGGCTGACGTCCGCCAGGATGCGGCGCTGATGTTGCACGACGAGCGCCGCAGCGTCGACGACGTCGCCGATTTTCTCAAGCGATGGCTGCTGATCAATGACGATCGTGCTGGTCAGGCACTGCGCTTCTTGTCGTCGCCGCTGTGGCGCGCCTATACGAGCACCTATGTTGAGGGGTACCGCCTACTGCGGGGATGGCTAGATGCGCGACCGGTCGGGGTGAGCTTGTCCGAGCGCTTCACCACCCTGCTGGACGAGCCGCTGATCCCGTCGTCGTTGCGGGCTGGCTAATCGTCTAAATCTGATCCTCGGGCTCCTCCGTCGCCGCTTGCTCGTCGCCCGACTAGGCTCGTCGGCATGACTGCAGAGTCCGTGACCTCCGCGGCCGGCGCCCCGGGTTCCGAGTACGCCAACACTGCGAGCGAGGCCTACAACGCCGCGCTGCGGGTGATCGAGAGCGTCGAGCCGCGAGTTGCCGCCGCGACCCGCAAGGAGCTTGCAGATCAGCGGGATTCACTCAAATTGATCGCCAGCGAGAACTACGCCTCGCCGGCGGTGCTGCTGACGATGGGCACCTGGTTCTCAGACAAGTACGCCGAGGGCACCATCGGGCACCGGTTTTATGCGGCCTGCCAGAATGTCGACACCGTCGAGGCGCTGGCCACCGAGCATGCCCGCGAACTGTTTGGCGCCTCGTATGCCTACGCGCAGCCGCATTCCGGAATCGATGCCAACCTTGTCGCCTACTGGGCGATCTTGGCCAATCGTGTTGAGGCGCCGGGGCTGGCCGAGCTCGGCGCCAAGCACGTCAACGACCTGTCCGAGACCGACTGGGAGACTCTGCGCGCAAGGCTGGGCAACCAGCGTCTGTTGGGGATGTCATTGGATACCGGTGGTCACCTCACCCACGGTTTTCGGCCAAACATCTCCGGCAAGATGTTCCACCAGCGCCAATACGGCACCGATCCCGAAACCGGGCTGTTGGATTACGACGTCGTCGCTGCCGCTGCCCGCGAGTTCAAGCCGTTGGTGCTCGTCGCCGGCTACTCGGCCTATCCGCGTCGGGTGAACTTCGCGAAGATGCGTGAGATCGCCGACGAGGTGGGGGCCACTCTGATGGTCGACATGGCCCACTTCGCCGGGTTGGTGGCGGGCAAGGTGTTCACCGGTGACGAGGATCCGGTGCCGCACGCGCATGTCACAACCACCACCACCCACAAGTCGCTGCGCGGGCCGCGCGGCGGGCTGATCCTGGCGACCGAGGAGTTCGCCCCTGCCGTCGACAAGGGTTGCCCGATGGTGCTCGGTGGTCCGCTGTCGCATGTGATGGCCGCCAAAGCCGTCGCGCTGGCAGAGGCGCGCCAACCGGCCTTCCGCGAGTATGCCCAGCGCATTGCCGACAACGCCAAGTCGCTCGCCGACGGTTTCCTCAAGCGGGGTGCCCGCCTGGTGACCGGCGGTACCGACAACCACATCGTGCTGCTGGACGTGACGTCGTTCGGGCTCACGGGGCGTCAGGCCGAGTCGGCGCTGCTGGATTCTGGGATCGTCACCAATCGTAATTCGATCCCCGCCGATCCCAACGGCGCCTGGTACACCAGCGGCGTTCGTTTCGGCACTCCAGCGCTGACTACCCGCGGCTTCGGCGCCGACGATTTCGACCGCGTCGCCGAACTCGTCGTCGAGGTGCTTACCAACACCGAGGCGAATCGGGGTGGGCAGGCTGGGGTTTCTAAGGCCAAATACTCCCTGGCCGACGACACGGCCGAGCGGGTGCGCGCGGCCTCGGTAGAGCTGCTGGCCGCGAATCCGCTGTATCCGGGCCTGACTCTGTAGAAACGCGATCGTAGCCACGACACCCCGGGCGCCCGATTTCCAGGAACGTGTGTATAAGGGTTACAGTTACTTCATGGCACAGAAACCTGTCGCTAATGCGCTGACTATCGAACTTGAGCCTGTCGTCCTGCAGGAGCTGCGACGCCATCTCGACTCCGAGGACCTGTGGTACGCCCACGACTATGTCCCCTTCGATCAAGGTGAAAACTTCGCATTCCTGGGCGGACAGGACTGGGATCCGTCGGAGGTGACGCTGCCCAAGCCCATCACCGATGCGCTAGAGATCCTGCTGATCACCAAGGACAATCTCGCCGGCTACCATCGCGAGCTCGTCGAGCACTTCATCCTTGAGGCAAAATGGGGCCGGTGGCTGGGGCGCTGGACGGCCGAGGAGCACTTGCACGCCATCGCTTTGCGCAACTACCTGGTGGTCACCCGTGAGGTTGATCCCGCCGCTAACGAGGACGTCCGCGTCGAGCATGTGGTGCAGGGCTACCGCGCCGACACCTACAGCCAGCTGGAAACCTTGGCGTTCACAGCCTTCTTCGAACGGGCCCACGCCGTGTTCTGCCGCAACCTGGAGGCGCAGATCGACGAGCCGACGCTCAAGGGGTTGGTCGGCCGGATCGCCAAAGACGAGGAACGTCACGAGGAGTTCTTTGCCAACCTCATCAGTCACTGCCTGACCTCCTCACGCGACGAAACGATCGAGGCGATCGCGCGCCGGGCAAGCGGGCTCGAAGTGGTGGGCGCAGACATCGTCGCCTACCGCGACAAGGTGGCCGTTGTCGCCGAAGCGGGCATCTTCGACCAGGAGCAGTTGCGCCGCGTCATCTCCGACCGCATCACCGCCTGGGGTTTGGCCGACGAGCCCCGGTTGCAGCAATTCGTCAGCGCGTAGCCAGCGCACCATCCCGGCACCTTTGGCACTACGGCGCGCCTGCGAGGCGCGAAAGCCACTCCCGGAGTAGCGTCATTTTCGATGGCTAGCGACATGCTCTGCTGTCCGGGCGGTCCCGATCATCTCGATCACAAAGGACCGGCCCCGGTCCTGGAGACCGCTGCGTGTCCACCGAGACGCTGGTGTGGTGCCGCACGGGCTCAAGGAGCGCTACGTGACTGAATCGCAGGGCTGGCCGAGTCAGCAATCGGGCCTGATTCGGACCTACGTGCTCGATACCTCCGTGCTGCTGTCCGACCCCTGGGCCGCCACGAGGTTCGTCGAACACGAGGTGGTCGTTCCCTTGGTGGTCATCAGTGAACTGGAAGCCAAACGGCATCATCATGAGCTTGGCTGGTTCGCCCGGCAGGCACTGCGAATGTTCGACGATCTTCGGCTTGAACACGGGCGGCTGGACCAGCCGATTCCCGTTGGGGATCATGGCGGCACTCTGTATGTCGAACTCAACCACAGCGACCCCACGGTGCTTCCTGCCGGCTTCCGAACCGGCAGCAACGATTCGCGAATTCTGACCTGCGCAGCCAACCTCGCCGCCGAAGGTAAGCGAGTAACGCTGGTAAGCAAGGACATTCCGTTACGAGTGAAGGCTGGTGCCGTTGGTTTGGCGGCTGACGAGTACCACGCGCAGGACGTCGTGGCGTCCGGGTGGACCGGAATGTCGGAACTCGAGGTCTCCAGCCAGGAGATCGACGGGCTGTTCGCCGGGGGAGAGATCGACCTCGAGGCTGCCCGCGATATGCCGTGCCACACCGGAATCCGGCTGCTGGGCAGCAACTCTCACGCGCTGGGCCGTGTCAATGCCGACAAGCGGGTGCAGCTTGTGCGTGGGGACCGCGAGGTGTTCGGTTTGCGCGGCCGCTCCGCCGAGCAGCGGGTGGCGTTAGATCTGCTGCTCGATGAATCTGTCGGCATCCTGTCACTGGGCGGTAAGGCTGGCACCGGAAAGTCAGCGCTGGCCCTGTGCGCAGGCCTGGAGGCGGTGCTGGAGCGACGCACTCAGCGCAAGGTGGTCGTGTTCCGTCCGCTCTACGCGGTCGGTGGTCAGGAACTCGGATACTTGCCTGGCAGCGAGAGTGAGAAAATGGGGCCGTGGGCCCAGGCCGTCTTCGACACGCTCGAAGGCCTCGCCAGCCCGGCGGTACTCGAAGAGGTGCTGGCGCGCGGCATGCTCGAGGTACTTCCGCTGACCCACATCCGTGGACGGTCACTGCACGACTCGTTCGTGATCGTCGACGAGGCGCAGTCATTGGAGCGCAACGTCCTGCTCACGGTGCTGTCGCGACTGGGCACGGGCTCCCGGGTGGTGCTGACCCACGACGTCGCCCAGCGGGACAACCTGCGAGTCGGCCGTCACGACGGCGTCGCGGCGGTGATCGAGAAGCTGAAGGGCCACCCGCTGTTCGCCCATATCACGCTGCTGCGCAGCGAGCGCTCACCTATCGCCGCACTGGTCACCGAGATGCTCGAGGAGATCAGCCCGAGCGCGCTGCCCTGACTGGGATTGGTTTGTCCGGTGTAGGTTTCACCGTTAGCGGTCGTCGCTGACCTTTGCCATTGCCAGCACATCGAGGCGCTTGTCCAACTCCTCCTCGGAGAGCTTGTCGCCGATCAGACCCCTGTCGATAACCGTCTGCCGGATCGTCTTGCGCTCTTTGAGGGCTTCCTTGGCGACCTTGGCCGCCTCCTCATAGCCGATCGCGGAATTCAGCGGGGTCACGATCGACGGCGATGACTCCGCCAGATCGCGCAGGTGCTGTTCGTTCGCCACCAGGCCGTCGATGCACGTGGCGGCGAACAACTTCGATACGTTAGCCAGCAGCGTGAACGACTCAAGTACGTTGCGTGCCATCATCGGGATGTAAACGTTCAGCTCGAACGCGCCGTTGCCGCCGCCCCAAGTGATTGCGGCGTCGTTGCCGATGACCTGTGCTGCCACCTGCGTCACCGCCTCGGGGATGACAGGGTTGACCTTGCCCGGCATGATCGAGCTGCCCGGCTGTAGGTCAGGCAGCTGTAGCTCGCCAAGTCCGGTCAGCGGCCCCGAGCCCATCCAGCGAATATCGTTGGCGATCTTGGTCAGCGACACAGCGATCGTCTTCAAGGCGCCGGACGCTTCGACCAGCCCGTCGCGTGCCGCCTGAGCTTCGAAAGAGTTAGCGGCGGTGCGCAATTCTGCGATTCCAGTTTGATCTACGAGGACCTCGACGACTTTGGAGCCGAATCCTTCGGGCGCATTGAGGCCGGTACCCACTGCTGTCCCGCCGATGGCCAGCTCACCCAACCGGGGCAGCGTCGCCTTGACGCGTTCGATTCCGGCCGCGACCTGGCGTGCATATCCGCCGAACTCTTGGCCGAGTGTCACCGGGACCGCGTCCATCAGGTGGGTGCGCCCGGACTTGACCACCGTTCGCCACTGGCGGGCCTTTGTCTCAAGTGACTCGTGGAGTACCTCCAACGCTGGAATCAGATGGCGCACAGCGGCTTCAGTGGCCGCGATGTGCGTCGCCGTCGGGAAGGTGTCATTAGAACTTTGCGACATGTTCACGTCGTCGTTCGGGTGAACCGAGACAGGCGGGGTCGCGGTGGCGGCAATGCCGGCGATCACCTCGTTGGCGTTCATGTTCGAGCTGGTGCCTGAGCCGGTCTGGAATACATCGATGGGGAACTGATCATCGTGGCGACCGTCGGCGATTTCGTTGGCGGCAGCGATGATCGCGTCGGCCTTCTCCGGTGCGAGCCTGCCGAGGTCTTTGTTCACCTGTGCGCAGGCGCCCTTGAGCAGGCCGAGCGCGCGGATCTGAGTGCGCTCGAGGCCACGGCCGGAGATCGGGAAGTTCTCCACTGCCCGCTGTGTCTGTGCGCGCCACAGCGCGGCGATGGGTACCCGCACTTCGCCCATGGTGTCGTGCTCGATCCGGTACTCGCTGGAATCCTTCTGAACAGCGGCGTCGGTGCTCATACATGCCCTTCTTGTGTCGGTGTTTACGGCAACGGATGTGCGGCGGACTTGTCGCCGGTGAAGTCGACGGCGGAGTACTCGTTGAGCTTGGACAGGCGGTGGTAGGCCTCGATCGTCCGCACGGTGCCGGACTTGGACCGCATCACGATCGATTGAGTGGTGCACCCACCGCCGTAGTAGTGCACGCCTTTGAGTAGGTCGCCGTCGGTGACGCCCGTGGCGGAGAAGAACACGTTCTCCCCGGAGACCAGATCCCGGGTGTGGAGAACTTGGTCGAGATCGTGGCCGCGATCGAGAGCCTTTTGCCGTTCGGCGTCGTCGGTCGGGGCAAGTTGGGCCTGGATTGCCCCGCCCATGCAACGGATTGCCGCGGCGGTGATGATGCCCTCCGGGGTGCCTCCGATGCCGACGAGAAGATCAGTTCCGGAAGCCGGACGACATGCAGCGATGGCGCCGGCGACGTCGCCATCGGAGATCAACCGGATGCGGGCGCCCGCATCGCGGACGTCGGCCATCAACTGGAGGTGGCGGGGCCGGTCGAGCACACACACCGTGAGGTCGGCGACGGTCAAGTTCTTCGCTCTGGCGACTGCGCGGATATTCTCGCCGATCGGGGCGGTGATGTCGATGACGTCGACGGCCTCAGGTCCCACGGCGATCTTGTTCATGTAGAACACCGCCGATGGGTCGAACATCGCGTCGCGGTCGGCCACGGCCAGCACCGAGATGGCGTTGGGCATGCCCTTGCTCATCAGCGTGGTGCCGTCGACTGGATCGACGGCGAAGTCGCAGTCCGGGCCGTCGCCGTTGCCGACTTCCTCGCCGTTGTAGAGCATCGGCGCGTTGTCCTTCTCGCCCTCTCCGATCACGACGACACCGCGCATCGATACCGAGTTGACCAATTGGCGCATCGCGTCGACGGCCGCGCCATCGCCGCCCTCTTTGTCGCCCCGGCCGACCCAACGCCCCGCCGCCATTGCGCCTGCCTCGGTCACCCGCACGAGCTCGAGGGCGAGATTTCGGTCCGGGGCTTCACGACGAACGGCGTTCATGGCCTAGATTCTCCCATTGACGGGTCCACCAACCGGAGCTGGGATACTGGCCGGCATGACGATGCAGCCCGAGCCGGGTCAGGGGGTCTCCGGTCAGGCGGGCAGCGAGCCGGAAGACCCAGGTTCTTCAGCTCCGGTGCCTGATGTCGTCGGCGACGCGGCTCCGATGTCTGATGTCGTCGGCGACGCGGCTCCGATGTCTGATGTCGTCGGCGACGCGGCTCCGGCACCCCGCCCCGCGAAGTCGCGCCTCCTCCAGGACGGCCGCGACATGTTCTGGTCGATAGGGCCGCTCCTGCTGGCCTGCGTGATCCTCGCCGGCCTACTCGGAATGTGCTCGTTCGCCCCGACCGGTCCAGGGCCAAGTTTGGTGCCCGACTACGACGCGCCGGCTGCACTGAAGGCCGACGCCGACGCGCTCAAGATCCCCATCCGGCTGCCTGCGCTACCCGACGGTTGGCGGGCCAACTCGGGTAGCCGCAACGGAATCGAGGGCGGGCGAACTGATCCGGTCACCGGGCAGTCGGTGCGTGCTGTCAGTTCCACTGTGGGCTACCTGACGCCTGGCGGCATGTATTTGAGCCTGACGCAGAGCAATGCTGACGAGGACAAGTTGATCGCCTCGCTCGGTCCGGACATGGTGCCGACCGGAATAGAGGACGTCGACGGCGTGACGTGGATCGTTTACGAGGGCGGCGACCGCGACGGAAGGCCGGCCGAGCCGGTCTGGACCGCACAATTGCGCGGACCGTCCGGGCCGGCGCAAATCGCTCTGATGGGCGCAGCAGGTACGGACGAGTACCGTAGGCTGGCGCTCGCGACCCAATCCCAGTCGCCGCTGCCGGTGGCATGACACAGGAGAAGCGATGACCTCACCTGAGGCCGATCTCACTGGATGGACCATGGCGCCGTTCTCGGCGGCCGGGTTCACCTACGACGTCTACAGCAAGGGGCAGGGGCCTGGCGTCGTGCTTATGCCGGAGATGCCCGGGATTCATCCCGGGGTGTTGGCCCTCGGTAATCACTTGGTGGACAACGGCTTCACGGTGGCCGCGCCGTCGCTGTTCGGGACCCCGGGGGCACCAGCCATCAGGCCAGGTGCGGTGCCGGTAATGCTGCGCGGGTGCGTTGCCAAAGAATTTGCCGCGTTCGCGACCAACGCCGACCGGCCGATCGCCCACTACGTGCGTGCGTTGGCCCGCGATCTCAACGAGCGGACACCGGGCAAGGGGGTAGGTGTGATCGGCGAGTGCTGGACCGGTGGCTTCGCCCTGGCGGCCGCCGTCGACGACAGTGTGCTGGCGCCTGTGCTTAGCCAGCCGTCGCTGCCGATAGCGCTGACTGCGAAGCAGAAGGCCGATCCCGGCCTATCGGAAGACGAAATGAAGGTCGTCGAACGCAGGGCAACCGACGAGGGACTGTGCGCCCTAGGGCTGCGTTTCAGCCAGGACCCGCTGGCACCGGGTGCGCGGTTCAGCACACTCAAGGCCCGTCTTGGTGACGCCTTCGAGGTGATCGAGATCAACTCCAAACCCGGAAACGAGCACGGATTCGGCAGGATGACGCACTCGGTGCTGACCCTCGAGGTGCGCGAGCAGGACGGACACCCGGCCTACGAAGCCCGCAAACGGGTTGTCGAATTTCTCAAGTCTCGTCTGACTTAGAGGCAGGCGTAGCGCCGGCCGGCTCTGGCTCTGGTTCGGGATCGGGCCGCCCGCCGGGCAGCAGTCGGCGCCACCACCGGAGCGCCTCGTCTTGTGCCTCCTCGTCCGGCGGACCCGCGCCGGTTAGAGAGTCCAATGGTGTACCTCTGTCGACAGCCAGATACACGCTGACCGTGGTGACAATGACGATCATCAACACCGGGCCCAGAACGATTCCCCAGAACCCGAACATCGTCAGTCCCGAGAACACCGCCACGAGCATCAGCGCCGGGTGTAGGTGCGCGCTCTTGGGCACCAGGAATGGACGCAGGACGTTGTCGATGTTGGTGGTGACGATGAGGTGGAACACCACGACGAATAACCCGCCCGCCACGTTCCCGAAGATCGCCATCCCGATTCCAAGCGGAATCGTGACAATTCCGCTGCCCAGCGGAATGAACGACAGTGCTGTCAGGAAAATCAGGAACATGAAGAAGCCGTCGTGAATACCGCCGATGTAGATCGATAAGGCGCCTGCCAGCCCCTGACAGACGGCGATGATGAGCTGGCCTTTCACCGTCGCGGACACCATGGCCCCCACCTTGGCCAGATAGATGTCGGAAACTTGCTCGCCCAACGGATTCAGGTCGCGAAACAGTGCCAGAACCTTGTCCCGCTGGGTCAACAGGGCAATGAAGACGTAGAGGAAGATGATCAGTCCAGTGACCATCGTGACAATGCTGCCCGCCCCATCGCGCAGGAACCCTAGGGCGATCTGACCCCCGTTTTGGCCGAGCTTGGTTGCCGCCTCGCGCACAGAGTCTTGGGTCAGGCTGACATCAATCAACGGGATGCGGGTCAGCGCCTCGTTGGCGGAGTCGAGCAGCCGCTGGGCCAACTTGGTGAAGTCGGTTTGTGCCACCCAGTCGCTGACGCTGGTCACCATCTGACTGATCTGCAGGAAAGCCAGAAAGGCCACGCCAGTCAGTGGCACGGCAACGGACGCGATCGCGGCCAGCAGGGTCGCGGTGGCCGACACACCGACGTTCGTCTTTGCCCGTAGGCGGTTGTACAGCGGGTTGAACAGGTAAGCCAGCACCGCGGCCACGGCGATCAGCAATACATAGTCGCGCACGAAGTATGCGCCGAAACCGAGGGCGATCACCGTCAATACGGCCAAGTAACGCTTCTGGTTGAGGGTGAAACTCTGTGTCATGCGGTCTCCTTACTGGCGAGCGCAACCCTATCCGGAGTCGACCGCGCCGGAGGGTGATGCTGCTATCTGCTGTGACCGCTGTCCGGAGACAAAACGCATGGCCAGCCGATTCATCAGCACTGGTGCTACCCGTGCAAGCAGCCACTGCGCTTGTGCCGCATTGGGTTTGATCAGAATCGCCTTGTTGCGATCGATCGCGCGCAGAGTGTCGCGGGCCAGCCGGTCGGCATCGTAGGGCTTGCCGCCTTGGGACCGCAGGAAATAGTCCCGCCCGACGAACCCGCCGACCGCACCCTTGTCGAGGATCGGCGTTTCGACGGCAGCCGGGCAGACCGCCAAGACCCCGACGCCTCGGGGGACCGCCTCTGAGCGCAGCGCCATCGACAACCCCACGACGGCGTGCTTGGTCGCCACGTAGCTGGTGAGCTGGCCGCCCGCGGTGAGGCCGGCCATCGACGCGGTATTGATGATGTGTCCGTGGCCCTGGCGAAGCATCTGCGGGTAGGCAGCCGCGACACCGTGTACGACTCCGCGCACGTTGATGTCGATGATTGCGTTCCACTGATCGAGTGTGAGCCGTTCGGTGTCGCCGCCCCAGAGGATTCCGGCGTTGTTGAACATCAGGTCGAGTCGTCCCGCATGGTCGACTACGTGGTCGACGGCCGCCTGCACCGCCGCCGCGTCGGTGACGTCCAGCTGTTGGGCGCGGGCCCGCGGTCCCAGCCCCGAGGCTGTTGCTTTGGCGGCGTTGCCGTCGATGTCGGTGCAGACCACATGCGCGCCCGCCAAATCCAGAGCGCGGCACAGCGCCGCACCGATCCCGGAACCCGCGCCGGTGACGACCGCCTGTTTGCCGGCAGCGCTCACGACTGTTCTGCCAATCTCATGACATGCCCCATCACATCGGGATAGCCCGTGAGATGCGCTCCACCGTTGATGTCGAGCACTTCACCGGTCAGCCAGGACGAACCCGGAGAGCACAAGTAGACAATGGCATTGGCAATATCCTGCGGGGTGCCGGCGCGACCGATCGCAGTGTGATCCACGTAGTCCTCGGCGACCCCGGGGATAGCGGCGACGGCGGCGGTCAGTGGCGTGTGGACGAAGCCTGGAGCTACGGCGTTGACCCGTATCCGGCGAGGCCCCATCTCCAGAGCCGCCACTTGGGTGAGCATCGACAGCCCTGCTTTGGCTGCGCAGTAGGCGCTCATGCCCACCGCGGGCTGGCGGGCGTTCAGTGAGCTGATCGATACCAGCGAGCCGCCCTCTCTCAAGTGCCTGCCTGCATGCTTCATCACGATCATCGACCCGTTGAGGCACACGTCGATCACCGATCGGAAATCCTCGACGGGCATGTTGGTGATCAAGCCGAGGTTGCCGATCCCCGCACAATTGACCGCGATGTCGAGTGAGCCGGTGTCGGTGAACAGGCGCTGCACTGAGTCCTCGTCAGTGACATCGACGTAGGCGCTGACGTGTCGCTTGCCCAGCTCGGCGGCCCGGCTGCGAGCTTCGTCGGCGTTGAGGTCGGCAATGGTGATCAGGCATCCGTCTTCGGCGAGAGCCACAGCGGTCGCCCACCCGATGCCGGATGCCCCGCCGATGACGACTGCAGCCCTCTGGTCGCCGTTGCTCATCGGGTGGCCCTTTCGACGGCGGACTAGAACGTGTTACAACGTGACATCCAGAACCCGAAAGTGCAATAGCCGCGAACGATTGAGTGACCCTGCGGAGTCCTCCGCAGTGGTGGCGATGCGCTCGAAACTGGGGGAGCGGTGCGATTTCCGCTAAGCCCGTTTGATGCAGCGGAAACCGATATGGCTCATGCCGGTATCGACCATCTGCGGACGGCGTGCCGCGGGTCGATAGCGCTGGCAGTAGCTGTCGGCACAGAGAAACGAGCCGCCTTTGATAACTTTGCGCGGTATGTGGAACTGGGGTTGCTCAGGGTCATAACTATCTGCAGCACAACATGATTCCGCTGCTCGGCTGTCGGCGTACCAGTCAACGGTCCACTCCCAGACATTTCCGGCCATGTCGAAGAGCCCATAGTCGTTCGCTTCGAAGCTACCCACCGGTGCGGTCTGTCCGTACCCGGTGTCGGGCAGGTACGGGAACTCGCCATGCCAGAAGTTCGCAAGCCGCTGGCCGGGTCTTTCGGGCTCTTCGCCCCAGGTGTAGGTGCAGCGCGGTCGACCTCCACGGGCGGCGACCTCCCACTCGGCCTCGGTGGGCAGCTCGCGGCCGGCCCAATCGGCGTATGCCGCGGCATCTTCGAATCCAACGTGGACCACGGGGTGGTCACCGCGATTCTTCAGAGATGAGCGGGGGCCGCGCGGATGGTTCCAGCACGCACCCGCTGTCCACCGCCACCACAGGTCCATGCGGCGAAGGTCGACCGGACCTTCGGTGCGACGGAACACCATCGAGCCGGACTGGAGGTTCTTTGGAGGCGCATCGGGATAGTCGTCCGGGTCAAGCGGGCGTTCCGCCACTGTGACATAACCTGTCTCGGATACGAAGGCCGCGAACTGATCGTTGGTCACCTGGTGCTTCTGCATCCAGAAGCCGCCGACGCTGGCCTCCCGCGCGGGCCCTTCTTCGGGGTAGTGGCCCTCAGATCCCACCCGGGTCGTCTGGGGCGGAACCCACGCCCAGCTGCGGCCAAGACCGCCGTCTTGGCCGCAGCTAGTCATACTTTCCCCTCCAGTGTCGTTTGGGCGAAGGGCGGTTAATCACTGAAGACGGTGGTCCAGTCATGACGGATACTGGCGACCGTCCAGCCCTTGATCTTAGCCAGCTCGAGTGACCTCTCCGCCCCTGCGAAATAATCGAATTCACGCTCGGCGTCGTCATGGCGCACCAGAATCGGCAGCGACAGCCCCGGCCCGGCGTGGGTGTACTCCAGCATCTCGATGTCGCCGTTGGAGTTGCCCGCAGCCAGGATCGGCCGTCGGCCGGTACGCCCCCAAATTCGTACTGGTTTGGCCGGCCCGTCGTTGAGGAATTCCGGTTTCGAGGTTGTCTTCAGCTGGCCATCCTCGAAGTGGAGCCCCACTGAGCTGCCGATCACCCGTTCCGGTGGTATCGCGTACATCTCAGATGTGACCGGCCGCATGAAGTCTCGTCCGCCGCCAGAGGCGATGTAATTGGTGAACCCGTTGGCCTCCAGGAAACGCAGCAGTTCGATCATCGGGGAATAGCCGCACGCGGTGTAGGGGCGCGCGAGTGTCGGGTGGGTGGCGGTGTCGAAGAACGACCTCACTCGCTCGGCGTGCTCGTCGACAGTGAGGCCCGCGTAGGCCGAGAGTATCCCTCCAGCAAGGACTTCGAGCGCGGAATCATCGCCCTCATAGTGCTTGGTCACTGCCTCGCCGAACCAGGTCAGGTCGCCTGCTGCAGCGGCCTGATACGGCTGCTTGTCTGTCAGCGATGGGTCGGCCGCTGCCTGTTCGGCCAGTCGCCGGACCAGGAAGTCCAGCTGGATGTACGCCGGTTTCTCACACCACAGAGTGCCGTCGTTGTCGAACGCGGCGACGCGTGCCTCCGGCACAACGAAATCCGGCCCACCATCGAGGGTGATACGGCGCACGAAGTCCACGATCGCTTTCTTCGTGGGCCCGTCGGTCCAGGAGTCGAGGGCTCCCAATTCAGCCGCCTACAGATTGCAGGAAGTCGTTGAGCTTGTCGACCGCGTCGGAGATAGTGAACGAGGCCGGCTCGCGCCGTGGCGGGAACTCCTTGAAGGTGTCCAGGAATTGCAGCACAACCACATTCGCCATGAACGCGATGTAGTCGTGGTCCAGGAACCAATCCCAGTAGGTGTTCGACGTGATGTCGGCGCGCTCATAGGGGTCGGTGCGTAGATTAAAGACCTTCGGCGCCCGCAGTGGGGTGAATGGCTCGAACCAGATTTGCAGCGTGCCCTGGCAGCGCTGCTCCATGAACACGACCTTCCAATTTTCGATGCGGATCCCGAGGACGTCGCAGTCGTCGGAGAAGTAGACCATTCCGCGGCGCGGGCTCTTGTCGACCTTGCCGGTCAGGTACGGCAAGAGGTCGTAGCCGTCGATGTGTACGTGGTAGGTCTGTTGGCCGATGGTGTGACCCTGCTGGAGTTTCTCGACCACGTTCGGCTGCCCGGCTGCCGAGACCAGGGTCGGTAGCCAATCGTGATGCTGGACGATCTCGTTGGACACCACGCCCGTTGGGATCTTTCCAGGCCAACGGATCAGCTCTGGAACTCTGAACGCGCCCTCCCAGTTGCTGTTCTTCTCATTGCGGAACGGGGTGGTGGCCGCGTCGGGCCAGGTGTTGGCGTGCGGGCCGTTGTCGGTGGAGTAGACGACGATGGTGTCCTCGGCCAGGCCGAGTTCATCCAGCGTGTCCAGGAGCAGGCCGACGTGCTTGTCGTGGTCGATCATCGTGTCGTGGTACGGCGACTGCCAGCGGCCCGCCTGTCCCAGGCTCTCCGGTTTGGTGTGGGTACGGAAGTGCATGTGGGTGGTATTCATCCAGACGAAGAACGGTGTGTCGGAATCCTTCTGCCGCTTGATGAAGTCGATGCAGGCAGCGGTCGTCTCGTCGTCGATGGTCTCCATCCGCTTCTTGGTTAGCGGTCCGGTGTCCTCGATGCGCTGCCTGCCCAGCGGCCCGAACCGTTCGTCGACCTCGTCGGAGGCTTCTTCGGTGGCCCAGGAGTGGATCACGCCCCGCGGTAGCAGCTTTGCCCGTAGCTGCGGGGCTTCCTGCTCGGTGGGGTAGTCGGGGTGCTCGGGTTCCTCCTCGGCGTTGAGGTGATAGAGGTTGCCGAAGAATTCGTCGAACCCGTGCGCGGTGGGTAGGTACTTGTTCAGGTCGCCGAGGTGGTTCTTGCCGAACTGGCCGGTCGCGTAGCCCAGTGGTTTCAACAGCGTGGCGATGGTCGGATCCTCGGGAGACAAGCCGACGTCCACGCCGGGCATGCCGACCTTCGAGAGGCCTGTGCGGTACACGCTCTGGCCGGTAATGAACGACGCTCGGCCCGCGGTGCAGCTCTGCTCACCGTACGAGTCGGTGAACCGCATGCCTTCGGCCGCGATGCGGTCGATGTTGGGGGTGCGGTAACCCATCAGACCGTCGCTGTAGCAACTCAGGTTGCTGATTCCGATGTCGTCGCCCCAGATCACCAGGATGTTGGGCTTTCCGTCGCCCATGTCTTGCCCTCGCTTTCGGCTTTGATGGTGCCATCCTAAGCCCAGTCGTCGGGTTGGCGTGGTCGGCCAGCAGTTCTCAGTCAACGTTCATCAAGTCGCGGCATTAATAGTGTTCTACTTCAGCCAGTTTCGGGCCGCTCAGATTATCGTCGAGCTGATCGATCACACCTCGCCGCAAAGTAGCGTCCGGCCAATCCAACGGCTCAACTCTCCGGTGGTATCGGAGTTGCCGCGGCCACCTATGGTTAGGCTGACTCGGCCTTCATCTGGTGGAACAGATCGACGTAGTAGGGCAGGCATTGCTGCACCGCTTCCTCCGTGGTGAACGGCGGCTGGTAGCCGAGATCGCGTTGCGCTTTAGCGATCGAGAAGTAGTTGTCCAGGTAGAGCCGTTCCACTGCGGTCGGCTCCAGCATCGGCTTTGGCAGTCCGAATCGAAAATGCAGCCATTGCCAGCCCGACATGACGAGCCACACGGGACGGCCGGGCACCCGCAGCTTCGGCCAAGGCTGGCCGCACGCCTCGACCACCGGACGCGCGAAATCGAACATGTTGATCGGCTCGCCGTCATTGATGAAGTACGCCTGTCCGGGTGCCGTGCCGCCCGGCACCAGGTGTTGTGCGGCGAGGATGAACCCGTGGATCAGATTGTGCACGTAGGAGTTGTCGAGCTTGGTGTTCTTGTTTCCGACCAGCACTTTGACATGCCCGGCCAGCACACTCTCGAACAGCTTGCGGAACATCGTCTGATCGCCACGACCCCAGATGCCACTGGGCCGGATCGAGCAGGTCAACAAACCCTGTACCCCGTTCTGGGACAGTACGAATTTCTCGGCCACCACCTTGGTCTCGGTATAGAGATCATTGAAACGTTCGGTGTATGGCAGGGTTTCGTCGCCGCCCGAGATGCGCTGGCCGCCCATCACCACACTGTTGGACGCGGTGTAGACGAATCTCTTGACCCCACTCTTCTGGGCCGCATGTACTAGGTTCTCGGTGCCGCTGACATTGACGGCGAAGCTGCGCGCGCGGTACTCCTCGGTGACCGACGCGCCGCCCATCAGATCGATGATCGCCGCAGTGTGAATGATCGTGTCGACACCGTCCACCGCCGCGGCGACATCATCGACGTCGGTGATGTCACCCTGGAATATTTCGAGCCGCGGATGCGCGGGTAGCGGTGAGGGGACGCGGTCGAAGGAGTGTACGTCGTGGCCGCGGTCCAGTAGCTCGGAAACTAGGTTGGCTCCGACGAAACCGGAACCTCCCGTCACGAGGACTCGGCCAAGTTCAGTCGTCAACGATGCATCGCCCATGGGGCGAGAGTAACTGAAACGTGTTTCAATTTCGATAGGCGTTCGTCGAGATGATTTCGGAATCAACCATTGTCATCCTCGCGGGCGGTCAGCGCCTGCTCCACCCGTTTGCGAGCTCCGGCTAAATGCTCCTCGCAACGCTTCGCAAGTTGTTCGCCCCGCTCCCATAGCTTCAGTGATGTATCAAGATCTAGCCCGCCGTGCTCTAGCTGTTGCACGACGTCGATGAGTTCGTCACGCGCGGCTTCGTACCCGAGTTCACCAATAGGCGTCATCACCAATATCACCCAGCCTCGAGACCGTCGCTGGTCGCCATGAGGGTTCCATCGGCCAATCGCACCCGTAGCCGGGTGCCCGCCGGTGCGTCGGCAACAGACTGCAGCACTTGTGCCGCCGCGCCCTCGGCAGACGCTACTGGCTGCGTCTGCACCACCGCGTAACCGCGGGCCAGCGTCGCTGCCGGTCCCAGCGTCGATAGTCGCGCCGACAGGTGTCCGGTGCGTTGTGATTCTGTGGCCAACAGTCTCGTGATGTCGCGGTAAGCGGCCGTCTGCGCGCGGCAGACTTCTTCGGTGCGCGCGTGGATTGCATCAAGCGGCCTGGCCAGCACCGGCCTACTGCGGAGCTGGGAAAGGGTGTGCTGTTCGCGTTTCACCCAGCTGCGCAGCGCGCGTGCGCTGCGCCGGCGCAGATCGACTACCAGCGACTGCTCAGCGGAAGCGTCGGGCACGACCCGCTTAGCGGCGTCTGTCGGGGTGGCTGCACGGACGTCGGCGACAAGGTCGCACAGCGGATTGTCCGGCTCGTGGCCGATCGCGCTGATAATCGGCGTCGTGCACCTGGCGATCTCGCGGCACAGCGTCTCGTCGGAGAACGGCAACAGATCCTCCACACTGCCACCGCCACGGGCGAGCACGATGACGTCGATCTCCGTATCGGTGTCCAGTGCCCGCAGAGCCTCGACGATCTGGGGTACGGCGTTGGGCCCCTGCACCACCGCGTTGCGCACTGCGAACTGCACCGCGGGCCAGCGACTTCTCGCGACGGCGGTGATGTCATGTTCGGCGGCCGACGCCCGTCCGGTGATCAGCCCAATGGTTCTGGGCAGGAACGGGATCGGCCGCTTCAGGCGGGGATCGAACAGGCCCTCAGCTTCGAGTAGCCGGCGCAGTCGCTCGATTCGGGCCAACAGCTCACCGATTCCGACCGCCCTGATTTCGCTGACGCGCAGCGAGAAGGTGCCTCGTCCGGTGTAGAAGTTGGGCTTGCCGAAGACGATCACCTGGGTACCCTCGATCATCTTCACCGGGGCGTTGACCACAAGGTCGCGCGGGCAGGTCAGCGACAGCGACATGTCGGCTGCCGGGTCACGTAGCGTGATGAAGGCAGTGTTCGAACTTGGTCGCATTGTCAGCTGTGCGATTTGGCCTTCCACCCAGACGGTGCCGAGCTTGTCGATCCACCCTGCGACGCGGATGGCCACCGCGCGAACGGGGAACGGGTTGTCCGCCGACTGTCCCGGCGCGACGGCGCTCACCTGGCCGACGCGCGGGTGATCCTGTTGGCAAGCAGTGTCTGAAACGGAGCGCGCGCCTTGCTGGACTCCTCATAGGTGAGCAGCGCCTCCAGCTCGGCGACCCGCATCGACGTCAACCGGGCACGCAGTTGGGCGAGCGTCAACTCTTCGTAACCGAGCTCGGCGACGATCTGCGGGAGAGTAGCGGTGACAACAACGGATATCGACTCCCCGGAAGGCGCGGAAGCAGGCATCTCCGGTTCGTCACTGAACAGCGCAAAGCGCCCCTCGGTCAGCCGCTCGCCGTCTCTCACGGGCAAGTCCAACACGTCACCGCCGCTGTCGTCCCCGGTGTCGACCTCGTCGTCGAAGGTCGCCCACTCGGGTTGCCCCTCCTTGACCGGGAATAGCGACCCGAGTGTCTCGTCGCCCCTATTGACCAGGTCAGCCACATCCTGCTGCATCTTCATCACCAGCTGGGCGATCTGGCTTGCCACGGTCATCGGGTACATGAGGATGGTCTGGGGAAGCTTGCGGGTTTCCTCAAGAGCGGTCACCGCCGCACCTACCAGCAGACGGACCCCATACGGTGCTGTTGCCATGACCTATAGCCTACGGCTGGGCGGTTTGGGGTGGGGTCAGTACCCTCGTAGGCATGTCGCCGACTGTCAACATGGGTGTTCCGGGTGCCAGCCAAAGTGCTCTTAACTCGGTTGCCGGTGCAGATTCCGGTAAGCGGGTGCTGCTGGCCGAACCCCGTGGATACTGCGCTGGCGTCGACCGCGCGGTGGAGACCGTCGAGCGCACACTGGAGAAGCACGGCGCCCCGGTGTACGTGCGCCACGAGATCGTCCACAACCGCCATGTCGTCGAGACGCTGGCCAACGCGGGTGCGGTCTTCGTTGAAGAGACCGACGAGGTGCCCGAGGGCGCGATAGTCGTGTTCTCCGCCCACGGTGTCGCACCGACTGTGCACCAGACCGCGGCCGCGCGTGACCTCAACGTCATCGACGCCACCTGTCCGTTGGTCACCAAGGTTCACAACGAGGCCAAGCGGTTTGCCCGCGACGACTACGACATTCTGCTGATCGGCCACGAGGGCCACGAAGAGGTCGTTGGTACCGCTGGGGAAGCCCCGGATCACGTGCAGCTCGTGGACGGTCCCGATGCCGTCGACGACGTCGTCGTCCGCGACCCCAGCAAGATCATCTGGCTATCCCAGACCACTCTGAGTGTTGACGAGACGATGGAGACCGTGCGGCGGCTGCGTGAGCGCTTCCCGACGTTGCAGGACCCGCCCAGCGACGACATCTGCTATGCCACCCAGAACCGTCAGGTCGCGGTCAAGGCGATGGCACCAGAATGCCAACTGGTGATCGTGGTCGGCTCGCGCAACTCCTCCAATTCCGTCCGCCTGGTTGAGGTCGCCCTGGGCGCGGGGTCCGATGCTTCGTACTTGGTTGACTACGCCGAGGACATCGAGCCGCAGTGGCTGGAGGGCGTGACGACAGTGGGCGTCACCTCCGGCGCGTCGGTCCCCGAGGTGCTGGTGCGCGGGGTGCTGGAGCGGTTGGCCGAGTACGGCTTTGACGTCGTGCAGCCAGTCACCACGGCCAACGAGACGTTGGTATTCTCCTTGCCTCGAGAGATCCGGCCGGCGCGGCGTTAGTCCCGCGGCTCACTTACACCGCGGTTATACGTCGTAGTCCCACCGGTCAGCCTCGGCATTGCGTTGACCGCGCCGCCGGGTCCGGTATTCCGGCTGGTCGTCGACGTCGTCTGCACCGCGGTAACGCGCCCGTGAGATTGGGTGGTGCGATCCGTTTCCCACTGGAGCATGCGGTTCCAGCGGCTCGTAGCCCTCGTAGCGGCCGCGCGGTTGCCGACGCTCGTGGCGTTCGGCCGGGTCGCGGGTTGCCCGGCGTTCGCTTGGCGGGACGCCTCGAGGGGGGTCTCGTTCCGAGGATGCACGAGAACGACGGTGCGGCTCGGCAGCGGGCGTTGCGTCGGGTCGGGGGCGGCGTGGGCGGGGACGATGTGCGTCCATGGCCGGGTCGGTGACCTCCGCGTTGGGCGGACGCGCATGCCGCGAACGGGACGGGGCCCCGGCGCGCTGGCGGCCGCGCCCCGCCCGGGAGGACCGCCCAGGGTTAGTTTTGGGTGCGCCGCTGGGGCGCCGCTCGACCGAATGACGACGTCGTGGCTCCCGGGCGGCGGAATCAGAGGCCGACTCCCTGCCCAGCAGTGAGGACAACTTCGTCGCCAGCCCGCCGGGGGCGGCGTTTGCCTCGTCTGCGACCGGTGTGCTGTCTTGAGACGAGGCGCCCAGGTACCAGCGGATAGCGCCGATCAGCAGCACGGCCGCCGTGGTGAAGAACATCAGCGGAAACCGCTCGATCAGCGGGTAACCGCAGTTGATCAGGATGTCCTTGATGCCGTCGATCTCGGAGATGTGCATCAGGTAATAGGCCCCGGGCACCATCACGAACAGGATCAGCGGTGGCTGGATGACCGTGGTGAACACCGCGGCTTGCCGTACTGCCAGCACCGCCGCCAGGCAGCCGAGTACATACAGAGCGGCGAATACTCCGGTCAGCTCCTTGCCTCCGGAGCCGAGGTCGAAGGCGAAGCCGATCGACGATGCGACGACTGCGATGAGGACCGCGCCCCACCAGGGAACGCCCGGGAAGTTGGGGTGCGCCGAGCGGTGGTCGGCCGGTATCGACGGCCGCGCGCTCTGTCCTGACACAGGTCGACCGTACCGGCTCACATGGCAAGAGGTCGCCAGCGCGCGATGGCGTGCCGATGACTTCTCCTAGACTCTGAAGGCCGTGGGCCTGAATCTGGGAATAGTCGGACTGCCAAACGTCGGAAAGTCGACCTTGTTCAATGCGCTGACGCGCAACAATGTGCTGGCCGCCAACTATCCCTTCGCCACAATCGAGCCCAACGAAGGTGTGGTGGCGCTCCCAGATCCGCGACTCGGCGAGCTGGCCAGAATCTTTGCCTCCGAGAAAGTCGTGCCCGCGCCGGTAACGTTCGTCGACATCGCCGGCATCGTCAAAGGAGCCTCCGAGGGCGCCGGTCTAGGCAATAAATTCCTGGCCAACATCCGCGAGAGTGACGCAATCTGCCAGGTGGTGCGGGTATTCGCCGACGACGACGTCGTGCACGTCGATGGTCGGGTGGATCCCAAGTCCGATATCGAGATCATCGAGACCGAGTTGATCCTTGCTGACATGCAGACGCTGGAGCGGGCGCTGCCGCGGCTGGAGAAAGAGGCCCGGACTCACAAGGACCGCAAGCCTGTGCTCGACGCGGCCACGGTGGCACAACAAGTGCTAGACAGTGGCAAGACACTTTTCTCGGGCAGTGTGGACGTGTCGCTGCTTCGGGAGCTGAATCTGATGACCTCCAAACCATTCCTGTACGTGTTCAACGCCGACGAGTCAGTGCTCACCGATTCAGCACGGCTGGCCGAGTTGGGTGATTTGGTCGCACCGGCCGACGCGGTCTTTCTGGACGCCAAGATCGAGGCGGAGCTCCAGGAACTCGATGAGGAGTCGGCTGCCGAGCTTCTTGAGTCGATCGGTCAGACCGAGCGCGGCCTAGATGCGTTGGCGAGGGCCGGTTTTCATACGCTGAAGTTGCAGACTTACCTGACGGCGGGCCCGAAAGAGGCTCGCGCCTGGACGATTCACCAGGGCGATACCGCGCCCAAGGCCGCCGGCGTCATCCATTCGGATTTCGAGAAGGGCTTCATCAAGGCCGAGATTGTGTCCTACGACGACCTCTTCACAGCCGGCTCCATGGCCGCCGCGAAAGCCGCGGGCAAGGTGCGGATGGAGGGCAAGGACTACGTGATGGTCGACGGAGATGTGGTCGAGTTCCGGTTCAACGTGTAGATAGCGGCGTCAGGTCTGCGCCCACCTCCAGGCTCCCCGTCCGCATTTCGGTGAGCTTTTCTCTCGGCAACATTCCGCGGACCCTGCTATGTGCCGTTTAGCCTCCGAGGGCAGCCGCCTCCGACTTATCATGGGGTATGACTAGGGTCGGCCACGTTCTCGCGGTAGCGGTCACCACCGTATTGGCCGGGGTGTCGGGGGCGGACGTCGCTCATGCGGGGCCTCCTCCTCTTCCTCCTCCTTGTTCCTTCACCCTCTCCCCGCCACAAATCGTGCAGGTCGACGGCGTCGACGTGGTCACCGCGACCGTGGCACCTGATGTGTGTGGGCCCCCAGCCACTCCGGCGCAAAGCGTCGCCTGTTTGCAGATACAGGGTGATCAGCCCATTCGCTGCTACCCGAGCGACAGCTCAGGCCGCGCGCAGGTTTACTCCGAGTCTTGGGTTGCCGGTGCCACCTATGTCGCGACGGGCAGGGGATGCAGCGCTTGGATCGGACAGCCGCCCGCACCGGATTGCCAACTGCTCGGTCCGTATTCTGCGACGTTCTAGCGGGAGGACGCGAAGCCCAGGTCAGCCAGCCCGGTACTCCACAATTGCGTCACGGCTGAGCAGGTCCTCACCGGTGATCACCACCAATTCGGTCGCCGACAGCCGATAGGTGGTGCCGTCGTTGCGGGCCTCAAAGCCTGCCGGGATCACCCGCACATCGTCTAACCGCAGGAATGCCCCGTCTTGTAACCGGGTTCCGGTGTATTCATAGGTTCCGTCGGCTTCGCGACAGATCACCATCGCCGAGCGTGTGGTGTGCGCAATCGCGACGGCGTGCTGACGGGCGTTGCAACGCGCGGTGCTGTCGATAAAACCGTGATCGTCCATCGCAAGCCCGGCAGGTTTAGGCGGCGGCGCCACAGTTGTCGGCTTGGCCGGCGCGACAACCTGCTTGGGTACGGTATTCGGTTGGGCGGGAAGGGATTGCGTCTGCGCAGGTTCCTCGTCGGCTGAGTGCAGCATTCCGAAGACGATGCCAAGTGTGGCGATCGACGCCAACACGATGGAGATGGCCGAACCCTTGGCTTTGAGCACCCCACGCACCGGGGCGTCGCGTGGCGGGGCGGGTTCGGTCTGCGTCGGCATGCCTGCGCTCCCTCGTTGCGGTGCCGAATGAGTGTGCTGTTGAATAGCAAACCACCTGCATTGCGGGCGTCGCGCCACCTCTGTCGGCGTTTCGCTGCCGAGATGGGCGCCACTTCAGCTAGGGGAGGACAGATAGTTCCTCGCCGAGCCGGTACCCGGCTGCCATCGGCAACGTATCTCCACTCCAGAAAGATCCTGGATCAAACCAGTTGTATTGCTTCTCGGTCCTCAACAAACCCATCTCCTCGTAGGTGATGGCGACTACCTCGGCGCAGTAAGCGGTTTCGAGTCCGGCGCTGAACTTCTCCGCCTTCCGGCGTTCAACGGACTGGCGAACCTTTTTGTGCACGAGCGGGATCCCACGGGTGAAGTCGGCGGTGTTGGGTACGCGGCCGCGGATCCAGCGGCCAGTCAACCGGGCTGTGGTCGGGAACGGAGTGCCGTCCATCCTCGCTATCACCCGCAGCGCCCGGTCCTCCTGGTCGCGACTGGCATAGGGTGTGAGCTGACGCAGCCAGCAGCGTTGGTCATAGGTCCCGATCCAGCGCTCCACGGCTTGATGCAGGTCGTTGAGCTGCACTCCACGATGATTGGTACCTGTCCACATGTCGACGAGTTTGTCGCCAAGCTCGGCATGCCAGATCAGTGGCGGCAAATCGTCGACCGCGACCGTCATCCCAACATGGTTGACCGGGCTGTTTGTCATTGACTGGATGGCGCGGTCGGGGCGGGAGTGTCCGCGGAACAACCAGATGTCGCCGGTGCGGGTCTCGTCCAGCGCGCGCTGCAGTGACACTGTGCTTGGATTCACCCCAGCAGCTTAGGCAGACTGAGTCCATGCGTGGAATCTGGAAGTGGGTCGGACTTGCCGGTGTCGCTGGTGTCGTAGCAGGCGGTGTGCTCGTCGCGCGCGATCAACGTCGTCGCAATTCCTACGCCCCAAACG